>OCTA010001610.1_pt1 | contig 20762 bp, 16 predicted proteins | sample 1538991 | NCBI WGS metagenome assembly OCTA01 (sample SAMEA3539302, study PRJEB22396) | soil metagenome | biome: tundra; feature: field; material: soil | place: USA | collected 2010-05 | depth 0.15 m | reverse complement strand
AGCTTCTCTGATTCAGATCGAATGGACAACCTCCTGAAACTTCACAGCTAGAGCACTTTCGGAATACACGTAGACTTTTTGAGCGCTGTGAAAGGTGGCTTTTTCTTGAGGCAAAAGCCACTTGAGTGTGCGGTTCCGGGGGTACTCCAATTCCGAAAATGCTATAGCCGCGGATCGCCATAATGCCGGATCGTTCAGTCATTCCCGAAGAGATCGCTCGAATAACAAGCCAGCCGCGTGTTTATGTGCGCCGCGGAGGTGCGCCGCGCAAGGGCGGGCGGTGCGTCGTCTACTGGATGCAGCGGGCGATGCGGATTCTGGATAATCCGGCGCTGGATGTGGCGATTGAAGCGGGGAATCAGTTGGGGTTGCCGGTGGTGGTGTTCTTCTCGGTGATTCCCAACTACCCCAATGCCAACCTGCGGCACTACCACTTCATGGCCCAGGGACTGCGGGATGTGGCGGAGGATGCAGCCGAGCGCGGCGTGGGATTCGTGCTGCGGCGGTTTCCGGACAACTCGGTCGAGGCATTCCTTGAAGAGGTTGAGGCAGCACTACTGGTGAGTGACGAGAATCCCTGTCGCGAGCCGGAACGGTGGCGCAAGGTGCTGGCTCGACGACTCAAACTGCCTTTCTGGACAGTGGATGCGGATGTTGTGGTGCCGTCGGCGGTGTTTGGGCGCAGCTATTTTCTGCTGCATCACTTTCGGCCGCATCTCAAAGCGGAGTTACCCCAATACTTGGTGGCGCAGGCGAAGATGGAACCCGCATATGCCTGGAATCCACCGCGCGGGCTGTCGAGCTATACGGTGGGTCAGGATTTGACGGCGGGGTTCGCAAAACTGGATCGAAGCGTGAGGCCCGTGGACAGTTTCACCGGAGGCACGCATGCTGCCGTTCGCCACCTTGGAGAGTTTCTCAGGCATGATTTGACCCATTACGAGAAGACGCGGAACCATCCCGAATTAAAGGGCACGAGCCGCTTGTCGCCTTACCTGCACTTTGGCAATATCGGCCCGCTGACGATTGCGCTGGCGGTGGAGAAAGCGGTGGCGGACGGAAAGGCTTCGGCTTCGGCGCGGGATCGATACCTGGAGCAACTGATTGGCTGGCGGGAGTTGTCGGTCCTTTTTGTGCGCCACAATCCGAACTACGACAACTGGGAGTGCGCGGAGCCATGGGCGCGCAAGACGCTTGTGGAACATGCGGGCGATGACCGGCCGCACCGCTACAGCCTGGAACAGATGGAGCGCGGCGAGACCGGCGACGAGTTGTGGAACGCGGCCCAGCAGGAGATGGTTGATACAGGCTGGATGCACAACTACATGCGCATGTATTGGGCGAAAAAGATTCTGGAATGGGCTCCTGACCCGGCCAGGGCCTTCGAGTGGGCGGTGATGCTGAATGACCGCTATGAACTCGACGGCCGCGACCCGAATGGCTATGCGGGAATTGCATGGGCCATTGTGGGCAAGCATGATCGCCCTTGGTTCGACCGGCCGGTCTTCGGCCTGGTGCGGCCAATGAGTGGCACGTCGATTGCGAAGAAGATCGATGCGCGGGCGTATATCAGGCAGAATGGTGCGGCGAGTGGGCAGGTAGAGTTCTAGAGCACTTTCGGAATACACGTGGACTTTTTGAGCGCTGTGAAGGGTGGCTTTTTCTTGAAGAAAAAGCCACTTGAGTGCGTGGTTCCGGACTACACCAATTCCGAAAATGCTATAGCGTGGCATCGCGGCTGCTTGTTGTACCAGCCATCACACAGGGGCGTATCCGTGGCGTTCTAAAATGGGACACAATTCCAAACCCGGAATCTGCATGTTTCGTTTGTCGTAATCCATTGGATTCCGCTTATGTTCCCCACGGAAGATACGAAGGGGAGGCGGGATCCGGATCCCGGATGCGTGTGACGACTGGGCTTCTTCAGGAAAATCCCACCGATGCTGCGTGTAACCGCGGCACGCACGGTCATCCGTCTTCTCCACAGAGATCCCGCATACATCACGGGAGATCAAGCAGAGTGACGGGGATGCTAGCTCTGTTTGCGGTGATGGCAATCGCACAAGCGCAGACCGTTCCTCCGCGAGTGGCGGAGGCGCATCGTTTCCTGGTTGAGCGGGGCTGGGGTGCGGCTCATGCAGGGATTTCCAAGGTGCGATTGCGTTCGGCCAGTGCGCGCCCATGGCCGCAGACGACGGCTACGCCGGCAACCGCATCGTGGCAGCCTCTCGGACCCACCGCAGTCATCTCGGCCAACTATGGCCTTGTGACGGGGCGTGTATCGTCGATCGCTTTCGATCCTGCTGACCCGACGGGCAATCGAGTTTGCTTGGGGACGACGGGCGGCGGTGTGTGGGTTTCGCAGAACGCGGGCACGTCAACCGTGGCCAGCGTAGTGTTTGCTCCTTTAACGGACACGCCGGCCGCTTTGAGTGGAGCCCACGAAGCGTCGATCAGTATAGGTGCGATCGCAGTTCAACCGGGCGGAACGGGAGTGATTCTGGCGGGTACGGGCGATCCGAACGATGCGCTCGACTCCTATTACGGCGCGGGAATTCTGCGCTCGCCTGATGGTGGCACTTCGTGGAAGCTGATCCAGGCGACCGGAGACCAGTTGTACGGATTTATTGGCGAGGGTTTCTCCGGATTTGCATGGAGCACGACGAATCCGCAACTAGTGGTAGCGGCTGTGTCGCAAGCCTACGAAGGCGAATTGGTCAATTCGGAAGAGCCGGGTGTTAGCTATGAAGGGCTGTATTACTCGAACGATGCCGGTCTAACGTGGTCTTTGGCGCAGATTACAGACCCGAGCGGAGCGGATGTGCAGGGGCCGGGCGATACGTTTGCGTTGCCGCATGGGAACGCAGCGACCAGCGTGGTGTGGAACCCGGTGCGGCACTTGTTTGTTGCGGCGGTGAGGTACCACGGGTACTACCTGTCGATTGATGGGGTGACGTGGACGAGGCTGACAGCGCAACCCAGCGCAGGATTGACAACCTTGATGTGCCCGACGAATCCAAATTCGATCGGGTCGGTGGCTTGTCCGATTTTTCGGGGAACGCTGGCTGTGAATCCGCTGAGCGGCGACACGTTTGCCTGGACGGTGGACGCAAACAACCAGGACCAGGGAATCTGGCAGGACTCGTGCGCAATCTCTGCCGGTGTTTGCACCAGCACGACCATCAGCTTCTCAAAACAATGGAATAGGGCAGCACTGGAGGCGAACAATCCTTTGCTTGGGTCCGCCACGGTGGCAAATGGAGATTACAACCTGGCGCTGGCGGCGGTGCCGTCGGGGCAGGATACCTTGTTGCTGGCAGGGGCGAACGACCTGTGGAAGTGCAGCCTGGCGATGGGCTGTGCCTGGCGCAATACAACCAACGCAAATACGTGCATGAGCGCGCAGGTAGCAGGATACGAGCATGCGCTGGCCTGGAACGCCGCAAATCCGCTGGAGATCCTGGTGGGCAACGACAGCGGTTTGTGGCGGTCGATGGATGCCATCGGCGAGACCGGTTCAGCGTGCGCGCCGACCGATACAACCCATTTCCAGAACCTGAACAGCGGACTGGGGTCGCTGGCGGAAGTGGTGAGCATGTCGCAGGTGACGAGCTCACCCTACACGATGATGACGGGGCTTGGCGCAAACGGAACAGCCGGAGTGAAGAGCACGACGGGGCCGACAGCTTTTTGGCCGCAGATTTTGGGCGGCGAGGGCGGCCCTGTGACGATCGACCCGATGAATAACTCGAACTGGTATGTGAACAATCAGGCGGGGGTGTCGATCCACCTGTGTTCGCAGTCGGGCGGCTGCATGCCCTCGGATTTTGGGCTCACGCCGGTGGTGAGCGACGCAGATGTGAGCGGGGACGGGTACACGATGACCGCGCCGGCGCCGTTTGTGGTGGATCCTCTGGATGCAACGCAACTGCTGGTTGGGACCTGTCGGGTGTGGCGCGGACCAGCGAACGGAAGCGGATGGAGCGGCGCGAACGCGATCAGCCCATTTCTTGACGGCGTAACGGGGCAGTCTTATTGCAATGGGGATACGCTGATCCGCTCGATGACAGCGATGGTTCTTGGAAGCGGCGGCGAAGTGGTCTATGTGGGCATGTATGGAGCGCTCGACGGTGGAGCGAACCGAGCCGGGCACGTGTTCAGGGCGACTCTGGACTCGGGGGGAACATGGTCCGCATGGCGTGATCTGACGCTGAATCCGGTAAACAATGACCCGATGGGGATGAATGCTTACGGGCTTGACATCTCAAGTATCTTCATCGACCCGCACGACCCGACCGGCAACACGGTTTATGCAACGGTGGATGGAGTCAACAATCCGACGCAAGCGGTGCAGGTGGCTTATCGCTCCACAGATGGAGGGGCGCATTGGGCGTCGATTGCGTCGAATCTCCCGTTTTCGCCAGCGAATAGCCTGGTGGTGGACCCGCAGGATGCGAATACGGCGTACATTGCGACGGACGCTGGGGTCTTTTCGACTCGTCAGATCGCCAGTTGCGCGGCAACAGGGTTCAATTGCTGGTCGGTCTATGGAACGGGGTTGCCCGCAGCGCCAGCGGTGGGGCTAAGTGCAGCTCAAGTGACGTCGTCTCTGAACGTGCTGGCGGCTGCGACGTATGGGCGTGGCGTGTGGCAGATTCCGCTGTGGACCGCGGGCATGCAATTGACATCGGCCACCTTGGCTCCCGCAACTCTGATCTTTGGAGACCAGGCGAATGGGACCAGCAGCGGTGCGCAGACCGTGACGGTGACGAACACGGGAGGGATTGTCCTGACGCCGACCGCGATTGCTGTGAGTGGTGACTTCAGTGAGACGGATAACTGCCAGAACGGCGCGATGAATGCAGGCGGAAGCTGCGCGATTCAAGTGACGTTTTCGCCGACACAGACAGGCGGCTTGTCAGGGCAAATGACGATCAGCGCTAACGTGTCCGGTGGGCAGTTGACAGTGGCACTGAGTGGGAACGGCGTGAATGCAGGGGCGGTCGCGGTAGCGCCGGGAACGTTGAGCTTCGGCGCGGTGGAGGTGGGAAAAACATCCGCAGCGTTGCAGGTCACGGTAGAAAATAGCGGCGCGAGCGCGATTCCCATTACGAGAGTGAATGTCGCCGCCCCCTTTGTGCTGACGAACAACGCGTGCGGGAGTTCGCTTGCCGCTAACAGTGACTGCGCGTTGTCTGTGACTTTTGCACCGACGCAGGCGGGGACCGCCACGGGGACGCTCACGATTGTGGAGGCTGGTGGGACGCAGACCGTGCAATTGTCCGGTAAGGGCGCGTCGCCGCCTACCGATACTCTTTCGCCGCCCTCGTTGACGTTTTCGGGCACGATGATCGGTGAAACTTCACTGGCGCAGACGATCACATTGACCAATAGCGGCGGCGTGCCGCTTACGTCGGTCGCAGTTTCCGCAAGCGGACCGTATCAGGTAACAAGCAACTGCGGCACCCAGCTTACCGGAGGCGCAAGCTGCGGGGTCAGCGTGGTGTTCGTACCGACAGCGGCCGGCACGCAGACCGGCGCTTTGGCCGTTTCGGATTTCCAGAAGACGCAAATGGTTCCATTGACCGGCACCGGTCTGGCGCCGCCGGTCATCGGAGTGAATCCGGCAAGTTTGAGTTTCCCATCGCAGCAGATAGGCGCGGGCAGTGTGCCCCTTGCGCTGACAGTCAACAACGGTGGTGGGGCACCGATGAGCAATGTGGGTTTTCAGATCACGGGCCTTTCGGCCGGCAGTTTTTCGACGGGCGCGTCGACTTGCGGAGCGGTGCTTAACAATGGCAGCAGTTGCACCGTGCGGGTGATCTTCACTCCGGCCGCAACGGGAGGGAACGCAGCGACGCTGACGGTTTCGTCTTCAACGCTGGGAGTGAAGGCTGCGACGGTAGCGCTGAGCGGCAATGGAACCACGGCGTCGGGCCTGAACGTCAGCCCGGGGCAGATGACCTTTACAGAGGCGACGCTCGGCCAGACCACACCAGCGCAGATTGCCACCATCAACAATACGAGCGCCGCAAACGTATCCGGCCTTGCTTTGGTCGTGACCGGGCCATTCAGCTTGACTCAGAATACCTGCGGGCCCAGTCTTGGCGCGGGGGCGAGTTGCTCATCGGGGGTGGTGTTTACGCCAACGGTGAACGGCACGGCACAGGGCACATTGACCGTCGGGGCCTCTTCACTGAATGCCGCAACCGTGATCCTGAGCGGGACGGGCGGACTCGCGGGAGTCGTTCAGCTGCAGCCTGCCTCGTTGAGTTTTCCATCGACAGGCGTAGGCACGACAAGCGGAGCGCAGACTATCACCGTGAGCAATGCTGGCATGGTGAAGCTGACCGATCTTGCATTGACGGTTTCAAATGGCTTTAAGCTGGCCAGCAATACGTGCACGACCTCTCTTGCGCCGGGAACGAGTTGCATGGTCGGAGTGACGTTTGCTCCGGGCGCCGCCGGGCGACAAACAGGCAACCTGAGGGTTGCGAGTTCTGCAATGGCAGCAGCCGTAGAGGCGTCTTTGTCGGGCGCGGGAACGGATTTTACGGCGGCGCTTTCCGGATCGTCGAGTCAGACGGTGTCGAGCGGACAGACCGCAAGCTACGCCGTTGTGTTGACGCCTGCGAGCGGATTGGCGGGGACATTTACCTTCCAATGCGGTTCGCTGCCGGTGAACGCAGTGTGCACGTTCAACCCCGCGAGCGAGACGGTGGCTGCCAATTCTACCGGCAGCTTAACGGTGCTGGTAGCAACCGGCCATTCGGCGTTGTCCACGCGCAACTCGGGACTGGCCGGATGGGGCACCGTTTCGCTGGCATGCGGACTTGTGCTGCTGCCGTTAGCATGGGTACGGCGGCGGAGAAACTTTCTGCTGGTCCTGCTGGGTGTTCTGGTGATGGGTGGACTTGCCAGTTGCTCTGGTTCGGGGGGCGGCACGGGCGGGACACCACCGGCCGGCGCCAGCAATACGAATACTCCCGCCGGAACGTACTCCATTCCCGTCACTGTCGTGTCGAATGGAGTGTCGCATACGGTGACCTTGTTTCTGACTGTGGACTAATCCGGAGGATGGGTCGAAGTCGCGAACCGGCTATACTTTAACTTCGACTTTAGCCAGAGATCGAGGGCTGAAACGCTGAGGAAGACTCGGGCATGACCGTCAAAGTTACTGTGGAAGACGTAGAGCGCGTTGCCGAACTGGCGCATCTGGAATTGACGCCGGATGAATCTGGTCACATGGTGCATGATCTGAACGCGATTCTCGATTACGTGGGCGAATTGAACGAACTGGATACAGCGGGCGTGCTGCCCCTGGCGCAGGTGAGCGAACTTGAAGGTGCAGGCGGCGCGAGTTCGCTGCGGCCTGACGTGAAGGTGCCCTCGCTGGATCGTGCCGCCGTGATGTCGCAGGCGCCGGAGACTGATGGAGTGTTTTTCAAGGTGCCCAAGGTGATTGAGAGATAGGGAAAAACAGGGAATAGGGAATAGGGAATCGAGACTTTGTGGGAGAGCGAGCTCGGGATTCAGGGTCGAACAAGATGAAGGTAGAAGACGCAGCCAAGACCTATGTGGAGAAACCGAAGACTCTTGCCGAGTTGCGGGAGGGCATTGCTGCGGGAAGCATCAAGGCCGTGGACCTCGCAGCCAGGTACTACGATCGGATCGCGGAGCTGAATCCGCGGCTGAATGTTTACCTAAGCCTGACCAAAGAGCGTGCGCTGGAGCAAGCGGGGCGGGTTGACGTGGCGGCCGCCAAGGGCGAGCCCCTGGGACGACTGGCGGGGATTCCTGTCGGAATCAAGGACGTGCTGGTGATGCAGGGCGCGCCGGCGACAGCAGGGTCAAAGATCCTGAAGGGCTACGAGCCCCCTTACGACGCCACGGTAGTGAAGAAGCTGGAAGAGGCAGGCGCCGTGATGCTGGGCAAACTGAACTGCGATGAGTTTGCCATGGGCTCGTCAAACGAGAACTCGGCGTACGGGGCGGTGCGCAATCCGGTGGATACGGAGCGGGTTCCTGGGGGTTCGAGCGGCGGCTCGGCGGCAGCGGTGGCGGCCAATCTGGCAGTGGCTACGCTGGGGTCGGACACGGGCGGATCGATTCGCCAGCCAGCCAGTTTTTGCGGGGTGGTGGGAGTGCTGCCCACGTATGGACGCGTTTCGCGCTACGGACTGATTGCATTTGCGTCGTCGCTGGATCGCGTAGGGCCATTTGCCGGGAATGTGCGCGACGCCGCGACGATGCTGAGCGTGATCGCCGGGCACGATCCCATGGATGCGACGAGTTCGCCGACGCCGGTGCCGGACTATGCGGCGGAGAGCGACAGACCGGTTGAGGGGCTGCGGATCGGCGTTCCAGATGAGTACTTCGCAGATGGACTGGATCTGGAAGTGCGGGCGGCGATCGAGAGCGGGATTGACGACCTGAAGGCGGCGGGCTGCGAAGTGAAGCGGGTCTCCTTGCCCCACACGAAATATGCAATTCCGACGTATTACCTGGTGGCAACGGCAGAGGCCAGCGCGAACCTGGCGCGGTTTGACGGGGTGCGCTATGGGTATCGTTCGCCCGCGTCGGATACGTTGTCGGCCATGTACAGCCATTCGCGCGACGAGGGATTTGGCGCAGAGGTCAAGCGTCGGATTCTACTGGGAACGTATGCACTGAGCGCCGGCTACTACGATGCGTATTACCTGAAAGCGCAGCAGGTGCGTCGGCTGCTTGCCGAGGAGTATCTGCGCGCGTTTGCGGACGTGGATGCGATTGTGACGCCGACCGCGCCGACCCCTGCATTCAAACTGGGCGAGAAGACCGGCGATCCGCTGGCCATGTATTTGGCCGACATTTACACGGTGACGGCGAGCCTGGCGGGAATCTGCGGCGTAACGGTGCCGTGCGGGACAACCAAGGCTGGATTGCCGGTGGGGATGCAGGTTTTGGCGGCGCATCTGAACGAGGGCACGGCGTTCCGCGTGGCGCGGGCCGTGGAAAGGGCGAAGGGCTAGCCATGCGGGTTCGGCCTGATGCGATTGCTGCGGTGGGGCTGTTGGTAATTCTCATTGGCGCAGCGTCAACCCATGCGGCGCCGCGCAAGACGCACAGTGTGGTGCTGGGCGCGATGAAGCATGTGCCGTATTCCAAGATCGGCGATCCGGCGGGGGCTGCTGCGAGCGAAAACGATCTGAAGATTCGGGCGCTGGTGGTTGACGGCCAGGTGAAGGAATGGACGACGGGCGACGCGCACGACGTCACGGACCGCAGCTTCGTGGTGCGTCGCGTGCTTCGGTTGAATGACAGCCTGCCCGGCGATAAACAAGGCCACTGGGTGTGGCAGCGCGGGCCGTGGCTGCTGGTGGACCGGGTGACCGGGCATGTTACGGCGCTGAAACTGCCGGACTATGACCCTGGCGTGAGCCAAGTGAGCTGGTTTCGGGACTACGGTGCGTATTGCGGGGTGACGGCCACGGGCAAGAGCCTATACGCGGTAGTGGCGCAGTTGGCGGTGAGAAAGCCGGTGCTGGCGAAAAAGCTGGCGGCATTCGATGCGGAGAACCGGCCCGATCCGGCCTGCGGGCAGCCGGAGTGGCAGCGCGAACCGTTAAAGGTGACGTTCCATCCGTCGGGGAAAGAGGCGGCGAGCTTTGATCTTGTCCCCGGCTCGGCGGTGCTGGTGGAAGACTCGGATGATGAGCCGGAGACACCGGCTGTGGTGCCGGCGTCGCAACCGAAGCAGAATTAGCAGGTCATTTGAAGCCAGTCAGCGAGGGCTCGCGAGTCCCAATGGTTTTCATGGGGAAGGAAGATCGATTCATGACCATTTCACGCCGTACGTTCCTGGGAACATCCCTGGCAGCAAGCGCATCGGGAGTGTTGGAAGGCGCTCGCAAGATTGAGGCTGAAGCGAGTACTCCAGACCTGCTGGTTCTCGAAAACGATCAAATCTCGGTCTCCCTCAATCGCCGAACTGGCTGCGTGGAAAGTCTGGAGGCAAAGAAGCAGGACTGGAAACTTCGCGGCGCAGGGATGCGGCTCCATGTGCCTGCCCCAGACCATCGCTACCACTATTTGACGGAGCGGAACGCTGGCCCTCCTGGAATTGAACCCACAGCGAACGGTGCAACCGTTACGTGGGCCGGCTTTAACAGCGACCGCCTGGGGAAACTCGATATCGAGGTCAAGGAGTCTATCCGGTTGGTTGGGGCGGGAGTGCATTTCAGCTACCAGATCCGCAACGGCAGCAAGTTTGTGGTGGAGAGTTACGCGTATCCCCGCCTCGCGGGACTGAAGCCAGCTGACGGCGACAAAACACTTCGACAAGTGGCATGGGGCTACAGCGGCATGGCTTCGAATAGCCTTTGGCCTAATTTCGGCAACGAGGTCGGCTACTACGGGTTTGACACCCCGGCCCAGTTGAGGCACCTGGGTACAGATAGCCAGTTCTGCCTTGTGCTCGGGGATTCTCGCGGCTTCTACCTCGGTTACCACGATCCGGCACAAGCGTTGACTGTACAAGTCAACTTCTCGCTGACGCCGGCATACTCGGATTCTTTTAACTCTCACGCCTCGGACCCTGCCGGGAAGGTTGGCGACCCCGCGGTCAGCGTCGATCCCAATCACTTTTCCTTCATCGCACCCGGTGCAAGCCAGCACTCCGAGGAGTTGGTGCTCGAGCCGTTTTCCGGGACCTGGCACGCGGGGGTAGACATATACAAGAGTTGGCGAAACACATGGCACAAAAAACGAAAGTCGCCTGCCTGGGTGCAGGACGTGCACTCCTGGCAGCAAATCCAGATCAACTCCGCCGAAGACCGGTTGGAGTTCCCATACAAGGACCTGCCACGATACGCGGAGGCTTGCAAGCGCTGGGGAGTGAAGGCAATCCAGTTGACAGGTTGGCAGACCGGCGGACAAGACCGGAATTTTCCCTTGCACGATACGGAGCCCCGGCTCGGTACTGCGCAGGAGTTCAAGGATGCCATTGCGGAAAGCAAGAAGTTGGGCGTTGAAATCATTCTCTTCAACAAGTATGCCTGGGCCGATGTGACGGGACCGGCTTACGAGAGCGATTTCAAGCAATTCGCCATTGAAGACCCTTATGGCAATCCATACATGTTTAATGGCTACGATTACGACACGCCAACCCAGATTTCCGGCATCAACGCCCGGCACGGCGTGGGAATGTGCCAAGCCAGTCCTATTTGGAGGAAACGGGCGCTTGTCGAATTCAAGAAGAGCGTCGAGCTGGGAGCGAGTGGCATCCTTTTTGATGAATGCCAATGGCATATGAGCCCGTTGTGCTTTTCGAAGAACCACGGGCATTCTGAGCCGGGGGAAGTTTTCTCAGGGGATGTGCCGCTCATCGACGGCTTTCGAACGATCATTGATCCCGAGGAGTTCCTTTTTGCGGGCGAATCGCCATACGACATAGAACTCCAAACCTACGACATGTCTTATTTTCGAATCGCCAACGGATTCACGCCCTTTGGCCGATACATCGATCCGTTCGCTCCGATGTCGGTTGCGGTGACCGGTTTTGACGATCGGCAGATGATCAACGCCTGCCTGCTCTACCGGTTCGCAATGAGCTACGAGCCAAGGGATTTCCATGGCGAACTCGACGAGATGCCAAGCACGATGACCTATGGCCGACTCGTGGATGATTTCAGGCGGAAGTATCGCGACTGGGTCTGGGACGCGGAGTTCCGGGACATTCTCGGCGCCAAGGTTCTGGCGGATGGGAAACCGCATGGTGCGTACACGGTGTTCCGGCGCAAGGACGGCCTTCGGGGGGTCGCGATTGCCAATATGAGCGACACAGATCCGATCGTCTGCGCAGTCGACATCGAAAATTTCAAGTCGTCGAAGCTGAATTACGCTTCTCCGGAAGCTACGGAGTTAAAGCCGTGGCCGGGACGTGTGGAGTTGGCTCCAGGATTCGCGGTCCTCGTGCTTGAGAGTTGATCTTAGAATGGGAAAAGCACGCGGCTTTCCGAGAAACTGACGATGGATTCTCTTGATGAACTCTTGATGAAAGCTGAAGCGGCGCATGGACACATGTGCGCAGGGCAAATACTGGGCGTGCGCATGGCGCTGGTGGGCCTCAAAGGGTTAGGCATAGAAGATCCATACGGCGCAGACCGCAAGCGGCTGGTGACGTTTGTCGAGATCGACCGCTGCGCTACCGACGCGATTGGCCTGGTGACGGGCTGCAGGCTTGGCAAGCGCACGCTGAAGTTCCGCGACTGGGGCAAGATGGCGGCCACGTTTGTCGATCTGACGGCCGGGTGGGGAGTGCGGGTCCTGGCGCTCGAAGATTCGCGCGAGTTGGCGCGGAAGCTTCATCCGGAGATCGAGAGCAAGAGCCAGCAACAGATGCTGGCCTACCGCGAGCTGGCGGATGAACAGCTTTTTCGCGAAGAACGTGTGCGGGTGGTTGTCGATCCGGGTGAGTTGCCCGGACAACGAGGGGAACGCTTCATCTGCCCGCGGTGCGGGGAAGGCGTGAACTTTGGTCGATTCGCTGAAGTGGCGGGCCAAAGGCTGTGTCTGAGCTGCGCGCGGCCTGAGCTCTGCTACTGGGTGCCGGACGATCGGCTTCATTGAATGCGGGAGCGATTGTTTGAGAGTGGCTCCTGCCGCGTCTGATTTGCTTCTCCAGCCTCCATAACACCCAAACCATAAACATGAGAGCCAGTCCCATCGGAAAGAGAAGGAGCAATTTGACGTCGGATTCGGTCATGGCGAGACCTCCAGAGTTGCATCCCAGGAGGGCGTGACGAGAGGCCACCAGCCGTACTGAGAGCGGAACTCTTACATACCAAGGAGAAATCACTTTCCGTAAGGGCGAAGCAGGCGATCCGTAAAGGCTTTCTAAGGAAAAGAGGGACAAGGGCGGAGGTGCGCTGGGGAGAAAATGGGCCTTGGGAAGGCCCCTGTCCGTGCGCAGTAGCCTTGACACGTGCCCGGTAGCGCGTTTCTTATCTTTCTAGGCCTTCTTTTGGATTCCGGTGGGAGTGTGCGCGGCGAAAGCAGCATGGATTTCCAAGCCGGACATCGGGAAGACCGTGTCGAACAGGAAGTAAAGGTAGCTGGGTACCAGGTTTTCAAGCGGGCATGGGGCTGAGGTTGAGTAGCCTGCGCGTGGCGGCCTGACCCTTCTTCCAGAGCCTGAGCCGGACCTAATCGGAGGCCAGGAACATTCCCGGAGACAAATTTTTGTCAGGCGGTCGGCCTCAAGCCGAGCATGCCTGTGCCTGAGCGGCAGCAGGGGTGCGGCCGGGCGAGCAAAGGACGAGCGTGGCAACGAGTTTTGCATTCTTGGCGGCGGCGCCCGCCGGCGCAGGTGGAAGCAGCATCACGATGCTTCTGCCTTTGCTTTTGATCCCGGTTCTCTACCTGGTAATGATTCGTCCGCAGCAGAAGCGGCAGAAGCAATGGCAGCAGATGCTGGGAAGCATCAAAGCGGGTGACCGCGTGACCACCGCAGGAGGGATCCGCGGCATCATTCTTTCGATCAAGGACGATGTAATTATCATCCGCGTGGCGCCGGATAATCTGAAGTTGGAAGTGGCCAAGAGCGCGATTGCCTCGGTAACGACGCAGGAAGACTCTTCGGGGTCTTAATTCCTGGGCCGGCTGCATCGTTTTCGGACCAGAGAAGTGGAAATATGAAGAAGAATCTCAATAAGAAAATTGCGTTGATTTTTGTGTTCCTCCTGGTTTGCCTGTATGGCATCTTCGGCGTGCCTTCGGGGTTTACCGGCAAGTCGCTGATGGATGCCATGACCAAGCGGATTCATCTTGGCCTGGACCTTCGCGGCGGGGCTCACCTGATCTTGCAGGTGGTTGTGTCGGAGGCAGTCGGCGAAGAGACGGACAATACGATGGCCCGTGTTCAGCAGGATTTGAGGACGGCCCATCTCACCTTTTCTCAGGTTTACAAGCCAGACCCCAAAAAACAGCCGCAGTTGATCCGGGTCGAAGGGACGGACCCCAATCAATCGGGTGCGGTCCGCTCGCTGCTCGACAGCAAGTATTCGAACGAGTACGACGTGGCGAGCAACAGCGCAGACAATAGTTTCACGGTCACGATGAAGCCCCTTGTGCAGACAGCTCTTGAAAAAAAGACGGACGAGGAGGCAATCGAAACGATTCGCGACCGCGTGGACAGCCTGGGCGTGAGCGAACCAGTGATTCAGGAATACGGCCTGGGCGACAACGAGATCCTGGTGGAGTTGCCGGGCATCTCGGATCTGGATCGGGTGAAGGAAATCATCCAGTCGACGGCCCGGCTTGAGATTCACGCTGTGCTGGGCGGTCCCTATCCGGATGAACAGGCGGCCTTGGCCAGCGTCGGCGGGACCCTTCCGCCGGACGAGGAACTGGTGCATGGATCCGGCGCTCTAACCGGCTCGGAGCCGGACAGCGTTTATCTGCTGCAACGGATCGCGATTGTGGCCGGAAGCGACTTCCGCTCCGCCGACCCCGGGACCGACCAGAACGGGATGCGCACCGTCCGCTTCACGCTGACCAATGAAGCCGGCGATCGGTTCTACGACTACACAAGCAAGAACGTGGGCCGCAGCATGGCTGTTGTCATGGGTGGTCGTGTTCGCGAGGTGGCCAACATCGAGAGCGCGATTCGCGACTCTGGTGAGATCCGGGGCAGCTTTACGCCTGAAGAAGTTGAGATTCTGTCGAAGATGTTGCGCACCGGCGCATTGCCGGCATCGCTTCATTACATCGAAACGAGCACGGTGGGAGCATCGCTGGGCGCGGACTCCATTCGGCAGGGCGTGATGGCGGCGATTGTGGGCGTGCTGGTGGTGATGGTCTTCATGCTCATCTATTACCGCGGCTCGGGCATCAACGCCGACCTGGCGCTGTTTTTGAACCTGGTGATCCTGCTGGGCTTCATGGGATTTTCGGGCGCCACACTGACCCTGCCGGGCATTGCCGGCGTAATTCTGACCATCGGCATGGGCGTGGACTCAAACGTGCTGATCTTTGAGCGCATACGCGAAGAGATGAGAGCCGGCAAGGCACCTTCAGCTGCGGTGGACCAGGGCTTCGCGCATGCTTGGACCACGATTTTTGATACGCACGTCACGACGATCGTTTCGGCGGCTATTTTGTTCCTGTTCGGTACGGGCCCGGTGAAGGGCTTCGCGGTGACCCTTACGATCGGCCTTGCCGCCAACCTGTTCACGGCGGTGTATGTCTCGAGGGTGATCTTCGAGGCACACCTGAACAAATTGAAGGCGGGGGAACTGGTGTCAATTTAGACGCTCGCGGCAGGATCGCGAGAGCGGCATAGGAACCATGGAACGCCGGAGCCCACGGGCCCGGCCTTGAGGAAGGCAGAGAACCAGTGGAACTGTTTCACAGCGTAAATGTGGATTGGCTTGGGAAGAAGTGGTACTTCCTTGCCTTCTCGATGATTTTCAGCGTGGCGGGCATTATTTCGATGGGTGTGCATTGGGCTCACACCGGCGTTCCGGTTCCCCTGGGCGTGGATTTTCGCGGAGGTACCCAGATTGAGTTGAAGTTTGACCACACTCCCGATATCAATCGGATTCGCCAGGCTACCGAGGCGGCGGGCATCAAGGACGCAACGATTACCACTTACGACGCGCCCAGCAACAACGAGGTGCTGATCAGCCTGCCGGAGCAGACCAACGAAAACGCACTCGACGTGGGGCGGCAGGAGATTGTCGATGCTTTGCATTCGCATTACGACAATCCCTTCACGGTACAGAATGTGCACGTTGTGGGGCCCACGGTGGGCCACCAGTTGGAGAAACAGGCCGGCCTGGCGACGCTCTATTCGCTTCTCGGGATGCTGATCTATCTCTGGTTCCGGTTCCAGTTGATTTACGGTGTGGCGGCGGTGGTTGCCTGCTTCCACGACACTCTGATCACGGTTGGAGCGTTTGCGTTGACCAACCGGGAAATCAGCCTGACGGTGATCGCGGCCATTCTGACACTCGTCGGCTACTCGATGAATGACACAATCGTTGTGTTTGACCGAATACGCGAGAACCTGCGGCTGAGCCGGCGCGAGGCGCTGCCGGACGTGGTGAATCGCAGCATCAACCAGACGCTGAGCCGGACGGTACTTACCTCAGGATTGACGTTTCTGACCGTGCTTTCGCTGTTCATCTTTGGCGGGCCGGTGTTGCGCGGATTTTCATTCGCGCTGGTGATCGGAATTCTTATCGGCACGTACTCTTCAATTGCAGTGGCCGCGCCGATGCTGGTGGCGTGGCAGGAATGGCGCTCGAAGCGCGGCAAGACAGTTGTTTTGCCTGCAGCGAAGCGCACAAGAGTGTAGTGGAATCAGTGGACGATTGCACCATTGATGGTGCAGGTTTTGCAAGTGATGCGCAGTTCTGATATAGGTGGAGCACACTTCTGTGGTACCGTTTTGAAGCCGGGAACATTTCAGGTTTCAGCGGTGTCTAAATAGAGGTAACCAAGACCCGATTCGAGGCTGGCCATGTTTGAAGATTCCACATTTGAATCCGGAGGCAGGATCAAGACCAAGAGCGGTCGTTGGATGCTCTTTACCGGCCTCATCAACGGTTCAATTCTTGTTCTGCTTATCCTCATCCCGTTGATCTACCCCGAGGCGTTGCCAAGGGCTGCCATGCTGACGATTTTGACCGCTCCGCCGCCGCCGCCACCTCCTCCTCCGCCACCGCCACCACCGGAAGTGCATGTGGTTCACGTGCAGTCGGAGATGATGAACAATCAGCTGACGGCCCCCACGCGCATTCCGAAGAACATCACAATGGTGAGCGAGAAAGAGGAGGCGCCGTCGAACTTTGGCGTCGCTGGCATGGAAGGCCTGGGTGGAAGCCAGGGTGGCGTCCTGGGCAGCGTGTTTGGTAGCGGGGGCCCCAAGGTGCAGGCTGCGGCGCCCAAGAAGGTAAACATCTCGGCTGGCGTCGCCGTCGGCATGTTGATCCAGAAGACAACGCCCGTTTACCCGCCGATCGCCAAGGCGGCGCGCGTCTCGGGTACGGTGGTGATTCAAGCCCCAATTTCAAAGACAGGAACGATCGAGAGGGACAAGGTTATTAGCGGCCCAGCCATGTTGCAGCAGGCAGCGATCGATGCAGTAAGGACCTGGCGCTACAGACCGTACCTGCTCAACAATGAGCCGGTGGAAGTAGATACCACAATCAACGTGATCTTCAGCCTGGGCGGATAGACATATTCTGGCCCTTTCCCGCGAATACGGGAAAGGGCCTTGCATTTGACCGAATGCGAATCCGGAAAGAGCCGCATTCCCAGCAATCCGCCGCGGCGGACAGTCGCAGTTCATAAGAAACTCCTTAGGAGGAACGATTCAGTGATTCTCGCTCAGCTCGCACATTACGCTTCGCACACGGTTAGCAGCCTGGCATTTCTGCAGGAAGACCAGCAGACGGTCAGCTTCAGCCCCATGGGGTTGTGGGAACACATGGCATGGATGGCCCGGTCCGTCGCCATCCTTCTCTTCATCGAGTCGATCTGGTCGCTGGCCGTGATGATCGACCGCTACCTGTACTTCTCCGCCGCCCGCAAGCAGTCGCGTGAGTTTGCGCCCAAGGTTGCCGGCGCGCTGAAGGACAGCAAGCTGGAAGAAGCGATCAAGATTGCCGATCGCAACAAGAAGTCGCACCTGGCCGAGGTTGTGACGGCTGGACTGCAGGAGTTCCGCGCAGCCGGTGGAACGGCGAATCAGAGCACCATCGAGAGCTCGCAGCGCGCCCTGGAACGGGCAGAGGCGATTGTTCACGCCAAGCTGAAGAGGGGCCTCAGCGTTCTGGCCACCATCGGCTCGACAGCACCATTCGTCGGACTGTTCGGAACGGTCGTCGGCATTTTGCACGCATTCGACGCCATTGCCACACAGAAGACTTCGGGCATCGGCGCGGTCGCCGGCGGTATTTCCGAAGCTCTGGTGACCACGGCGTTCGGCCTGCTGGTGGCCATTCCCGCTGTTATGGCGTTTAACTATTTCACGGGACGTGTCGAAGCTTTCGATGTGGAGATGGATAACTCCTCGAGCGAACTGATCGACTACTTCATCAAGCAGAGCAACAAGCGCTAAGCGGCGCCTTCTTCGGCTCGAGTGGGAAGTTACGGCGCAGGAGAGAGGCAACTCCCTCCTGCAGTCCGGTCACACTCCGCAGAGAAATGCGTTTCATAGGGGAAGCCGGAAGCCATCGGGAACCAAAATTCAAGGGCATGGAGCCTCACTAATGGCAATCGCAGTTCGTAACGAAGGCGGTAAGATCAACTCCAACATCAATGTCACACCGATGGTGGACGTGATGCTGGTACTGCTGATCATCTTCATGGTCATCACCCCCATGCTTCAGAACAAAGTGCAGATCGACATGGCCAAGGTGGCCAACGCCGTTGCCATGCCCGACGCCGACAAGGACGATGCCATTGTCGTGGCCATAACGCGCGACGGGGGCATCTATCTTGGGCAGGACAAGATCGCCACCGATGAGCTTGGCGTCAAGGTCCGAGACAAACTCGCCGACACACCAGGGAAGACGATCTATATTCGCGCGGATGCGCGCGCGCAGTACCGGGCGGTAGAAGACGCCATTGACGCCGTGCGCACAGCCGGAGTGGATGAAGTAGGCCTGTTGACGCAGAGGCGCGAAGGCAATGTCGAAGCTGGCGAGTAGGTTTTGCTTGGGCTGCCCTATTAACGATTTCGAGGAAACGAGGAGTTTGAAGCCATGGCAATGTCAACAGGAGGCGGGAGTGCTTACTCGTCGGACATCAATGTTACGCCCATGATCGACATTCTGCTGGTGCTTTTGATCATCTTCATGGTCATTGTGCCGACGGTGCCGCACGGACTGGACGCGCTAGTTCCGCAGCCGCCCAAAGACCCACAGAAGCAGCAGCAGCCAAATGATCGCACGATCGTGGTGCAGGTTCTCTATCGGCCAGGCCAGGCTCCGATTTACAAGATCAACGAGACGGAAGTGAACAAGACCGACTTATTGCCGAAGCTGACCGAGATTTACTCCAACCGCGCCGAGCGAGTGATGTTTGTCAAGGGCGATGACAATCTGGACTTCCGCTACGTGGCAGATGTGATCGACATCGGGCGTGCGGCCAACGTAGACCACATCGGGTTGATGACGCCGAAGATCCTGGCCGGGCAGTAGCTGATCTCGCGGAGTTGGTTTGATGGGCGGGAGCCGTTGCAAGTTCGACCGCAACCAAGTCCGCTAACGACCGGGGACTAGTTTGAACAGCACAGGGCTCAGGTTAAATAGCTCGTATCGATTAGGTCGTGAACGTGTCTCAGGCCGTGCAGGGGAGTCAGCCGTTCGGGCGCAATGAGTCCCGGGGGAATGTAGGAGTACAATTCTTAGTCCTGGTTTCGGAAGCTCCCTCCCGCGGCCAGATGTTTCAAGATTCCAGGCGCGCAATGGATAGGCACGACCTGAAGGAGAAGATAAGAACATGAATCGACCCGCACGAATTGCGACGCTCGCGGTGGTTTTAGCCGGCATGGTGTTTTCCATGAGCGGGTGCAACCGCCTGGCAGCCCGCGATCAGTTGAACAAGGGAGTGGAAGCGTACAAAGGTGGCAAGTTTGAAGAGGCGATCAACCACTTCCAGAAGGCCACCGAACTGGATCGAAGCCTCCCAATGGCCAAGAGCTACCTAGCCACGGCGCTGTCGCAGAACATCGTTCCTGGGCTTGATACTCCGGACAACCTGAAGACGGCAGATCAGGCGATTAGCATCTTTCAGGAGGTTCTGGCCAAGGACCCCAACGATGTCAACAGCATGAAGCAGATTGCGGGCATCTATTTCAACATCAAGAAATTGGACGACGCCCGGACCTGGCAAAAGAAGGTTCTGGCAGTCGATCCGAAGGATCCCGAGGCGGCGTACACAGTCGGCGTGATCGACTGGACCCAGGCACACGAGCACGTGCTGAAGGCACTGGTGCCTGCGGGCATCAATGATGATGGTGAAGGCAACGCCAAAGCCCCCAAGAAGATCATGGACGAGATCAAGCAGGAGAATGCTCCTCTTGTCGAAGAGGCATTGCAGTATCTGAATGAAGCGGTGGCAGACCGAGCCAACTATGACGATGCAATGGCCTATTTGAACCTGGTCTACAGGCGCAAGGCAGATTTGGATAACGGCAACCCATCGGCAGTGAAGGAAGACCTGGCACAAGCCGAGGACTGGCGCACGAAAGCGATGGGAACCCGCAAGGCCAACGAAGAGAAGAAGAATTCGGGCCCCGGCGGTATCACAATGGATTCGAGCGGCAACATGAAGTAAATCTTCATGCGCTGCGAAGCGAGAAAGCTGACGGCCTCCGTGGTTGACGGAGGCCGTTTTCTTTGGTTCCCATTCTGGCGGAAGTGAGAGGCACACCGTGTGGGTGCCTGAAAGTCTGTGTGAAATGACAAAACGTGCTGTGGCCTACCTTGTTCTTTTTGCAGCCGCCGGAGCCTTTGCTCATGGACAAACCGTTATCGGAGATGTTCCTCATCCGACAGCGATGCATGTTGAGCGGTCATCCGCCGGAATAACAGCACGCAATGACCGCGAAAACCTGACGGTGACGGTCTGCGGCGATTCTCTTATCCATGTCGTCGCCCGGCCAATCCAGGCAACTATTTCCAATACACAGAGGCCATGGATGCTCGATCCCGCGATTGCATGCAGATCGGAAGAGCGTCGTGTAGGGAAAGAGTGTAGATCTCGGTGGT
>OCTA010001609.1_pt1 | contig 20767 bp, 10 predicted proteins | sample 1538991 | NCBI WGS metagenome assembly OCTA01 (sample SAMEA3539302, study PRJEB22396) | soil metagenome | biome: tundra; feature: field; material: soil | place: USA | collected 2010-05 | depth 0.15 m | reverse complement strand
GGTGACGTGAACCGGCGAAGGGGAAAACATGAGCGACGGCAGCGGCAAGTCCCACGGCAAAAGGGACAGCAATCAAGAACGCCAGGGGACGCCGAGCCTTTGTCCTATCGGCGAGCAGTGCGGCAACTCCGACTCCAAATCCTGCTATCGAGAGTAACGCTACCTTAACGGTAGATACGCGCGAAAAGGTCCAGAAGAGGGCCCGCCGCAAAAAACCGAGAAACGTCTCGCTGCCCGGTAGGTAGTATGACGGGACCAGATAGGAAAGGCTCAATGAACTGAAAACAGGCGATTGGCGAATATGATCGAAATAGAGCCACCCAAACACTGCTGCGATTACCAGTTGAGTGGCAATGATCGTTAACATGATGCGCCCGAAAGTGCGATCTAGAATCCACCGAAGCAACCCGTAAAAGGCGAGGGATATTATGACAACTAGCGCGGTGTAGTGCGTTAGCAGGGCGGCAATAAGAAAGAGGCCTTGCACCATTGCCCAGCGAGTCGAGTGCTCCGTAAATGCGCGTTCTGTAGCATAGAGAGCACCGCAGACAAAGAATAGGAGTAGACCGTACTGGCGAACCTCGGTCGCCGCCGAGATAGCCGCTGGGGAAAGCGCCATAAAGAGAAGCCCGCCGAGCGCTGCGATTCCGCCCAGGCAGCGCCGGATCCATACGAACGTTAGCCAAAGCGCGAAAGTTCCGGCGATTAGACTTGGCGACCGGAGAATGAGCTCCGTTCGCCCCAAAAGGAGAAACGCGTGTAGCACCAATATGAAGAGGGGGGGGTGCGCCAGCATGTGGGACGCTGTGTATGTCTCAAGCCAGCCACCCGGGCGGGCTGCGTTGAAGTGCTGGGCTTCATCCCCGTTCATGAAGCAGGAGCCGGCATAAACGACGCGCACAATGAATGCCGCGATGATGATCCCTATCGCCAGCCGACTGGAATTACGGAGGAACCACGCCTCCATCGGCATTAATCTGGGGGTCCGCAAGATATCATCTCCGTTTCGTCAAGGTCGAACCAGATTCACCACATTCGAAAATAGCACAAAGGATGCTTGGGTTTTTCAGATTATTGTAAGGCTGAACTGCGCTCAGGGAGCATCGATCCTATAACCACCACGAAAGAGGCTAGACTTGGAGCGCGCCCCCGATCGCCGCGACCGATCCGCCCCCTTCGAGATGTCCAATGCCGGTGTGTGGCGCTTGAAATTACGCTTTGCTCCTCCCAGTTTTCAATCCGTCACTGTCTTGGCGTGTAAGTTTCTGCAGATTGTCAGCTCGCCAGAATGTTCCAGCTCGTAGTCGAAGCTGGCCAAGGCATTAAAGAACGCCTCTTGGCAATCCGGTCCGTGTAGTTCGATGCAAATGTTACGAACTCTGTGTAGCCATGTCCTCGCAGTATCGCTAAACACTGCCAACTCGGCTCGTTCAATATCGACCTTGAGCAAGTCGACCTCGGAGCTCCCGGCCATATCGATCAATGTTCCAACATCCCAGGCTTGCACTTCGCCGATGCTTCCATTAAGCGGTTTCAACACCTGTGTTGCCCATTCACGTCCGTCGCCGAAGATGCCCTTCGAGAGGCAAAGAGCCGTGGGTTCGGACCAAACAGCACCCTGCAACAGGAGCACCCGGTCTCCGTATGCCTTGAGGTTGTTTCTACACATCGCCGCGTTTCGCTCGTCAGGTTCCACCGCCACAACGCGGCAATTTGGAAAGCAACTCAAGAAATAGGCTGAAGAGTACCCGACGTTCGCACCTAGGTCCATCACGATTGAGACATTCTCCAAACTTCGCAAGCTCGAATACTCATCTAGAGAGAAAATTTGACGGAAAACGCTCATATCGCTGCTATCGCGCAATCGAACCGTCAGAGCGTGCTGCACCGTGCGTGGACGCACACGCCACATTTCCGGCTCTCCACAACCCAGGACCAGGCGAATACGAATCAGAAGCCAGTGCAACGTCGATCGCGCACCGACCAGAGCACACCATTTCCTCAGTGAAGAGGTGCGCGTTCCCCTTTCGCCTAAACTATCCATAAACCCGATTTTGCCCAATCTCTCCACTTTGCTTTCCCGCTTCCCGCCAGAATATCCCTGGTGTCTTCTGCCATTATTCTCAGCTATCCATGAAACTCTGCCGGCTTTGAGATGTCCCATGCGGGTCTGTGGCGCTTGTAATGAAGATAAATCTTGATGCGCCCCTTCAGCCCTTGCAGAAACGACTCATGAATCCGACGGTTGAGCCGGACGTAGACACGATACTGATTGCGGGTTGGCTGCTTGATGGAGAGAAACTCCCAAACTACATGCAGGCGAACCGACGGGCCGAGGCCAAGGTGGCTGCACAAAAGCTCAAAAAACGTGTCACGGCGCAACCCATGCATATAGTATTCATCAATCGATCTTACCTGGACGAAGAGATGGTCATTTTTGTCGTGAATCCGGTAGAGCACCGTGGGGGAGGCAAGGTAGTACTTCCTGGCTCCGGCCAGGGAGGCGCCGTATACAACACAGTCGTCTGCCCGCATGCGCCAACGGGGCTCGACCTGGCGCAGGACCGGCAGAAGAGTGAGGCTGAGGCTGCGCCGAATTGCGAGTGTCGACGTGATCGATCCCAGGTAGATGCGCTCCTTGAGCACCGCAATGAGAGAGAAGCCGAGGTTTAGATCCTCCGGCGCGTATTGCACGATATCGTCCGCATCGCCAAAGTGGCGATGCGCCGTGAAGACGAAATCCACGTCTTTGTTGTCGGCAAAAACCCTGGTCACATTCTCCAGATGATTGGGCTCGTATTTGTCGTCGGCATCCAGGAAGCAGATGAGGTCGCCCGAAGCGTGCTCCATACCGAGGACGAAAGCCGCGAGTTGACCTCCGTTGCGCTGGCGCAGAACCTTCACCATGCTGTTGCCGGCAAAGCGATCCTCGAGAATCTTGGGAGTGTCGTCAGTCGATCCATCGTCGACAACGATGACCTCGGCAGGGGGTACGGACTGCGCAAGCGCGCTCTCGATCGCTTCGACTACAAAGCGGCCGTAGTTATAGCAATTGATGACTACGGACACTGTCGCCATAGGATATCCGGGATATGTGCTTGATCGTGCGGTCAAGAGTCTTTCCCCGCTTGAGTACGTTGAGACTGGTACGAGATAACTGGAGTTGCCGCGTCGCCTTGCTCTGGAAAATCAATGACTTGGAACGAAGGCAGCAGCCACCGGTCCGCGCAGATTCCGACCGGCTTCTGTTCCCGCTTCAACTCCCATGCCGGGAACTGCCTGCTACGAGCCTACGGCGCGGACGCTGCTCCGTCAATGCGCGACCGCTGCCGCGAAAAGACAGAACTCCGGTGGAGCGGTCCTAAAATAGCACTACGGGGCAAACGCCGCCCGAGATGTGTAGCCGTGGACATTACGGTCCTGAGCATGCGCACTGAGCTGCCGCCCATCTACCGGAGATTTGGATACGTCGAGACCGGTATTGAGGAATTCCACCCGTCTCAGCCGCTGAAATCCGGCGTCGAGTACCACTCCATCGTCATGTCCAAGAAGCTGTAAACCTCGTGCGCCCTTCTTCCTCAAAAGGCATGGACGGCCTCACGCACAGCTCGTGCGCACAACCTCTTCCATCAAATCCCACTGGAGAGAGTTCGACCTGCAAGCCGAGCAGCTCCTTCATCCGGTACACTGCTGGAAATCCAGGTTGCGCCTGCGAGGAACCCCGCAAATGTCCCAACTCTATATTTTTGTTCTGGCCGTTATTGTCGTTGCCCTGCTCGCGGTGGCCCTCTATCGCACCTCCCAGGTGAAGACCAAGGCCGACTACCTGTTGGCCGGACGGTCTCTTCCTGCCGTGGTTCTGGTGCTCACCCTGCTCACCTCCTGGATCGGCGCCGGGTCGCTGTTTGCCGGGGCTGAGAACGCCTACAAGAACGGCTTTGCCGCGCTCTGGCAGCCGGCGGGAGGCTGGCTTGGCCTCCTCCTGATCTACTTCATCGCTCCACGCGCCCGCAAATTCGCCCAGTTTACCCTGCCCGACCTGCTCGAGGCCCGCTACAACCAGACGGCGCGAGTGCTGGGCACCATTGCCATCCTCATTGCCTATATCGCCATCACCAGCTACCAGTTCCGCGGCGGCGGCGACGTGCTGCACCTCATCTTTCCAGACACCGTCTCGCCGGAGATGGGCACCTTTCTCATCGCCGCATTCGTCATTGTCACCACGGCCATGGCCGGCATGTCGTCGGTGGCTTATATGGACGTGGCCATCGGCTCGCTGGTCACCGTCATCTGCGTCATCGCCGCGCCCATGCTGTTTTTCAAGGCCGGCGGATGGGCCGGGCTTCACGCCACACTGCCGCCCGAGTACTTCCAGGTGCTGGGCAACTACCGCCTGGGCCCCGATCATGTGCGGCAATCCGTGGGCATGGGCGTCGTCCGCGGCCTTGAGTTTTTGGTGCCTGTGCTGCTGCTCATGCTGGGCAACCAGGTGATGTACCAGAAGTTCTTCTCCGCAAAATCCGAGAAGGACGCACGCGTTTCGGTCATCGGCTGGATTCTGGGCACCGTGCTGCTGGAGACCTTGATTGTGGCCATCGCCGTTTTTGGCCGTGCGCTTTATCCCACCGGCGAGGTCGCCCTGCATCCGCGCGAGATCATCCCCTACACGGCCCGCCACGGCCTGCCCGCAGTCATGGGTGCGCTGCTGCTCGGCGCGGTCTTCGCCAAGGTCATCTCTACGGCCTCAAACTACCTGTTTTCCCCGGCCACCAACCTGGTCAATGATGTGTTCGTCCGCTATATCGCGCCGGGGGCCTCAAACAAACGGGTCCTCATCGTCTCCCGGTTGTGCGTCGTGCTGTTGGGATGCTGGGCGCTCTACCAGGCGGTCTACGCCGAGAGCATCCTCCAGAAAATGCTGTACGCCTACACTGTCTACTCCGCCGCGCTCACGCCGGTGGTCCTGGCGGCCTTCTACTCCAAGCGCGTCACGGCCTGGGGCGCGGTGGCCGCCATCGCCAGCGGCACAATCGTCACGCTGGCCTGGGACATCGAGGCGGTCAAAGCGTTCTTCCCACCCATCCTAGCCGCGCGCGATGCCATCTTCCCCGCGCTGGCCGCGGCCGTGATCGCAATGGTGGTGGTCAGCTTGTTCACGCCCAAGCCGAAGCCGGAACAACTGGCGCAATTTGCGGATTAGAGGCCTTTCGCTGTCTTCCCGCCTCGAACAGCGGCCCGCACCGATCGAGCGAATTGGATTTTCTTCAGAAAAAGCCCACTCCTCCGAGGCGAACGGCCTTACACTGGCGGTGGAAACCCCGTGACGCCATGCCCGTCGCCCAATTGACTCTCGAAATCCGCATCGAGCACGCCCGGTCGCTCAAGGACCGGCGCCAGGTCGTCCGCTCGCTCAAGGACCAGTTGAAGCAGAGCTTCAACATTTCCGTAGCCGAGATGGACGAAGCGGTCACGTGGCAGTCGGCGACTATCGGCGTGGTGGCTATCTCCCGCTCCCGCGATTACCTGCACGGCCTCATCGAAGAGGTGGAGCGCGCCGCCCGCCGCATGCTCAACGAACTCGGCGCCGAGCTGGCCGACTCCTTCTGGGACTATATCGAGAGCTGAGGCGGAGCGCGTGTGGCCACCGCAGCGGACGGCCCTCCAAGAAACTCCGGCGCAGTCTCCCGGTCTGACAGCAATCGCCTGCGGCAGCTCCAAGCCGGGATCAATGCGCCACCGTCGTGTACTTGCCCGATTTGACCCACAGAAATTCTCCTCCTTCGGATAACTTGTCGGGATTCTTGTGCTATTCTCTGTCACGGGAAGGATTCTTTTTCAACTTCAAACACTTGCCTATCGACATGTTTGCAGCATTTGAGGCCTTCCATACCTGCTTGTTCATGACTTTTCCGGGCTAGACAAGGCAATGGACAAGTTGCATCTCGCCGCTTGCGCCGGGGTGGCTTGAGTTGCTCATGAGGCCGGCACTTAGGAGGAACTCCATGACTCATCTGCTCTGCTTATCCAACCAATCTGGCCAGCATTCAGCACTGCGTTTGTCGGGATGTTTGGCACTCCTGTTCTCACTCTCGACGATCCTGTTTGCGCAAGGTTCCGGCCAGGCCCTGCGACAGAGTTTTCTCAATCCGCCGCCCGATGCAAGACCCATCATGCGCTGGTGGTGGTTCGGACCTGCCGTGACCAAGCCGGAGCTTCAGAAGGAACTGGAAACCATGCGCGGCGCGGGCATCGGCGGCGTTGAGATTCAACCCGTCTATCCCTTGATGCTCGACGATACAGCGAAAGGCATCGAGAACCTGCAATACTTGTCGCCGGAGTTTCTTGACGATGTAAGTTTCGCGAGCCGCACCGCTCGATCGCTCGGCCTGCGCGTCGATATCACCCTGGGCAGCGGCTGGCCGTACGGTGGGCCCAAAACCACGCTCGCTCTTGCCGCGGGACGCCTCAAAGTTGTCACCATACCCATCACCGCGGCCACGATGACTCCTCCTGCGCTCGCGGATGGAGACAGTTTGATCGCCGCATTTGCAGTTTCGGGTACAGAGCGATCTTTCGATCCAGCCACCGCGGTGCGCATCGATCTTGCCTCGGGTTCCATCCCCTCAAGCACGGGGACTCAGACTGCTCTTTTCTTTATTGCGAGCCATACGCGACAAACAGTCAAACGCCCGGCTGCAGGCGCTGAGGGCTATGTGCTCGACCATTTCTCCCGCGCCGCCATCGACGAACATTTGGACGACGTGGCTACACCGCTGCTGAACGCATTCGGCGACCAGCCGCCCTATTCCGTCTTCTCCGATTCGCTTGAAGTGTACGGTTCCGATTGGACTTCCGACTTACCCGCCGAGTTTCAGAAGCACCGCGGCTACGACCTGATTCCCCACCTTCCCGAACTTCTCGCCGGAGGCACACCGAAAGCGGAAGCCATTCGCCACGATTGGGGCCAGACACTTTCAGAACTTATCCGCGATAACTATCTTGCACCGATCACAAAGTTTGCCGACGCCCATCACACGAGGTTTCGCTCGCAGACATACGGCGAGCCAGCGGTAACTTTGGCCGACGAGTCCGTTCCGAACCTGCCGGAAGGCGAAGGCCCTCAATGGCGTACGTTTTCTTTCACGCGCTGGGCAAGCTCCGCCAGTCATCTCTATGACCGCAACATTACCTCCGCCGAAACCTGGACGTGGCTTCACTCACCCGCGTTCCGCGCCACTCCGCTGGATATGAAGGCCGAGGCCGACCGCATGTTTCTTCTCGGCGTGAACCAGTTTGTCGGGCACGGCTACCCTTATTCCCCTCCGGCAGCCGGCGAGCCCGGCTGGTCGCTGTACGCGGCAGCAGTCTTCAATTCGCACAACCCATGGTTTCCGGTCATGCCAGATGTTATGAAGTACTTACAGCGGGTAAGCTGGCTTCTGCGTCAGGGCAAGCCGGCCAACGACATCGCCATCCTTCTCCCGGAGGACGACGCCCAGGCCGCCTTCACTCCCGGTCACGTCTCGGTGACCGACGAGATGAAGAAACGGATCACGCCCGGCCTGATGGCGACCATTCTCGATGCTGGCTATAACATTGATTACATTGACGCAGCCACCATCGAAAAGCTTGGAGCTATTCGCTACCCCGTTCTGATCCTCCCGGCGACCGACCGAATTCCTCTGGCGACTTACAAGAAGATAGAGAGCTACGCTTCGACTTCTGGCAAGGTTATTGCTCTCCAAAAGCTCCCATCGCTGGGGCCGGGCCTCATGGAACAGAACACCTCCGCTGAGGTTGCTTCGCTATCGGAACGGCTTTTCCGGGGCGCCAGCCACCAGGGCATCTTTGTCGACTCGCTCGGCGATCTGGCCGATACGCTGCACCACGCCCTGCCACCGGACGTGGATGCAACCGGCCAGACAGCGGGCCTCGGATTCATTCATCGCAAGCTTTCCGACAGCGATATTTATTTTGTAGTTAACACTGGCAATCAGCTTGTCGATGGGAGCATTCAGTTCCGCTCTCTTCGCCCTGTCGTCGAGTCGTGGAATCCGGATAGCGGTGACATTCTCCAGTCCGCTTTACGCACCGTTGGCGCTCGCATTCCCCTGCAGTTAGCGCCTTATGAGTCCCGAGTGTTCGTCCTCAAAGACAATCTTGAAGCCGAGTCCAAAGAGCCGGGTCAACCCGCTGCGCAATCTTTGAGGCCCGGCGACGAAAAGCTGGCGGACATGAGCACCGGCTGGCAGGTTCATTTTGCCGATGGTGCAGGGTCTCAGGCCCTTTCCAATCTGATTTCGTGGACCGAACTTCCGGGCAAGCATTACTTCTCGGGCGAAGCCGTGTACACGCGAAGCGTCTCGATAAGCAGCGCTCCGAAGCCAGGCACGCTCATCTTCCTCGACTTCGGCATTGGAACTCCGACGACCGACAATCGGCGGCCGAATGCTTCCGGCATGAGCGCCCTCCTCGATCCGCCAATTCGGGAAGCGGCAATCGTTTTTGTCAACGGTCAACGGGCCGGATCGCTCTGGCATCCGCCTTACCGAATTGACATTTCAAAGTTTGTTCACAGCGGCGAGAATCGGATCGAAGTCCACGTCTTCAACACCGCCATCAACCTGCTGTCCGGCCAGCCGCCGCGGGACTACTCCGCGTTGAGAGCGAAGTATGGCAGGCGCTTCGATCCCCAGGATATGGACAATCTGCAACCTATCCCTTCAGGGCTTTTCGGCCCCATCCACCTTGAGAAAGAGAGGAGCAAATGAGTACAATAACTCGATGGGTCGCCGCAGGCACTCTTCTTGGCCTGATTTCCGCTGGCGCAGCCTGCGCCGCGCCGAAGACGTTTCTGGCCAACGACTATGGGGCGAAGGGAGACGGTGCGGCTCTCGACACCTCCTCAATTCAAAAGGCGATCGATGCGGCCTCCGTCGTTGGCGGCAGCGTCACAATGAAACCCGGCACCTACCTGACCGGCTCGCTTTTTCTCAAGTCGGGTGTAACTCTCGACATACCGGAGGGCACCACGCTTATGGGTTCCGAGAAGCTGGATGACTATCCGATGCTTCCCACCCGCATCGCCGGTATCGAGATGACTTGGCCGGCGGCCCTCATCAACGTTCGCGACCAGCACAACGTTGTTATCACCGGCAAAGGCACGATCGATGGCGACGGCCCCATCTGGTGGAAGTCCTATTGGGATCTGCGCGCCACGTATGAGCCCAAGGGGTTGCGCTGGGCCTCCGACTACGATGCCCGCCGCCCTCGCCTCATCCTGATTCAAAATTCGTCCGATATCCAACTTGGCGGCGGCATTCTACTCAAGCGCTCCGGCTTCTGGACCGTCCAGATACTGTACTCGCACGATGTTCACGTCGACGGCGTCACCATTCGCAACAACGAGGGCGGAAAGGGGCCCAGCACCGACGGGATCGATATCGACTCTTCGCGCAAGGTTTTGGTGGAACACGCCGACATCGACGTGAACGACGATGCCCTCTGCCTCAAGGCCGGCCGCGACTTCGACGGCTTGCGCGTTAACCGGCCCACTGAGGACATAGTGGTCCGCGACTCCATCGTGCGCCACGGCGCCGCGGCCATCACCATCGGCAGCGAGACCTCAGGAGGCTTCCGCAACATCGAGGCCTATAACATCACTGCGCTCAGCGGCGTCCCATCCGGCGTTCTTTTCAAGTCCGCTCACACGCGCGGCGGCTTTGCGCGAGACATCCGCATCCACGACATCACTCTCGAGGGCGTCGCCATCCCCATTCACATCACCATGAATTGGAACCCGAGTTACAGCTACGCCACGGTTCCTGCCGGCGTGAAAGATATTCCTTCGTACTGGGTTACGCTTACAACCAAGGTCCCGGAGCAGCAAGGGCTGCCCCACTTCCGCGACGTTCACATCTGGAATATCAAGGCCACCGGCGCCAAGAGCGCATTCAACGTCGCTGCCTACCCCAACGCTACTCTCGACGACTTTCACTTCGACCATCTTGACATAGAGGCCGCCACCGCGGGCACCATTGCGAACATCAGAAACTGGACCATCACCGACAGCAACATCAAGACAACCGACGGAAGCAAGCCGCTCTTCACCGACTCCACGATGAAAGATCCGAAGGATATCCCCTACGGCGAACCGAAGTAACTCCAGGGAAAAGACTCATTTTCCCGCGGAATGGCCATGCATCTGCCGGATCTCGCTCCCTGCCAACAGAAAAGCGCCCACGCCGTAGGTATAACTCGCAGATGCCTTGAAGGGCGCCGGTTCCGCACCCGTCTGCTGGATGCAGCCCAACCGCCCATCGGCATACACATGATGCAGCAGTCCGGCCCAGGCTTTTTCAATCACTGGCCGGTAAACCTTCTTGTCCAGTATTCCTTCATTCACACCAGCGGCCAGCGCATAGGTGAAGAAGGCTGAGCCCGACACTTCAGGCTGATCGTAATCGCCGGGGTCAAGCAGGCCGCCCTTCCAAAGTCCATCCGGCCCTTGAAGCGCGGCCACCCGCGCGGCCATTTCCTGCAACTGCGCGATATACCTTGCCCGGGCGGGATCGTCCTTGGGAAGGTATTTGAGAGTCCTGATGATTCCTCCCATCACCCAGCCATTTCCGCGCGACCAGAACATCTTCTTTCCATTGGCCTCAGTCCGCGTCAGATAGGTGGAATCCCGCGCGTAGAGATGCTCTTGGGTGTCGTAAAGACGGCCGGAAGTCTTGGCCCATTCTTCATCGAGATAGTCGATATATTTCCGGTCGCCGGTGGCGGCATACATCCGCGACCACACGGGGGGCGCCATGAAGAGCGCATCGCACCACCACCACGCAATCTCCTTGCCCGGAATTGTAGAGGTCCGCGGCGCGGCCAGTATCGCATCCAACTCACTCTGCGTTGGCCGCATCATCGCGGGATCCTTCTTGAGCAGATAGAACTCCAGATAGGTTTGGCCAATGCTTTGATCGTCGGCGTTGGGCCGGTGCGAGCGCAATTGCCAGTCGAACTTCTGGCTCATGGCCAGCATGGCATCGCGATACTTGGGGTCGCCGAGCGAGTCGGAAGCTGCCATGAATCCGGTGTACAGAGCACTCCATGTCCAGATCCGGTCGAAGTAGGGCTGAGCCGTCGCAAGCTGCCAGTCGGCGACCTTGCGCATTGCCTTGGCCACCGCCGCGGGTTTGGTCGAGGTTGACAGGTCCTTAGCAATCGGGCCGGGGTTATCCGGGGCGTCGCCAAAGTGGCGCATTTCGTTGTTTGCAATGGTGGCCTGTTGTTGCGGCGTGGGCTGATGCTGCGCAATCGCCAACCGTTGTTGCCCAAACATGCAAATGCTCGCCCCGATGACAAGCATAAGTACCTTCCCTCGAATCGACATGCGATTTCCTCAACCACGGATTCCAAATGAGTCCGGCTCCTGAGGTGCGGAAATTCCGCGACCTGCGGAGCCGGGGTTAGTGAACGATCGAAAGGTTAGAAGCTGATCCTCCCGGAGAACTGGAAGTCTCGGCTATCCCCACTGGCATAGGTGAGAGTTCCAATGGTGGCAGTACTGACAACAGTCGGAATCTGCAGATTACCCGAGTTCATTCCGAAGGTGACGGCGTTGGTGACGTTCTGGCAATCGACCGCGAAGATAAACTTTGCCCTCTCGGTGATGTCAAAACTCCGCCGGACACCGCTGGTGAGGCGGAATGTGTTTGGAGCACGAAGCCCGAATGCCCCGGTGCGCGGCGCATCGCCGATCATCAAAGCTCCGGCATTGCAGAACGGGCTGTTGGTTTGTGCGCAAGCATAAGTTGTAGTCACACCGCCTGTAACGACCTGGCCTCCAGCTCCTGGGGCACTGCTTGTGATGTAGGTGCTGGAGGAACCATTGGAGGAGTTAAAGTTCGGATCTCCGGACTGTACATAGGACCGGGTTCCAAGTGTCAACGCATTGACACCGGCACCCCATTTTCCATTGATGCGGACGCCTTTTCTTCCGCCATTGTAATTGGGGTTGATATCCGGCATGCAGGTGCCTTGGCCCGTTACGGCGCAGTTGCCGTCACTGAGCGTCAACGGCGGTCCAGAAAGATATTGCATGATGTGCGAAGTCTCCCATCCACCGAGCACGGCACGCACAAGGAAGTGGTCTGCGCCAATTCCACCCTTGCCGAAGGGAAGTTTGTAGACACCGAAGGCTGCCAACTGCTGTGGCTCACTGAGTGTGCTCAGACTATAGTCGATGCGGTTCTGGCGCCAGGCCTTTCCGTTGAGAGTGGAAGCGGCCGGAATTGCAAAGCCGCTGCGATTGGTGCCGGCATCGTCCATCTGCTTGGAGTAGGTGTAGTTGACAGTGAATGACAAGCCATGGGAAAAGCGCTGACTGAGAGTAATCTGCAGCGCGTTATAATTCGCATTCGCAACGTCGATGCCCCAGGTGTCGGCGGTGCTGGAATACTGCGGCATCCATTTCAGCCCCTGGGCAATGGTTGTAGTGGCTGCGCCCTTCGAGTTTCCCGCGGCAGCCGCGAAACCGGGATACGGCGAGATGCAGCAACCCGGCAGGTATGTCTGCGCCAGTGCTACGTTTGCTGCTGTAGCGGGCTGTGAGAGCAACCCATGTCCATACTGTGGAGCGGCGACAGTGCCCCCCTGCCCCAGGGCAAGTGAGTAGGCCGGATTGATCCCACCCGACTGGATTCCGCGCATAGTGGCCGCACCCGAGATAAAGTGGCTCTGCGAACCGGCGTAGTTCACCATCAGGGTCATGTTCTTGGTAACCTCGCGCTGGATGCCGAAGTTGAAGAAGTTGAATTCCGGCGCACGGTCCGAGAGATACGGATCGGGGTAGCCGGGCGCAGCACCTGCCGTCACAAAGGTGCCGGCACTGTTGAGATAGAAGCCAACACTTGCCGCCTGGGCCGCGGCGGTTGGGCCGGTAGGAGTGGGCAGGACAAAGCCAGGCCCGCCGAAGGTGGTATTTTGCTGGCTGAACCCCGGATTGTTGTTGAGGTAGAAGCTGGGACCGGCGGTAGCGCCTGTGCCGGCCGCCGGCAAGGTAACCGGTGTAGTGAAGCCGGTATTGCTTGTACCGGTCGCTGCGCCGCCCGCGCCGCCGGTGCCGCCGGCATGGGAATAAAGAGTGCCGAAGCCGCCGCGGATCACGGTCTTGTCATTCAGCGAATAGGCAAAGCCCACACGCGGGCCAAAGTTCCTCCAATAAGTGTCGACCGGCGTGCGCCTGCCGATGCTGATCGCGGAACCGCCCGTGCTGCCGGCGTACATGAACATGCCGGCGTTGCCCGTCAACGTATTCGTCACGTTTGGGTTCAGGAATCCCCAGCGGTCCTTGACCTCATGGTAGGTAGGAATGTAATCCCAGCGCATGCCCAGATTCAAGGTCAACTTGCGCGTGATCTTGTAGTCGTCCTGAAAGTATGGAGCGAGAGGGCGATAGCGTCCTCCATACTCCGAAATTGATTGCATGGTATCGCCGCTGCTTGCGACCGCGCCCACCATGTAGCTTGCATAGGCGAAACCGGTACCTGGCGAATAGGCGGTGCCAGTCACCTGCGACGTTTCGTTCACACCAAAGGCCAGGGTGATTGGCGTAGAAGCACTGTCGGCTGTGCTCGCCTGATTCTCAAGCCATTGCAGTTGGAAGCCGGCGGTGATGGCATGCTTCCCTTTTAACCATTGCAGATTGTCAAGCAGGGTAAGCGTATTGCTGACGCTGGTGAAGGTGACGGAAGGCTGCGTCCAGTTGGTCTCGATACCGGCAGGAGTGAAGCTGACGCCTGGGAATTCCTCTGAGGCTTGCCCCGCAGGAAGGCCTGTGATGCCCATGGTCGTCGCTTCATACTTGGCGACCCCCTGCGTAATGTTCTGCACCGGCGGCCCTCCAAAGTTCATGTAGCCATATTTGAACTGGTTGATGAGATTGGGGGTGATGGTATAGGTGTGCGCGATGTCGGCATAGTGGCCTGCAACCGTGTTCATGGTGGAAGCCAGATACGGCACCGGGAGATTCGCGGTACCCGAGGTATAAGGCACGGCGTGGCGGTTTCCACCGGTCAAGCTCATCGACAGTCTCTGCTTGAGCGAGATGTCGTAATCGATATGGCCGGCATAAAGCCAGTTGTCATAACCGCTGGGGATGCCGCCTATATAGTTGCCGGCGATGACGCCGGTGGTGGAATTGGCCAACGGAGGCAGGAACGACTGCATTGCCTGCGTGATGGGAGAAAGCTGCGAAGCGGGAATCACGTTGATCGGCGATCCAGAGCCAAGCGCCACGGGGTTGCCGTTGGCGCCGATGCCCGTACCGGGGCCGTAGCCATATTGATAGCGGCAAGGCGCTCCAGCAGTGTTATGGAGGGTGCAGGCGGCCAGCGTTGTCGGATCGTAAATCGGATAGTTGACGTTGGATGTATTGCCAAGCCCACCGGTAACCGGCGATGCCGGAATCAATTCCCGGAAGTCGCCCTTTTGCATGAGCGCGGTGGGAAGGGTGTCTGAGCCATAGGTGGGAGCGGAGCGAGTGTGGACCTTGTCATAGGTCCCATAGAAGAAAAGCTTGTCATGACCATTGAAGAGATGTGGAATGCTGATGGGGCCGCCGACGCTGACTGTCAGCTCATTCTGATGGTCGGCAGGCTTTGTGCCGACAGCATTCTGGTATCCCTTTATGCCGGTTTTTGGATTCGTAACCGTGGCCCAGGGTGCGGAGTACCCCCACGTATCGAAGACCGTGTTGCGGAGATAGTCGGCAACAGTGCCGTGATACTTATTGGTGCCAGATCTCAGTGTGTAGTTTTCCAGTCCAGCTCCCTGATATTCGGCAGGAGCGCTGCTGGTCATAACCTGAATCTGGTCGATGGACTCCATGGGAACAATATTGAAGACGGGACGATTGTCGCCCTGCTGGCTCGCGGTGGTGAGCGGGATTCCATTGAGATAGACTTCACCCAGGCGTTGTGCAGTACCGCTGACGACCGAGGACCGGCCACCCGGGTTGAGCTGCGCACCCGGCAGCAGGTTTGAGAATTGCGTGATATCGCGCTGCTGGTTGCCACTCACCATGAGCGGTAGCTCCATGTAGACATCGTTCTCCATGGTCCCGCCGAGGACGGGGTTGGTCGTCTCCAGCGCGGGCGGAGCAGCTGTTACGACGATCGTCTGCGACTCTGAACCAGCCTGAAGCACTAAGTCGAGGCCGGTGACGTGCATGGCGTCGATCACCATGTTTTCCTGCTTGAAAACCTCAAATCCCTTGGCTGTCACCGTAACTGTGTACTTGCCTGGAATCAAGGGCGTGATTTCGTAGTATCCGGCGTCTGAACTGGATCGAGTTGTTGCCACATTGGTGCCAACGTTGGTCGCAGTTACCGAAGCACCCGGAACCACTGCGCCGGTGGCGTCTGCCACTGTACCCGAGATGGCGCCATCGCCACCGGTCTGTGCCGCGGCCTGTATGTCCGCCCATCCCAGGCAGATTGCGAGCCCGAGTAAGATCGTTTCTACGCCTGCCCTGCTCCCGCTGCGCTTGCGCCTGACATTCATTGTGTCGGCATAGTCATTTGTTTTCATATGTCCGCTTGGAAAGCCTCGCCGCGCTCAAAGTCCAAGTGCAACGTCTAAAGCGCGGCGCTAGCCCTTGTTCAGACCACCGCATGAAGCTAAGGCATCCCGACAATAAATGTCAATAGGAGAATTATTCTCCCGCGGCGCTTGGGTTTCATCGCATTTGGATAAACGCTTTTCAAGGGGGGAGGCCTACCAAAGCGACGGCGCCGCTAGCCTATGGACGTACACACAGCCAGTCCCGCGCCTGCCAAGTGCATCACAGGAAAGCGCTTCCTCGCCTGCCACGTGCTTCAAAAGGAAAACACTTCCGCGATACCCACCCGACGCGATGCCGACCCGAAAAAACCTTTGGCCGGCCAGCCGGTGCATGCCGTATTTGGCAACGACCGGTAGGCCGCCTGGAGGGAAAAGCCCGCTACATTGAGAGTAGCGTTTGCACCCAATTGAAAAGAATTTGCATCCGATGGAAAACCAATTGCCTCACGGTTTCAGCCGTTCGTGACGATCCCAATCTGTTCATTGCATCTGTAAAACTGCCATGATCAACGGAAACCGGTCGAGGCGCGTGGCACGGAAGCCACACTTGAATGCGTTCAGTCGGGGCGGGAAGTTTCCTCCGGGCGCATCCGCCGCGATGAACTGCGGCGGATGCAAGCCGGGAGCGTGTTAGAAGTTGAGGTGTCCGGCGAACTGGAAGTCGCGCGGAGTGTTGGAGATACCGCTGATGTTGCCGAAAGAGCTGGATCCCGCGGTCCAGGCAGCAGCGGGGCCGCCGAAGGTCACATGGTTCCAGGTGTTGAGGCAATCGGCTTCGAAAACGAAATTCACGCTTTCGTGGATGGGGAATGTACGGCGCAAGCCGGTGTCGACATCCCAGGTATAGGGATTCCGCATCGTCCACGCTCGTGTACGCGGCGCATTTCCGATAAGGAATTGTGCCGTGCTGACCGTGGAGACGTTCTGCGGAGTTTGGAAGGCGGTTGAATCGAGGTAGTGGATGGCGGTGCAATTGGTCTGTCCCAGGGCGTTGATACCCAGGTTGCAGGTATTGTATCCGTTGGGCCCGCTGCCCCACTTTCCGTTGAGGTGGGCGCTATGGTGTGGATAGGCAACGTTGATGTCCGGCTGGCATTGGCCGATCGACGCTGAGCATCCTGTCCATGTGGTTACAACGGGAGTGCCCTGGGAAAAGGTATAGATGCCCGAGAACTGCCATCCACCCGCCGCCCAACGAACCAGGCGCGAATCGTTGCCGATATGTCCCTTCCCGAAAGGCAGTTGATAGACGCCAAAGGCGTGCAGGCTGTTGGGACTGGAGATCAAGGTATAGGAACGGTCGATTCTATCCTGTTTCCAATCGACGTGGTTGCCGCCGGAGATCGCGGCTGCCGGAATGCTGTAGCCGCTCCGGAAGCTGCCGTCATCGCCGATGTTCTTGGAGTAGGTGTAGTTCACGTTGAAAGTCAGCCCATGGCTCATGCGCTGGTTAAGGGTGATCTGTAGTGACTGGTAGCTGAAGTTACCCACGTTTACGCCCCAGAGGTCGCTCACGGCGCTGTATTGCGGAAACGCGAGCAACATCTGTGTGATGGTGGCCGAAGTGCTCAGTGCCGCCGCGCCTTGGAAGAACGCAGGGCTCGGAGAGCCTGGCATGTTCTGTTGGAGGATAGCGACATTGGCCGCAGTGGCCGCCGAAGTCAGGAGCGGGTTCTTGCCGGTGCTGTCCTTGACAGGGCCGAGATTGGCGAGATACTTGGGGTCCAATTGGCCGGCCCAGTATCCTCGAGGATTGGTCCCGTTAGTGCCGGAGTTGATGATGAAATGGCTCTCGGTGCCCACATAATTGACGGCCAGCGTCAAGTCTGAATTGAGTCCCCGTTCAAAACCCGCGTTCACCATCTCGAACTCCGGAGCGCGCCCGGAAATATAGGGATCTGCGTACGACACGCTGCCCGCGGGCGCCACTTTGTTGGAGGAATTCACATAGAAGCCGGTGTTCAGTTCCTGCGCCGCAACGCCCGGAGTCGGGGCTGAGGGATAGGTGTAGCCAGCTCCAAACAGCGAAGTGTTCGCCAGCCCTGCGGAGGTGAAGGTCGGGCTGTTGTTCAGCCAGAAGGACGGCGCGGCCGCGGCGCCCGTTGTGGCTTCGGTGGCTCCATTAGCGCTCATGTTAAAGCCTGTCTGCCCGGTGCCGCCCGAGGCGCCGCCGCGTCCGCCGACGCCGCCGCCCTGCGAGAACACCTGCGCATACCCAGCCCGGAAGACTGTCTTGGGGTTCATCTCATAAGCAAACGACACGCGCGGTCCCCAATTCTTCCAATAGGTCTGAACCGGCGTCTTGCAGTTGCAGCTCACTCCCGCGCCGCCGTAGCTGCCAGCGAACTGCAACAGGCCGGGCGTTCCGGTAAGTGGGTTGGTGAGGTTTGGATTCAGGAATGTCCAGCGATTCTTAACCTCGTGGTAGGGGGGCAGGTAGTCCCAGCGAAGCCCGATATCGAGGGTCAGCTTCGGCGTAAGCCTGTAGACGTCTTCCGCATAAGGGGCAATCGTCTTGTACCGTCCGCCCTCTTCGCTGACGGGCTGTAGAGCCAGAGACGGCGAGCCGCCGATTGCGCCCAGCAGGTAGCTGGCGTAGGAATACCCGGAGGGACCGAGCGTGGCGTTAGTGCTGCCCGTTTGGCCCGTGTAGCCCGAGCCGCCCAAACCGATCGTACTCGAATTTGCCGCATAATTGGCCGTCGAGTTGGCGTTGTAGGCGAAGCCGAGAAAGCCGCTGTACGTTGCCGGGTTGGCGTTGTTGATCTCCTGCCACTGGTAGGTGAGGCCGAAGGTCAGCGAGTGCTTCCCTTTCAGCCATTGCAGGTTGTCGGTGACGGCATAGTTGTTCGGCGTGGTGAGCTGGGTTGAGGTCGCGCTGCTGTTGGTTGTCCAGGTTTGCTGCGCGGTGCCGAAGCCCGTCGTTGTTGCAAACGACGCTCCTGGGAACTCCTGTCCAGCCTGGCCCGCAGGAATGTTTGTGATTCCAAAGGCGGCCGGCGCCCATGCCGAGTTACCCTGAGTGGAATTGTGGATGTTCTGAAAGAATCGGGTATAAGAGTACTTCAACTGGTTGATCAGATTGGGTGAAATGGTGAACGTGTCGTCGACAACATAGTCCTTGGGGTAGATGGCGGCAAGGTCGCCGCCCGTATATGGGAGGGGGAGAAGAGGAGCGCCGTAGTTGTTGAGGTAATTCTCGACGCCGATCACGCCAACCGACGAGATCCGCTGCTTGGCGCTGAGATCGTAGTCGACGCGCCAGTCGGTAGCATGGTTGTCATAGCCGCCTGGGTAGCCCCCGAGGTAGTTATTCACAAGAACGCTGGAGTTGCTGGGCGTAGGCAGCATCGACGCCATGGCCTTCGCGATAGGAGACATCTCGTTGGCCGGAATGACGTTGTTTGAGATGACGCCGCTGCCGGGCTTTGCGCCCCGCAGCGGGGTCCGGGTGCAGGTGCTTCCGGTGCAACTGTTGGTGGTTGGATCGAACAGGAAAGCCGGATTGGTGGATCCGGTTCCGCTCTGTCCCACTCCCGGATTGCCCACATTGTTCGATGTGGTTGTCACCAGTTCGGTGAAGTCGCCCTGCTGCATCAGAGTGGTCGGAATGGTGTAGAGGGAATACGTGGCGCCCTTGCGATAGTGGAACTTGTCGTAGGCGACAAAGAAGAACAGCTTCTTCCCCGTACGAGGAACGTACCCCCCGGCCGACATGGACATTTCATTCTGATGCTCGACCGGCTTGGGAGCCTGAATGACAACGCCCTGCGCATTCTTCATCGTGGCAGCCTTGGCCGTAAAGGACCAAGCATCGAAGACCGTGTTGCGCACAAAATCCGATACCTGCCCGTGATACTTCAGGCCGCCGGACTTCATGGTGAAGTTTTCCGCGCCGGCGCCCATGTACTCTGCCGGAGGCGAACTGGTTACCAACTGAAACTGATCGACAGCGTCGAGGTCCATGCTCAGGGAGATCAAGCGATTGTCGCCCTGCTGGCTGACTGTTTGCGCCGGCATGCCGTCCAGATAAAGCTGGCCCAAATAACTTCCCGTTCCGCCAATGATGGGCAAGCGTCCACCATTGTTAGCAGCCTGCGCTCCTGGCGTGAGAACTCCGAACGCTGTCGGATCGCGCTGGTTGCCGTTCATCTGGAGCGGCAGATTCGCGTATGTCTCGTTCTCCATGGTCAGTCCCAGCGTTGCATCGGCTGTGTCAATCACCGGTGGCGCCGCGGTTACGGTTACAGTTTGCGCCGCTACGCCAACCGCGAGCATCGGATTGAACGCCAGCGTCTGAAGGGCGTCCAGAACCAGGTTCTCTTGATCGAGCGTCTTGAATCCGTCAGCCGTCACCCGCACGGTGTAGGTGCCGGGCGGTAAAGGCGCGATGGTGAAGTACCCTGCGGACGACGAAATGCGCGTTGTGGCCATATTCGTGGCAACGTTCGTTGCTGTGATTTTGGCGTTGGCGATGACCGCGCCGGTCGGATCCTTGACCGTGCCCGCGATGGAACCTTCGCCACCGGTTTGTGCTGCGGCCTGCGTGGCCGCCCATCCCAGGCAAATTGCCAGCCCGAGTAAGATTGCTACTGCGTTTGCCCAGCTTCCGCTGCGCTTACGCCGGACATCCATCTTGTCGGTAAAGTCGTTTTTTTTCATTTGTCCTGCTTGAGGAGCCTCCATAAAGGGTTTTGAGCGAGTCCGCGCGTCTGGTCTGACTTCCGCGCAAAGTTAAGTCAATTGCGGAACGAATGTCAATAGAAAAATTATATCTCTGCAAGTATACGTTTACCGCCTGACCGAAAGATCGCTTATAGCCCGAACCTCCCTGTTCAAGCCCATCCGCCGCGAGAAAGCAGTCTGTTCGCTTGTGTCTCAGAGCCTGTCCAATAACTATGGCGTTGAAGGGGACGGGCTTTAGCCCGTCCGTTCGGAGCCGATTTTGATTTTCAGCTTTAGCCGCTGAGGGACTGCAAATTGCCGCAAAGACCTTCCCTCAGGGGCTAAAGCCCATATCCACTTCTGCATTCAATGTACGGGCTAAAGCCCGTACCCTTCACCCAGAACCGAGTTATTGGACAGGTTCTGAGAGACGCAGGACGACTCTTTCCCTGGCGCTCAAGGACCGTTGAACCTCCGGGCT
>OCTA010001607.1_pt1 | contig 20774 bp, 21 predicted proteins | sample 1538991 | NCBI WGS metagenome assembly OCTA01 (sample SAMEA3539302, study PRJEB22396) | soil metagenome | biome: tundra; feature: field; material: soil | place: USA | collected 2010-05 | depth 0.15 m | reverse complement strand
TGGCGAGACTTCGCTCGGATTCGGCGGCGAACTGCTGGAAAGTCTGAACGCCCCGAGTGAATTCAGCCGTGGCTTCCTTGGCCTGCCGCAAGGCATCTCGAAGCAGCACGGTGTCGTGTTCGATCGTCTTGGCGGCATCGGTTACGATGGCAGCGTGTTGAAACGTTTCGAGGGCCCAACGGGCAGCCTTGTGGCCAACGGTCGGATAGAGCGCCGGAATCCATTCGCTAACCGTGGTCCGGCTGAGCGCGGACGAAAAGACATCGAGGCGTTGCTCCCGAAAGCGCGCGTACGCCGCCCCGCCGATCACCGCGGCCAGCAGCCCCCAGACGGCTGGAGCCGACGACTGGCGTTCGAAGCTCCGTTCCGCAAACGGCGAGAAGCCGGAGTTTCCCAGCACCCACACCGTCGCCAGAAGGCCAAGCAGTATGAACGCGCCGAGTTCAATCAGGAGACGCCGCGAGGCTCTGGTCACATCTTCCTTGGTGGACGCGATGAGTTCGCTGGCCTCGAGAACCGATTCGTTCGCCCCTGCCAGAAAGATAGTGCGGAAGTGGTTTTTCACCGCCCCGACGAGCAGCCGATTCCCGGCGGCCTGCTTAATGACGCTGTCAAAGTAAGCTTCCGCGGAAGGAAAGTTAGGCAAGATCGTGCCTTTAGCGCGCATCTCTTGCAGCTTGGCGGTGTAATCGACAAACGACGGCGCCATCTGCCGCAATCTGTCAATGGAGACGATGGCGGACTGGATTTGCCCCCACTGCTGCGAGAGCCGGAAAAGCCAAAAGGCAAACCAGCCCATGAGCGGAATGACGAAGATCCATCCAAGAAAACTAGTCGGAAGCATTGGCGCCAGTTGCTCGCGAGAGGGCCCCTAAGCGGAACCGTCTTTAAGCTCTCCCTTGTTGACGACCTGCCAACGTCCGCCCTGGTCTAGAACGCTGGCGGGCCGCACCAAGCGGATCGGGCTCCAGTAGGAATCGCGCTCAAACCCGGGGCATTCGAAAAGGTGAGCGATGCCGCCGCTGCGATAGCGCGCGTCATCCAATTGCAACGACGGCCGCGGCACCACGTACGCTTGCGCGCCATCCCGGACAAGGCGGTACATGCCACCTTCCATCACCTGGAAGTCCGGCTCTTCGAACGCTCCGCGATGCAGCGCGGTGAGGTTCGCGACGCCGAATGGCTCCATGTCGAATTCCGCCGTTATCGATGCGCCGCTCTCGTTAAAAGTCAGGACCAGGCGTTGTTCAAACGACAAACCCTTCGGCGCCCTGACCAGCGGCTCTTCCACGGTCTTCGGCTCTTCCACGAGCCCGTTCTCCTCCTGGTCTTCCAGCAACAGCGTCGTTTTCCTTCGCTTGGCGGGCAGGATATCCAGCGGGGTATCCAGTTGTTTGAGCAGGTTTTCTCCGTTGCGGATGAAGGCGCGCAGAAGATACAGTTCACGGCGCAAGGACTCGACACCGCTTCTCGGTTTTCCCCTCGTCGTGGCCTCGTACAGTTTGTTGCTGAGTTGGAGTTCACGCTGCCGGTAGAATGGCAGCGCATCTTTGATCCAGTCGCGAAGTGCCTCTTGCAGTTTTGCGTCCATTGCTCCAGCGCTTGAAGTCTAAGTCAATTTTGCTTCGGTGGGCATGGACCGCAGGAGAATCTGCAAGCCTTTGATGAAGAGCGGCGTTAACTCGGCGTCGTCGGGTTCGGCGAGTTGCGCTTGATCGGTCACGAACTGGTGAACGCGTTCGAAAATACGGCTGCCGATGTAGCCTTCCGGAAGAAAATCGGATGGCAGCTTCAATCCGCGCCGCTTCGAGATCTCGGAATAAATCCGATAGAAGCGCTCGAGTTGAGCGAGGCTGTCGATGGTGATCTTCGCGAAATCATCGCGGCTTATGGCGCGGATCTCCGAGCAATCCTCGCCGTTTTTCCGGAAGGCTTCGCCTGAGATCACTTCGTTCCACGGCTCGGTCGGTTCGGAGACGAGCGTGGTATCGACAACCAGACCGGCGGCGGCTTCCTGCTTGGGTTGCCGGCTCACCTTAACTTGCACGTTCTTGGGAACGTTCTCCGTCCAGCCCGCTCCCGCTAAGAGGCAATCCACCAGGATAAGAGAAAACGTATCGCCTGGGGAGAAGGCGCCGTCGGCCGCCCAGTGCAGCAACTGGCTGCCGTTCCCGCCTACGTAAACGCCGCCCAGATTGCGCTTGAACTTCTTGTCTTCATCGAGCGAGCGCAACACGAGGCCCAGATAGTAGAACAAGCCGGACAGGCCGAGACGAACAATCTGGGCGGGGACGTTCAACGGATCGCCATTCGCCCGGCTCAACTCAACCGGCAGTCTTCCCCCAACATCGCCGCGCAGGAGGGCCTCCATGTGAGCGTCGAAAAGAAGCGCGTCTTTGCTTGCAATGACACTAGCCACGCGCTCCTCGCTGAACAGCGCCGGCATAACCTGGCGGAAGGTGGGAAGAACCTTTTCGCGTATTTCGAACAAGGGGTCGAGAAAGAGGTCCCGCCCGGCGAACTGGATGGACAACTGGTATTTCGGTTCGTTGTTCTGCCACACCGAGATATCACTGGTTCCGCCGCCGATGTCAACGAAGATAGCTCCGGAGGAAACGGGCGCCTTCTCCACCTCTTTGAAGTAGCGCGCCGCGGCGGTGCTTTCGGTAAGCAGCTTAGGGGCTGGGCCGCGCAACCCGGTTTTCTCGCGTATGAAGTCGGCGAGCGGCGCCCACACTTGCTTTGAATACTGATCCTTCTGATAGGCGCTAAAGGCGGTGGGCAGCGAATAACTCCAAACGATCTCCGTGCCGCCCTGCGCGACCACCGCAGCGGCGGCCTGCAAGCACAACTGACGCAAATAGGCGTAGACCTTGGTTTTGGAATGCTTGTCCCACTTGAGATGAGTCGAAATTCTTCCAGCGCCAAGCTCGTGCGTGTTGTGTGGGCTCAGGAAGAGGATGTGGGCTTCGCGGATGGGGTCCAGGTTTTGCGAAGCCGAATCGCGCACACGCAGGAAGCTAAGGAAAGGCGCGACCTCGTAGGGATCGCCTTCCTTATCGGGTCCAATGGGCAGGAAATAGCGGTAAGAGGCAATGAGACGGTCTTCCGGAGCGCTCGCCAAGGCGCGCAGCGGAGCCGTGCGTAAATCGAGCCTTTCCATGGCGTCGCGGCCGGAACGAAGGATCAAGTTGGTGCTGCTGGTGCCGAAATCGACGCCCGCGTGGAACGTCCCGCGAACCGGTTTTGGCGCGGCGGGAATGTCCAAAAGGATCACGCCTTTCTCCTCACTCGACGAGCGGCCCGCGGCATCTATAGCCCGGCGCGACAAGACAAAGGCTTCCGGGCACTGAGGCATTTCCCGCACTTCAATCTGCTCGCCGCGGCCGATCTTCTCCGTCGCCGCCACACCGGCTTCGGGAAAGGGTTCGGCCGTCAACGCGTTTTGTGCATTCGACCACCAGAACGTGGTGTAAAACTTCCAACCCTCTTTGCGGAACGGAGGCCATACCTCCAGCACCGGCTGGTTTTCTTCGTCCGGGGCCATGGCTTGCTTGTCGGATGGATAGGTGTGCTGGACGATCACAACCCGGTTTTTGATGGGAAGCCGCAGCTTCACCTGGACGCCTTTGTCCGACTTGGCGAAGCTCACGACTTTCGTGAGATCCAGACCGCGCAGCAATCGCAAGGCGCTGTGCTTCAGCGGCAGCAGAGGATAATTCTTGCGATCGATGGCAAGTTCGCGTTGACCTTCGACGCTCAGCAGGCTGGCGCTCTGCTGCGTTCCCGGCAGAAACGTGAGCAGGTCGAGGAATAGCGATTTGGGATCGATCCAGCGCGTCTTGTGAGGCAGCAGGATATTGTGGATTTTGGCTTCGTTCGTTCCCCACGCGGCGAGGGAGGCGATATCGAGAATCGACAAACCTTCGAGCACGGAAAGCGTGCTGAGGTCGCGCAGCTCAGGTTCGACGCGGATGTCTGGATCGTCCGGCTTAAAGAGGATCAGCACGTTTTCGTCCGCGTTCACCCGGCCTTGGAGCAAGACATCGGAAGCAGCGCCCGTGACCGTCTCCGCTTTGATGGCTCGTTCGAGTGCGCCATAAACCGAATCGCCGAGTTGTAGAACGTCGGTGTCGCTGAGCGTGAACGCCATCCCGTCATCTTGGGGAGTTGCCAGCGAACCCGCCCTGGCCTGAAGATCTTTCGAGAAAGACTCAAGCTCCGACAGCAGCTTCTGATAGCCGAGTTTCCAGGTGGCGTTTTCGGGCCACTTGGCAAGTCTGGTCATCACGTCCGTAAGCCAGTGCCGAAGCAGGGCGCACTCGCGCAGATCGAGAGACTTCGCGGGGTCCTGGAACTCTGCGCCGTTGAACCAGGGAATCGCTCCCAGGCCCTTGATCTGCGGCCCCTCGGCCGGGCAGATCAGCGTCAAGGGGGAGGCCATGGCGATGGTGGAACCGCCCTCAATGCGAATCAGACGAACATCGCTCCAAGTGGTGCTGGCAAAAAGCTGACCGCGCTCTCCTTTGAGCGCATCCGTTTCCGGCTGTTTCAGTGCGAGGGCGAATGGCAGGCGCTCGGTGTCGGCTAAATTCAACCGGTCGGCAACCAGCTTCAGCCGCTTGCGCTGGCGCAAGGCGAGCAGTGCGATGACGCCGCGGAAGTTCTCGACGGCATCGTCGTGCAGCGTGTGATCCGGATTGTAGAGGGCATTCGCAAAAAGAACCAGGCGCGCCCAAATGTCGGGAATGAGATCGACTTCGATTTCGCCTTTGCGCTGCTTCGGATATTCCGTGCGCGCGGCGATCTGGGAGAGTTGGTCCCAAGAGAGTTCCATCCACTCGCCCGACCGCCCCTTAGATAACGAATCGTTCTTGCCGGCTTTCGGCAGCATCGCATGCATTCGATCACCTCGCCTCGGAACTAACCACTTTGTACAACGCGTTCACGAACGCCCCAAGACCGGCGATGCCGTGCCCTTCCTCCATGGGCGCTTGTCCGACGGCGCGCAGAGCATCGTCCATGTTCCTTCCCGTTCCGTGCGGCTCGCGCATGAGGCTTGAATAATTGCTCGCTGGGAAACGGTCATCGCGGAAACCATACGTGTTGACGAGTTGTGCTTCAATGCCGCCCGGCTGGTGAATCTCATCCCACCACAATAAGAGGAGCCGGCAGAACCGCTGCAAAAGTTCGATCTGTTCCGCGAAGGCGGGGTCGTTGACGCGCACGCCCGCGCCCTCGATATGGTGCCGAAACCAGGTCTGATTGCGAATGCTTTTGTCGCGCGGGGCGCTTTCCAGCAACTTATGAAATTTGGCCAGATAGAGGAAGCTGAACCGGGTGAGCCTGCCGAGCAGCGGCTTCAGCCGCCCGCTCTCCGGAAGATCGCTCCAGGTGAACTGACGCGCTCCGCCTCGGTGGAGGATCGCGATGGTCGGCGTGCGGCCGTTCTCCTGTTGTTCGGGAGGAACCCAGGTCTCGTAGTAGTTGGACGCCGCCACGGCCGCGAGAAACTCGACGAGGTTGGCGGGATTGCGCTGATCTTCTCTGCCGACCGCGGCTTTGGGCTGTTCCCGCCATTCGTCGGCCCCGATGACGTAGACGCGGTCGTAACGCCCGGGATGGCGCTGATAATACTCGAGCGCATCTTTCATCATCAGGATGAAGTCGTCAGGATTGGCGTGCGCGCCTTCATTGTCCAGCTCTTCCGCCTTGAACTTGAAGTAGGGCAACAGGAATGCCCCGCCGCAGACCACCGACTCGTGATGCTGTCTCATCTCGTCGATGATGTTGGCCGGCAAGGTGGGAAGCCCGGCGGCTCCGGTGCCGCCGAAGATAGACCCAATGGCGAAGAGACGCGCCTGCTCACCGGTGGCGGCTTCTCCGATGAGGCCCTCGCGAAAGCGCCGGAGGGCGTCGCCTTCTCCCAGAACCTGGCGCGAGGCGGCGCGGTAAACGGCCGCGCCGACAGAAGGCCGCGCCCGGAATCCCTCTGTCACGGACATACTGCGCTTGGCTGGATCGTAGAGAAATTCATACACAGCGGTCATCGTCTCGTTCGACTGCTTCATCCGCTGGTGCTGGAAGTAACTGTCCATGGTGGTTGCGCCGTCTTCGAGGGTCGGCACCCACGGCTTGCGGTCAACCAGGGCCAGAGCAGGGGCAAACAGGGGCGTGTCTCCCAGCCAGCGATCCGCGCCGCGAATCTTTGCGTAGAGATCGATGAGTTGCAGAGTGTGGTTGAGATTGCCGTTGGTGGCATCGTTATCCACACAGAGAATGCGGATGTCGTCCCGGCCGAACGCGCCGGCGGCAGCCAGGAAGACCGCGGAAGCGAGCGTGCGATGGCCAGCGCCGCCGATGGAGAGCAGGTAGCGTGTCATCGCGAGTTCTTTCCTGGCCCAAGAAACACCGAGGCGAGCCAGGGCGTGAACTTGTATTGCGTCGGGGTGACAAAAAGCGTGGAGATCCAATAGGCCAGCAGCGACGCTATGCCGATGACGAGCATCTCCAGCCCAAAGCCTTCCCGCAGATCGGAGGTGTAGAACCAGAACAGGCCGATACTGACAAGCACCGCCAGCGCCAGCAGCGATAGCCACGTTCCGGCCTTGCTGTTCAGGCCATGCCCCTTGTGCGCTTGCCATAACCAGAACAAGGTCAGGACCGCCAACATTCCAGAGGAAAAGGCCAGCGCCATACGGTAGCGGTGACGCCAGTCTTCAACCGTCGTGGCGGGATCGGTGAATGTGACTTTGTTCGCGAGCGATCCTTCGAAGGCGATGCCTAGCCCGAAGAGAATCAGAAAAGCGGCAACCGCGCCAACGGCCATGGAGGGACCCACCTGATCTCTCATAACGCCTTACCTCCTGTCGATGTAAAAGTAAACGGAACCGAGCGGGTTTCCATGCGTGGCCGAAGAGAGTAGATCGCGCACCAGCGGCAGCAGGTTTAGAGTCTTTCTCCCCCAGTCCTTGTCCCCTTTGGCAAGCATTTCGTTGAAGTCGCCGCTGGCCGCGCTGGAATCGGCTACCCAGCCGGGAATGCTCAAATCGTTCAGTTGCAAAATGTGCGTAACTCCCAGAACGTACAGCGATCCATTCGGGATGGAGGCGCACCGCAGGGTGACGTTCAGGCGTGGCGGGGCGCCCTTTGCGGAAGGCTCTGACGCGACAATGGGTTCGGCAACGGGATACAGGTGAAGCGAATCTTTATCTTCCACGACGCGCGAGAGAGAAGCTTGCGTGCTGTCCGCGTTCAAAGCGGCGCCGGGCGGGAGACTAATCGAGGCGGCGGACGGTTCAAGAGTCGAGGTGGCGCTAAACTGCGCGTCGGCGCAACCGTCGGAAGGCCGGAGCACCGTCAGCGGCACGCTTCCGCCGATCTGTTGGAGCACGGCCAACCGCTGCAGCCCAGCAAGCTTCAGCCAAGCGTGCGGGTTCAAGGCGAAGCTCGACGACACCACGGCAACATTCGGTTTCCCGCCGGTCCAGGTTTCCGCAAGCACATTTGAAAAGCGCTTCAAGACGGGATCGGACGCGACTACTAGAAAGTATAAGGGCCTGACTCCAACATATTTCGCCCCTTTGGAGCTGCGCACGTCGTAGTCGTAGACTGCGCCGTCGAAATCGAGCATCCATTGAAAGATTGCAACGGACTTGGTGGCTGGAAAACCGCTGGCGCGCAGAGCCTGCTCGATGCTTGAGATGTCCGACTTCTCCTGGAATAAATCGGTGATGACGATCTTGATGGAGGCAGCCGGTTCGTCCCGCAGCACAACGTCGGTCCGTGTGGTAGCGTATTCGGCGGTGCCTTTATAGAAATCCGGCCGTGACGCCGCCACGTACACGGGTTCCGAATTTTTGAGATCTTCGGCGCGCGAGCCGAAGCGGCGATAGGTAATTTTCTGGCCGCTGTAGGCGTTGTTCAGGGTGCGGTCGAGCGTCTGCAGAAGATCACCATATTTTCCGGAGGCGGGCCTGGCGAAGCCTTGCATGGAGAGAGTGCCGTCAATATCGACAACCGTGGAATCAGCTTTATCCGATTGCAGGCGGGGCGTTTCGTCGGGGAAGAGCCGATCGATGGCGGGCAAGGGTCGAGGCGGCGGGGTTTGGCAAGCGCCGATGAGAAGCAAGCCCGCAAAGACGAAGCTCCTGAGTGTTTGTGTCCTCATCGTGGCCGATTGGCGATGGACGGGTCATAGGGAAATAATAGACCTCGCAGCGACAGCGAGGCTGGCATAAGAAACGTCTTTACTGGCATAACAACTCAAGACCACTATAGTAACCAAGAGTGGATGCCGTTCCCTGTCCTGAACGTAGCGCGGCGTCTAGAATCAAGTTGTGCCTCACTATTGCACTCTTATCCCGGGCGATGGCATCGGGCCCGAAGTCGCCCAAGCAACCGTGCGCGCGGTCGAAGCTACTGGCGTCGATATCCGGTGGAAGCGCGCGGAGCTGAACGAAGCCATCATTTTGGAGGCAGGCAAAACGCTGCCCAAGTATCTGCTCGACAGCTTGAACGAGACGAAGGTCGGCCTGAAGGGTCCCGTTTCGACGCCTGTCGCGGGCGGCTTTCAGAGCGTCAACGTAGCGCTGCGAAAGACTCTCGAACTGTTTGCCAATGTGCGTCCCATCAGAACGCTGCCCGGCATCAAAACGAGATTCCAGGACGTAAAGATCGACATGGTTATCTTTCGGGAAAACACGGAAGATCTCTACTCGGGCCTGGAGCACGAGATTGTGAAAGACGTCGTCACCAGCATAAAAGTCATTACGCGGACGGCTTCCGAGCACATCGCCCGCTACGCTTTCAACTATGCCCGGAAGAACGGCCGCAAACAAGTAACCGCGATCCATAAAGCGAATATCATGAAACTCTCCGACGGGCTGTTTCTGCGCTGCTGCCGCGAAACCGCCAAGAATTACCCGGAGGTTGAATACAGAGAGATGATCGTCGATAATGCGTCGATGCAGCTGGTGATGCGGCCGGAGACTTTCGATATCCTGCTGCTGCCGAACTTGTATGGCGATATCGTGTCCGACCTGGCGGCGGGGCTCGTCGGTGGATTGGGAATCGTTCCGGGGGCGAATATGGGCGAGACGCACGCTGTTTTCGAGGCCGTGCACGGCAGCGCCCCAGACATAGCCGGCATGGGAAAAGCCAATCCGACCGCGCTGATGCTGTCGGCTGTGATGATGTTGACACACTTTGGCGAGACCGAGGCGGCGCACAAAATGCAGACCAGCATCGAGAAGGTTTATAGCGACGGCAAGTGCCTCACCAGGGACGTGGGCGGAAGCGGGTCCACCGAGGAATTTACCGAAGCGGTGGTGAAGACCATCCGGGGTTAAGGCAAGTTTAGGGTTTGAGAGCGATGGAGTTCCGGTCAAGCTGGGTCGTGCCCCCATCCAAATCCGGGCACTGTCAGGTGGCGACATCGAAGCTGGGATCCGGAGTAACGTGTTGTACGGAGACGTTGCTGTACAGAGAGTTAGCGGACATGGATAAACGCTGCGCCGTTACACACGACCTAAACAGCGGCCAGCTTCGCAACTTACGGTTTGGAGCGCTATGGTTTGGAGCGCCACGGATGAAATTGACGTCCCTTTGCGGTCGATTCGATTTCTCTTACACGATCGCGACACCAAGTTGTGTGCGTCTTTCCGAGCTACCCTTCACTCCTCAGGCGTCCAGCCTGCGCAGGCATCTATGATGGATGGAATAAGCAGGCAAAGGTTCACCATTTCACCAGTTCCACTCGCCGGTTCTTAGCTCTGCCGTCTTCCGTGTCGTTCGACTCCACCGGTGAATAAGGACCGCATCCAAAAGAGGACAGGCGGCTCGCAGGCACACCATAGGTGGAAGTTAAGGCTCGAACTACGCTGACGGCGCGGCGGCGGCTCAGGTCAAGGTTGTAGTCCGGCGTTCCCTGATTGTCGGTGTGTCCCACAACTTGAATTTTCAATTTCGGGTTCGCGGTCAGAAGCTTGGCAATTTCCTGGAGGGTGGGTTGGGAATCGGCGCGCAGCGAATCTTTGTCGTTATCGAAGTAGACGCCATATAGAGTGACTTTCCCGCTTTCGACTATGGCTTTTGACATGTCATCGGCGTTGACAAAGGTCATCTTCGTTTCCATCTTTTCGGGCGCGACAACAACTAACTCCGCGATGGCACGATCCTTTATTACACTGCCGCGAAGCCTGTCGGGCATGTTGCCGTCACGATATACAGTCACAAAAACGTAATAGTAAATTGGTGTCGCATCTTTCGACTTAGCTACCAGAACGCGTTCCTGGCTTTCGTTGTAGGCCAGAATGTCTCCGATGTCGCTATCCTTTTCCACCTGGGCGAATCCCGGTCCGAACCATCCCTTATCACCTGCTCCCTTTTCGTAAAGCGTTATGAGACCCATGCGTTGAAACTCCTGCTTGTAGTTGCGAAATAACTCCGTGTTCGTGCGGCCAGCGGGCGCCAAGTACGTATAGAAACTCACGAGGCCTTCAATTTTCAGGCCCTTCTCGTATTTGGGCGTGGTCACTTCGGTAGGAGGGCCAAGCGGGAGCAGAAATTCATCGAATTTCGGTTCGCGGTAGCCGATGATTTCGCTTCCTTCATAGCGCTTCATGCCGGCGGGATCTTTGGAGCCGCGAATATCCGCCGCCAGAGTTACGATCGCAGAACTCAGGCCTAACAAGAAAAGGACAAGCAGTCGATTTGTCATGGTGATGTTCTATTCTGCTTAGATTTAAGCAGGATCGCGCGAGCCATGGCAACTGATTTTGCGCCTGATCGGGAAACGGGCCGGGAATTCTTTGGAGGAGCCTCCTGCCCGGAGCGGCGAACGCCATCTTTGCCAGAAGAGTCCGACAAAACCTGTTTGTCGTTGTCAAACCGATTTGCGTGTGTCAGTATACCCTTCGCCGTTACTCATGATCTAACCAACTGACTAATCTAAGACGACGTTGAAAAACTCGACTGTGGATTGAACGATCAACGTCGGCTGCATGAGTGAAATCATGGCTGTCTCAATGCGAACGTCGAAATGTTCACCCACGTATGAAGGACAGTAGGTCAGCGTTGATCTGGTCTGCGTGCGTGGTCGGCATGCCGTGTGGGAAGCCCGGGTAGGATTTCAACGTGCCGTGCTTGAGGAGCATTACCGACCGCGCTCCCGTCGTTGGGAACGGGCAGATCTGATCGTCCTCGCCGTGCATCACCAGGACCGGAATATCGATCATTTTGAGATCGTCGTAGAACTCGGTTTCGGAGAGGACCTTGACGCACTGATATTGGGCTGTGATGCCGCCCATCATGCCCTGCCGCCACCAGTTCTCTCGAATCCCCTCGGAGACGATCGCGCCAGGACGGTTGAAGCCGTAGAATGGCATCGTGATGTCTTTGTAAAACTGCGAGCGATGGTTCGCCGTTCCGGCGCGAATGTCATCGACGACTTCTTTCGGAACTCCGTCGGGATTCCTGGCCGACTTCATGAAGGTCGGAGGGATTGAGCTGATGAGAACCGCCTTGACGACGCGACCTGCTCCGTGGCGCGCGACATAGCGAGTGACCTCACCACCGCCGGTCGAGTGCCCGATGTGAACAGAGCCCTTGAGATCAAGCGCCTCAACGAGTTCGGCGACGTCGGCGGCATAGGTATCCATGTCGTGTCCGAGGAACGTCTGCGTCGAGCGTCCGTGCCCGCGACGGTCGTGAGCGATCACCCGAAAGCCATGTTCCAGGAAGAACATCATCTGACTGTCCCAGTCGTCGGCGCTCAATGGCCAGCCGTGATGGAAGAAAAGCGGCTGACCCGTGCCCCAATCCTTGTAGAAGATCTCAGTGCCGTCAGTCGTAGTGAACATTGCCATGCTTAACTCCTTTTGTTTTGTCGTGTGGGACAGCATCTTGTGTTGTCCTGAGGGAAGCATCGCATCGTCACGGCACGCACGCCAGTCAAGTAAAGTTAATCGCGGTAAATTCTGTTTTCATACTGTTCGCCGTTCCTGTGGATGGTATGACAACACGCTGGTCGTCCCCGCGGCGGGAGGTCAGCGTTCCAACAACCACTTTGCGGTTGTCAGATCGGCAGTGTGAAGGCCCTCGGCGAATTGGGCATAAATCGGCGCGAGCAAGTCGCGTCCCCGGGCCACTTGATTCTGCTTGTACCGCAATCGACACAGGCTATTGGCCGTGCGGAGTTCCCAGGCTAAGGAGTCGCACCGGCGCGCCCAGTCGAGCGACTGCTGAAGGTGATTCTCGGCCAGCATGTCGGCTGCTGGGGAGGCTTGAAGCAATAGGAGTTCGGCTTTTACGCGCAACAGTTCGGCCATACACCAGCGCTCTTCGTTGCGGGTGGACTGCGCCAGTGCCTCGTCAATCACCGTAAACGCTCTGCCAACCTGTCCCGTGCGGCCGAGAGCGTCCGCGAGTTCTGCAAGAGCGGCGGTGTGATAGAGGGTGTAGCCCGCGTCGCGGAGGTCGTTGACCGCGACCTGGAGCAGCCCCAGGGCCGCCTCCTGTTTGCCGCGCCTCATGGCGACCATACCTTGAAAACATCGACCCATGGTCGCCCACAACGCCAATCCGTGCCGCGTGGAGTGATCGAGCAGCAAGGCTACATAGTGCTCTGCCGCGGCCAAATCGCCGACAAAGAGCGCGATTGGGCAGGCACCCTGACCCAGTGCGTAACATAGCGACAACGAATGGCCAAGCGACTGTGCATCGACCACGCTTCGGTCAACCGCGTGCATGGCCGCATCGGGAAGCCCTTTCAGCCAGAGGACCCTTCCATAAGAACGCGCGCGCCACGACCGACTGGTCGAATTGAAAACGGAGAATGTCCGCAGGGTTGCCGAGGGGCGCGCGATTGAGCATGCCCTCGAGGTGCCGGCGTGCGGAGGTTTGTTCGCCCAGGAAATGACGCGAGATTCCGAGGAGACGTTCGCCCACGAGCAGCCCCTGCGGATCACGTGCCTTCCCGGCGAGGCTCACGAACTGTTGGGCCAGCGCCAAGCCGTCCCGATGCTTGCCCCCCCCGGTCACGCAGACGGTCCACAAACCCCATTGGGCACGAAGCTCATAGTCGGTGTCCTTCAGGCGTTTAGCGATCTGGATCACCTGAGTCCAGGCCGCTTTGGATTCGCGACCGGGCCCGATCGAATAGAGGGCCACACCCAGGGCTGTGAACAGTTGCATTTCCTGGCGGGGAGTCTTAATGGCAGCGCAACTGAGGCACGAACGCGCTCGTTTGACACGATGGCGACATTCATCCATTAGCGAGAGATTCAGCCACAGCGGCACAGTTGAGATCGTCAGGGCGACGATGCTGACGAAACGTCGTTCTGAGATCTGATTCGCGATCGCCCGGATGAGTTCCGCGCGGCCAAGTATTCGAGTCAGGGGGGCTGGCAGATTGTGAGAGCCGGTGGCCGCAACGGCCGATAGGTCTGTCCGCGATGGTGCGGTTCGGTGCGAGACCTCAGCGACGAAGCGATAGCCGCGACCCGGAACGTTGACGATGTATCGATTGCCGCCCTGACCGTCACCAAGCACCTGTCGCAGGGTGGCCACGTGGACTTTCAGATTCCCTTCCTGAACGAAAACGTCCGGCCACACACGCGCGATCAGGTCTTCCTTGCTGACAATCTCCCCAGGGCGTTCAACCAAGCAGGTTAAAATGTCAAACGCTCGACTGCCGATCGGCACCATCTGATCGGTCTTTAGTAGTAGTTGTTGAGAGGGAATAAGAACGAAGGGTCCGAATGTGATCATCCGGTCGACAGAACGATTCACCGAATCAGCCACAGCGGCCAACTATCGTCGAAATCGACGCGCCTGTGGGGTTTCTAAGTATCGAGCGGACTTGGGATTCTCGGAAATACTGGTTCATTTCATAAGGTCTGAAGACCCAAATGCGGGTTCGGGAAACTCCTCTTACCGTTCGAGGCATTCGAGCAATCGATCGTGTAACAGATGCCTATTCTATTAAGAGACGAATCGGGCAAGAGACGAATCGGGACCATACGGGATGATTCTGGCACCGCGTCATGACAGATCGGGTGCGTGATGCAGGGTTAACGGAAAGTGAAGGATTAGCCTCTCAGAAGGTCAAAGATCGTGAGTAGTCGGCCAGGGTCTGCCGGTCTCGCTATTTGCGATTTGAGATTAGGATTACCGGGAAAGCGCCGCAGCGCTTATGGGGGGACTCCTACATCCGTTTCGGCGCAAAGCCGCATTGGTGGAAAAGCGACAATGCGTTACGGGCGGCGGAGGGTCTCGGGACGGTGTAGCGGGAGAATTCGTCTGGCCCGACAGTGCGCTAGATCATCGAGATGCGCCGTCGGTCAAGTCTCTCGCTCTGGTTGGCGCGCTGATTTGACGGGGGACGTGTATGCTGTTGGGGATCGGAGGAAAGATGAAGAACCTGTTGCTTACGATCGTTCTCGCGGTGATTGCGCAGCCGCTATTTGGGCAAGGAGCGCCGCCCAAGGGTGCGGCCGACAAGCCGTACGCCGTGGAGTATTACTACAAAGTGCAATGGGGACATCAACAGGAGTTTCTACAGCTCTTCCTGAAGAACCACTATCCGCTGCTGAAGAAGATCGTCGCGAGCGGGCGCATGCTGTCAGTGAAGATCGAGACTCCGGCGAACCACATGACGGAAGATGCGCGCTGGGATTATCGGGTGACGATCCGGTTCAAGAACTCGGCTGTCGCGACAACCGAAAACCCCGATGAAGAAGCGATCATCAAGCAGCTTTGGCCCGACCAGGAGGCTTACAAACGGGAAGAGCAGCGGCGGTTTGAAATCTTATTGGCGCACTGGGACCTTCCGGTGAGCGACATCACGCCGTCGAACTGATGGCGGCAATCCGCATCGCGAAGGCCAGTTTGGAGATGGCGGATGACGCGATCGCTTTGATCGAGGAGTACTACGAGGCGATCGGCGTGGTTCACCGGGACACTCGCGACGGCTTGCTGCGCTGCCTGGCGGACGATGCCAGCGCGGTTTGGATTGCGAAGAGCGGCCCGGCGGCGGCGGGATGTGTTTTGTACCGGCCCTTGGCGCATCTCGGCAAGGCGGGCGAGATAAAGCGCCTCTATGTGCGGCCATCGCACAGGCGATTCGGTATCGCCGACGCTCTTCTTCGTGCGTTAGAGGATTTTGCGGCCAGTCGCCAGATCCGGTGGCTGTATTTGGATACCAAGGACGAGCTTGTCGAAGCGATTGCGTTCTATAAGCGTCATGGCTACGCGGAGTGCGCGCGGTACAACGACAATCCGCAAGCTACGATCTTTATGCGCAAGGAGCTGGCGTGAGTTGGTTCCTCGCAGCGCGTGGCGTCCGCTTGCCGCGTTTGCTAAGAAGTGCGGGAACGGGCGATTTCGGGCGCTTCTTCGAGCGGGGCCGGCAAAACACTTTCCGGCTCCAGGTAGTAGTGGGTTAGTCCCTCCCGCAGGATGCGCAGGGCTTCTTCGGGACTATCGGCGAATGTGAAGAGGGCCAGATCCGACTCCGAGATGACACCGTGCTTGATCAGCGCATCAAAGTTAATAACTTCCTTCCAAAAACTCGAGCCGTAAAGAACGATCACTATTTTGTTCTCTAGTTTTTGAGTCTGAGCGAGAGTGAGGATTTCAGAAAGTTCATCGAGCGTGCCGAAGCCGCCGGGGAAGACGACAAGCGCCTTCGCCAGGTAGGCGAACCAGAACTTACGCATGAAGAAATAGTGGAACTCGAAGCACAGTTCGGGCGTGATATAAGGATTGGGCCTTTGTTCGAAGGGGAGGCCGATGTTCAGGCCAATGGTCTTGCCGCCGACATCCGCCGCGCCGCGATTGGCGGCCTCCATGATCCCGGGGCCGCCGCCCGAGCAGACGACAAAGCGGCGGTGCGGCTCGGAATCGCCGGAGGGCATTGAAAGCTCGGCTGCCCAAACCGTTACCAGCTTTGCCAACTCCCTGGCCTCGTTGTAGTAACGGGAAAGCGGGCCGTCTTCATGGATGCGCGCGGAGCCGAAGAAAACAATCGTGTCCTGGATTCTCTCTTCCTGGAAATGCGAGAGCGGCCAAAGATATTCCGAGAGGATACGGAGCGGGCGGGACTCGGCGCTCTGGAGGAACGCTTCCTCACGGTAGGCGAGTGGACGCCGCAACGGCTCGGTGGAGGAATCCGGGTGGAACGGGGCCTTTTTTTCGCCCGGTGTGTCTTTCGCTGGCAACCCTTGATTATCGCGTAATCAAGGATTGCCAGCATCCCAGCTTGAGTTTTAATTAGAAGCCGCAGCTCTCTCGCAAAGTTAACTGCGGCCCCTGATTCGTTGTAATCGCGCCGGAGAACGCGCCCCATCGCTGCTACGCTTTGGGACGCAGTACTATTGTGCCCTGTCTCCGGCCCCAACCGCAAGGGAGCCGAGAAGCATGAATAGACAAAAACAGCACTCCGTTTTTCCGTTCGAGTTTTCGGCACACCTGACATGTACCAGGTACTTTTCGTGCCCGAAACAAAACTGAAACCACTTACTCACACAAATTCTCCACTTACCCGTTTTCACGTGGCGCGCGCCGCAAGGCGTCCGCTGCGAGGAGTTGCCGGCGGAGCCGGCGAAGGCGAAAGCGGTGGGCGCATGAGCGTCTGGACGGAGTTCCACGCGCGTCATAAGGAACGGAAATTCACGCCGGTCTTTTCACGCGTACCTTGAAGCCAAGATCGAAGATCCGAAAGCGCCGGTTTCGGAGCGTGTCGAGGCATGGGTGCTTCGCTATTCCTGGGGCAACCACTCCGACTGCTGCGTCGATGCCAAAGGGATCATCTTGACGAAGGCGGACTGCGCCCGCAAATTAGGCGTGACTCGTCAGACCGTGCAGCCCGTGTTCGACGATTTAGAGGCGCGGAATTGCGTGCGCGTGACTCGTAGACTGGGTATCTTCCCGCTGGACGACCCGAACGAGGAGCCGACGGAAGGGTTCTCGTCTTCGCCTAATTTTCGCCCCACGTCTGAACCTCTACTTACTTCGGGCGAAGACGAGGCGAACGAACAGGACTTTTCCGACTTCGTAAAGCGGGTCTGGGCCAAAGATCACCCGGACGACTACGAAGAATACCAAAAGGCGGCCCGCAAAGTCAAAGAGATGCGCGCCCGGATGCTGAAGGACTGGCGGGAGCATAAGAAGGCGAAGTACGGACCTCACCTTACTTCGGCCGATTTTGAAGTAAGGGAAGGTAGCGACGAGGAGTCAGGGGAGGTGCCGACTTCCATCATTAATTGATGCTTCAATCTCTAATCCTTATCCCGCGTCGTCGTCGTTTTCTCCGGTAAGAGAGGCGCTAGCGACGTACGCGGAAAACCCCGACGACGACGCCGTTAAAACTCTGGTGAAGGAATGCCGGAAGCAACACCCCGATGCGACCGAGGAGGAGATCGCGCACTTCATCCACGAGAAGGCCGCGCCGATCAAAGCAGGCAAGCGCGTGCAGAACCCGATCGGGTTTCTTTTGACCGCCGTACCGAAATGCTTTTCTGGTGAAGCCTTCCGCCAGTACCGCGAACAGCAAAGGCAGGCAGCGGCTCCGGCAAGCGACGCGCCACTGTGGGAATTCGCGCCGCTGGAAGAGCGAATCGACGACCGCGAAAAATCCCTGAAAAGTGACGCCTTGTCGGACCAGGTGCGCAAGCTGTGGACCGAAGAACTTCAGGAACTCTATGCGCAGCGGGATCACGACGCGAAGAAATCGAAAGCGGCGGGAGGTTCCTCGTGAAGCCGAAGCGCAAACCGCACGCTTTCGGGGCCGTCGCCGCAAGCGGCGCTATCCGGGACGTTTCACGGCCTTGCGCGAGCGGCCGGGTCGGCAAGCGTTCCCGCCGTTTGCTTCGCGCCTGGGCCTGTCGGTGGCCCAAGGCGACTTTATCACGCTGAGAACCGAATGAAGAAAACAGCCTTTGAAAGTCAATTTGGCTCCGCGATCGCGGACCACTGGACAAAGCGCTATCCGGAAGAAACGGAAAAACTCCGGAAGACGGGCCGCCTGATTTGGGAAGCGGACAGGCAGGCGTTCAAAGCGGCGGAGCAGTTATGCGGCCTGCTTACGGAAGGCGTCCAGGCGGAAGCGGCCTATGATGCGATAGCGCTGCTGTGGGACAAGCCGCCGGCGGCGGCGGAGCGCAAGCCGGTTGAAATCGAAACAATCCAAAAGAGGGCAGGCTAATGAAACACGCTCAATCGGAAGCAAACCAGGGCCGCAAGCTTTCGCCAGAGCATCGCGCCGCAATATCCGCGGCTAAGAAAGGCCACCGGCACTCAGCCGAAACACGCGCCAAAATTGCGGCCGCTCGGCGAGGAAAATCTGGCTGCAAAGGGCGGAAGCTTTCACCGGAGCATCGAGCCAAAATCTCCGCGAGGAAAAAAAGCTACCGGCACTCAGCCGAAACGCGCGCGAAAATTGCGGTCGCGATGAGACGGAGAATGGCAGATCCAGAGGAGCGCGCCAAAGTCTCCAGGGCATCGAAGGCATCGAAGGGACGCAAGTTGCCGCCGTTTTCACCGGAGGCGCGCGCAAAGATATCGGCCGCGAACAAAGGACGCACGCGTTCACCGGAGGCACGCGTCGAAAATGTCGGCCGCGATGAGACGGAGAATGGCGGATCCCGAGCAACGCGCCAAATTGTCGGCGGTACAGACACAGAGGATGGCGAATCCCGAAATACGCGCGGCTCTGCGCGCGGCTATGAAAGCGCGTCGGCTTTCCCCAGAGCATCGCGCCGCAATATCCGCGGCTAAGAAGGGTGATCGCCGTTCAACCGAAACGAAGCCCGTAATCGTGGCCATCCGCATAGACAAGCCAAGTCTAAAGGGAGCACCGCTTTCACCTGAGCATCGCGCCAAGATTTCCGAGGGATTGAAAGCGGCTGGGGAGCGCGATAAAGCCATGCGCGATGAGCGGCGAAGGCTTCGTTTTGGCGCGATGTGGCAGACAGCAGGCCAACAATGAACCAAAACGAAAAGCGCGTGTATCTCGTCCAGTGTCTCTGCCCGGCGGGGCACTGCATTCTGGCGGCGGCGTTCGTGGGCGACGGAGCCGCCGAGCGGCAAAGAATCGCGGCGAAAACACTACAAGGCCGCATCCCGCACCTCGTCGCCAAACGCCGGCTCAACCCCTGGTGCGGGATCTGCCATGCCGCCCTCGACGACTGCCGCTTCGCCGTGGGCCCGACCATCTACCGAACCTGGGCGGATGTTCACGAGGCCGTCATGCTCCTCGCGCACCAGATACGAAAGGCGGCCGCGAATTGAGCGGCCCTGTCGATCACGGCCAGCAGCGCTTCAATCGCGTTTCCGCACGGCAAGCGCAGCGGGCCAGCCCGAAGCTTTTTACAGCTTCCGGGGCCGCCGCCAGAAGTAGCGGACATCCCAGACGTTTAACGGCCTTGCGCGAGCGGCCGGGTCGGCAAGCGTTCCCGCCGGTTGATTCGCGCCTGGGCCTGTCGGTGGCCCAAAGTGACTTTATCGCACTAAGAACCGAAAACTGAGTGAGGAACTGAGATGAGCGTCTATTTGGCCCGCTGCGCCTGCCCGTGCGGGCAGGCGATAGCGCTGCTGACCTTCGAAGGCGAGGCGCTGACGAAAGCGGACTGCGATGGCGCGATCGAGGCGCTGCTGGCCGTGATCGACCGGGAGATGTCGAGCGGCGCACTCGCGCCGGCCTGCCCCGCCTGCGGCGCCGAGTGCGAAGGGTGGGTGATCACGGAGCCCGGCGCCATCGCCGGCAAGACGCTCGCGGACGTGATGGCCATGCGCCAGGCAGCGGCCCGCGCGCGTGGGCCAGCGGGTCGCGTTCGCGGCGAAAGCCAGGTGGAACTGAGTTATGGCTGTCTACCTAGCCTGCTGCGATTGCCTCAACTGCGGCGGCAACCTCGCCTCGCATCCGTTCGAGCGGGCCGCGCCGACCAAAACGGAACTCGACGCCGTAATCGAAGAGCGAACCGCCGCCATGAACGAAGCCATCCTCCGGGGAGACGTGCCGGCGAAGTGCCCTTATTGCGGCGCGGCCTTCGGCGATTGGGAATTTCGGATCTACGATGGGCCCAAGGGCTGGACGCTCGCCGACGTGCAGGCGCTGTGCGTGCGAGAGGCGGCGGCCGCCACGAAGAAAGCGGAACTCAATTGACTGACTGGGATGAGGCTTGGAGCGAAGCCGCGAAGCGGCCAAACGAGGGCGACAACACGGAAGACGTGATAGTGTTCGCGCTTGCTCAAATCATTCTGGCGCAAGTGCGGGAATCGCCCACCAACCGCCGGCAGGCCCTCGCCGCCTTAGCGGTGGCGGAGACGATCCTAAAGCTATCTATGACGACTCCGATCCGCGTCTAAAATCAAAGAGCCGGGTCTACGAAACCCGGCTCATTTCATTTTCGCTGGCTGGAAGCCGAACGATGAACGTCTGACAAACCCATCGTAACGGATTTCTCCAGCGAAAGCTGGAGGTCTGTCGATGCGCGAGTTGTGGCCGTTCCTGAAGGCTGTCTGGCGTTCCTGGTGGGCATTGATGAGTTGTGCATTGTTCACATTCCTGTCCTTCGTTGCCGGGCTCACGCATAGGACCGAAAACTGGATCATGGGGACGACCGCCGCCGCCGCGGTGCTGCTGTTTTTAACCGGGGCCTTCCTGGCCTGGCGCAAGGAATACCTGGAAAACATCAGTGGGCCGAAGGTCTATATCGAATGAGCCTCTTGCGAAATTAAAACAGGAAAGGTGAATTATGTTTAGGAGAGGGGCG
>OCTA010001606.1_pt1 | contig 20790 bp, 13 predicted proteins | sample 1538991 | NCBI WGS metagenome assembly OCTA01 (sample SAMEA3539302, study PRJEB22396) | soil metagenome | biome: tundra; feature: field; material: soil | place: USA | collected 2010-05 | depth 0.15 m | reverse complement strand
TCGCGATTGTCGAAATACTCGCCCCAATAAATTGTTCCCGAGGGAACGGCGGTGATGTGCAGCGGTCGTGTGCCGCGCTGAACGCGATGCGTTACACGAAACTCATCGCTATCCGGAGTCCGGGTTACGAGCGCGCCCGGAACCGCGCCGACCATCGTCTGGTTGTTTGTTTGACCGTCGAGAATGGCCAGCGCATGAAAACCGTCGCGCATCAGGCGATAACTCAGCGCGCTGCGCGACGTGAGATTCCTCCACCAGACTGGACGAAAGCGCGCGACCGCCTCCCACTTTGCACTCTGGCCGATTTGTGGACGAACGTGCAGGCGAACGATTTGATATCCGCGACACCCGTAGAGAACATCGCCGTTCCACGCGAGCACTCGAATGCCGCGCCAGGCGGCGACTCTCCGAAGCTTTAGAGCGGAGGATGCGGCCACCGCAACTGGGGTTTCAGCCATGCCGGATGACGTCAGTCTTGGACTTGTTCTCGGCCTTGCACGCGAAAAAAGGACCGATGGCCAGCACATCCATTTTGGTGCGCTGGAAGCAATCGATCGCCTCCTGCGGTGTGCACACTATCGGCTCATTCTCGTTGAAGCTCGTGTTCAGAATTACCGGGGTCCCGGTCTTCCTGCCAAACGCCTGGATCAGATCGTAGTAGAGCGGATTCTCCTCCCGCGTCACGGTCTGCAATCGCCCGGTGTTGTCGACGTGGTTCACGGCGCAGAGGCTCTTCCTCTTCTCCGGTCGAATCTTGTACACATGGAGCATGTAGGGCGACGGATGATCGTGCTCGAAATACTCGTGCTGCGCGTCGGCTAGGATCGACGGCGCAAAGGGACGGAACCACTCGCGGTGCTTGATGCGAGCGTTCAACACATCCTTCATGTCGGGCAGTCCCGGATGGGTCACGATGGAACGATTGCCGAGCGCGCGCGGTCCCCACTCCATGCGGCCCTGAAACCATCCCACCACATTGCCCCGCACCATCTGATCGGAAACGGCGTCGAGCAGCGGCCCGCGCTCCAGTCGCTGATACTCTACGCCCGCGCTTTTCAACGCGGATTCGATCTGCGCTTCGGAAAACTCCGGCCCCAGATAGGCATGATTCATCTGCGCTTCGCCCGTGCGCGGCTGTTTCAGCACCGAATGATACGTATGCAGCGCGGCGCCAATCGCCAGGCCTTCATCGCCGGCCGCCGGCTGAATCCAGGTGCGCCGGAATGGCGTGCGGGAAAATATCTTGCCGTTGGCCACGCTGTTGAGCGCACAGCCTCCCGCCAGGGCAAGATTTTCATCGGGAACGCGCTGGTGCAACTCGTTCATCAGATGAAAGAAAACTTCCTCGAAACAATATTGCATGGCATACGCCAGATCCATGTCCCGCTGCGTGATCTCGGCGTGCGGCTCGCGGGGCGCGCCGAAGAGCTTTTCCATCTTGTCCGAGAAATGCCGCGCCAGGCGCACCGTTCCATCAGGAAGCACCTGCATTCCCTGACTGCTTCCCAGCGGCTTGAAGTAACTCATATTGAGTCGGAAGTTGCCGTTCTTGAGCCTGATAATTTTCCGAATCTGGTCGACGTAGATATCGTTTCCATACGGCGCCAGCCCCATGACTTTGCCCTCATCGCCATATTTTCTATAGCCGATGAAATCGCAGATCATGGTGTAGAAGGTGCCGAGCGAATGCGGCAGAAACACGCGGTCGAGGACATGGATTTCAGGGCCCTCGCAGCGCGCCATCATGGTGGAAACAAAATCTCCCGAACCGTCGTAGCTGAAGCCCGCCGCCTTTTCCCATGGCGAACAGTAGTACGAGCTGGCGATGTGCGCGATGTGATGCTCCAGATGATGCTCCTGAAACTTCAGCGTGGAGGCATCGACGTCGAGCGCCTGCGCCAGCAGCGAACGCACGTCGCGCATCGACTCCTTGCGCTGCCGCATCTTGATAAAATTCAAAACCTTTGCGGGATTGGCCAGCGCATATTGCACTTTCTTGGCGAGATTGGCGTCGCTGTCTTGCCCCACGGCAACGTGCTGCACGTCGGTGATTCTCGCGCCTGCCGCGTCCAGGCACGCTTTCACAGCCAGTGCGGGAAAGCCGCCGTAATGTTTGCGCCGGTTCAGCCGCTCTTCGGCCACGGCAAAAAGAATCTTTCCGTCTTCGACAATCGCCGCCGAAGCGTCGGCGTGAAACATATTCAGGCCCAGAATCAACATTTACGGCTCGTTCCCTTCTGTGTCGTTCTTGTAATTCCTGACGCTGCCGCAGATCGGTGTCACCGAAAACCGTTCCGTAGAGACGGGGCTTGCCCCATCTCATGCCGCGGAAGGAGACGCGGCAAGCCGCGTCTCTACGGAAAATTATTGCGGCAACTCTTCCTGCAAGGCCGACGCCACGAACTCGCCTAGGTCGACCGTCAGAGGGTGCCCGGTCTGGCATGAATTCTGCAGCCGCAGGGTCGCGAGCGTCGAGCCCACGATTTGTTCCAACGGAATCGGCGGCGGCGTCTTGCCCCGAAGCGCATCCACGAATGCCTGCATCTCCGCTTTGTGGCCCTTGTCTTGTCCCCAGCGCGCGCGTGTGATTTGTTTGCGTCCATTGCGCACCAGTTCGAGCCGCCGAAAATCTTCGAGGATCGCGACCGATCCGCCGCCGAATACTTCCAGGCGCTCCTTCGCAGCCAATTTGTCGCCGTTGGCAAGATAGCCGATCGTGCCGAGCGTGCCATTCGCAAACTTGAGCGACGCAACCACGTTATCCATACTGTACTGCCCGGGATTGCCCACGGTCTGCGCTTGCACTTCGACGGGGCACGCGCCCGCGAGATAGCAGAGGAAGTCCACAAAATGGCAGACCTCGCCGAGAATTCGGCCACCGCCTTGCTCGGGATCGTTCACCCAATGATCGGCGGGGACAAAGCCCGCGTTCACGCGATAGTGGATGGCGAGCGGTTCGTGGTTCTCCGACAAGAAGTTTCTTAGCTGCACGGTCATGGGCGCGAAGCGGCGATTGAATCCGACCATGAGAAGTGGGGCCAGTTGCTTGCCGTGACTAGTCGGCCATGCAACACGCACGAGCGCCGCCAGTTCGTCTTGGTTGACGCAAAGCGGCTTCTCGCAGAACACTGCCTTCCCTGCCTGCAGCGCGGCGAGCGCCTGGCTGGCATGAAGGTTGTGGCGAGTCGCGATCACTACAGCGTTGATTTTTGGATCTTGCAAAAGCTCAGCATCTGAATTCGAACAGTAGGAGAATCCAAACTTCTCCGCCGCGTTCCGGCTGCGCGGGCCGGTTGCATTGCAGACGCCGATGAAAGAAACGCCCGGGATCTGCTTCAGCGCGGGCAGCAGTGTGTTCTGCGCGAAACTTCCCGCGCCCAGCACACCCAGACCGATGGAACCTGACGAGGGCACGATGGCGCCCACCTGAATCTTCTCCGATAGATTCGGAGTGCTTCCGGATTCGGTGCCCGCGTATGTGATCAGCGCGGCTAGAAAAGGTTCACCCGTGCTGCCTTTAATCAGGTCATAGGCCCGCGTTGCCTGCTCCATCGGAAAGCGGTGCGTGATCAGCGATGGCAGATTCAGTTTGCCCTCCGCGATGAATTGCAGAAAGGCTTCCAGGTTGCGCGTTTCCGTCCAGCGCACTTGTCCAATCGGATAATCGCGCCCCTTTTGCTCATACGCGGCGTCATAGCGGCCGGGGCCATAGGAGCGCGAAATTCGGAAATCCAATTCCTTTTCGTAATAAAGTTTACGCTGCAGATCCATGCCGACGGTTCCCACGGCAACCACGATGGCGCGATCGCGCGCCAGTTCCGCGGCCAGGTTCACTGGCTCGCTGCTTGCAGTCTCCGCCGTTATCAGCACCGAATCCACGCCGCGGCCACCCGTCTTCTGGAAGCACAAATCGCGGAATTCTCGCGCGCTGGTGCATGCGGCTTCGGCTCCGCTCCCGATTGCGAGATCGGCACGCTGCCGCAGCAGATCCATGCCAAAGACGCGGCAACCGGCAGCTTTCAGCAACTGAACTGTGATTTGTCCAAGCAGCCCCAGTCCGATCACCGCGACCATGTCGCCCAGCGCGACTTCCGCGGTTCGGATACCGTGCAGGCAAATCGCGCCCACCGTTCCGAAGGCTGCCTCATCGTAGGAGACATTGTCGCGTGGAGACGGCGGTTGCTCAGTCGGGGCAGACGCGGCAAGCCGCGTCTCTACGGAAAAAAGATGGCCGGGGATCTGCGACGACGTTTCGGGAATCTTCGCCACCAGCAGGCGCGGTACGCAGGCAAACTCGGCATGAACCGCATATCCCGCGCCCGCGCAGGCAACGCGATCGCCCACGTTGAGGTCGGCGACGCCATCGCCCACCGCAAGCACCTCTCCGGCGCTGCTGTAGCCCACCGATTGCGGTTGATCCAGTCGGGACCGCACGGTTTGCAGCGTGGAAGCGAAGCCATCTCGCCGCAACTTGGCGATCACGTCGCGCACCAGATCGGGACGAGCCTTCGCCTTGGCCAGCAGACTCTTGCTGGCAAATTCAGCGGACGCGCGCTCCGTGCCCGCCGATACCAGCGACGCTGCCACTCGTACCAGCACGCAGCCGGGCAATAGTTGCGGAGCCGGAACCTCGGCGATCTGCAACTCACCGGTGCGCGCGTCTTGTAAGAGTTGCTTCATGCGATAGTTGCTTGAGGCGCGCCGATCTGCCGTTCGGCGAACGATTTTGCACCGCCATCGAGAAACAATTGCATCCAGATTTCCAGCGTCAGCAGTTGCCAGATTTGCATCGACCAGTCTTCCGCGCCCCGGCGGTGCTCGTCAATGTACCTGCGCACCACTTGCGGACGAAACAAACCTCGGCGCTTGACTTGAGATTCCGAAAGAAGGTCGTCCACCATGGGACGCAAATCGTGCGCCAGCCAGTAGTCTACCGGCGCCGCGAATCCCGCTTTCGGCTGCCGCATCACCTCGTCTGGCAGCATACTACGCATGGCTTCGCGGAAGATGTGCTTGGTCACCGGACGCCATTTCCCTTTCAGCTTCCACTCTGGCCTGACGTTCCAGGCAACGAATTCGGCCAGTTCGCGATCCAGAAACGGCACCCGCACCTCGACCGACGACGCCATGCTCATCTTGTCGTTGTAAGTCAGATTGAGCGTGGGCATGAAGATCTTAGTATCCAGATAGAGCATCTGGTTGAGAAAGTCCGCGTGCCGCACTCGGTCGAACGCCGCCAGATGCCGGCCGTCAGCATCAGAATTGCCACTTGCCAGCTGCTGAGATTCTAGAGCATATAAGGCGGCCTTCTGCCGCGCATCGAGATAGGTGCAGTTTCTGATGAAACCTTCCTGCGGGCTGAGCGCCGCGCTGCGTGCCATCTTCTTCGCCAGCCGCACGGATCCTTTCATACGCGTTCCGCGCAGAGACGGCAAGCCCAACAGAGCGCGCTCCGCGGCGGCGCGAGCAAAGCCCGGGATGCGCCGATATTCTTCCGCCCACGCGTGAGCCACATGCTTGCGGTATCCCGCAAACAGTTCATCGCCGCCCACTCCCGACAAGAGGACGGTAGCCTGCTTCCGCGCCTCGCGGCACACCAGGTACGCCGCGATGATGGCCGGATCGGCCGTGGGCTCGTCCATGTGCCAGGTCAGACTCGGCAACAGACCGACCACATCGGGTTCGACCACGATCTCATGATGCTCGCAGCCCAGCGTGCGCGCGAGGCGCCGCGGAACGCCGGGATCGTCAAGCGCCGTTTCGCCCACGCGATATTTTTCGGGAAACGTAATCGTGTAAGTCCGCACTGGCTGCTTTCCCGCCGTGGCCGCCACCATGGCCGTAACTATGCTCGACGAATCGAGGCCCGCGCTCAGAAAGGCGCCGATCGGAACATCGCTCACCATCTGTTGCTCGACCGAAGCGCAGAAGCGCTCGCGGATCTCCCGCGCCACATCCGCTTCCGTCCGTTCGAAGCGATGCTCCGCCGGTGGGAACGTCAAGTCCCAGTACGGCTCGATCTTGAACTCGCCGTGTTGCCAGAGCGCGTAGTGGCCGGCGGGAAGTTTGCGGATTCCCTCGAACATGGTCAGCGGATCGGGCACCCAGAGGAACGTGAGGTACTGGTCGAGCGCCTCCAGGCTCATGCTGGCTTCGATTCCCGGCACCTCGAGCAGCGCCTTGACCTCGGACGCGAAAGCTAGTTTTCCAGCGCGCTCCGAGTAATAGAGCGGCTTGATTCCGAAATGATCGCGCGCCAGAAACAGCTTTGGTAAAGGGCCTCGCAGGTCGCAGATCGCGAGGGCAAACATGCCGTTCAGGCGGTTCAGGCAGTCGACACCATATTCTTCGTAGAGATGGACGATGGCTTCCGTGTCGGTGTGCGAACGAAAGCAATGGCCCTTCGCTTCGAGTTCACGCCGCAGATCGGCGAAGTTGTAGATCTCGCCGTTGTAGGTGATCCACACCGTGCCATCTTCGTTCGACATGGGCATGTGGCCATCGGCGGAGAGATCGAGAATCGCGAGGCGGCGGCTTCCCAATCCGATGTATCCGTCATCGGGGAAACGCCGCTCCCAGAGCCCGGAGTCGTCGGGACCGCGGTGCGTCTGCACGTTCGTCATCCGGACGAGCGTCTCCCGGTCGCCGCAATTCGCGAGGCCGCTGATGCCGCACATGGCGTCAGTTCCTCCCCGTCTTTGGTTCGTGCTTTAGTTGGTACTTCAATTCGTAGATTTTCGCTTTGGAATGGAACATCTGCACCGCTTGAAAGGCGCAGTAGATCAGGCCCGGCACGCCATCGAGAAATCCGAGACGAACAATATAGCGGTACAGGAAGAGCAGAACTGGAGAACCGGGCAGGCGATAGAGACTCCGCTTGAGCCATCGCCGGCGCTGCGCCTGAGTGCCAAACAAATCGGCGCTCACCGCTTTAGAATTAGGGGCGCCTTCCGGCTGCAGGAGCACGCGCGCTTCCCAGTTCGAGTACTCATTGTGCTTCAGGATGTAGCGCGACAAGGAATCGACATTGTGGTGGACCAGCGCGTTGTGCAACTCCGCGGTGGGCCCATCTAGCACCACGTGTTCGTGGATTTCGATGTCGGCCATGGAGGCATCCTGATCCTTCAGGCGGCATTCAAAGCGGCCTCGCCCTTTGCGGAAGAGCGAAAGCTTCCAGAAACTTGCATCGCAATGCCGCAAGACTCGTCCGAGAAAATACATTTGCAGGCGAATGGAATATCCGTTCACCCGGGGGTTTTGCAGCGCACACCGAATTTCTTCGATGAGTTCCGGGGTCGGGACTTCATCGGCGTCGAGCAGCAGAATCCAGTCGTAGGCTAGCGGCAGCGTGTCCATGGCCCACTGGCGCTTCTTCGGCCAGCCTCCTGCATAATGAAACTGGACGACCTTCGCGCCATGCGACTGGGCGATCTCAACCGTGTCGTCTGTGCTCTGGGAATCGATGACATACACTTCACCGACCCCGGCGAGCGACTCCAGACAGCGCGGCAGGTTGCGGGCCTCGTTACGGACCGGGACGATCACACTTATGGGCAGCACCGGCGGGGCGGCAGGCGATGGCAGGGCTTCAGCCTCTGATTTTGCTTCGATCAAGTCCATTCCGTTGGCAGGTAGAAGGTCTCACTATGTTAGCTGAACTATGGGAGTCTTGAACGCAAGATCGTTCGCGATTCACAGGTTCTGCTCGCACCAACGCTGCAATACGAAGAGGGACCACGGACGCGACCATGAAGTCTCGCCCGCAAGAAAACGGTTCCACACTTCTCGTACGGCGCTGGCGGCGATCGAAGTCTGATCCCAATTGCTCTTCAGCAGCGCGTCTTCGACGACCGGCCTCATCTCGCCTCGCAGCCAGCGCTCAAACGGCAAAGTAAATCCGCGCTTGGGACGATTCACAATCTCTCTCGGCAACTCGACGCCTAGACTCGCCAGCAACAAGCCCTTCGGCAAGTCCCCTTGCAACTTCTTATCCCCCGGAATTCGGAAGCATGCCTCAACCAGCGTCCGATCGAGAAAGGGCACCCTCAATTCGAGACCGTGTGCCATGCTCATGAAATCGGAATCCCGAAGCAGCGTGTTGCGCATGTAGCAATGCGATTCCAGATAGGAAACGCGATTGACTGGATCGAGAGTCGAACTTTGCGTGATGGACTGCTGCAAAATGCCGGCGAGAGAGCGCTCCGAATCTTGACAATCCGCACTGAGCAGCGCCTCGCGCTCCGGCGCGCCAAACAGCGTACGCACCAAGAAATATGGATGGATGATGGAATCATGACCTATGGCTAGTTCGGCCAGCTTGCGACTGCGATCGCCTTTGCCTGCAAATAGCGCGACGAAAGCGGAAAGCGGCCGCCGCGCCAGCTTCGGCAATCGTCCAAATTGTTTCGAAAAGACTTCCATCCTTGGCACGCGGCGGAAATTCGAGTAGCCGGCGAACATCTCGTCGGCGCCCAAGCCGGTCAATGCAACTTTCACTCCGGCGCCCCGCGTTTTAGCGGATACCAGATACGTATTGATGCCATCAATGGTCGGTTGGTCCATCGCGCCGAGCGCTTCGGGCAACACTCCCAGCGTGTCCTGCTGCGACACTTGTATCTCATGATGTTCGGCGCCAAAGCGGCGGGCGACTTCTCGTGAATACTGCCCTTCGTTGAACTCCTCTTCCTGGAATACCAGCGAGAAGGTGTTCGCGCGCACGCCATTGTGGCTGAGGACGGCGACAAGAGCGCTGGAATCGATTCCGCCCGAAAGAAACACTCCGACGGGGACGTCGCTGACCAGGTGGGATAAAACAGCATCACGAAGGATTGCTGGCAGTTGCTTGGCCGTCGCGATGCCATTTCGCGAGGATGCGACCGACTCGTCGAGAGAGCAAGACTGCAGCGGATTCCAGTATTCGCGGCTGCTCACCGATCCGTTTTCTACCGTGAGCACATGGCCCGGCGGAACGGCCTTGACTCCTTCCACTATCGTCCACGGTTCGTACACGGAACCGAACGCCAGGTAGCTCAAGACCCCGACGGAATCAGCCTTTCGCGGCACGAGTCCCGTCCGCAAAACGGTTCGGACTTCCGAAGCAAAAACAAAAGTCTGCGGTGACTGGTGGTAGTACAGCGGCTTAATTCCCATGGGATCGCGCGCCAAGAGCAGCCGCTTTCGGGGCGCGTCCCAGAGGGCAAACGCAAACATGCCACGCAGTCGCGTCAGGCAAGACTCGCCCCACACACGATAAGCGGCCAGGATTACTTCCGTATCGGAGTGACTTTTGAACTCGGCACCGGCGGCTTCGAGTTCCTGGCGAAGTTCGCGGAAGTTGTAGATCTCGCCGTTGAAGACGATCCAGTTGCCGGTGACCGGATCTTGCATGGGCTGATGCCCAAGCGGCGAGAGGTCGAGAATCGCCAATCGGCGGTGGCCTAAGCCGATTTCCAGCGGCTGCGGTTGGGATTCTTTCAGCAGCACGGTTCCGGAATCATCGGGTCCGCGGTGCGCGAGCGAAGCGGTAGCTTGTTCCAGAACCGCAGGAGGGATCGGGGTTTTACGCGCCAGGATGCCAACGATGCCGCACATCGGAAATGTTTGCTCGCTTCCTTACGGCGCAACGATGACGGCTATTATAGAGCAGCCCGTCGCGCCATCTTTGAAATGGGCCGGCCACTCATGCGATGGCTTGGCGGTAAATTTTGACCAGCTGTTGTGCCTGATGCGACAGCGTCAACTTGTCGAGGATGGTCTGGCGCGCGCCCGTTCCGATGCGCGCGCGCAGTTCGGGCGACGCGAGTAAAGCGTGAAGCCCTTCTACTAGTTGTGCGAGTCCATCGACGGGGATAAGCCAACCATTCTTGCCATGCTCAATCACCTCCTCAATTCCCTGCCCGCGGCAGCCAATCACCGGCTTGCCGCAGGACATAGCTTCCAGGTACACGCATCCTAAGCCCTCATTGCTGCTGGGCAAGACGAATAGGGAGCAGCGACGCATGGCCTCGGCCACCTCGGACCGGCTCTGACGGCCGGCAAACTGAACTTGCCGACCGAGGCCCAAATCGCGCGCCAGGGCTTCAAACTGGGCGCGATCCGGCCCTTCTCCAATGATGCGGCAGCGAAGGCGGGGAAAGGAAGGTCTGAGATTTCCGAGGGCTCGCAAAAGCAGTTCGTGGCCTTTGCTGCGCAGCAAGTTGCCGACGATCAGGATCTCCGGATCGAGCTTTCCCACCTCGGCGAGATTCGGCGAAAACAGACTCGGATTTACACCGTTATACACGACGATGCTGCAGGTCTCCGCCTTCGTTCCACTTTTCAGAATTTCCTGCACTTTTCCGCTGATGCAGATTACGGTCCGGGCAGCATGGTAGACGTCCACTGAAACCTTGCGCCGCCAGGCTGCCGGACTTCCACCGAGAAAGCAGGTGTTGAATACATCGAGCCCATGGAGCGTAATCACGAAGGGAATATTCAAACGCTTGGAAAGCAGCGCGGCCGCGTGGCCGCAGGGGAGGGCCGCGTGAGCGTGGATCAGATCAATCGGCTTCGCGCCGTGCAGCTTCCGCACTCGCCCGAGGAGACGGGCGTAGAGCAGCTTCCCCGCGCTGGAGAGGCCGAGGTTTCCGGGAACTTGCGGATATCGCATCCATTCTGCCGCTGCGGTTGAACTCGGACGTTTTCGAGGGTAGTAAATTGGGGAGACTGCGATCACGCTGGAGTCGACACCGAACTGCTTCAGCTGCTCGATCGGCTCGGCGATGAAGCAACCGTTTACCTCATTTTGATCCGACGGAAAAAACGGGGTGAGCGTCAAAACGTGCAGCGCGGATTCCATCCCAACGGCTTGGGACATCAGTTTCGCTCACTTTCCCGCCGCACCAATTCCTCGGCGAGAACAACCAGGCGTTCCACATGCTCGCTCCAACTGAAGTCGCGCGCCCGCTGCAAGCCATGGAGCGAGAGCCTTTCCGCCACCTCCGGCGATTCCTGAATTTGCAGTACCCGTTCCGCCAGCGCATCGGGCGAGAAACGAGGGAAGTAGATTCCCGCATCTCCGCAGATCTCACGATGCACCGGCAAATCCGAGGCTACGACAGGCAATCCGCTCGACATCGACTCGATCAGCGGATGAGCAAAGGATTCGGCATAAGCCGGGGTTACGTAGATGTGGCAGGCACGATAGAGGTGATGAAGCGAGCGATAGGGAATGGTTCCGAGCTCCACGATATCCCCGCTTTCCTGAAGATCGTGGGCGAGCGATGCCGCAGACTCGGCACGATAGGTCCCCGGATTCTCACTGGAATTCAGGCGGCAGGTAAGAAAGAGTTTCACCTTCTTTCCCTTAAGACGACTGCTCAAGATGGGCATTGCCCGGAATAACGTCTCGAAATTCCGGTAGTAATTGTAGTGGCTCACAAAGAGCAGGCGGAGAGCGTCTTTCGCTTGCTCAAGCTGAGCTTTCGCCGCCGATGGCAATGGCGCTCCATCGCTGGTAAATGCATCCTGGTCAAATCCATGGTGCACGGCGAGGACCTTCTTGCCACTCCACTGGCTAAGTTCCCGGGCAAACGCTTCACTTGGGGCAACGGTGATGTCGGCGCAGCTTATGGATCGCCGTGCCAGCCAGCCCTTGACTAAAGTGTCCGCCCATATCGCGTAGTCTGCGCGAGCACGAACGTCACGGAGGAAATCGCCGGAAGTGTAAAGCGAGTTACGAGACAGGAGTATCTGGGGGACAGGAGAGTTCCAGAGCGCAAAGTTGCCCGCGGAAATCAAGACCTGTGCTCCGCTTCGCCGGATCAGTTTCGGCAGCACGGTTTGTTCATGAACGAACCGCCGGAACGCCCCGAAGGTTTCCAAGTTTTCCGGGAAGGAAATATTGGGCAATTCCCCGAATTCCCGGCGCATTGCCGGATTCAACAGTACCGTGGTTTCGGCATCGGCTCTCCGTGCGAGATGCGGAATCACATTGCGCAGATAAGTAAGGCCACCGCCGGCACTCGCGGCAAGGCCGTTGATAAACAATCTGATCATCGGTTGGGCACGACGGCTCCAAAATCGGCCGGCGACTGGCGGGAAGTTCTGGAAACCACGACGGTCCCTGGCACCTTCACCGCATCAGGAATAAGGTCCGCGAGCAGAAATGCACAAAACCAAAAATACACGCAGAGATAATAACCCACGGCAAAGAGCCAATCTTCGAAGGCGGCGTGAGCCAGACCCGCGACCACCACCATGGCCAGCGGAATCGAGTAATGGCGCGGGTCGCGGGCTCGGCGCATCCAGGCGCAAACTTTCCAAACGTTCGACAGCGTCAACGCCAGAAGCACAACGAAGGGCACCCCGCCTAACAGACCCACCCACTCCGCGATGGTCATGTAGCTGCTGCCGTGCTCGCGATCCGTCGTGGCTTCCGAACTAACCGTTCCGAGAGACACCCCCGGATCCACTCCCGTGCCCGTTGGGCTCGTGCCATAACCTGTCCCAAACAGCGGATGCTCTTTGATGATGGCGATCGATTTTTCCCAAGGGGTTCGGCGCGAACCCATCACGCCTGCTTCCTTGTGTCCCTTGTAGAGCACGGCGTCCTTCACGTCCCCCAGCTTCGTTTCTACTTTTCCGGGAGCGAACACGCCCGTCACGGCAATCAGGACCAGAAGCAGCGCCGCCGTCTTCACCAGTAATTTGTACTGACGCAGGCAAACACAAAAGACAAGGGTGACGAGCGCGACCGAAGCCATCCCCGCACGCGCCATGCTGAAACTAACCAGGTAAACGCAGAGAAGCAGGGCGGCCAGCCGGCGCAACCTCACCCCAGGAACATCGCTGGTGAACCATCCCCACAGCAGGATGGGGAACACTCCGACACTCATCGACGCGCCGAGGGAGTTGGGATTACCCCAAATACTTTCGCCCAGGCCGAAATAGCAGATTGCCGTGACATAGACTGCGATCTCACTTCCCCAAAGCAGACCGTGGAAAAAGCGGTCTTCGCGGCCGAGAACGGCCAAGCGGGCTCCCGAAGCACAATACAGAAAAAGCAGGAACAGGCTCGAAGCCTTGAGCGACGCCATCTGGAGAAGCGGAGAAACGGTGGCCGAGACAAAGGCGGTGCAGATGCAGAATAAAGCGACCAGATGCAACAATCCGAAAGGTCTCCGGGGAGTCTTCATCCAGACAATACAGCCCACCGCTGCCCCCGCGGACAGGACCACCCAGCGTGCAGACTTCCAAGCGCCTTGCATGGGGACATGCAGGCCGGCCCAGACAAATGCGATGATCAGCAGAACAAAAAAACGCCGATCATATTTCCAGAGACAGGCGACGAGTATCTCCAGCAGCACGATTCCGCCCAGGAAGGTAATGTTGCCGAAGTAGTACAAGTGGGAATAGGCAAAATAGATTGCCAGGATCAAGCCCAACCCGATGGCCACCCATTGCAGGGGCTTCACGGAATTCATCGGGCCCTCGTAGCGGCAGGGGTCGGAGCAAAGATCGCGGCCGCAGCCAGACCATCGGCGCACGCTTCCGGTGAGTAGTTTCGAATCCGCTCGGAGCAGCGCGCGGCCATCCGTTGCTTGAGCTCCGGTTGCCGCAGCAGAGAATCGATCGCCGCGCTGAGTTTCTCCGGATCTCGAGGAGGGACGACGTAACCATTCCAGCTATCTTCGACCAAGTCGGCGGAACATCCCGCAACACTGCTCACGATAATTGGAAGGCCGCACGCCATCGCTTCGTTCACCACCAGGCCCCAGGTGTCGCTGTGCGTCGGTAGAACCAAGGTTTCCGCGAGCGCATAGAGACCGGCCAGATCTTCCCGCTGCGCGAATCCCGGAAAACAAACGGCTCCCGGGCTGATGGGTTTCGCCTGTCGCGCGAGTTCCTCCCGGCAAACACCATCGCCCGCAAACACCAAGCCCACCTCGGATCGCAACCCGCTCTCTAGTTTGACATAGGCTTCCAGCAGATCAAAAACACCTTTTTCCAGCACCAGACGTCCCACAAAGAGAATAAACCGCAAGGGCAGTTTTAGTTTCTCTCGAAATTCGGTTGCCTGGGCCCTCGCGGCCTCGGCCTGGGTTGCGAAGAAACTGTTATCGACGGCGTTAGGCGCGGTCAAAATGCTGGCGGCCGGTGACCCCAGCGATCGGAGATAGTCGAAGGAAGCTTTTCCCGGCACTACAAATCGGTCACAGTGCCTCAAAAAATAGGCCTTCAGGAGTTCGACCCATGCGCGTCCGCGGCGCGCGTCCCGTCCGTTGCTCTCCGACCACAAAACGAATTCAACCTGGTGGCGGCGCGCCCACAGCAGCGCTTCCCAGGAAGCAGCGTAGTTGTATCCGCCACAAATCACAACCTGCGGGCTCACTTGGTTTAACGCGGACCACAATCCCCGGTTCATCAGGAAACCGCTCTTCCCGGCGCGCCACCGCCAGGAGGGCAGAACCTGGTGCGAAAAACGGATTTCGTTCTTGTAGACGCGCCATTGGCGAAGCGTCTCATCCGTCTCTGCCAAGAAAATGACGTGGAGATCCAATCCCGCTCGCCGCGCCAGAACGTTGAAAACGGGGATGCGGTAGGGAGCAATGATCTCGGTAAGGATTACCAGCCGCCTGCTCATTTTCGATCTTCCACTCCGACCTTCCACGCGATGGCGCCTCAGCCACAGGCGACATTGGCAGGCCTCCCAGTTCCATTTTCTCACCCCTGGCCACTGCCCCTCAGGGTGGAGCGATACCAGGCAACAAAGGTCCGCAGACCTTGCTCCATCGACGTCTTCGGGGAATACCCCAGCAGGCGTTTTGCTTTGTCGATATTCGCCCAAGTGATGGGAACGTCTCCTGGTTGATCGGGCAAGCGTTCCTGCAGAGCTTTCTTCCCGGTTGCGGTCTCCAGTAACGCAATCAACTCTGCCAGGCGTACCGGGTGGGAGTTCCCCAAATTGAAAATCTCGAAGGGCAGCGTCGATTGCGGCACGTAGTCAAGAGAGGCAAGTACTCCGGCAACGGTATCGTCAACATAGGTATAGTCGCGCCCCATCGAGCCGTCGCCATAAACCGGGATCGGTTTCCCGGATTCGATGAGCGCAGTGAACTTGTGGATCGCTAGATCGGGCCTTTGCCGCGGACCGTAAACGGTAAAGAACCTTAAGCAGAGGGTCGTCAAACCATACAAGTGCGCGTAGGTGTAACACATCAACTCGGCCGCAAGTTTCGTTGCCGCGTAGGGCGAGATGGGGCGAGTCTTGAGGTCGTCTTCGCAAAAAGGAACGGAGTTGGATATGCCATACACGGAACTTGACGAGCCAAAGATCACGCGCTGCACTTTGAACTCGCGGGCGATTTCCAGAAGGTTCACGGTCCCCGCGACGTTCACACTTTCGTACAAGGCAGGCTGCGCAATCGAAGGGCGCACGCCGGCGCGCGCGGCGAGATGAATCACGATTTCAGGTTGGATGCGCTCGGCAATCTTTCGCAGCGCGTCGATATCCCGGACGTCCGCTTCGAAGAAATCGTAGCTTCCCGCGCTGAGAATCTCCTGCAGGTAGAGCCGCTTGCGGCTGGGGGCGTAGAAGTCATCGAGGTTGTCCACGATGGACAATTTCGCCCCGCGGCGAAGCAGCGCCTCGGCTACGTGGGATCCGATGAAACCCGCGCCGCCCGTCAGTAAGATCCGCTTCGGATTTAATCCCACTCGATCACACCCTGATTTCGCGAAGAACAGAGAAATTGATTCTAGCGCACCGCTACAACGAAGTAGTTGCTGGCGAACTGATTCCCGCGGTAAACCTTGCCGGCCAGCAGCCTAGCCAAATTGTTCAAGGGGCAGACGGTCCACCGCAGCAATTGTTGCAGCCAGGGCCAAGGGCCGGTGAGTAACTGCAGGTACACGTTGACCACCAGAAAATGCTGGGGACCGTCCCCGCCTCGCCCCTGACATTCACGCTACGAAAATCGCGCAAGATCCATTCCAGGCCCTGGGGCATATACCTCCAGTAATCGCCAGGCGACCCGTGCTGCGGGAAGATGGACGGAACACTCAGCAAGAGCGTGCCGCCAGGTTTCAGCACTCGCCGGATTTCACCGATCACGGCAATTGGATCGGGAATATGTTCGAGAACCTGAGTAATCAGGACAACATCCATCGACGCATCGGAAAACGGCATGATGCGAGCATCGCCGACCACATCTACGGAGTGCGCGGGCGCAACGTCCAGCACATAATGGTGGGCGACGCGGCCGGCAAAGAAGCAAGCATACGGTTTTCCTTTTCCGCCCACATCTAAAAGGCTGTGCACTGGAGGCAGTTTCGCCGCCTGCTCTGCGATCAATTCGGCCCGGCGTCGACAGTCAAGATAGGTAAAATCTCGCAGCGAGGGCCGGACCAAGTCCATGCCGCTGTTCAAGGGTTCGGTCATCGATTGACGGACATTCGATCGCCGAACTTCATTCGACTCCGCGTTGAGCGTCATGCAATACCCTCGACTTCCCTTTTCAGCAGATTACGGCCGATGCCAGCCCAACTTATCGCATAGGCCCCGCACCCCAAGCCGATCAAGACCAACGGCGGCAAGTGTCTGGGAAGCGCCACCCACAAAACCGCGCCCATGAACAGACTGGAGATCACGGCAACCCTTAGCAGCGGGCTGATCGCGGCAGCGCGCACCTCCGGCGGACAGAGCAAGAATGCGCACAACGCAACCCCCACCTCGCCCAGCACAAAGGCCACAGAGGCGCCCGCAATACCGAACAAGGGCGGCAGGATCAGATTAAGAACTACGGCAGTGACAGCTCCGGCGAGTGTGGAAAGGAAATACGCCCGATGACGGCCCATGGCGTAAAGAATTGTCCCCGAGAACAGGGCTGCGGCTGGCGCCGTAATTACGTACGGGGAGGCCCATTGAAAAGCGCGCACCGCCTGCTGAAACTGAGCGCCCAGCAGCCAGGGGACAACCACGGGCGCCGTTACAATGCCGCCCACAGTCAAGGGAACGCCGAACCAAACCAGGATGGAAGCTGCGATCCGGGTAAGCCGGGGAAGCCTCTCGGCGGAATTTGCGTGCAAGGCCATTCGCGGCATCAAAACGCTCTGGGGAACCGAGAGAAAGTTACGCAGCACATCGGCCAATCGCGCAGCGGCGGCATATAAGCCGAGGGCATGTTCACCGAGATACCATCGAACCGCGATGTGTCCGCTGCGATGATAGAGATTCGACATCAGGGAAGACCCCGCATAATGCAGGCTCGGCGCGAGAATCATGGCCCAGCGGCGCGGGGCGATGGAAAACCGGAATCGATACCCCTCCCGCCAGAGGAACGTCCAAGCAATCAGGCTGGTCAAGAGCGAAGAAGCGACAATCCCGACGGGAACCCAGATCACGTCCTTGGGAGATCGCACCCTGGTGAAAATCACGGCAGCATAAAGACTTTGCTGCAGGATCGAAACGAACGATTGCACATGGAACAATTCCATCGAAGACAACAGATAGTCCAACGACAGACTACCGCTTAACACCGAGGCCACTCCGTACCAAGTAAGAAGAAAGCGGACATCCTGCCGGACTTCAAACCTTGCAACCACCAGAACCGCAACCGCGGCAACTCCACTCGCCAGAACGCGAAGCACTAAAACATCGGAAACGGTCTCAAAAGCGGCCTGACGCCGGGCCGCCACTTGCTGAGCGGCATAACTAGTAAGCCCTGGGTTCGCTACGAGTCCCGTGAAGCTACACACCGCAACCACATAACTCCACAGCCCATAGATATCGACACCGAGGCGCCGCACCAGAAACGGAAAGGTGGCGGCTGTAAGTATGCTGCCCACAACGCGGGCAGTAGTGACTGAGAGTACGAACCCTCCGTAACGCAATAGATACTTAGGAACGCTCAATCACTCATCCTATGTTCAACTTAGTTGAGAACGGCCCGGTGGCAACGACGGGAAAGAACCAGCCAGCGAAACAACGAGTTGCTGTGATCAAAGCCTGCCAAATGCTGACGGAAAAGTTCTCTCGCCGGCAACGGGTTGAGCAGGTGCCTTAGTTCGCCCAACCCTTCGTCTAGGCTCCTTTGCATTTCTCCCTTCAGTTCGCCGCGAAGCCACCGGCACAGCGGGGGAGTGAATCCGCGTTTTTGCCGCCAGCGAATTTCACGCGGAACCCAGGGCGGGAGCGCATCCCGCAGAACTGCCTTGCCCGTGCCCGCTCGAAAATGATATTGGAGCGGCAAGCTAGTCGCGAATTGCATCAGGTCCGGATTCAGGAACGGCGCGCGGCATTCCAGGGAGGCGCGCATACTGGCGCGATCGACCTTGACCATAATCTGTTCCGGCAAATAGGACGATGCCGTCGCCTCGAACGCAGAGAGCGGATAGGGAAGACGAGCGTGTTCCAACGCACGCACCTCGAGTTCCCGCAATCCGCGTTCCGCCGCACTGCGATGATCCGGCAGGAAACACGACGCGACCGCATTCCGGCGCTCGGCGGGATACAGTAGCTCCCAATCGTTCTTCGACAAGAAACCCAGCAATCCGATGCCTCTCCAGTCTCTTCCCCAAAGGCGCAGCAGGCCCTTGGCTGCGGCGTTTGCCAAAGCGGTGCGCCGCACATGGTGCCAACGATAATAGCCGAACATCTCCGTATATCCGCCGAAACACTCGTCGCCCCCGTCGCCGGAGAGCATCACTTTGCAGACTTGGCGCGCGGCGCGGCAAACCGCAAACGTCGGGAACATCGATACATCGCCAAAGGGCTCATCATAGTGATCGATAAGTTCATCGAAGATCGCGAGAAGATCGCCCGATGAGAAATGGACTTCGTGGTGATCCGTTCCCAGGTGCTCGGCGACCTGACGCGCGTAAGGCGATTCGTCTAACTGCTGGTCGTCAAATGAGGCACAGAAGGTACTGATTTTGGCTGCCGGCTGTAACTCACGAATGGCGCTTGCGATGTAAGTCGAGTCCACGCCCCCGGAGAGAAATGCTCCGACCGGCACATCACTCCTCAACCGCAAACGAACGGATTCTAAAACGCGGGCGCGGACGCTCGCGATGGCATCTTCCCGGCTCGGAGGCTTTGTTCCATTCGGCTCAATTCTCGGCTGCCAATAGCGCCACGTTCGTAGCCCCGCACCCGGCGCCAACGAAAGTGCCTCACCCGCCATGAGTTTGCGCACACCTTGAAAATGGGTCCGCGGCGCCGGCACATATCCCACAGCCAGAAACTGCGCGATGGCTGCCACATCGAGGCGATTGTCCAGACCGGGAAAGGGGAACAGCGCCTTCATCTCGGAAGCGAATGCCAAGCCTTTGCCTTCATGCAGAGGCGCGTAATACAAGGGCTTCTCGCCGAAGCGATCGCGGGCCAGGAATAGTCGCTCGTTTTTTTCATCCAAAATGGCAAAGGCGAACATGCCATCCAGATCGTCGAGGAGCGAGTGGCCCTTCTCTTCGTAGAGATGCACCAGAACTTCGGTGTCGCTTTGGGTGCGAAAGCGGTGTCCCTTAGAAATCAATCTTTCGCGGATCTCAACGTAGTTATAGATCTCGCCATTCAGAATCACCCAAATGGTTTCATCTTCATTGGCAATCGGCTGCGCTCCGCCTTCCAGATCGATGATGGCAAGACGGGAGTGGCCAAGCAGGCAGCGCCCGCTCAAGCGTGCGAGACACGCGCTTCCGTCGGGGCCGCGATGCTGTAGAAGGCGGCTCGCTTGTTCCGACCACATCCGGTATTGCGCGACGCCGCCTTCGCCGTCGTAGACTCCATAGATTCCGCACATTAATTTCGTTTGCGACGTTTGCCGGCCGCCTCCACAAATACACTTTCCCAGTCTCGCGCAATTTTGTCCCAGTCGAATTGCAAGACGTGACGAGCGGCAGCGGCCGACATTTTGAGCCGCAAGTCTTCGTCCGACAACAACACACGCAGCTTTTGAGAGAGTTCGATGTCCGATTTTACCAAGTACCCCGTTTCACCGTTCACAACATAGTCCGGTCGATACTTCTCCATAGCGAGCGCCGGCAGTCCGCAGGCTGCGGCCTGTCCCAGAACCTGCGGATGACCTTCTATCACGCTGGGGAAAAAGAATAGATCAGCCTTTTGCATTTCCTCGGCCAACCCTGGCTGCGAGAGGTGGCCAACGAAGGTCACGTTATGACAGCCCAATTCGTTCACCAGGGATCGGCACTTCTGTTCCTCTTCGCCCTTCCCCACCAGTCGAAATTCAACGGAAGGCCAGTTTGCCGCTTCGCGAATAACGACATCCACTCTCTTCCGAGCCTGGAATGAACCGGCATAGAGCACCGTGAGCTTCGATGCAGTCCGGCGAGCCTCCGTCGCCGTCCGTGGATAAAACAATTCCCGTTCGAACCCGTCGTAAATTGTGCCGGTCGCAACTCCAAAGCGATCTTTGACCGTCTGCGACACATATCGCGAGTTCCCAAGAACGTAATCGGCCTCGCAAATCGATCTGGTCATGGTTGGCCCGACAGCGATTTCGTCGAGAGCCATCACGATATAAGTCACCAAAGCAACCGGAAGCCCCAGGGAGCGCCTGAAAAACAGGAACAGTGTATCCAGAGGTCCCTCGAGTGGAAAAAAGTAGATGTCGATTCTTGAGAACAACACCCGAGTGAGCCATCGTGCCGTATTTCCATGCCGAGACCACGGCAGGATTTCCGTGTTTTCGCGAGCAAGAATCCGCGGATCGGGAGGTCCGTCGCCAAGAAGCAACACCCTGAACCGATCCGCCGGAAGACGGCTTACGACCTCTTTCACGGTCAGGTTCT
>OCTA010001605.1_pt1 | contig 20797 bp, 15 predicted proteins | sample 1538991 | NCBI WGS metagenome assembly OCTA01 (sample SAMEA3539302, study PRJEB22396) | soil metagenome | biome: tundra; feature: field; material: soil | place: USA | collected 2010-05 | depth 0.15 m | reverse complement strand
CCTCGGTGCTCTTTGTCGTGATCGTACTCGGCGCCATCGCCTGGGCCGCCAGCTTCAACATCTTTCGCTTTCTGGCATACATCAAGGAAGAGATCCTGCTGGTGTTAGCCGTAAGTTCATCCGAGATCGCAATCCCGAATCTGATGGCCAAGCTTGAGAGACTCGGTTGCTCCAAGTCTCTGGTTGGGCTGGTGGTTCCAACGGGCTTTACCTTCAACACCGATGGAACAAGTCTGTACATGACCATGGCTGCTCTATTCGTGGCACAGGCGACCAATACCCATCTGACTCTGACCCAGCAACTCACCATTCTCGCGGTAGCGGTTCTCACCTCCAAGGGGGCCAGCGGCGTACAGGGCGCATCTTTCATCGCGCTCGTGGCCACGCTTTCTGTGATCCCAAGCATTCCCGTTGCAGGCATGGCGTTAATTCTCGGAATTGACCGCTTCCTGAGTATGTTCAGAGCCTTGGTCAACATGATTGGAAACGGAGTAGCGACGCTGGTCCTGGCGCGTTGGGAGGGAGAATTGGAGCGCGAAACACTGAGGCAACATTTAGCCAGACCGGCTTAGAGCCCTATCGTTTCGTATGCCTGACCAAGGGCTTGAAGAGCGCCAAGGGCGATCAAAGTCAAGGTGCTCAAAGCGCAAACGCGATGGCTGATTTGGAACTGGTGGGTGGGGTGACGGGCCTTTCGGGTGTTTTCCTTTCCGCACACGATGCTAACCTGGCCTAGGGAACCACCGTACTACTTTTGCAAATTCGCAAGATCGGCTTTGCACAACATCCCATGAGGAAGATTATCAGCAGCGGTCTTGTGCGCGGTTGCCTTCTCGCGATCGCATTTCTGACCTTCATCTTGGCTGCCGCCCACGCACGGGCTCAAGACAACTACGAAATCCAGGTATACGGGTCCGACCTCATCGATCCCGGACACACCATGGTTGAGCTCCACAGCAACTTCACGATCGACGGCTCGAAGGCGATCGTCGATGGTGTTTATCCCACCAATCACGCCGAGCATGAGACCGTCGAGATCACCCACGGCTTCAATGACTGGTTCGAGTGCGGCTTTTACATTTTCACTTCCATAACCGAGGGCCAGAGCTGGCAGTGGGTCGGGGCTCACATCCGGCCGCGCCTTGCCGTCCCTAAGAAATGGCACTGGCCCGTCGGTGTGAGCCTCTCGAATGAAATCGGCTACCAGAGACGGCAATATTCGGTGGACACATGGACATGGGAAATCCGTCCGATCGTGGACCAAAAAGTCGGCCGATGGTATTGGTCCCTGAACCCCACGCTTGACCGGTCTTTCCACGGTGCGAGCGTGAACCAAGGCGTTGTCTTTTCGCCAAACTTCAAATTTAGTTACGATTTCATGCCGAAAATTGCTGGAGGTCTGGAGTATTACGGTTCGGCCGGCCCAGTGACGGGATTCGATGCGGTCTCGCAACAGCAGCACCAGATTTTCCCCGCGATTGATTTAAATATCGCACCGCAATGGGAGATCAATTTCGGCCTCGGCGTGGGTCTCACCGGTGCGACCGACCACTTGATTGCCAAAATGATTCTGGGTTATCGCTTTAATTTCTAACCGGGAAACAGGAGCGGACAAGTGAGCACAATGCATCGCAAACAATTGAAAAGCGGGGCGCAGATCAGGCTAATTTCTCGCGCCCACAAACAAGTGATTAAGATCGGTCGGTTCTGCAACCTCTGCAACCGGGGTTGAATAGTAGTCGAGATTGACCACACGTTTGCCAATTCGCGCCGTTACTTCCGGATTGGCGACGATACATCCAGAATCGTCGGATCCCGCTGCCGGCGGGTCTACGATTACCCAACTCTCCAGGAGGAGAAGGCATTGCGGCGTGACGTGTAAAGAGGCTGCGGAAAAAGTCAGATGTCGATGGCCAGCCCCTAAAGGGGCGTCTGATTCGGAAGAACTCGCGCTATCGCTGAAGCGATACCCTGATACGAAAACCTGAGTTTTTCCGCAAGCGGTAAAGCCGCCCGATAAAACCGGGCACAAGCTAATTTTGCGAATTGGGAGCGTCACGGTCCGCCCCCTTGAGCAGTCAATTAGGGCATCAGCGCGGAACTATTTCCGGCCGCGCGTCGTATACGATTACAGTGTGGACCGCACAGACCCGACAACGACGGAACAGGTGGATCCGCGGAGGAGCGTCCGGAAGTTTGCCGCCTCGCGAGTCGGAGAACAACTCTGGCGTCACGGCACCGTGTTCCGCGACCCGGCGTTCGAGGCTCTGGCAGCATTACGGGCACACAAGCTGCGTTCCGCGCTGACGCTGCTGGGCGTTACTTTGTCGGTGTCGGTGCTCATCCTTGTCGTGTCGATTATCACTGGGGCGAACCTTTACATTGAGCATCGCGTTGCCAATCTCGGGTCCAATGTCTTTCTCGTGCTTCGCTTCCCCATCATCACCAATCAGCAGGACTTGTTCAAAGCGATGCGTCGCAACCGGTATGTCACTTGGGAAGACTACGAGGCTCTGCGTGATGGCATGAGGCTGCCTCGCGCAGTTGGCCTGGAGACGCGAACCAACGGCAAGGTCCGCCTGGGAACACAAGCGTTGGACGACATTAATATCCGCGGGGTGACGGCCAACATCGCCGATATGGATGTGGAGGAAGTCGAAACCGGCCGCTACATAACGGATGCGGACAATGAAGGCAGAGCGGAGGTCACCTTTATCGGACAACAAATCGCCGGCAAGCTGTTCCCCACGGTCGACCCCATCGGCAAGACGATTTACGTCGATGGCCGCGGCTTCCTGGTGGTCGGCGTAGCCAAGGCGATTGGAACCGTCTTCGGGCAATCCCAGGACAATTTTGTCTACATCCCGATCCGGACGTTCTTGAAACACTATGGCGAACACGGGCAGGGACTGGATATGGCCATCAACATCCAGGGGCGCGGCCCGGAGTGGATGCGGGAGACCGAGGATGAAGCCCGCACCATGATGCGCGGCCGCCGCCATCTCGATCCCATGGCTGATGACAATTTTGGCATTCTGGCGTCTGACACAATTATGGGCTTATGGACGAACCTGACTGGCGCCGTCGCCAAGACCATGGTCGGAGTGGTTTCGGTGTTCCTGGTCATCGGCGGCGTGGTGATCATGAATGTGATGCTGGCCAGTGTGACGGAGCGTACCCGCGAGATTGGCGTGCGCAAATCACTGGGAGCGCGAAGACGCGACATCCTGATGCAGTTCCTGGTGGAATCCGCGGTGATGGCAGCCATAGGAGGCGCGATCGGCATTGCCATTGCCTATCTTCTATCCACGCTGGTGAGAGTGCTCACGCCTGTGCCCTCCCAAGTACCCATCGGCGCGGTGATTTTGTCGCTTGCGGTATCGACCACCGTGGGATTGTTCTTTGGGTTGTACCCCGCACACCGGGCTGCCCAACTGGATCCCATCGAGGCCCTGCGCTTCGAAACTTAGAGGTTTGAATCGTTAAAGAGGTTTCAACCGTGCGGATTGAAATCAGCGAAAGCACGCGCATGGCGTTTGATTCCCTTCGCCAGCACAAGACGAGGTCGCTGTTGACTGTCTTGGGTGTGGTCATCGGGATCATGGCGATGGTGGCCGTAGCCTCCATCATGGTGGGCTTGGATCGAGATATTCGCGGCTTTCTCGATCAATATGGCACCGATACGCTGTTCGTTTTTCGCTGGGACTTCGGTTTTCGAGGCAACCTCACAGCCGAAGAACGCAACCGCAAGACGCTGACCTACGAAGACACCATGGCGATTCGGGATGAGTGCCCCGACGTGAAGGATGTGACGGTGGAGATTTCCCCCCGGGTGGAACCGGGCAAGCCCTTCACCGTGGTCCCCGCGCGATACCAACGCAACGAGGTCTACGGGATTCAATTTACTGGTACCATTCCGTCCTACGAATGGGTCTACAACGCCAACCCCGAGAAAGGCCGGTTCTTTACCGAAGCGGAAAACCTGAATCACATGGACGTGGCGGTAATCGGTCACGACTTGGCGGAGGGACTGTTCCACGCGGAAAACCCGCTAGGCAAGTCGATCGAGGTCGGAGGCGCTCTCTACCGGGTCGTCGGCGTGCTGGAGAAGCGCAAAGGCCAGTTCTTTAAAGATGAATCGGCGGACAAAGTTGTGGTCGTGCCGTACACGGCGTACCGCAAACATAATCCGCAGGACGACGAACACTTCATTGGCGCACAAGCGTCTCCGGGTAGAAAGGCCCAAGCGGAGGACGAAATCATCGGCCTGTTGCGGCGGCGCAGACGGGTTGGGACCGATAAGCCGAATAATTTCGCGATTTCCAGTTCGGAGGAAATTGCGCGCCAATTCCGTCAGATCACGGGAGCGATTGCCATTGCAGTGGTCGTGATCAGTTCCATCGGGCTCCTTATCGGTGGAGTTGGCGTGATGAACATCATGCTCATGTCGGTCACCGAACGCACGCGTGAAATCGGAGTGCGCAAGGCCATCGGCGCCCGACGCCGGGATATCGTCCGCCAGTTCCTCACGGAAGCCGTCACCCTGACGGGTACTGGGGGAATCATCGGTGTCACACTGGGAGCGGGGATCAGCTTCTTGATCAATAAGCTATTGCCCAGTTTGCCTTCGGCGGTGCCGCTATGGTCGGTCATCGCTGCGGTAACAGCTTCGATGAGCGTCGGCCTATTCTTTGGGATTTATCCTGCGATAAAAGCCTCGCGACTAAATCCTGTGGAGGCGTTGCGCTACGAGTGAACGGTGAGAGCTTGTCTACCGGATCACTTCCCGCTGGCCGACCATCCATCCAAGATCGTCGCATCCATTCCATTGACGCGCCATGGGCTGCTCCGTAAGATGAAGCGACCTGAAAGGCGGACCGTTCGATGATTGGCCAAACCATCTCGCACTACCGCGTCGTCGAGAAACTGGGCGGCGGCGGCATGGGTGTGGTGTATAAGGCCGAGGACATCGAACTGGGACGCTTCGTGGCCCTGAAATTCCTGCCCGATGAACTGTCGCGAGACGCGCAAGCACTGGAGCGCTTTCGCCGGGAGGCGCGCGCCGCGTCTGCCCTGAATCATCCCAATATTTGCACGATTTACGAAATCGGCAACCACAGCGAACAGACTTTCATTGCCATGGAGTTTCTGGACGGCGTGACGCTGAAGCATCTGATTGCGGGAAACCCGTTGGATAACGAAACTGTGCTCTCGCTGGCCATTGAGATGGCCGACGGATTGGACGCGGCGCATTCCCAGGGCATTGTCCACCGCGACATCAAGCCCGCCAACATCTTTGTCACCAAGCGCGGCCACGCCAAGATTCTGGATTTCGGGCTGGCCAAAGCGCTGCCCACCACCAGCTCTTCCAGTCAGGCTGCATCGGCCAACACGATGACAGCCACGCTCGATGAACAACACCTCACCAGTCCCGGGACGACGCTTGGCACCGTTGCCTACATGTCTCCCGAGCAGGCGCGAGCCAAAGGGGTGGACGCGCGCAGCGACCTGTTCTCCTTCGGCGCGGTGCTCTACGAGATGGCAACCGGCACGCTTCCGTTTCGTGGCGGCAGTTCGGCGGAGATCTTCAAAGCGATTCTGGATGCGGCGCCAGCCCCGGCCCTGCGGCTCAATCCCGATCTGCCTGCGGAGTTGGAGCGCATTATCGGCAAGGCCCTGGAGAAAGATCGCAACCTGCGCTATCAGAGCGCGGCCGATCTGCGCACCGACCTGGCGCGTTTGAAACGGGACTCCGACTCCGGGCGTTCGTCGAGCTCTTCGATCGCCCCGAGCGCTGTATCGCCGGCCAGTTCCTCGTCCATCCCGGCTGCCGTCGAGCCCCGCCGCTGGCGCACATACCTGGCCGCCGGCGTCGCTGTAATCGTGCTGATTGCCGCGGCCGCGTACTTCCTGCGCGGAAAATCTCAGACGGGCAAGGTCGACTCCATTGCCGTGCTCCCCTTCGTCAATGCCACCGCTGACGCCAACAACGAGTACCTCAGCGACGGCTTGACGGAAAGCCTGATCAGCAGTCTTTCGCAACTGCCCAACCTCAAGGTGATGGCGCGCAGCACCGTGTTCCGCTACAAGGGGAAGGAGGATGATCCGCAGAAAATTGGCCAGGCGCTGCAGGTGAGCGCAGTTTTGATGGGGCGCATCATGCAGCACGGCGACCATGTCGCGATTGAGGCAGATCTGGTGAATACCGCCGACGGAAGCGAGCTTTGGGGCGCTCACTATGATCGCAAGCAGGCCGACATCACCGAGGTCCAGAGCGACATTACGCGCGATATTTCCAGCAAGCTCCGCATCCAGCTCAGCGGAAACGAACAGCAGCGCCTGGGGCGAGCCGGCACCACCAACCCGGAAGCCTACCGCCTCTACCTGGAAGGGCGCCAACTCTGGTACGGGCGCACGTCGGAGGGCCTCAAGAAGAGTATTGATTTGTTTCAGGAGGCAATCGCCGCCGACCCTGGTTATGCGCTCGCCTATGCGGGCCTGGCGAACACCTATAACATCGGTCCCAGCTACGATATTGGGATAACGTCGAAGCAGGGAGAACTACTGGCGGACGAAGCGGCGCGCAAAGCGATTGAACTGGATGGTTCCCTGTCCGAGGCCCATGCAGCGCTCGCAATGGCACTGGCGGATGGAAGAAGGTGGAGCGAGGCGGAATCCGAATTTCGACGCGCCATCGAATTGAACCCCAACAACGCGGCAGCCCACTATTTCTATGCTATCGGCTGCCTCATTCCGATGAAGCGCATTGACGACGCGCTCGAACAATACCAGACTGCCTTATCGCTCGATCCTCTTTCTTCGATTGTCAACACCAACTACGCAGTGCTCCTGATGGAGGGCCGCCGCTACCCGGAGTCGCTCGCTCAGTTCCAGAAAGTACTCGAACGGGATCCCAATTTTCATCCCGCCCACTACAAGCTCTCGCAACTGTACGCTACCACTGGCCGCTTCGCGGAGGCGGTGAGCGAGATCCAGAAAATTGTCTCCAAGCCGGGCTCCTGGAGCGCAGACGCAAAAAGCTACCGCGAGCTGCTTCAGGATTTCAAGGGTACGGATCGCTCGGCCGCTGTGGCCGTAGCGTACGCGATCAGCGGAGAGCGCGACCAGGCATTCGAATACCTGGAGAAGGCCTACTCCGACGGAGACAACGAACTGCTGCTCGTCATTCGTTATCCCGCCCTGGACCCGATTCGTTCCGACCCGCGCTATGCCGATCTCTTGCGCCGGCTCGGACTACCCGAGTAGCGACTCACGATCTCGCTACTGCGTGAACGCCGAAGTACGCAGATTTTACACCTTCCAGAGGCCCATATATACTGTAACCGTTATACTCATTATGCTGTAACCGTTTGGGCTTGTGGGGCTGGACATTTGGAACGAGAATTGCACTGATCGCCAAGAAAACGACACCAACCGTGATGCAGGTCTTCTAATGACGCACTCTCTCAGCCGGATGAGACTGCGTGGGCCCAGTTGGGATCGGATCGGCATTGCCCGCAGGATGAGATCTCGCTAGAGGCAGCGCACCACACCTAGCCAGGCGGGTGGTGCGACAGACCTTAATGACCGTTTCGGCATCTCTGTGGGGTTTTAGCTAGCGGAGCCGACACCATCCGCCTCCACACGTCGTCCATCTGGCATTTGGAAAACTCTCGAAGGAAGAAAAAAGAAGAAACTCAAATATGGCCAAGCAGCAAAATTTCTGGACAGGGTGGCGAGAGCGTCTCTCGGCCCTTCGGAACGTGCCGGCTGTTCTCAAGATCGTATGGGACTCCGGCCCGGCGGTTGTGGTGTTTGGACTAACTGCTCGCCTGCTCTCATCGCTCATGCCGGTGGCGTTGCTATGGATCACAAAGCTGATTATTGATGGCATCGTCCATGCGGCCTCGACACATCAACCGGTGCCGCGCCAGTTCTGGTGGCTGGTGGCAGCGGAATTTTCACTGGCTGTTCTAACCAGCATTCTCATCCGGGCGATCGACTACTCGGATTCTTTGCTGACTGACAAGTACACCCGGCACGCCAGCATCCGAGTCATGGATCAGGCGGCTGGACTGGATCTATTGGCCTATGAGGATCCGGTTTTTTATGACCGTCTAGAGCGGGCGAGAGTGCAGGCAACGGACCGGCTGGGCATGATTCAAGCCATGGGACGGTTGGTGCAGCAGGCCATCACCACACTAACCCTGTCGGTCTCGATCATGGTGTTCTCTCCCTGGCTGATGCTCCTGCTGATCGCGGGTGTGATTCCGGCGTTCCTAGGCGAGAGCCATTTTGCCTTCCTGAGTTATGCCAAGAACTTCCGCCAGACGCCGCTGAAGCGGCAACTGGACTACTTGCGGGTCCTGGGCGGAAGCAGAGAAGCTTCGAAGGAGTTGAAGCTCTTCGGGCTGAGAGATTTCCTACGCGAGCGGTTTACCCGTTTGTGCGACGAGATCTACAAAGAGAACGTCGCCTTGTCCCGACGCAAGCTGATCGCGGGCGCGTTCTTGTCGGCGATCGGCACCATGGGCTACTACTCGGCATATGTATTCGTCATCTGGCGCACGGTCAGCGGCGCCCTAAGCATTGGTACGTTGACGTTTCTCGCGGGTGCGATTCTGCAGGCCAGCAGCAACATTCAACAATTTTTCTCGACTCTTGCAGGCATTGCCGACGAGGCGCTGTTCCTCACCGATTTGGTGGCCTTTTTTGGGATGCAACCGACGATTCGCTCCAAGCCTAATGCCCTGCCCGCGCCTCGACCGATGCTACGTGGATTTGAGTTTCGGAATGTCTCCTTCCACTATCCCGGAAGCACACGCCTGATTCTCAACCACCTGAACTTTGAGTTGCGTCCAGGACAGCGTGTGGCGCTGATTGGCGAAAACGGGCAGGGCAAAACCACCTTCGTAAAGTTGATTACCCGGCTTTACGACCCTACAGAAGGACAAATCCTGCTCGATGGCATCGATCTTCGGGAATACGACCTGGAAGATCTCCATCGTGAGATGGGCGTGATCTTTCAGGACTTCATGCGCTATGAAATGACCGCCCGCGACAATATTGCGGTTGGCCGCGTCGAGGAAATCAACAACCTGGAACTCGTGAAGACAGCAGCACGGAAGAGCATGGCGGATCACTTTGTCGGAAAACTGCCCGAGCGCTACGAACAAATGCTGGGCCGGCGCTTCGATCGCGGAGTGGATCTTTCAGGCGGTGAGTGGCAGAAAGTCGCACTCGCACGAGCGTATTTGCGCGACGCGCAACTCCTGATTCTCGACGAGCCGACTGCCGCACTCGACGCGCGCAGCGAATTGGAAGTTTTTCGCCGCTTTTCCGAACTTGCCGCCGACAAAACGGCGCTCTTTATTTCACACCGATTCTCTACCGTGCGCATGGTTGATCGCATCGTAGTGCTCAACAACGGCAAGATTGTCGAGGAAGGGAATCACGCCCAACTGTCGAGCCTGGGAGGTCTTTACGCCGAAATGTTTGAGATGCAGGCCTCCAGCTATCGCTAGGAAGCACTCCAAGGCAGCATGAAGCCACCTGAGCGGGGGAATGCCTGGCCCGGGCCGACGAGAACCTCAATGCGCAATTGGCGCGTCATCATCGGCATCGGCCTCGCCGTTCTCTTGACGTTCTCGCGGACTATACCCAGGATCAACGCGCAACTGATTCACGCGCAACTGGGCCCCAGTCCGGAGGTGATCGTCATCGATGCCAAGGCGCCCGGGCATCCCTTTCCCCATTTTTGGGAGCAGATGTTTGGTTCGGGGCGCGCGATACTGACCCTGCGTGACAGCTATCGGAGTGACTTACGTGCGGTTGAGCAAATCACCGGCTTCAAGTACGTGCGCTTCCACGGCATTTTCGACGATGAAGTTGGTGTCTATGACGAAGATGGCCAAGGACACCCCGTCTATAACTTCTCCTACATTGACCAAATCTACGATGGTTTGCTCGCGAACGGCGTGCGCCCTTTTGTTGAGATCAGCTTTATGCCCAAGCAGCTGGCAGCCAGAAACATCCTTCACAGCTTCTGGTACAAACCTAATATTTCCCCGCCAAAAGATTGGAGCCACTGGGACGGCCTGATCTCGGCCTTCACTCAGCATCTGGTGGATCGCTACGGCATCGATGAGGTTGCGCAATGGTATTTCGAAGTGTGGAATGAGCCCAACCTCGACTTCTGGGCAGGGGAGCCAAAGCAGGCCAGCTACTGGCAGCTGTACGACCACACCGCGCTTGCCATCAAATCGACCAGTCCGCGATTGCGAGTCGGTGGCCCCGCGACCGCGCAAGCCGCGTGGGTCGACGCCTTCATCCGCCATTGTGCGGAGAAAAACATCCCGGCGGACTTCGCCTCAACCCATGTCTATGGCAATGATCTCGCACAAGACATTTTCGGTTCGCCAGCAGACATTTCTCGCGATCAGATGGTCTGCCGCGCGGTGAAGAAAGTTCACAACCAGATCGCCACCTCGATCATGCCGAATCTACCGCTGATCTGGAGCGAGTTCAACGCCAGCTACAAGACGGAACCTGAGGTTACAGATTCCATCTACATGGGCCCCTGGCTAGCCGACACGATACGCCAGTGCGATGGCTTGGTGGATATCGTGTCTTACTGGACGTTTTCGGATGTGTTCGAAGAGCAGGGTGTGGTGAAAACGCCGTTCTATGGCGGCTATGGACTGGTTGCGGAGGATGGCATTCCAAAGCCGGCCTTCAACGCTTTCAAACTGCTGCACCGGCTCGGAGATGAGCGGATCCAGCTCGATTCTGATTTCGCGCTGCTCACGCGCAGGCAGGACGGTACCTTAGTGCTGGCGCTGTGGAACTACGCTCCGCCCGAGCAAACCGGTTCTCCGAAAACTGTCACTGTGCAGCTGAAAGGCACGAATGCGAGGCAAGCCTTGATCGCCCGCGTGGACCGCGATCATGGAGATTTTCACTCCGCCTACGAAAAGATGGGCGCTCCGCGTTATCCCACCCAGACACAGATCCAGGAACTGCGTAAGGCTGCAGAACTTCCAACGCCGGAAGCCCGCCCAATACAGAATGGCGAACTGACCTTGACTCTGCCCGGGCAAGGCCTGGCAGTCGTTGAGTTGCAGTAGCAGAACGTCGTTGTCAAACGGTCAAAGTCAAACGGTCAAACGCGATCACGCCGGAACTACTGTGTCAGGTGGGCTTTCTGGTATCTGGCGGCTGGTATGTCTTGAAGCCAGCGCGAGCCATGCCGCGCTGCGCCTCCGGGTTTTTCATGAAGGTATTCCAAACGAAACCAGTACGGACATTTTCCGCCATGAGCATGGTGATTCCCACGTCAATCCCAACGACGTCATGGTCATACCAATTCTTGAGCGGATTGAACGCATTTACAAATCCATACTGGCTCCATGCCCCTCCATAATGATCCTTGATGTTCCGAAGGACACGCATTACGGGCTGCGGAAGAAATGGCAGGGAACCTGACGACGCACTGGGGACAACCGTTCCATCAACCGGCCCCATCGCGGGCGGACCTCCCCAAATCACGTAGCCCTTGTCCGAATCGGAAGCGGTTATGCCCCAGAGATCGTCGCTGTAATCGGGAAACTGCTTGGCCAGATCTATGCAGAATAGGCGGTGGGCGTCCGTAGCCAATCTCGAGTTCTGGAAATAGTCGGCGTATTTGTCGCGTTTATCGCGGAAATCAAACCAAGCCTGGGAGTACTGATGCACAAACAAAGGGGCGAACGAACCGATATAACGAATGCCATCATATTCAAAGATGGTCCGTTTCCAGGCGTCCCAGGCTGCTACGGGCAAGGGATGGGAAAGCGATCCCAACCCCAGGAGATACATCATCATCATCTCGCTGTAGTAATCCCAACGATAGGGGAGAAAGCCGATTTCGGGCGTCCACCCATGCGGCAAGAGCGAGGTGTCCTCCGACAACCAAGTCCAATCGACCCGGTTGAATATCTCGTAGGCCAAAAAACTGATTTCGGAATGCTCCTGGAAGTGTTGCTGACAGGTGAGGACTCCGCACAGCAGAATAGCCGTGTCGACCGAAGAGACTTCGGAATCCCACGTTCGTTCGCCGGTGTTGAGGTCGGCGAAGTGGTAGAAGAATCCTCGATGAGTGGGCATCTTCTTCGCGAGGAAGCGCAGAGTGACAAAAACTCGCTCCCGCGCATCGGCAAACGAAACGAATCCGCGTTTTTCTCCGATACAAAGAGCGGTCAGCCCAAACCCCGTTGCCGCAATACTGGCGACTGCGGTGGTGTCATTCGCCCGCACATTGCATCGATCCTTTATCAACCCAGTTTGCGGGCTGGCTTGTTCCCAAAAGTACTGAAAGTTTGCCTTCTCTAGTTCCTCGAGGAACTGATCGTCGCCTTGCGAAAGAGAGCTTGGGACCGGGGCAGGTTGTGAACGATTGCTCTGTTTTTCGGCTACCGCCAGCGGGGAAAACAACTTTGGCATACCGCACAATCCCCACATGCTCACGCCCGCGATCCGTAACAGCAGATCTCGTCGCGTAAGGCGGTTCGTGCCAAGGCCGATCTTTTCGTTCTCGCCCATCCGTTCAATTCTAGATGTTCCGCATTCGGGTGTGAAATGCGGTCTGACGGAGAATTTCCGAGGGAGAATTGAGGACATTGCCGGCTGCCCCAGAAACCCTGCATATAGAAGAGCGCGTCGTTAGAATGAGAATGTTAGCTGAGGGTCACGCCATGAGTTCCAGAGGCATGAGGACCAGAAACCTGAGTACCAGAAAGAAGATTGCGATTTGGGCAATTCCAGCTCTCGCGATTTTGGCAACGGCATTGACCATTGTCCTCCTGCACCGGCGGCAGCCGATCATTCTGAGGGGCGCGGTCTTGAGACTGGACAGCGACCCAAAGAAACAGTTGCCCATTGCCGACGTTGAGATCACCGCGATCAATGATTTAGGGAGCGGGAACTCCAGGTCTGATGCTTCAGGTTACTTCAGGATCACTCTGCCCAAGGGACTCCGACGGCGACAACCACTCACCCTCCGATTCGGTCACAAAGATTATCATCCGCTGGAATGGGACGACTTTGTTGGCGACAAGATTTACATCGCTCGTATGGTGCCCCTCCGGCAGGAAACGAACGCGGAACCTCATCATCCCGCGGTAGCGGTCTCCAATGCCCGGGTAAGGTATTCGGTGAAGGCTACAACCGAGGCGGATGTGGGAAGCGCAGTGAAGACGTTCGAGGTCGCCAACACTGGGAACCAACCCTGCGACAATCGGTCTCCGTGTTCGTCCGACGGAAAGTGGAAGGCAGCGATCGGCTCCATGTCGCTCGACGCTGGGGAGAGGAATGAGTTCCGAAACGCAAGAGTCTCTTGCATCGCAGGCCCCTGCCCTTTCGCAAAGATCGAGCTTGAAGATCTTTCCGGGGACGCACGCTACTTCAACGTGCAAGTTCGCAATTGGTCGGACACGGCCACTTTCCTGTTGGAGGCCGAGGTGGTTCACCCCATGGTCAGCGACATAGTGCGGGATTCTTATCCGGTGATTTTTGGGCGAGCCTTGAATTTCAGCCTGCCGCCGGCGGCGGAGGGTCCGAGCATAGAAGCGGAACTCGATGGTGAAGCCATTGTCTTTCCCCTTGGTCCAAATCTTTTCTTGCGATGGGCGGATTGTCACGTCGCCGTGGACAAGGACCAATCCGCAACCTATCGCTGCGAACTTAAGCCCGGGTACCAGTTCCGGTAAGGCGGGTGCCTCGGTGGTCGTTATCTGCGGTGGATTAGCGCTCATTCAGCAAATTTGTCAGGCGTGGCTGCGGCTGCGGTGTGCTCTCCCTCAACCGCAGAGAACGTGATGGGCGAGGACGCCAGCGAGGGCAGCGGCGAGGGCGCTTCGATCGCCGGCCTAGGTTCGTCTTTGCTCATCGACGGGAACTTGCCGTAGGTCATGCCGCGCCACAACCACTCCATGGGGCCAAAGCGATATCGGTTCAACCACCAATTGCTGAACACCACCTGCGCCCAATAAAGAATGACCGTGGGCACCAACCCGATCGCTGGTCCGATGCGTCCATAGAGACCGGTTGTGTAGTGGTAGAAGAACAGGGTGCACACCACGGATTGCATCAAGTAGTCGGTCAATGCCATGCGCCCCACCGCGGCAAACGGGAGCAGGCGGCGGCGCCAATCCTCGTGCATGAAGAGAAGCGCCAGCCCCGAAACATAACCTGCGCTCAAGATATGGGATCCAGGCAGCCAGAGAACTCCAGCAGACCAACCCCACAGGGAAACTTTGTCGGGAGGAATCGCTATTTTCACGGCCGCCACGTAAATATTGACGATCAGGCCTACCGGGAGGCACCACGCGCACATGCGCTTCAACACCGGACGGTATTCCTCGAACTGTTGTACGATGCCGGCTCGCCACACCCACATGCCGAGCAGAAACAGCGCCGTCGCATAGATCGCGAACAACTCTAAGGGCAGCTGTTGTTTCCATTCCACCCAGTTCTGCGCCATGATCTGCCGCACCGTTCCGTGCGCGTAGATATTAATGATCCCGTACATCTTCTTCAAATCCGTCGGCTTGGGTTTCATCCAATGGGGACGGAAACGGCTGTAGTAGAGGGCCAGGAAAATTGAGCTGAGTACGATGGGCAGCGAGAACAAACCTCCGGCCCACCACAGCAACGTCTTCTGTTGGCGTTTGCGGAAGAGCAACAAAATTGCCCCCGACAACGCATAGGTCAGCAGGATGTCTCCCGCCCAGATCAGCAGCCCGTGGATCAGGCCGAACAGCGCCAGGGCTAGAAGTCGCCGGGGATAGAAGCCCAGGAAGCGCACGCCTCGCGCTTCCGCCCGGCTCATCTGCATGGCAAAACCCATCCCGAAAAGAAATGAAAAGATCGAGATGAATTTCCCCTGGATCAGGGCATCGATGAAGAACTGGGCTGCGACGTCGGCACGGCCGTGAAAGAGGGCCCCGATATTCCCGTAAACGTCGAGGGGCGCGAAGAAAGCGCGCATGTTCGCAGCCAGAATTCCGAACAGCGCCATACCCCGCAGAACATCGATAAAAAGGATGCGCTCTGAAAGGCTGACTGGGCCCACCCGCTGCGCTTCTAGCTGCATGCGCCACCCCCGCAGGCAATAATGACATGAGCAGCCGGAATGAAGTCAATTACAAATTAGCTTTTGTGGTCTTCTGTTATGTTCAGATGTTATGTTCAGAACCGAGTAATTTTGGCCATCGCGCCGTCCTCCGCAAAGCGCACGATCAAGTTCTGAAACTCACTATGAACACCGGTTTCATCGGCATTGGCGGATTCATTCACAGCTCCATGACCGGCTCAAGTCTAGCCACTTGCGATCGATCCCAGGTCGACTCGACCATTTCGATCATCTCCAGATCCATCTTTCTCGTGGAGCTTTGAAACACGGCCCTGGCCTTTGCCAGATCCTCTGCTTTCCAATAAACAATAATGAAGTCCCCGCCCGGAGACCGGTCCAGAAAGATGTGTTCTGCAATGACTCCCTGTTCGCTCATGCAGAGCTTAGCTTCCTCCATTCGGTTCGGAACCTGCTTAGCCCATTCCAAGAATTTATTCGTCATTCCAGGCTTCAGGCGAACTCTTATGCCATTCCGACTGCGGCATCTCAGTCCCCTCCTCCTTTCTTCATTCCGTACATGTGAAGGACATGCGCTTTCATTTTTTCCAGAGGATAATTCTTGGGCTCCATAACATATTCGGCGACTATGCCAGTAGTAAGCGAGCGAAAGTAGATCACTTCCGCCTCCGGATCAGCGACCCCGAGCTCGGAGAAGATTGCTCGATGAACTTCGAAAATCTTTGCCCATTGCCTCCGAATCTTCTCTGACGTGTTCCCGATGCGGCGAATCGCCTCAGGGGCATCAGGCTGCAGAAAGACTGTCAGGTAGAACTTATAGAGCATGGTGTCTTTCTTCACCTCGTCGAAAAGGCGATCCAGGATGGTAGCGAGCTTGTTGAGAGCACCGGATATTTCGTCGATCCCTTGGATTAACCCTTCGGCTTCATTGAAGCGTCGCTCCATGACCGCCGCAAGTAAGTGTTCCTTGCTCCTGAAGTAGTTGTACGCAAGGCCTTTTGAAACCTCCGCTTGTTTTGCGATCTCTTCCATCGAGGCGCGGTGGAAGCCTTTTTGCTTAAAAACGTCTAGGGCTGCCGAGATAATTTTCTCGGAGGCGTTTAATCGCATTTCTGCCCATTGCTGTTGAGTCCGCGGTGACATCCGTAAGCCCCGTTTCCACAGCCAACATTATCAATGACTGACTGAATAGTCACCATTAAGATTTACCGTGTTTGCATTTTCCCGCGTCAGTAGTATAGTGTTCGTCGTCGGCGGAAATAGAACCAGTCGAAGTGCTGGGTGAATTCAAATCGGACAAACCTCTGCACAGTTTTTCACTCCCCCGTTTCCAGCCCTCAGTAAGTGCTTGCAGCAGTTAACACAAACTGATACGCCTATTGGCCCCGCAATTGCACTTCTAGACGCGTCCTCCCCTCTAGGACACTTGCCGAGAACTCGGCTATTCGAGTTCGAAATTTTGCTTTGGAGGACTTCCCATGTCGCGCCGCCACTATGCCTTGTCACTGGTCGTAGCCCTGTTCTTCTCCACGCTCGCCTTGGCCAATTCCATCCCGGTCAATCTGACGCTACTTCACTCCGGCACCAGCGTCCACGGTGGTGCCTTCACTGATCCTGGCCATTTCTCGATTAACGGTTTGAAGGCCGCGCCCATGATCTTTGACGCGATCAGCAGCCACCCGTCGCGTGACTGGAATGCTCACCTCAGCGGGTTGCCTTCTGGAAAAGTTATGCTTGGCAATGGCACGGCCAACAGAACCGGGCGCATCGCCTTCCCGGGTCAGGGATATCAACCGACTTGTTGCAAAGCCCAGAACTGGGTAGGTGGGGAGCAAGGGTTTGGAGGGAAGGGTGGACTGTCCGCCCCGGAACCGGGTAGCCTGATTCTGCTCTCGACGGGCCTGCTCGGGATCGCAGGAATAGTGCGGCGCAAACTGCTGCGCGGCTAACGAGCGATCGGCTGTTGACGTCCTCGCAAGTAAAGTTTTCTCGTGCTCCTTTGCTCGCCGCCATCAGGGCAAATCCGATGGCGGCTTTTTTCTTCCCTCTCATCGAGTCCTCGCTGGCTAGAGCACTGTAACTCCCTTCCCCTCGCCCCAGAAGGAATCCGTACATCGCGGCGAAATGTCCCCCGCGCACAAGCTGAAACCCACCGTATAGAAATGCCAGCCATCTCGACGTAAACCTCGTGTCACGCTGGACACGCCCGCGTTTATGCGCACACGCAATCCCGCCCCGCGTGCGATCTTAACTCATGTCTTTTCAGTCGATTAACTGCTGGCTCCCCACTTGCTTTTTATTCTGGCAGCGAACAGGAGCGATGCGATGAAACTGGGGACCGGCAAAGCGAATCGGCAGAAAAAAGCACTCTGGAGTCTCGGCGCAATGCTCGGAGCAGTACTCGCAATGACCACCGTCAGCGCGGCCCTGCAGACGCCGGTCCCCGCCCCGCCGCGTGCCCAGGCTCCTGAGTTCGCCAAAGCCGCGCTCGCCCGAACCACCGTGCACTGGGTTCTGGTTAGCATTCCCGACCGCAAGCTGGCGCTGTTTGAAAACGGACGGGTCGTCCGCCTCTATCGCGTCGCCGTCGGCAAGACGTCGACCCCGAGTCCGGCTGGCGAGTTCAAGATCGTCAACCGCGTCACCAACCCGACGTACTACCACAAGGGGCAGGTCATCGGCGCCGGCAAGGGCAACCCGGTGGGCACGCGCTGGATGGGACTGAGCGCGAAGGGCTACGGAATCCACGGCACCAACCAGCCGAACTCGATCGGCAAAGCGGCATCGACGGGATGCATTCGCATGGGCAAGCAGGATCTCGAGGAACTCTTCGCGATCGTCGACGTAGGCGACACGGTCCAGATTCGCGCGGAACGCGACGAGCAAATCGCGGCAGTCTTCGGAACGGGAACTGGATCTGGAGCCGGAACCGCGACCGAGACGATCGCGCAAGTCGAGACCGAAAAGAGCTCGGGCAGCGGGCAATAGGCCCCACATTTCTTGTAGAGACGAGGCTTGCCTCGTCTCAGAGCAGTCAAGGTTACGGAGGCAGGTCATGGAAACGATGCTGCAAGGTCTGGTAATCATCGGCGGTCTGACGTTCTCGCTAGCCGCGTCTCTGCTGATCGAAGAACTCATCTTCGGACGAATCGTTCGCGTCGCGTTCGCGCGCCGTCCAGAAAATCCCAAACATTTTTCAGAACACGAGCCAAAGAATTGAAAGGAGTACTACCATGCTTCTACTGAAGTATTTCCTGTTGAGCGCGGGAATCGCGATGTTCGCGATCGCCGCTGGAATTCTCACCTACGACGCTTACCTGCTGATCGCCTGGCAGCGCAGACGTTCAAACTTAGATCCGGAGGCAGGCGCGCCCGGACTTAGTCCTAGTCCCAAAGTCCGCTGGCGCACCTCGGTTGCGCTGGTGATGCTGGCCTGGGCACCGCTCTTGATCTCGGCGGGCATCGTGATCGTTCCCAGCGGAATGGCCGGCGTGCGCGTGAGCCAGACCAAGGGCACACTGGCCGGAACTCTGTATCCGGGCGTGCACTTCGTGATGCCGCTGGTCGAGCGCGTCGAACTGTTCAACACGCGCGACCAGTTGTTCACCACCGGCATCAGCGAAGATTCGCTCGCCAAAGGCGCGGCGAAACGCGAAGCGTTGAATGTGCAAGCCCCGCACGCCCAAGCCCTGCACGTCCAAGCAAAAGAGGGACTCACCCTGGGCCTCGCCATCACCGTCCGTTACCAGATTGACCCCAAGCGCCTCGGCTACATCGAAGCCAACCTGCCGCAACCGCTGGAAAAAGAAATCGTGCCGCCCGTGGTTGCCACCGCGTGGCGCGAACTGGTGCCAGGCTATACGGTTCGCGAAGTTTTCTCCGCCAAGCGCGAAGAAGTTCGACAGCGCTCCGCCGAAATGATTCGAAAACGGCTGGCCGCCGACGGCATCGTGGTGAAAGAAGTCATGCTGCGTGACATCGAACTTCCGCAAGAATACGCCAAGGGCCTCGAGTCGCTTCTGCTCAAAGAACAAGAGAACGACCGCATGGGCGTTGAGACCGAGATCCACCAGAAGCAAGTGAAAATCGCCGAAGCCGACGCCGAAGCCACCAAGGTTCAAGAAGTGAAACAGGCGGAAGGACAAGCCGCCGTCCGCGTGCTGCAAGCCAAGGGCGAGTCCGATGCCATGCAATACACGCTCCCGCTGAAACAGAAACAGATTGAGCAATCGAAGCTCGAAGCCGAGGCGCGCAAGGAGGCGACGGTCAAGAATGCCGAGGCTGCCGGCGAGGCCAAGCTCATCGACAGCAAAGCGGAAATGGAACGCCGCAAACTTCTGGCGCAGGCCGAGGCCGAACGTATCCGGTTAACCGCCTCTGCCGACGCCGAGCGCATGACCAGCGAAAGCGCGATCCTGAAGCAGAATCCGCTGCTGATCAACAAAATTGTCGCCGAGCGCCTCTCCGACAAGTTGCAGATCATGATGGTCCCGGCGGACGGCAAGTTTTTCTTCACCAACGATGTGCTGCGCGGTATGGGCGCTCCGAACCACGTGAGCCAGGCGGAAGACGTGGAAGGATCCGATAGAAGACCTCAACAATAGTTGCGGGGGCATGGATTTTCCCTGTGCTCCTCTGTGTTCCCTGTGGTTCAAGAAACAAATCTTTACCACAGGGGTCACAGGGGAACGCAGGGATACAGCAAGCCGCGAGTGACGAGATGAACGAGCCACTATCAACCACGCGCTATAATCAGCGCATTCCACACATGGAAGCGCGAGAGTCCACTCGAACGTCCAGCGGTCTGCGGCTAGGTTGGCTGACTTCGTTCTTACTCGCGACGGTTTTTCTTCCATCTTCTTTATGCGCTTCGGGCTTGGGAGACACCGCCCGCCAACTGGCGCACAAGATCGCCGCGGCCGCTGGCCCTGGCGCCTTCGCACTCGAGGTCACCAACCGTTCGTCGCTCGACGACAAGTCCGTGCGCGAGGTGCGCAGCGCGCTCGAAGCCGAGTTGCACGTCGAAGGCGTGCACGCCACCAAAACCGAGCAAGCGATTGGAACAGTCGAGGTCGTACTCTCCGAGAGCTTGCGCGAATACGTTTGGACGGCCGAGATTGTGATCGGGTCCGACGAGAAGAAGGTCGCCATGGTCTCGTTGCCGCGGTCGCCGATGGGGTCACCATTCACCGCCGCGATGCCGATCGTTCTGAAAGCAACTCTTCTGTTCGCGCAAGAACAGCCTATGCTCGATGTCTCCCTCGTCGAAATGCCGGGAGGATCTCGCCTGATCGTGCTCGATGACGGCAAGGTCGCGATCTATCGTCATCAGGGAGCGACTCCGGCCGGACCGAATCCGGCCGGACCGAATCTGGCAAGACCGTGGGAATTCGAAACCTCGTCGCCCATCGCTCACTCCCGTACTTTTCCCCGCGATGTGCGCGGACGCCTGCTCTTGCGCCGCGATCACCTGTTCGACGCTTACCTGCCGGGAATGTTCTGCCGGTCGAACTCCAGCGCGATCGCGCCGCTCATCCTCATCTGCAATGATACTGACGATCTAACCTATGACGATCTAACCTATGACGATCCGTGGCCCCTGACGCCGGACGACGGCAGCGTGCGCGCCTTCTATGCGGCCTCGCGCAATTTCTTCACTGGAGCACTGTC
>OCTA010001603.1_pt1 | contig 20830 bp, 13 predicted proteins | sample 1538991 | NCBI WGS metagenome assembly OCTA01 (sample SAMEA3539302, study PRJEB22396) | soil metagenome | biome: tundra; feature: field; material: soil | place: USA | collected 2010-05 | depth 0.15 m | reverse complement strand
GTGGCCTGGGTCGCCGCCAGTCGCGCCACGGCGGCGTTGTTGGCGGCGGCCGCCACCACGCTCGCGCGCTCCATCTGGCGGCGAATGCGGAGCGTGTAGATCGTGCCCGCCGCCGACACGGCCAGCAGGACGACCATTCCGATCGCGACCGCGGATCGGCTGCGGCGTGGCTGGCCGGTCATGTCGGCGGTGGTTCCGAAGCGTTGCGCCGCCGTCTGGGTCGGTAGCATCCCGGTTCCGAGCGGCGTCTGGCTGCCGAGCGGCGCCAGATCGTGTCCGGAGATGTCGCGCGCCGTCGGCATGGAGGCGCGGACGTTGGGCGGCAGCGGCGTGGCCGGGCCGCTGGTCGCGCCGAGCACGCCCTCGAGCACCTCGCGGAACGCGACCGCGTTCGGGTAGCGCATCTCGCGCTCCTTCTCCAGGCCCCGCAGCACGATGTCGTCGATGATCTTGGGCAGGCGCAGATCGGGCCGGCGGCGGCTGGGGGGCATCGGCGCCTCGACCAGGTGCCGGCTCACGATCGCCATCGGTGAATCGGCGCGGAACGGGATGTCCCCCGTGACCAGCTGATAGAGGATCACGGCGGTCGCATAGAGATCTGCCCGCCCGTCGAGCGGCTCGGCGCGCGCCTGTTCGGGGGCCATGTACTCGGGCGTACCGCAGACCAGCCCCTGGATGGTCAGCATGGCGGCCCGATCGTCCCCGTCGGCGAGCGTCGCCTTGGCGATCCCGAAGTCGCAGACCTTGACGAAGTCTTTTTCGCCGCGGCGCTCGATGAGCATGATGTTGCTCGGCTTGAGATCGCGGTGAATCACCCCCTGCGCGTGGGCTTCTTCCAGCGCCGACAGGACCTGGGACATGATCCGGACCACGCGCGGCAGCGGCAACGGGAAGTCGTCCCGGATGGCCTGGGCCAGGTCCCGGCCGGTCAGCAGCTCCATCGCGATGTAAAGCGTCCCGTCCCGATCTTCGCCCGAGTCGATGATCTGGATCGAGTTCGGGTGGTTCAGCAGCGACGCGCTCTTGGCCTCGCGCTTGAAGCGCGCCACCAGCTTGGCGTCCCCCATCAGGTGCGGGTGGAGCACCTTGATCGCCACGCCCTTGGCCAGCGAGAGCTGCTCGGCCTTGTAGACATTCCCCATCGCGCCGCTGCCGATGAGCTTGTCAATCCGGAAATTACCGGCGACGACCCGCCCTGGTAAGGGGTCGAGGCCCTTGAAAGCCGGATCCTGCTCCTGCGGCGGCGGGCTCATGGATGGGTGGAAGCCGTCGCACTCTACCCCAGACCGCGCGCTCTGAATAGACGCGCGGCGGCGGGCGTACGAGCCGTTACCTCAATCGCCCAGACAAATACCGAGATCCCGCGCCGTCTGGACCGTATCCGAGTCGAGCGGGACGGTCTTCATGACCGCGATCGCCTCTTCCATCAATACGGGAACCATGTGCGGCGGCTGATAGGCCACGATATGGCCGAACTTGCCCTGCTCGACCATGCGCACCGCGGCCGCTCCGAATCGCAGCGCCAGCAGACGATCGCGGTGGGTGGGGCTCCCCCCCCGCTGGAGGTGTCCAAGCACCAGCGACCGGCTCTCGAACCCCGTCCGCTCGCCCAGGTAGTGGCCGATCTTTTCGGCCAGCCCACCGAGGCGAACCTCGCGCCCGAGCTCGGTGCCGATGGTGCTGATGTCGCCGTCCTTCGGCATCGCCCCTTCGGCGACGACGACGATGCAGTACCGCCGTCCCGAGGCGTAGCGCTTCTTGATCCGGTCGACGACGCTGTCAATGTTGTACGGGATCTCGGGGAACAGAATGACGTGCGCGTTGCCGGCGACGCCCGCGTGCATGGCGATCCAGCCGGCATCGCGGCCCATGACCTCGACGACCATGATCCGCTCGTGCGACTCGGCGGTGCTGTGCAGCCGGTCGATGGCCTCGGTCGCGACGGTCACGGCGGTGTCGAAGCCGAAGGTGGCCTGGGTACAGGAGAGATCATTGTCGATCGTCTTCGGAACGCCCACGATCGGCATCCCCATCTTGATGAAGCGGGTGGCGATCCGGAACGCGCCGTCGCCGCCGATCGCGATGACCGCGTCGGCGCCGATCTCGCGGTAGCGCTGCATGATCTTCTCCGAGACGTCGATGGTGGTCTTCTTGCCGTCGACCTCGGTGATGAACTCGAAGGGGTGGCCTTTGTTGACCGTCCCCAGGATCGTGCCGCCCAGGTGGGCGATGCCGCGGACCCGGTCGCGGGTCAGCTCGATGAGCCCCTCGCCCGGTGGCTCGAGCAGGCCGTGGTAGCCGCGGCGGATGCCGGTGACCTTCCAGCCGCGGCGCAGCGCCGACAGGGTGACGGCCCGGATGACCGCGTTGAGGCCCGGCGCGTCGCCGCCACCGGTGTTGACCAGGATATGCATGCCCCCAAGGCCATATCCCGCCTTGGCCTTGTTCGCAACTCCGACGATGGGGGCGGGGATTCAGTCCGAGGTCGGCCGGCGGAACTTGGCGCGCAGCTCAGCGAGCTCGGTCGCCAGCTCGACCGCGGCGGTCACGGCGGAGACCGTCTTGCCCTCGAGGTGTCTCTGGGTCCGGTTGCCGACCCGGAGCTGACGGAGCTGCCAATCGAGGCGCGCCTGACTGTCGTCGGAGAGAGCCAGCGCCGTCCGCTCGTAGAACGGGTTTTCGCAGGCCTCCCCGCGGACGATCGCCACGGGATGGGTTCGCAGCACATCGCGGACCCGATCCGGAGGTACGACCGAACGCGGGTAGCGACAGAGGCCGGAGAACGGCAAGCGGGCAAAGTGGTCGTTGAACTGCGCTTCGTACCAGACGATCTTTCGCCACTCGTCGGGCGCCGGGACGTGCATCAGCTCGCCGGTTCCACTCAGGCCGGTGAACCCGTCCGCCAGCGCTTCCTCCAGGAGGGCGGCGAAGCGCGCCAGCACCCGGTTCGGATCGAAGACGCCGTCGTGGAGATAGGCCTGCTCGGGGGTGAGAAAACGGAGCGCGTCGCGGGCCTGCGCTCGAACGGCGCAGATCCCTTCGATCTCCAGTTGCCGGCCCAGCTCTTCGAACTCCTCGGGCGTCCCAATGAACAGGCAGCGGCTGCCGTGCGATAGGCCCTCGTGCAAGAACGAGACGACGGCGGCCTGTTTTTCGTCGTCGGTTTCGAAGGGAAGGCAGATATGCTGGCCACGATGTGCCGAAGCGTTTACCGACAAACTCATTTTCTCACTGGTTCCTGTCTGCCAAGTCTAACCCCCCGTAGCTGTCCCCAAAATCCCGTTTGTGGCCAGGAGTCTACACCCCTTGCGCAAATTGCAGCGTAAGTTTGTGGGGCGCCGAGCCGCAAGTGGGCCGCGCCCTACGGCATGGAGGGAGGCAGAGGTGCGTCGCCGCCAGACGGTGGGGACTTCGGGGACTTCGGGGACGACGGAGACGACGGAGACGACGGAGACGACGGAGGTTCGGTGGATGGCGTCGGCGTCGGGATCGGATCGCGCGCGGGGCTGTCCGCCAGCGCCGCCGGCGGCTCGATCGGAAATCCGTCGGGCATCGTCGCCGGCGATGGGTCCGCCACCGCCGGTGGGGCCAGCTCGATGCTCCCGGGGTGCCCGCGGAATCGGGATGAGGCGGCGCGGTGGTGATGGGCGGGCGCGGCGACCGGCTCCGCGACATCCGGCTCCGGGGGTGGTGTCGGCGTGACGTCCGGGGGCGCCGGAGCCGGGGGCGCGCTCTGCGCGGCCACGACTGGCGGCGCCGGCTGCGGGGTGGGGGCGACCGGGGTGAGGGCGACCGGTGTGGGCGGCGCCGCGGGCGGGGGGAGGGCGAGCGGCTTCGGCTGCAGCCAGGCCGCGAGGCTTTGCCGGACCCGCGGCAGCGTTCCTGGAATCTTCCGGTACCACCGGGTCGCGATCAGCAACCCGGCCAGCATCAGAACGACCGTACCCACGGCGGCCGCCCGGTGGTGCGAGACCGGGACTCGGTCGAGCCTACCGGCCAGCTCCCCATCGAGGTCGTCGAGGCTCTCGTCGGAAATCGCTGGGGGGGGCTGGAGGTCCAGTCTCGGCGGACCGGGATGTCTCCGAAGCGGTCGGATCGGCACCGGCGCGGACATGGGCCGGACGCTCTCGAGCGGGATCGGTGTGGCCGTGGCTTCGGGTCGCGCGCCCCCGAGCGCGATCGGGCCGGTTGGGATTGGCGCGACGACCGTCGGCTCGAATGCGGCCTGCGCGGGTGCGACCGGCGCGAATGCGGACAATGCGGGTGCTGACAACGTTTGTTCGGCGGCCGCTTCGAAGGCGCGTGCGAGCTCCATCATGCCGCCCCAACGTTCGGCCGGATCCTTGGCCATGGCGCGATCGAGCACGGCCTGGAGCGGACGCGTGTCCCACGAAACCGGCAGATGGTGGGCGAGTGGCTTCGGCGCCAGGTGGACGATCTGGTGGAGCACCGACGAGATCTCCGGACCGGCGAACGGCTCGTGGCCGGTCAAGATCCGGTATGCGATCGCGCCGAGCGCGAACTGATCGGTGCGCCCATCGATCTCGGCGGTGGCGCCCCGTACCTGCTCCGGGGACATGTACGGCGGCGAGCCGAGGATTTCGCTCGGCGCGGCGGACGGCGTCGTCGCCGCGCGCATCTTCGAGATCCCGAAGTTCAGCACCTTGACGAGCTCGTCGGGCTGGCCGTCGACCGCCACCAAAAAAATGTTCGCCGGCTTCAGATCGCGGTGCACGATGCCGTGCGCGTGCGCCGCCGCCAAAGCCGAGGCGACCGCCTCCACCACCCGCACCGTGGCCGGCAGGGTCAGCCGCTCCGAATCGTCGAGGCGGCTCTGGAGATCGCGTCCCTCCAGGTACTCCATCACGAAGTACGGCCGCTCGTCGGGGGCGGTGTTGAAGTCGAAGATCTGGACCAGGTTGGGGTGCCGCAGCTCGGACAGGACCTCGGCCTCGCGGCAGAAGCGCGCGAAGGCTTCGCGGTTGCCGACCAGCTCGGCCGCCAGGATTTTCACGGCGAAGCGACCGGGCAAGCGCGCGTGGGTCGCCTCGTACAGCTCGCTCATCCCCCCGCGACCGATGAGCCGGCCGAGTAGATAGGTATCGCCCAGCAGGACGCTGCCGGTCGAAGCTGGACCGCTGGCATGCAAGAGCGTGCGCAATTTTTCTCCGCCGTCCGCTCACAGGCCGGACAGGCAGAATCTAAGACCGGCGCGCGGTTGGGGAAGTCCCTAGCCGAAAACGATGACCGGCTTGACGTCGCCGGCGGTCCGGACGAGCGCTTTGCGCCAGTCGGCCAGCGGGACGCGCCGCGACACGATCCCCTCGAGCCAGGGTCGCTCGGCCCGCGCCAACGCCTCGACGGCCGCCCGGTAGTGGCGGAGGTTGGCGTTCACGGCCCCGAAGACCACGTTGTTTTCGAGGACCATCTCCTTGTTGAGGGCGGTCATGTTCACCGGGATCTCCCGGGTCCCCGACGACACCCCGGTCAGACAGACGATTCCGTCGGGGGCCACGATCTCCATCACGTCGAACACCAGCTCCCCGACGCCGGTGCATTCGAGCACGATGTCGGGGGCCGGAACGTCGCGCGCGGCGCCGCTGTGGTAGCTGGCGCCCAGGGCGGCCACCAGCGCGGGCTTCGGTCCATCGGTGACCCGGTCGAGCACGTGCACCTCGAGGCCGCGTTGCCGGCCGAGCAACGCCGCCAGCAGACCGATGGGGCCGGCGCCCGTCACGAGGACCCGGGTCGGTCTCCAGAAGGCGCGCGCGCCGATTCGTTCGATCTGTTCCCAGGCCTTGGCGACGATGGTGGTCGGCTCGACCAGGACGCCGAGATCGCCGAGCGCTGCCGGGACCGCGACGGCGAACGCGGGCTCCAGGCGGTATCGCTCGGCCGCGTAGCCGTCGCGCCCGCTGATGCCGCGCTCGGTGTAGAGGCCATTTTTGCACATGTCCCACTCGCCCGCGGCGCAGTTCGCACAGGGCACCGGGTCGGGGCGGCGCACCACGCCGACCACCAGATCGCCCGGCGCGAAAGGGCTCCCGGCCGGCGCCGTCCGCACGCGACCCAAGTTTTCATGCCCGATGATGAGGCGTTCGCGGCCCGGCGGCGCCTTGCCGTACGCGCCGCTCAGAATTTCGGCATCGGTGCCGCAGACCCCGACGCCGATGCCGTCGACCAGCAACGTGCCCGGCTCGTCGGTCGGTTCGGGAAGGTCGTCCAGGCGGGCGCTGTCGGCGACGCCCGGAGCCGTGGTGATTGCGCGCATCGGCGGCTAGTCTTACACCGAGGCCAGGGGTTGCGCTCGTCGTGGGCAGATCGCTAAATAGCGCCATGGGCGGAACCGCCGCGCGTCACCTCCGGATCGCCGTGCGTGCGGCCGCAGCCGTCGTCCTCGGGGGCGTCGTCGCGACGGCGCCAGCCGGCTGCCAGCGTCTCGCCTCACGCCTGTCGCCGGCCGAGTCGCCGGCGCCGGCGCAGGCGCCCGCATTCGGCGAGACGGGCGCCGCACCCACCCTGCAAGCGGGCGGGACGGTGACGCCCAAGACCGAGGCCCCCAACGAGGCGCGCGTCCTCTCGTCGGCGTTCTCGGCGGCGGCGCGCGCGCTCGGCCCTTCGGTGGTGCGGATCGACGTCGAGATCCCGGCGCGGGTGGCCGAGAATGAGGGGCAGGGCGAAGGAGACGACGGGGAGGATCCGGAGTTGGCCCCCTTTCTGCGGCGTTTCTTCCAGTTCGGGCCGGGGACGCCGGAGCCAGCGCCCGGCCCGCAGCAGGGAACCGGCTCGGGGGTGGTGATGGACGGGCGCGGCGACATCGTCACCAACCGGCACGTCGTCTCGGGCGCGACAAAGGTCAAGGTTACCTTCAGCGACGGACGCGAGTTTTCCGCCAAGACGCTGGGGATGGACTCCGAGACCGACGTCGCGGTGATCCGCCTCGAGAAGCCGCCGCGGGATCTGGTGGCCGCACGCCTGGGCGATTCCGACGCGCTGGAGGTCGGTGAGTGGGTGCTGGCCATCGGCAGTCCGCTGGGGCTCGATCAGACGGTCACCGCCGGCATCGTGAGCGGCAAGGGGAAGGTGGGCCGCCACGTGCAGATGTCGGGCGGTCGGGTCCGCCACTACATCCAGACCGACGCCAAGATCAATCCGGGCAACTCCGGTGGGCCGCTGGTGAACCTCTCGGCCGAGGTGGTCGGCATCAACACGCTCATCAACACCGGCCCGGGCGGCGCCTACGGCTTCGCCATCCCGATCAATCAGGTGCGGATGGTGGCGGAATCGCTGCTCAAGGATGGGCACGTGCGCTACGCCTATCTCGGCGTCGTCGTGGGGGATCTGGGAGAGGTCGAGGCGGGCGGCGTGGGGAAGAAGAGCGGTCTCGATCCGTCGGTGGTCGGCGCCTTCGTGAGCGAGGTGACGCCCGGTGGCCCGGCCGCCAAGAGCGGCCTGCACGCCGGCGACGTCATCACCGACATCGACGGACGGAAGATGGAAGGCGCCGGCGACGTGATCGACTACGTGTCGACCCGGACGATCGGGGCGCGGGTGGCGGTCGGGATCTGGCGGGAAGGCCGCCGGCAGGCGATCCCGGTCGGGCTCGGCGAGCTGCCCTCGCAGGACGGACACCCCAGCGCGCCACCGACCAAGCTGGGGATCGCGCTGCAGACGTTGACGCCGGGGCTGGCGGAATCGATGGGCCTCAATCCGGCCACGCGCGCGGCGGTCGTGGCGGAGGTTGCGCCGGGCGGTCAGGCGGCGGCGGCCGGTGTGCGCGAAGGCGATCTGATCCTGGAGATCGATCGACAGCGGGTCGCGACCGCCGAACGGGCGGCCGCCATCCTGGCGGTCCCACGCAAGGGCGGCCACCTGGTGCGCCTGCAGGGCGCCACCGGCCTGCGCTTCATCACCCTCGGCGGCGAGTGACGGCGGCCGCCGGTCTGTGCGCGGCGCTGGTCGCGCTCGGCCATTCGCCCTGGATTCCGCCGCCCGATGCGCCGCCCGTGGCGGAGTCGTTTCCGTCGGCCGCGGCCGCGGTGACGACCTTCCTGGGAGACGCCACCGGCGTGGTCGCCTTCGGGGAGCTCCACCAGACCGCCAAGACGGCGGGCGTTCGCTCGACGCTGGCGCGCTTCACGGACGAGATCCTTCCGGCGATCGCGCCGCGCGCGGCCCACCTGATCGTCGAGACCTGGGTGTCGAGCGGCAGCTGCGGCGAGCCGGAGAAGCACGTCACCGCGGAGGTGGCCCGCACGACCGAGCGGCCCGCCGAAACCGAAAACGAGATCGTGCGCCTCCTGCGGCGCGCCAAGGAGCTGGGCGTGGCGCCGCACGTCCTCGACGTCGGCTGCCGGGAGTACGCCTCGCTGGTCGGGGCTGGGGGCGGCGTCGACTACGATCGCCTGCTCACCATCACCGGGCAGCACCTGGGTCGGGCGATCCAGCAGGCGCTGGCGTTGCCGCGTCCGCCCGATCGGCCGCTGGTGATCGTCTACGGCGGCGCGCTCCACAACGACCTGCATCCCGATCCGGCGATGGCGGGCTACAGCTTCGGCCCCGCGATCGATGCCCTCACGAACGGCGCTTACCGGGAGATCGATCTCTATCTTCCCGAGCTGGTGCGGACGCTGCCGGCTTTGCGCGGGGAGCCGTGGTACCGCGTTTGGCGACGGGTGCGCGGCGTGCCGGCGGCGGTGATGATTCGCCGGGGCCCACGCTCGGCGATTGTTCTGCCTGCGCCCGCGCTGCCGGCTCGATGACCGGGGGGAGGGCAATCGATTCGAGGTAGCTGATCTGCGCGACCGTCAGCTCACGCAGGCCGGCGTGCCAGCGGGCGGTCACCGTGTCGCCGGTGGTCTTTCCCAGCAGCGCACGGCCCACCGGCGACTTCCAGGAGATGTCGCCGTGGGCGCCGTCGCTCTCGTCGACGCCGACGATCCGGTAGGTCGCGGCCTCGCCGGCCTCGTCCTCCACGGTCACCGTGGCGCCGAAGAAGACGCGATCTCGGTGGGGCTGCTTGGCCGGGTCGACGATCTGCACGTCGTCGATCCGCTTGGAGAGAAAACGCAGCCGCCGGTCGATGTCACGCAGCTGGCGCTTTCGGTAGATGTACTCGGCGTTCTCCGAGCGGTCGCCCTCCGCGGCCGCGTCGGAGAGCGCCCCCAGCACCTCGGGGCGCTTCTTGGTGTGCAGATAGGTCAGCTCGTCGGCCAGCCGTCGGAAGCCCACCGGCGTGATGTAGTTCGTCTCGCTCGGCTTGGTCGGCCGGGTCGCTCGTGCAGCCATCGCGCCCAGGGTAGCAGGCTCTTGTGTTATACGATTCGCTCGATGGCCCCGAGGAAAATCGCGGTCCTGACCAGCGGTGGCGACGCACCCGGCATGAACGCCGCCATCCGGGCGGTGGTGCGCACCGGGATCGACAAGGGCTGGGAGGTCTTCGGCGTTCGCAACGGCTACGCCGGCCTGTGCGAGGGGCAGATGGAGCCGCTGGGCGCCCGCGAGGTGGGGAACATCCTGCAGCGGGGCGGCACCTTCCTGGGGAGCGCGCGGCTGCCGGAGTTCAAGGACCCCGCGGTTCGGCAACGGGGCCTGGCGCATCTCGAGGCCAAGGGGATCGACGGTCTGGTGGTGATCGGCGGCAACGGGTCGCAGTCGGGCGCGCTGGCGCTTTCGCGCATGGGCCTGGCCGTAGCCGGCGTGGCCTCGACCATCGACAACGATCTGGCCGGGTCGGAGATGACCATCGGGGTCGACACCGCGCTCAACATCGCGCTCGAAGCGATCGATCGCCTGCGGGTCACCGCCTCGTCGCACAAGCGCGCGTTTCTGGTCGAGGTGATGGGGCGCAACTGCGGGTACCTGGCGCTCATGGCCGGCATCGCGGGCGGCGCCGATTCGGTGGTGGTGCCCGAGGTCGAGGTGGCCCCCGAGGTCATCGCCCGCGATCTGCAGGGCGCCTGGGAGCGCGGCAAGGCGCACGCGCTGGTGGTCGTGGCCGAAGGCGCCCGCCACAACGCCGTTCGCCTGGCGCAACACTTCGAGCAAGAAAAAGGCCGGCTCGGTTTCGATCTGCGGGTCACCACCCTCGGCCACGTGCAGCGCGGCGGGGCGCCGGGCGCCTTCGATCGCCTGCTGGCGACGCGCCTGGCGGCGGCGGCGACCGATCACCTCGCGCGCGGCGAGCACGGGCGCCTGATGGGCCTGATGCGCGGCGAGATTCGCGCGACCCCGCTCGACGAGGTGGTCGGTGTCCCCAAGAGCATCGACCTCGACCTGCTGAAGCTGCAGAAGGTCCTCGCGCAGTGAAGGCGAGCTGGGCTCGCCGGAACCCAGGATTGTCATGAAGATGCTCGAACGTCTGAGCGAGCGCCAGATGGCGCTGCTCGTGATCCTGTTCGGACTCCTGCTCTATCTCCCCTTCGCCGGCAGCTACGGGATGTGGGACCCGTGGGAGACGCACTACTCCGAGGTCGCGCGCCAGATGACCCACCGGGGCGACTACATCAGCCTGTGGTGGCCGGGCTCGCCGCGCGATCCCGACGTGTTCTGGTCCAAGCCGGTGCTGTCGTTCTGGTTGATGAGCCTGACCATGCACCTGGCCGGCATCGGCCTTCGCGGAAATCCGGCCGGCGAGATGGCGCTCGGCCACCGGGCAGAGTGGGCGGCGCGGATTCCGTTCTGCCTGACCGGCGTCCTCGGGATCTATGCGGTCTATCTGCTGACGGCGCGGTTCGTCTCGAGGCGGGCGGGCCTGCTGGCCGCCGTCATCGTGGCGACAGCGCCGATGTACAGCCTGGTGGCGCGCCAGGCGATGACCGACATGGCGTTCGTGGGGCCGATGGCGATGGCGCTGGCGCTGGCCGGCCTGGCGCTGTTCGGCGACGACGACGACGGCGAGCTGCCGCGCCGGGGGCGCGGATGGCGAAGCTGGCCGCACCACAACCTGTTCTACGGAACGCTGGCGCTGTTCGCGGTCACGACCATTCCGCAGCTCGTCGTCAATTCGATCCAGCTCAAGGTGGAGATCCCCTGGGGCGACCAGACCATCGTGATGTACGGGGCGCTTGCGATGATTCCCTACTATCTGGGGTTCGCCTTGTTCGTCCTGCTGGCCGCGCGCACCCGCCACAAGGCGCCGCTCTACCTCTACCTGTCGGCGATCCTGTGCGCGCTGGCGGTGCTGGCCAAGGGCCTGGCGGGGCTGGGGCTGCCGCTCATCGTGTTCCTCGCCTACCTGGCGTTCACCCGGAGCTGGGGCCGTCTGCGGCGCGCCCAGCTGGGGTTCGGGCTGGTGGTGTCGGTGATCGCGTTCGCCGTGGTCGCCGTTCCCTGGCACCACGCGATGCTCATCCGGCACGGGATGCCGTTCTGGAACGAGCTGTTCGGCGACAACCACTGGCGCCGGATGGTGATCGGGCGGCACGGCGACCGCGGCTCGTTCGAATACTTTCTGCGCGAGCTCGGCTACGGCCTGTGGCCCTGGGTCGCCCTCGCGCCCGCCGCGCTGGGCTGGGCCGTCCTGCGCCGACCGGGGCCGGGGGCCGACGCGCGCAAGCAGGGGGTGATCTGGCTGGGGGCGATCTGGTTCGTCTCCGCCTACGCGCTGGTCTCGCTGTCGATGACCAAGTTCCACCACTACGTGTTGCCCGCGATCCCCGGGCTCGCCATCGTGGTCGCCTGCTTCGTCGACGATCTGCTCGAGCGCCGCGCCTGGCGCACGGCAGCCGCCACGTTGGTGATCGGGTTGCCGCTGCTCTGGCTGGTCTCCGTCGATCTGGTCGAGGCCAGGAATTCCGCGCAGCGCTTTCTCTGGTTGTTCTCGTACGATTACGTGCAGAGCCCGAACGGGCGGCCCTGGCCCGAGACCCTCGACTTCTCCGGGACCTTGCTGGCGTTCGCGATCGCCTTCGCGCTCGGGACCATCGCGCTGTTCGTGCCCAGGGCCCGTCGCTTCGGCCAGTACGCGCTGCCCGTGGCCGCGATCGTCTTCACCTACTTCGTGCTCGACGATTTCATGCCCAAGCTGGCGCCCTATTGGTCCCAAAAGGGTCCGATCGCCGCTTACTACGAGCACCGCCGCTCGCCCGACGAGCGGCTCATCGCCTACATGCTCTACTGGCGCGGCGAGACCTTCTACACCTCGAACGAGATCTACGACGGACCGATCGAGGAGCGGACCGTGTTCGACCAGGAGGGCGCGGACGATCGGCTCAAGGACTGGATCTCTCACCACCGCGGCCAGCGCGCGTTCTTCCTCTACGAGCGTCACCAGCAGGGGCACATCCGGGACGAGCTGCCGGCCGAGGCGCGCGCGTCGTTCCAGGTCGTCGACGAGCTGAACAACAAGTTCTCGCTCTCGCAAGCCGATCTGTGATGGGCGACGATAGCGCCACCCGCCGCCAGCGATTCATCGAGCGGGGGGGCGAGGTCCCGGCGGACGCCGAGGGCCGCGCGCTGCTGGAGGCGATCCTGGCCAGCGGGGACTTCCTGCCCGAGCTGCTGCTGGCGGACGTCGGCGCGCTGGCCCGGCTGGCCGCCGATCATTGGCTGCGCTGGTGCAAGCCCGCGGAGGTCATCGCGCAGGAGGTGCGCGCCGCGACCGACGGCGCGCGCGACTTCGCCGATCTCTGCCGGCGACTCCGGGTCGTTCGGCGCCACGAGATGCTGCGCCTCGGCGCGCTGGAGCTGGGATGGGGGATCACCGAAGAGGTCGCGCGTGAGCTGTCGGCGTTCGCCGACGCCTGCCTGGAGGTCGCGGTGGCCTTCTGCGACGCCGAGCTCACCCGCGAGCTCGGTCCACCGCGGACCGAAGGCGGGGCGTCCGCCCGGTTCGTGGTCGTGGCGATGGGGAAGCTGGGCGGCGAAGAGCTGAACTTTTCGTCCGACATCGACGTCTGCTACTTCTATTCGACCGACGCCGGTGCGGCGGGCGATCACACGCTGCACCACTACTACGCCGAGCTCTCTCGACGGGTGACTTCGGCGATCGAGACCTCGACGGCGGACGGAATGATCTTTCGCGTCGACCTGCGCCTGCGACCCGAGGGGCGCAACGGCCCGATCTGCAACTCGCTCGCCGCGGCGGAGCGCTACTACGAGACCTTCGGGCGCACCTGGGAACGCCAGGCCTGGCTGCGCGCGCGCCCGGCCGCCGGGGATCGTGCGCTCGGCGACGAGCTGCTCGCGATGCTCGACACGTTCATCTACCCGCGGCACGTCGAGCCCCGCATGGTCGAGGAGGTGCGGGGCCTGCGCGCGCTGTTCCGCGATCCGGCCGATGCGCCGGGCCAGCTCGGTGAGACAGGATTCGACGTCAAGCTTGGCTCGGGCGGCATCCGCGACGTCGAGATGGTCGTGCAGGCTTTGCAGCTCCTGCACGCGGGAAAGCGCGAGGATCTGCGGGAGCGGAACACGCCGCGCGCGCTGCCGCGCCTGGTGGTGGCGGGCCTGCTCACCGATCGCGAGGCGCAGACGCTGCTCTCCGCCTATCGGTTTTGGCGGCGGCTCGAGCACCGGGTGCAGGTGGCGACGGGCGCCCAGCGCCACCGGCTGGCCGCGGACCCCGAGGCGCGCGCGCGGTTCGCGCTCGGGCTGGGGTTTGCCGACCTGGCGGCCTTCGACGCCGAGGTGGCCGCGACGCGGGCCGCGGTCGAGGCGATCGCCGCCACGCTGGGTGAGCCGCCGGCAGAGGCCCATCTCGAGGCGGCGCGGCTGCTCGACCCGCTGCGCGATCGGGAGGAGCTGGAACGCCGGGTGGCGGCGGCGGGCTTTTCCGAGGTCGAGGCGACCGCCGACATGCTCGAGCGGGTCGGGGCCCGCATGCCGGTCGCGTTTCTCGAGCAGGCCATCGCTTCGCCGGATCCCGATCGGGCGCTGGGCCACTTTCGCGATCTCGCGCTGCGCGGCTCGGTCGGGCTCATGGCTCTGTTGCGCGATCACCCGCAGCTGGTGCGCATGCTGGGGACGCTGTTTGGAACCAGCGATCGCCTGGCCGAGCTGCTGGTGCGGCACCCCGAGATGTGGGCGCCTTTCGTGGAGGGGCTGGGCGCGCGCGTTCGTTCGGCGGACGACCTGCGCGAACGGCTGGGCGCCTCGTGCAAGGGCGACACCCGCCCCGATCGGGCGGGCGACGAGGACGGTGACGGCGACGAGGACGGTGACGAAGAGCGCCAGTTGCGCGCCATCCGCGTCTTCCAGACCGAGGAGATCTTGCGCATCGGACTGCACGACGTGGCGGGTAGCCTCGACCCGGGCGAGGTCTGCGCGCAGCTCAGCGATCTGGCCGAGACCTGCCTGGCGGCGGGGATCGCGGCGGCGTTGCCGGCGCTCACGCGGCGGCTCGGCCAGCCCGGCACCGCGCTGACCGTGCTGGCCCTGGGAAGTCTGGGCGCGCGGGAGATGCGCTACGGGTCGGATCTGGATCTGGTCTTTCTTTACGGCGCCGATGGGGAGAGCACGACCGGCGTCGATCACGGCGAGTGGTTCGCGCGCGCGTCGCAGCGGGTGATCGCGACGATGGAGACCATCCTCGAAGAGGGGCGGCTCTATCAGATCGACATGCGGCTGCGGCCGTCGGGCGAGCAGGGGCTGCTGGTGACCTCCTGGGCCGCGTTCGAGCGTTACCACCGCGACGAGGCGGCGGGCTGGGAGCGGGTCGCGCTCCTGCGCGCGCGGATCGTCTGGAGCGGGGAAGAGGCCGGCGCCCGGAGGGGGCGCGAGCGCACCCTCTCCAGCGTCGCGTTCGACCGGGGGTTCGACGACGAGCGCTTCCGCGCCGACATGCGCGCGGTTCGCGGGCGCGTCGAGCGGGAGCGGGGACGGGTACCGGCCGGCTCGCGCCACCTGAGCTTCGATCCGGGCGGCCTCATGGACATCGAGCTCCTGGTGGCGCTCGGTCAGTTGCGGCATGCGGCGGACGCCGCGGTCCGGACCACCAGCACGGTGACAGCGCTGGTCCGGTTGGTGACGCTGGGCTGGCCGTCGTCGCTCCTCGACGACTACGCCGCGCTCCGCCGGATCGCGCTGCGCCTGCGCCTCCTCCTGGATCGGCCGCAGGCGGTGGTCTCGCCGCGCGATCTGCCGGCGCTGGCCCGCAGTCTGGCGACCACGCCCGCCGCGCTCGGCGCCGATCTCGACCAGCGGATGGCGCGCGTGCGGGCCATCTTCGAACGCTATTTCTGAAATCAGTGAAAGTCGTGCGAGACGTCGATGGCGGCGGAGCGGCCGCCGAGCGGCTCGAAGTGGTCGGCCTTGATCGAGACGACGCCGTCCTGGTTTTGAACCACCCCTTCGATGATGAGCGCGCTCACGCCGATGATGGTGTGGCGGTGGTGCTCGAAGAGGGGCGGGGTGACGATCGCGTTCGAAAATCCGGTCTCGTCCTCGAGGGTGATGAATACGAACCCCTTGGCCGTCCCCGGCCGCTGCCGGACGATCACCACCCCGGCCACGCGCGCGCGGTGCCCGTGCGGTAGGCGCGCCAGATCGGCGGCGCGGGTGACCCCCTGGCGATCGAGCGTCGCCCGCGCAAACGAAACCGGGTGCGGTCCGGTCGACAGGTTCGTGGCCGCGTAGTCGGTCGACATCTCCTCCTCGACCGTCATCTCCGGCAACGGAGAGACGCCCGCCGCTGCGGCCCCGATGAATAAATCCCCCGAACGGGTGAACGCGTCGACTTGCCAGAGCGCCTCCCGGCGGGTGCCCCCCAGGGCGGCAAAGGCGCCGATCTCGGCCAGCGTCGCCAGCTCGCCCGGCGTCGCCTCGGTGCGCTTCGTGAAGTCGGCCAGCGAGGTGAAGGGCCGGACCGCCTCGACGCGCGCGCCGAGCTCCGCCCGCAGGCCGCTCACGGTGCGCAGGCCGAGCCGGACGGAACGACCGCAGTCCTCCAGATCGCTGAGCCAGCCCGAGCGGGTGACGTCGATCGGGTGGATCACGACGCCGTGGCGGGCGGCGTCGCTCACCAGCGTCGACGGGTGATAAAAGCCGAGCGGCCAGTTGTTGAGCAGGGTGGCCAGGAACGCCGCCGGATGAAACGCCTTCAGATATGCCGAGGCGTAGGCGAGCAGCGCGAACGACGCCGCGTGGGATTCGGGGAAGCCGTAGAGCGCGAACGATTTGATCCCCTGGACGATCTGATCTTGCGGCACGCCGGTGATGCCCTTGCCGGTCATGCCGGCGCGCAGGTCCTTCTCGATGACGTTCATCCGTTCTTGAGATCGCTTGAACCCCATGGCCCGGCGCAGCTCGTCGGCCTGGCCGCCCGAAAAGCCCGCGGCGACCATCGCCATGCGAATGAGCTGCTCTTGAAACAGCGGAATCCCCAGCGTCCGTTTCAAGATCGGTTCCAGCGACGGGTGCGGGTAGGTGATGCGCGCGCGGCCGGCGCGCCGTTCGAGATAGGGGTTCAGCATCTTGCCCACGATCGGCCCCGGTCGGATGATGGCCACCTCGACCACCAGATCGTAAAAGCGCTCCGGTTTCATGCGCGGCAAGGTGGCCATCTGCGCGCGCGATTCGACCTGAAAGACGCCCACGGTGTCGGCGGCGCGCAGCATGGCGTAGACCGTCGGATCGTCGGGCGGCAGCTTGGCGTAGTCGATCTCGATCCCCTCGTGCCGCCGGATGAGCGGCACGGCGTCGGCCAGGACCGCCATCATGCCGAGACCGAGGAGGTCGACCTTCACCAGGCCCATGTCGGCGCAATCGTCCTTGTCCCACTGCACCACCACCCGCCCGGGCATGCCGGCCGGCTCCAGCGGCACCACTTCGTCCAGGGAATTGCCGGCGATCACCATCCCGCCCGAGTGCTGGCCGAGGTGGCGTGGCAGGTTGAGCAGCGCCGTGGCGGCGCGCGCGGCCAGGCGCGTCCGCCGCTCCCGCAGCGAAAACCCGCCCAGCTCGAAATAGGCCGACAGCGGTTTTCCTTCGTCGACGATCCAGCCCGGCAGATGCTTCGAGATCCGTCCCAGTTGTTCTTCGGAAAATCCCAGCGCCCGTCCGGCGGTGCGCACGGCCAGGCGCGGGCGGTAGCTGATCACGTTGGCGGTCATCGCCGCGCCCCGCGCGCCGTAGGTCGCGTAGACGTACTGGATCACCTTTTCCCGCTCCCCGCCCGACGGCAGGTCGAGGTCGATGTCGGGCATGCGGTCGGCCATGTTGCTGGCGTTGGTGACCCGCTCCTCGGAGAGGAACCGCTCGAACAGCAGCTCCATGCGCACCGGATCGACCGCGGTGATGCCGAGGACGTAGCAGACCACCGAGTTGGCCGCCGAGCCGCGCCCCTGAACCATGATCCGGTTCCGCACGGCGTATTCGACGATGTCCCAGACCACCAGGAAGTAGCCGGCCAGCTTGAGATGCTCGACGATGCGCAGCTCGCGGGCGAGCTGCGCGCGCACCTTGGGAAGCAGGGGATCGCCCGCGGCATAGCGGGTCTCGACGCCACGGCGGCAGAGCGTCTCCAGATAGGCCTGCTCTGTCTCGCCGGCCGGCGTCCGGTAGCTGGGGAAGACGTACCCGAGATCGGCCAGGGTGAACGCGCAGCGCTCGGCGATCGCGCGCGTGGCGCGCAGGGCGTCCGGGCGATCGCGAAAGAGGTCGGCCATCTGGCGCGGCGGTTTCAGCCAGCGCTCGCCGTTGGGCGGCAGGCGCCGCCCGATCTCGTCGACGGTGCGCTTTTCGCGCGCGCAGGTGAGCACGTCGTGGACGATGCGCCGGTCGGCCGTCGCGTAGCGGACGTCGTTGGTCGCCACCAGACCCACGCCGAAGGCGGCCGCCTGTTCGGTGACGGCCCGCTCCTGCCAGGCCTCGCGCGATTCGAAGTGCCTCTGCGCTTCCAGAAAGACGTTCTTCCGTCCGAACGCGCCGACCAGCGCGTCCAGATCGTCGCGCGGCGCCGCGCCCGCGAGCGCGACGAGGCCGGCCGCATGTTCCGAGAGGAGCGCCGGCGTCGTCTGCGCCGGATCGGACTTCAGCAGACCGGCGCGCGCCCGGGTCAGCAGGCGGCAGAGGTTTTGATACCCGCGCCGGCTTTCGACCAGCAGCAACAGCGGCGGTCCGTCGGCCAGCGTGACGTCGGCGCCCACGATCGGCTGGATCCCGGCCCGCCGCGCCGCCGCGAAGAACCGCGGCGCCCCGTAGACGCCATCGCGATCCCCGATCGCGAGCGCATCCATCCCGTGCGCCGCCGCCGCCGCCACCAGATCCTCCGGCAACGACGCGCCATCGAGAAAGCTGAACGCCGATCGACAGCGCAGCTCGACATAGTCCGCGGCCATCGCCCGGAGTCTGAACGTATGTTCAGGTCAGGGCAAGCGGTCAGCGGATGTCGATTTCGTCGACGTAGATCGTGCCGAAGTAGCCGACCGTGTTGGTGACCTCGAGGGCGATCTTGATCGCCGAATCCGCGCCGGCGTCGGCCGAGAGGGTCGCGCTCGCGGTGGTCCAGTTGGCCGTCAAGGGCACATTGCGCAAAAGGAACTGCTGCGCCCCGGAGGCGTCTACGATCACGAAATTCATTTTCAGCGTGGGATCACAGGCGGGATTCGCCGACACGTGGACGGTGAGGGTTTTCCCATTGAGGTTCATGGCACCGCCGTCGGTGCCGAGCGGGAGGTCGACCTCTCCTTTGACCGAGAGGCCGGCCGAGCCGGCGAAGCTGGCGGCGATCGCGAGCGCCCCGGACCCGCAGTAGGTCGGCGAGCTGGTCTGGGTGACACTCTGGAACGCGAGCTGCGTGCCGCTGCCGGCGGCCGTCGCCTTGTCCGTGCCGCTCTCGAAGTTGAACATGGCGTTGCAGCTGGTCAGCGAGTGATCGATGAGCGCGTCGGTCAGGAGGCTGCAGCCGGCGTCCTTGGCGGACGTGCCGGCCATTCCACCCTTGCCCCCGCCGCCGCCCTTGCCGGCGCTGCCGCCATGTCCACCGGTTCCCGCGCCGCCGTCGGTCTTGCCGCCACCGCCGCCCGTGGACACGCTGCCGTCGCTGGGGGCGACCATGCCCCGGTTGGCGCAACCGAGCGCGCAAGAAACGGCGAAAGAAGCCGTGAGGGCCAGACGCGCGGTGGTGGGCCGCAAGGAAAGGGGCCGCAAGGAAAGGGGCCGCAAGGGGATGCAGAAAAGCATAGTCGAAAATCCTCAGTCGTAATAGCCGTCCAGATAAAAGCGGCCGTCGCGCGCGTCCCGGTGCAGCCGGTAGATGGCGCCATCGGAGGCGTGGACGTCCCAGTATTCGCGGGCCCAGCTCCCGCCGGTCGCGCTGCCTTGCCACCAGTCGCCAGAGAGTCGGTAGGGGCCGGCCGCGACCAGCACGCGCGCCGTCGTTTCGAGGCCCCGCAGCGCGGTCGGCCCGGCGCGTCCCATGAGGACCTCGACCTCCTCGGGTGGCCGGCGGTGTCGGAGGGCGAGGCGCATCTCCGACGCAGGTGACACCTTGGACGGTCCGCTGGGCGCGTAGGGGGTGAGGGCGATCGCCTCTTCGCGCCAGTTGTCGACGACCGCCGGGGCGCCGACGTTCTCCGGCCCGACCAGCGCGGCCAGGCGCGCCAGCGTGGTCGCGAGGCGATCGGGGGCCGGGCCCGCGGGGCGCAAGATGTCGAGCTGGGTGGCCCGCACGCGGGCGGGCAGGGCGATCAGGTGAACGCCCACCACCGCAGCCTCGGGCGGCCGTCGCGCCAGATCCAGGCGAATCAAATCGACCAGCGTCTTCGCCTCGCGCGTCGGCGCGGCCAGGGGGACCTCACGCACGTCGAGACCACGCGGATCGAGCGCGAGCCGCAGCGTGAGCCCCGCGCAGGCCAGGCTGCGGCCGGATAGCCGAGCCAGCGCGCGGTCGGTGAGACCCCGCAGCACGAAGGCCAGCGGCTCGATCTCGTAGATCGGATAGTCGAGCTCGACCGCTTCTTCGAGTGCGTCGGGGGGAAGCTGCGGGTGAAACGGCTCGTCTTCGCCGCGCGCGAGCCGCGCCACCGCCGCGCCGGCCGGACCGAGTCGCAGCGCGACCGCATCGGTGGGCAACGCCGCGATCGCGCCAGCGGTGCGCGTCCCCCAGCGGCGAAACGCCGCGCGCAGATCGCCGTCGTCGGTGAGGAGGTGCACCGGCAGCTGCGCCAGGAAGGCGCGCGCCCCGGCGCGGTCTTCCGGCACCACCGCCAGATCGTGGGCCCGCGTGGCCACCCGCGCCGCCCCCTTCGTGGATGCGAGCGCGACCCGCGCGCCGAAGCCGAGGCGCCCGGCGTGCGCCTGCAGCGCCTGCGCGATCGCGGGCTCGCCCGCGGGATAGAGCCGCTTCAGATCATCGGCGGAAAAAAAGATCCGCTCGCCTTCCCGCTCCACGCGCGGCGCGAAGGCGTAGCCGACGTCGCCGAGCGCGGCGGCACCCGCCTCGGCATCGGCGACCGTCGCCGTGAAGAGCCGCAGGCCAGGGGCCGCCGCCGCTGCCTGCGCCGCCGTCATGCCGGGACGCACGTCGGCGCGCCGCGCCTCCGCGCAGAGCTCGGTGACGCGCGGCTTGTTCTTGCCGGTGGCTACCAGCAACGCCGACGGCGTCCCATGCGCCTCGGGGCAGCGGCGCAACGCCGCCTGCAGGGCTAGCTGCGGGACGTAAACGCAAGCGAGACGCATGGCAACTGGTTTTCGCGATCGCTGGGCCGGTCGTGGTCGCCGCGCGCGCGCGTGGCCCGCGCACCCATCCCCGCGAAGAGCAGGGGGGGGCCGAAAAATATCGGTCGGCTGTCGTCGAGCTCGACCGACGCCGCCGCGAACGATCCGAGCCGGCGCGTCCCGGTGGCGACCAGGACCGTCGTTCCCTGTGCGCGCGCCGCGTGCCGCAGCC
>OCTA010001601.1_pt1 | contig 20833 bp, 15 predicted proteins | sample 1538991 | NCBI WGS metagenome assembly OCTA01 (sample SAMEA3539302, study PRJEB22396) | soil metagenome | biome: tundra; feature: field; material: soil | place: USA | collected 2010-05 | depth 0.15 m | reverse complement strand
CCCCACCGCGACGCCGAGGCCCGCGGCGCGTTCGTGGGGCTCTCGCTGGCCCACACCCGGGCGCACCTGACCCGCGCCGTGCTGGAAGGGATCTGCTTCGGTCTGCGCGACAGCCTGGCGATCATCGAGGCGCTGGGCCTGGCGGTGCCCGAGGTTATGATCACCGGCGGCGGCGCGAACGCGCCGTTCGTCCGCCAGCTCCAGGCCGACGTCTACGGTACGCCGGTGATCCCGGTCGACCAGGGTGAAGGCCCGGCCCTGGGGGCGGCGCTGCTGGCCGCCGTCGGCGCCGGCGCGTTCCCCGACGTCGCCGCCGCCGCGCGAACCATCCGTCGCCGCCCGGCGGTCCAGCCCCGCCCGCACGCCCACCGCGCCTACGACGAGCCCTACCGCCGCTTCACGCGCCTCTACCCCGCCCTGCGCGCCGCGCGATGAGCCCGGGTCCGGGCGACATCCACACGCTCACCAACGCCCGCGGATCGCTCGCGCGCATCGCGACGTTCGGCGCCACGCTGATGGAGCTGCGGGTTCCGGATCGCGACGGCCGCCTCGGCAACGTGGTGCTCGGGCTCGACGACGTGGCCGCCTACGCCGCGCAGAATTTCTTTCTGGGCGCGACCTGCGGCCGGGTGGGGAACCGGATCCGCAACGCGCGATTTGCCCTGGACGGAAACAGCTACCACCTGGAAGCCAACGATCCGCCGCACCACCTGCATGGCGGCTCGCGAGGCTGGTACCGGGCCGTCTGGACCGCCGAGCCGGTCACGTCGGCCGACGGCGAGGCGGTCGCGCTGACGCACGTCTCCCCCGACGGCGACGCCGGCTACCCCGGCACCGTCGAAGCGCGGGTGATCTACACCCTCACCAAGTACGACGCCCTGCGCGTCGAGATGAGCGCGACCACCGATCGGCCGACGCCGATCAACCTGGTCCACCACAGCTACTTCAACCTGGCGGGCGCCGGAACGATCCTCGACCACGCGTTGACCATCTTCGGCGATGCCTACACCCCGGGAGATCCCATCGTTCCCACCGGCGCCATCGAGCCGGTGGCCGGCACGCCGTTCGACTTCGGCTCGCCGAAGCGCGTCCTGCCCGATCTCGACCACAACTTCGTGGTCCGCCCCGCCACGCCCGGTCAGATGCGTGCCGTCGCGCGCCTTGCCGATCCCCGCTCCGGCCGCACCATGACCGTGGTCTCCGACCAGCCCGGACTACAGGTCTATGCGGGGAAGTTCCTCGACGGTTCGACCGCTGGTCGAGGCGTCGTCCACGCCCGCAACAGCGGGATCTGCCTGGAGACGCAGGCTTTCCCGAACGCGATCAACCTGCCGGACTGGCGGGATCAGGTGGTGCTTCGTCCCGGCGAGACCTACCGGCACTCGACGATCTATACGTTCACCGTCGGAACGTAATTGCGGCCCGCGTCCGTCCGCGCGACAACATTGGGATGTACCTCCCTGCTTCGTTCCGCCTCGACGATGAAGCCACCATCGAAGCCTTCATCGGACAGTACGACTTCGCGACCATCGTCAGCACTCCGTCGAACGGACCGATCGTGACGCACGCGCCGCTTCTCGCACGGCGAGCTCCGGATGGCGGCCTGGTGCTGGTGGGCCACGTCGCGCGCGACAACGATCATTGGCGGGCGATGGACGGCGCGACCCCGGCGGTCGCCATCTTCCACGGCCCGCACGGCTACATCTCGCCGACCTGGTACGCCAGCGCACCGGCGGTGCCGACCTGGAACTACGCCGTGGTGCACGCCCACGGAAAGCCCTTCGCCCCAGACGAAGACGACGTCACAGAGGCCGCCATCTCCGCGCTGGTCGACCAATATGAAAGCGGCCCCGCCGCCTGGCGCATCGAGGCGATGCCCCGGGATTTCTACGCCGGGCTGCTCGCGTCGATCGTCGGCTTCGAGATGCCGATCGAAAGGATCGAGGCCAAGTTCAAGCTCGGCCAAAACCGGAGCACCGCCGATAGGACCGGCGCGATCGCCAACTTGGAACGCCGGGCGTCGCCGCAGACCTCCGCGATCGCCGACCTGATGCGCTGGGCCCTCGAGCACCAGCGCTGAAGCGCTCAGCGGGCGGCGACGTCGAGGTTGACCTTCTTGACGTCGGTGGAGCTGCCGCCGACCATCACCTCGAAGCGGCCCGGCTCGACGGTCCGCTTCATCTTTTCATCGAAGAAGGAGAGCTCGTCGGGACCGAGCGGCAGCTCGACCTTCTTCGATTCGCCGGCCTTCAGGTGAATCCGCCGGAAGCCCTTCAGCTCTTGCACGGGCCGGGTGATTGAGCTGACCAGGTCGTGAATGTAGAGCTGCACGACCTCGTCGGAGGCGCGCTTGCCGGTGTTGGTGACGGTTACCGAAACCGTGGTGTGTCCCTCGGGCGCGATCCGCTCGGGCTTCACGCCCAGCTTGTCGTAGCGGAAGGTGGTGTACGAGAGGCCGGCGCCGAACGCCCAGAGCGGCCCGGGCTCCTCGAACAGGTACAGCCGGCGCGCCGACGGTTTGTAATTGTAGTACGCCGGGATGGTGCCGACGGAACGCGGGACGCTGACCGGCAGCCTCCCAGACGGGCTGACGTCTCCGAACAGTACGTCGGCGACCGCGTCTCCGGTCTCCTCGCCCAGATAGAAGCCGTCCAAAATCGCCGGCACGGTGCGCGCCAGCTCGTTGATCGAGAGCGGGCTGCCGTGAATGAGCAGCAGGATAGTCGGCTTGCCGGTCGCGAGCACCGCGCGCGCGAGCTCCATCTGCTTGCCCGGGAGATCCAGCGACATCCGATCGCCGACGTGGTTGTCGGCCCAGCCTTCCCGCGACAGCTGCTCGTTCTGGCCCAGCACGAGCAAGACGACGTCGGCGGTCGCCGCCAGCTTGGCGGCCTCGACGGTGAGGTGGGCGTCCTCGCGTGGATCGGGAAGCTGGATCAGATCGTCGGCCCAGCCCCGGTTCCCGGTGGTGAGCCCGCATCCGGGCGCCGTGAGCACCTTCACCTTGTCGCCGAGCTTGGCCCGCAGACCATCGACGACGCTGACCGGCCGGTCGGGGCCGCCGCTATAGCCGCCGAGGCGCACCGTCGCGGCGTTGGGCCCGATGACCGCGATCGACTTGAGGTGTCCGGCGTCGAGCGGCAGGAGATTCCCGCTGTTCTTGAGCAGCACGATCGCCTCGTCGGCCGCCTGCCGGGCCAGCGCCCGATCGGCGGGTCGCTCGCTCTCCAGCTTCGGCTCGACGTACGGCCGCTCGAAGAGGCCGAGCAGAAACTTCGCCCGCAGCACGCGCGCCGCCGCCGTGTCGATGGCGGCCTGGGAGACGCGCCCGGCCTTTTGATCGGCGATCAAGGTCTTGACCCCCTCCGCTTCCGGAACCTCGAGATCGACGCCGGCCTCGAGCGCCTTGCGCCCGGCCGCCGGGAGATCGGCCACCACGTGGTGCTTGCGTTCGAGCTCCGCGACGCCGAAGTAGTCCGACACCACCAGCCCGGAAAATCCGTACTCGCCGCGTAACAGATCGCCCAGCAACCAGTGGTTGGCGTGCGACGGCACGCCGTCCAGCTCGTTGTAGCTGGCCATCACCGTCGCGACGCCGGCCTCGCGAACCGCCGCCTCGAAGGGCGGCAGGAAGACCTCCCGGACCACGTGCATGGAATAGTTGCCCGGCGCCGTGTTGCGCCCCCCCTCCGGCGTCCCGTGCGCCGTGAAGTGCTTGGCGGTGGCCAGGACGTGCTGGGCATCCACCGGCGCGTCGGCCGCGCGCCGCCCCTGAAAGCCATGCACGGCGGCGACGCCCATCCGGGTCACCAGATAAGGATCCTCGCCGTAGGTCTCCTCGATGCGGCCCCAGCGCGGATCGCGCGCGACGTCCAAGACGGGGGCCAGCACGTGTTGCACGCCGCGCGCCCGCGCCTGGCGAGCCGCCACCGTGAACACCTGCTCGGCCAGCGCGGGATCGAACGTCGCCGCCAACCCGATGGCCTGCGGAAAGCTGGTGCCGGCCGGCGCCACGAACCCGTGCAGCGCCTCCTCGTGCAGGAGCGTCGGGATCCCGAGCCGTGTCTTTTCGACCAGGAACTTCTGGATGTCGTTGGCAAAGGTGATCGCGGCGGCCGCGTCGTGCCGGTCGCTGGGCCGGGTGATCTCGCCAATCCCGTCGGCGATCAGCTTCTTGGCCAGCTCGGGCGAAAACGCGTGCGTCTTGGGGTCGTCGAGGTGGGTGTGCTCCCAGTTGACCGACACCAGCTGGGCGACCTTCTCCGCCGGCGTCATCCGCGCCAGCAGATCGGCGACTCGCTTGTCGACGGGCAGCTTCGGATCGCGATACGGCGCGCTCGCCGCGGTCGCGCCGGGCTCGGCCGCACGTCCTGCCGATCCTGTCCAACCGAGCGCCACGACGCTCGCAATCGAAATCAACCTCGCCGGGGGCCTCATGGCGCCGAAGATACACCAGAGCCGAGGGCGCGGGCTCCGTCTTCCCCGACGCCGACGAACCGGCTAACCTGCCGCGCATGTCCAAGCTTGGGGCCCTGCACGGCGGATTTTCCGGCGCGTTTTCCGGCGCGTTTCGACGCGCGTGTCGATGTGGGTTGCTGGGGCTCCTCGCCGGAGCGTGCATCATGAGGACCGCTCCACCGCCGGGTGGCGCGACCGCGACGACGCCCGCTGCCGCCCCCTCGCCCGCCACCGAGGCGGCCGAGTCGCGGATCGCCGGCCTGTCGCACGTCGACCTGCTGGGGGGCACGGGCAGCGGCGCCTTCAAGGTGAGCGGCGAGGTGAAGAAAGTCGACCTGACCCCGATCGCCGTCGAGGGGCAGCCGTTCAAGGATGCGATCCGCGCCGCGGTCAAGGAGGGCTCCGGCCACGAGTGGGCGGTGCAGCTCGAGGCCCTCACCACGGCGCCCCTCGACAATGGCGACGCCGTCCTGGCGACGTTCTATCTGCGCACCGAGACGCCGCAAGAGGGGGGCGTGGGGCAGACGGAGTTCGTCTTCGAGCTGTCCGGGGCGCCCTACACCAAGTCGATCCAGTACCCCGTGCAGGGAAGCGCCGGGTGGTCGAAGATCGAGGTCCGCTTCAAGGCAGCCCGCGCCTACGCCGCCGGCGAGGCCCACATGCTGTTCCGGCTCGGGTACGACCCCGAGGTGATCGAGATCGGCGGCGTCAAGGTGGAGAGCTTCGGCAAGCAGGTGCCGGTCTCGACGCTGCCGAGCACGCAAGCCGCCGACCGAAAGCGCGAGAAGGCCGCCGTGGTCGCCGCGCAGCAGGCCGCCGACGACGCCGCCGCGCTGCCGCCCGTCGAGGGGGGCGATCTGCACTTCGACGTCGCGACGGGCGAGGTGATCCGCCCGATCAGTCCCCTCGTCTACGGTATCAATTCGCAGCCGGGCGACGGGGTCGGCGCCACCGTTCGCCGCATGGGCGGCAACCGCCAGACGGCCTACAACTGGGAGATCAACGCGTCGAACGCCGGGAACGACTACAACCACACCAGCGACGACTGGCCCTGCTCCGCGATGGGCTACAGCGACTGCAACGCCCCCGGCGCGCAGTTCATCGACTTCGCGACGTCGAACCGGCGCGCCGGCATGGAGTCGATCGCGACGGTGCCGATGGTGGACTACGTGACGGCCGACAAGCACGGCCCCGTGCCCGAAAGCGACAAGGCGCCCAGCAAGCGCTGGGATCAATCCATCGCGCAAAAGCCCGGCCCGTTCGCGGCCACCCCCGATCTCTCCGACGGGAAGGTCTACGAGGACGAGTTCGTCAATTACCTGGTCGGCAAGCTGGGCAAGGCGGCGCAGGGGGGCATCAAGTTCTATTCCCTCGACAACGAGCCGGCGCTCTGGCCGTCGACCCACCCGCGCATCCACCCTTCGCCCACCCGCTACGACGAGATGGTGACCCGCAGCGAGGCGACGGCCGCCGCGATCGTGAAGCTCGATCCGACGGCGATGGTCCTGGGCGGCGTGATGTTCGGCTGGTCCGAGTACCTGACCTTGAACGACGCGCCGGACGCCAAGGAGCAGAACGCCACCTATGGCACCTACCTGGACTACTTCCTGGCGTCGATGAAACGCCTGGAAGAAAAGCACCACCACCGGCTGGTGCACGCGCTCGACGTCCACTGGTACCCCGAGGCGCGCGGCGCGGCCCGGATCACCGACAAGGCCTTCGACGCCAAGACCGTCGCGGCGCGGCTGCAGGCGCCCCGCAGTTTGTGGGATCCGAGCTACGTCGAAAAGAGCTGGATCGCCTCGACCTGGGGCAAGCCCATCCGCCTCATCCCCTGGCTGCAGGAGCGGATCGCCGCTCGCTACCCCGGCACCAAGCTGACCATGACCGAGTACGATTTCGGTCCCGGCGAGCACATCTCGGGCGGGCTGGCGGAGGCCGACGCGCTGGGCGTCTTCGGACGCGAGGGGGTCTACCTGGCGACCTACTGGGGCAACGGCCCCGGCAACGGCCCCCTGCCCGGTTTCATCAAAGCGGCGTTCCAGCTCTACCGGAACTACGACGGCAAGGGCGCGACTTATGGCGACACCGCGGTCGCGGCCACCACCGCTGCGGCCGACCTGGCCAAGGCGTCGATCTACGCCGCCACCGATTCGAAACACCCCGGCGCCCTGACGGTCGTGGTCATCAATAAGGAGCAGCGGACGGTCTGGAATGCCAAGATCGACCTCAAGGGAAGCAAATGCACCAAGGCGCGCGTCTTCGCGCTGGACGCCAGCGCACCCACCGTTCGGCCGCTGCCCGAAGTCGAGATCAAATCTAACCAGATCGCTTATCGCTTGCCGCCGATGTCCGCGACCCTGTTCGTGTGCGCCGGCCGCTGAAAGGTTGTTCCGTGGGCTCACGCCTGTTCGTCGCGTCTCTATCGCTCGTCACGTTGGCCGGGCCGGTCGGCTGCGGGGGCGGCCCGGGATCCGCCGACGCCAATCCGCCCGCGCCCACCAACGTGACCGTGACCATCGACCCGACCACCACCTACCAGACGATGGTGGGGTTCGGCGCCGCCGTCGCCTACTTCGACGGCTCGGCCATGATGAACCCCATGAGCTCGGAGGTCTTCCAGACGATCTTCGCCGACCTGGGGTTGGAGGTGCTGCGGGTCGGGAACTGGAATCTCAACAACGGCAACGACGGCAATTCGGCGTTCAGCCAGACCGCGGCCTTCGTGCAGGCTGCCCGCCAGATGGGGTACGCGCCGGTCCTCCTCATGTCGTCCTGGAACCCGCCGCTGTCGCTCAAGAACAACAACAACCTCCGCGCTGGGGGAACGCTGCCCAAAACGGCCAGCGGCGCCTACGACTACGCCGACTTCGGCGCCTGGTGGGCCCAGAGCTTGACCGCCTTCGCCACGGCCTCGGGCGGCATCGTCCCCGACTACATCAGCATCCAGAACGAGCCCGACTTCACGACGACCAACGAGGGAACCTGCCTGTTCGATCCGACCGAGGACGCGACCAACGCCGGGTACGGTCAGGCGCTCGACGCGGTGAAGACCGCCATCGCCGGGACGCCCGGCTTGACGATGCCGAAGCTCATCGGCCCCGAAAACGACAGTCTCGCCGGCAGCGAGCTCGAACGCTACCTGACCGGGATCACCTCGTCGGGATATCTGGACGATCTCGACGTCGTCGCCCACCACCTCTACGGCAGCGGCACCGAATCGAGCCCGAATTCGTACAACTACAACCTCGGCAACGTGGCCACCGCTGCGGCCGCCGCCGGCAAGCCGATCTGGGAAACCGAGTTCGCCCCCAACAGCCAGGACGTCCTCCTGACCGCCTGGCTTATCCAGAACGCGGTCACCATCGAGGGGGTCTCGACCTACCTGTACTGGGACCTCTACTGGCCGACGGTGCAACCGCCCCAGGGGCTGGTCACCGTCACGTCGACCGGGTTCACCATCAACGACGACTATTACGCCGTCCAGCACTTCGCGAAAGGGATCGGGGTCGGCTGGACGCGGGTCGGCGCGTCGGCGTCCGAAGCCCCGGTGATCGTCTCGGCGTTCCTGTCCCCCGACGGCACGCAGCTGACGCTGGTCGCCATCAACACCGACGGCGCCGATCACCAGGTCGCCATCGATCCCGGCACCTTCGTCGGCGCCACGTCGAACGTCTACCGGACGTCGGGGACGGCCGAGCGCTTCGCGGCCGTCGGCCCGCTCGACGCCGCGGGCTCGTTCGACCTGCCGGGACAGTCGATCGCGACCGTGACGCTGGCGCCGTGACGGTCGCCTTCCCATTTCAAGATCCGGATCTGACGATCGAGGCGCGGCTCGACGATCTGGTGCCGCGGCTGACGCTGGCCGAAAAGGCGGCGCAGATGCTGCACGAGGCGCCGGCGATCCCGCGTCTCGAGATCCCCGCCTACAACTGGTGGAACGAATGCCTGCACGGCGTCGCGCGGGCCGGGATCGCGACGGTGTTCCCGCAGGCGATCGCGCTGGCGGCGACCTTTGACGTCGACCGCGTCGCGGCGGTGGCGCGCGCGATCGCCGACGAAGCCCGCGCCAAGCATCACGAATACCTGCGCCAGGCCGATCGCGGCATGTACAAGGGGCTCACCTTCTGGTCGCCCAACATCAACATCTTCCGCGATCCGCGCTGGGGCCGCGGCCACGAGACCTACGGCGAGTGCCCCTTCCTGACCAGCCGCCTGGCGGTCGCCACTTGCCGGGCGCTGCAGGGGGACGATCCAGAACATCTGAAGCTGGTCGCGACGCCCAAACACTTCGCGGTGCACAGCGGACCCGAGGGGCTGCGCCACAGCTTCGACGCGACCGTCGGCGAAAAGGACCTGCGCGAGACCTATCTGCCGGCCTTCCACGCCTGCGTCACCGAGGCCGGCGCCGGCAGCGTGATGACCGCCTACAACCGCGTCAACGGGGAGCCCTGCAGCGGCAGCCCCACGCTGATCCAGCAAATCCTCCGCGACGAATGGGGCTTTGACGGCTACGTGGTCAGCGACTGCTGGGCCATCAAGGACTTTCACGAGGGTCACGGCGTCACGGCCACACCGGAGGAATCGGCGGCGCTGGCGGTCAAGGCGGGCTGCGACCTGAACTGCGGGTGCACCTACGGCCACCTCCCGGCCGCCGTCGCGCAGGGCCTCTTGACCGAGGCCGAGGTCGACTGCTCGCTGCGCCGCCTGTTTCGCGCGCGCCTGCGGCTGGGGATGTTCGATCCGCCGGCGCGGGTCGCCTACGCGGCGATCCCCTACGAGGTCAACGACAGCGACGCCCACCGGGCGCTGGCGCGGGCCACGGCCGCGGCGTCGATGGTCCTGCTCAAGAACGACGGCGGCCTCTTGCCGCTGCGGCGGGATCTCCTCAGCGTCGCCGTCATCGGCCCCAACGCCGACGATCGCGCCGTGCTGCTGGCCAACTACGCGGGCGAGCCGTCGCGCTTCGTCACCCCGCTGGAGGGCATTCGCGCCGCCGTCGCGCCCGGAACCCGGGTCTGGTACGCCCAGGGATGCCAGCGCCTCGGCACCAAGACCGACGGCCTGGGTCGCGCCGGCAACCTCTCCGAAGCGGTCTCGGTCGCCTCGCGCGCCGACGCGGTCGTTCTCTGCCTGGGCCTCTCGGCCGACATCGAGGGCGAGCAGGGCGATGCCGGTAACTCGGAGGCGGCCGGCGACAAGACCGACCTGGCGCTGACCGGCCTGCAACAGACGTTGCTCGAGACCGTGGTGGCCCTGGGCAAGCCGACCGTGCTGGTGGTGCTGGCCGGAAGCCCGCTCGACCTGGCCTGGGCGCACGACCACTCCGGGCCCGGCGCGATCCTGGCCGCCTGGTACCCCGGCGCCGAAGGGGGCGCCGCGCTCGCCGACGTGCTGTTCGGCAAGGTCAGCCCCGCCGGTCGCCTCCCGGTGACGTTCCCGCGCCGCGTCGCCGATCTTCCGCCCATTGCCGACTACGCGATGAAGGGGCGCACCTACCGCTACCTCGAAGAGCCCCCGCTCTACCCGTTCGGCTATGGCCTCTCGTACACGCAGTTTTCGTATTCCGGCCTCGCGCTCTCCGCCGACCGCGTGCGCGCGGGTGATTCGGTCACGATCCGCGCGACCGTGACCAACGTGGGCGCGCGCGCGGGCGACGAGGTCGTGCAGCTCTACGTGAAGGACTGCGAGGCGTCGTGCGCCGTTCCGCACTGGAGCCTGCGCGGATTTCGGCGGATCACCCTGGCGCCGCGCGCCAGCGCGCCGATCGAGCTGACGCTCACGCCGCGCGATCTATCCCTCATCGACGATCGCGGGCGCCGCGTGCTCGAGCCCGGCCGCTTCCTGCTCAGCCTGGGCGGCAGCCAGGCCGACGGCCGCAGCGCCGCGTTGACCGGCGCCCGGCCACTCATCGTCGCGCTCGAGGTGGTGGGCGACCGCCTCGAGCTGCCGTATTGAAGGTTGCGAGCGGTCTGCCGAGCCGCGCCCGGGTCGCTAGTTGCTCGTCCACATGACGTCGGTGATCGTCATGTCGGGCGAGCAGCCTACTTGCACGCTGCCGTCGGGCGGCGCGGCGGAGGTGAACTGCCACTGCAGGCCGAACATCTCCTTCTCGAAGTCTGCAGGCGCAGACGGCATCCCCGTCCCTGCCAGGTCGGCGAACTTGATGACGGTCGCGGTCCCCGCGGTGGCCGGAATGGTAACCGGCACCTGTGGGAAGCTGTAGCAGCTCGACGCCGTGCAGGTCCCTTTTGCCGACGTTGGTTCCTGCGACTCCGTCTGCAGCTGGAAGGTGATGCTGCAGCCGTTGGCGGTGCCCCCCAGCGTGAACTGGATTCCAGTCCAGGTGGACGAGTCGACGCAGGTACCGAACGCCATCCCGCCGCCCGCGTAGTCCGCAGCCACCACAGTTCCACTGAGCTCGAGATTCATTCCGGTCGTGCGGTTGATCATCGCCTTCACCGACGACATCACGCCCGCATCATTCGTCAGCTTTCCCGGGTAGCCGAACACGGAGCCGGTGAGCTGCCCGGTCGTCCCCCACGTACCACTCGCGGTGACGCCGCCGTCCCCGGCCGCCGAGCCGAAGTTCGACAGCAGAGCGGTCGTCGGATTGGCGGTGCAGGGAAGAGCCGTGGTGCCGGACGTTCCCGCTGTTGCGCTCGTGCCGCCCGATCCGGTGGTCCCCGCCGAGGCGGCGCAGCCACCCGATCCGGTGGCCCCGGCCGACCCGGTGGTCCCGCCCGATCCCGGCCGCGCCGTGCCCGAGCCGCCGCAACCGACGACCGCCAGGCTCGCCACCAGGGCGCCAAACGTTCCCACCAGCTGAAGTCTCCCGATTGCCTTGGCCATCCGAATCCGTCCTTTCCGCATCCGAAGCGTCGTCGTATCGTAAAAACGGCTAGTTATCACGGATTCCCCGAGCGGAGAAGCGTGGGCCGGCGCTTCGAATTTACGGCATCCCGCCGTCGGGCTCGCCGGGCGCGCCGCCATCCGTGGGCGGCAGCTCCTCGCGGTACCCGAGCAGCGTGCTTTTCTCGTCCTGAGGCGTCAGCTTCACGGAGAGCTTGCTGTCGCCGAAGGTGTAAGCGCGCGTCTGGACCGTGAGGCAGCCGTCGGACTTGACCACCAGATCGAGCGGCCCCGAGTCGCGCGGGCGCTGCACGATGAGCGGCGCGTGCGGCGCGATCGGGCCGAGGCGCTTTTTGCCCCAGAAGACCATCGCCTTCTTGGTCGACGGAAGCACGGTGATGACGATGCGCACCGTCGTGGCGGGCGCCTTGTCGAGCGGCGGGTTCGGCGCGGCGACGTCGATGGGGAGCGCGGGCATCCCGCCGTGGCGCGACGCGGCGACCGCGACCGCCCAGGCCGCGACGAGCCCGCCCGCGGCCAGGCAGGCCAGGAGCGGCAGCCGCCGGAGCAGGACCGAACGCGTGCTCGCGGTGCGCATCTAGTCGCCGCCTCCCCCGCCCGCTTTCGCCTCGGCCGAATCCGGCGCCGGGGGCGGCGGTCCGGGCGGGTACTTGTTCCAGGGCTCGGGCACGTAGCCCAGGCTCGGCTTCTTCTGGTCGCCCATGATGTTCCCCTCGAGCACGTTGACCGGCAGCGGCGGGTCGAGCTCGTAGAGGTAGCCGCGCGACGGGATCCGCATCTCGAAGACGGTGCTCTTCGAGAGGAACTGCCGCGAAAAGCCCATCGGCTGATCCCCGGCCACCTTCATGTGCCGGTGCCGCAGGATGAACGAGTACAGACGAATGGCCAGGTGGTTGGGCAACCGGTGGCAGCCGTGCGAATAGCCGTTGGAGCTGTAGATCGACAGGTAGTCGGACGAGCCGTGGGCGCGAACGCCGTTGTCGAAGTCCTTGGCGCCGTTCTGTCCAGGGACCACGAAGTAGCCGGCGATGAGGCCGTAGGCCGACAGGAACCCGGGGCCGAGCTCGTCGTAGTTGACGATGCTCATCCACTTGCCGTTGACGATCTTCCCCTTGATGAGCGAGCGGATCGGCGTCGAGGTGGGCGCGATCCAGACCGGCCCCGAGACCACGTGGCGAATCACCCGCGGCCCGACGTCGGAGCCCTTGTAGCGAAAGTATTCGTAGCCGTTGCTGGCCTGGTCGGCGCGCCAGCCGCCGATGGTGGTGCGCCAGTGCGCCAGCGCCACCAGCTTGCCGCCCACCCGATTGTAGAGCGTGAGCGAGGGGTACTTCTTGCGCGGCTGCGGCTTGTAGTGCCCCTTGTCGTCGAAGGGAACCTCGTACCAGACGTCGCCGCGATCGACGACGATCGACAGGTCCATCTCGGGCCCGTAGTAGTCGGGGCGCGGCGGGAGCTTGACCGCGACGCGCAGCCGTTTGAGATCGTCCGGGCCGTGGCGCTTGAAGAACGCCAGCGCCGCCCCGGCGTTGGGCAGCCCCATCTGTTCGAGCGCGGCCTTGGTGTACTCGTCGACGAGGTTGCGCACCTTGGAGGTCGAACCGTCCTCGAGGATCGTGGCGGCGGAGACCACCCGCTCGCGCAGCGCGCGCACCAGCGCATCGTAGTCGTTGTCGAGCAACGACCGCGAGAGAGCCTCGACGGTCTTGCGGCGCAGAAAGTTGGCCTCGTAGATCATGTGCTTGCGCTGGAAGCTACGGACCGCCAGTCGCATGGCGTCGTCGTAGATGCCCGCCTGGTGGTGGTTCTTGCCGGTGCCGAGGAGGCCCTCGCAGGTCAGGCGCTTTTCCACCGCGGCCATGGCCGGCTTCTCGGCGGCGCGCTTTTCGACAAGCTTCACCTTGGCCGCCAGCGACGGCTGTTTCGTGACCAGCTCGTCCAGCGTCGCGGCGTGGAATTTGCGGCGGGCGTCCTCGAGCTCGGCGCGGAGGCGGGAGAGGTGCCGCTCGTCCTTCTTGAGGTCGGCGGGCGCGACGTAGGTGACCGTCTCGACGGCGTCGAGCGCGTCGGCGTTCTCCTGATCGACGCAGGGGTGCTGCTCGTCGTCCAGGAAACGCGCGCGCAGCACCGACAGCGACGGGAAGATGCCGTACAGCTCGAGATAGTTCTTGGTCCCGGGGGCAAGCGGCTCGCCGTCCTCGTCGAGCTGATCGTTGGCCAGGCCCAGGAAGATTCGGCGGTACCGATTCGCGAGCGACTGCCCGTCGGCCCCGACCTGCTCGGCGAAGATGTACGGCGTCCAATCATCGGATAGATCGATGAGCGTGAAGCCGGCCGCCTCCGCCTGGTCGGCGTCGATCCAGCGCTCGGGCGCCTGCCCCGGTTGCACCGGCTGACCTGGTTGCTCGGGCGTCACGACGAACAGGGCCCGCCGCTCGGGCAGCAGATCCGACCGGGGCTTGAGCGCCTCGGCCTCCGAGACCGGCGCCCGCGGCGCCGATGGCGCTCCCGGCTTGCCGGGAGCACGGGCGGGTGCGACCGGCGCGGAGGGCTCGCCCGCGTTGCTGGCGGGCGCACCTTCGCCATGCAGTCCGGCCGATTCGCGACAGCCGGCAACTGCGACCAAGCCCGCGATCGCGAGCCCGCGCCGCCAAGGACGTCCCCTCATCCAGCCCCACCATACCAACGACCGTGCCCCTAGGCTAAAGAACCGACGCGGCCCCTGACCGGCTGCAGCTAGGACTTGTGCAAGACGACGCGGTCGCGGCCGGAGCGCTTGGCCTCGTACATGGCGGCGTCGGCCGCCGCGATGAGCGGCTGGGCGTCCCGCGGCGCCCGGACCACGGCCACCCCGACGCTGATGGTCACCGGGATGGTCTTCCCGTCGCGCTCGAACCGCTTGCGCGAGACAGCGACCCGCAGCCGCTCGCCCAGCGCCTGCGCCCCCTCCGGCTCGATCTCCCGGCAGATGATGGCGAACTCCTCGCCGCCGTAGCGGGCCAGGACGTCCTCCGCGCGGATGGTGGCGATCATCTCGCGCGCCACGGCCGCCAGCACGTAGTCCCCCGCCTGGTGACCGTAGGTGTCGTTGACCTTCTTGAAGTGATCGATGTCGACGAAGAGCAGAGCCAGCGACTTGTCGTGCCGCTCGGCGAAACGCATCTCGGTGCGCAGGCGATCGGTGAAGTAGCGCCGGTTGAAGGTGGCGGTCAATCCATCGCGCAGCGCCGACTCAAAAAGCTGTTTCTGATAGCGCTCATCTGCCTGATCTTGAAAGGTAAACTTGAGGATTGTCGAGGCCCCCACCGCCACCTTGTCGCCGTCGATCAGATCGCAGCGATCGATGCGGGCGCCGTTGCAGAAGGTGCCGTTGGTGGACTTGAGATCGCGGAGCACGATCTTGCCCCCCTCCCGCTCCACCGCCGCGTGCGCGCGCGAGATGCCGTCGTCGAGCAGGCGGACATCGGCGGTGTCGTCGCGGCCCAGCACGGAGCGGTCGGTCTTCAGCTTGTGCATCTCGCCGAAGCTCGGTCCGGCGATGACCAGCAGATAGGCGGTCGGCCCGCGGGGAAGCGGCGCCGGCTGCCCTATCGGAACGCTATGGTCGGTGGTGTCGTCGGGGGCCTTCGACATCTGGTTTTCATGTTAACAGAAGTGCTCCCGCCACCGACGGCGCGATTTTCCGGACGCGCGATCGATAATGCACTAGTCTTCAGGTCCAACTTATGTCGACCTCCGAGCCCAAGCCCAAGAAGGATGAGGCCCCGGCGAGCGAAACAGCCGCGGAGCCGGGTCCGACGGACACTGCTGCCCCTGCGGAGACACCGGCTGCGACCCAGGCGGACGCAAAACCGGAAACCGAGGCCGAGCCGCAGCCCGCCGCGGCAGCCAGCCAAGCCGGCGAGCCCGACCCGGCCCCCGCCGGCGAGCCAGCCTCGGCGAGCGCCGACGAGCCCGTCTGGCCGCCGCCGGAATCGAAGCCCGACGAGTCGCTGCCGACCAAGCCCGACGAGCCAGCGGTCCTGACCAAACCCGAGGAGCCACCCGCCGCTGTCGGGCCAGACGAGCCGGCTTCTCTGCCCAAGCAAGAATTGGCGCTCTCGGAATCGACGCTGCACTGGTTGGTGGACGGCGAGCAGCCCATCGAAGTTAGCGAGCCCAATCCGATCCTGGCGCCGATCTACGACGCCCGGGCCCCGGTGGCGGGTCGCAAGCGCACCTTCGCGATCATCGGCGGCGCCGCGGTTCTGTCGCTGGGCATCGCCTGGGCGCTGCACGCGCAGGCCGCCCACCACCGGACCGTCGCCGTGGCGTCTGCCGACGATTCGGCCGATCTTCTGGTCCATCGGGCGGAGGCGGCGCTGGCCCAGGGGCGAGCGGGCGAAGCCCTGGACCTGGCGCGGCTGGCCATCGTCACCGATCCAGGGCTGGCGAACGCCTATATCATCATTGGCGCGGTCGAGCGCTCGGGCGGCCAGACGCTCGACGCGCGCGACAGCTACCGCCACTACCTGGAGCTGGCCCCGCTCGGCACCCACGCCGCGGAGGCCCGCGCCGCCCTCAAGACACTGCCGCCGTGACACCGCCCCGGCCTCCCCTGCCGATGGCGGCGCTGCGGGCCCGTTACGTCGAGGGGGGCCGACCGCTACCGGCTGCGATCGAAGCAGAACTGCGCGCGGATCCGCGCGCCGGCGCCCGCGCGATCCTGGGCGCGATCGCACGCCGCCGGCGGGACAACCGCGCGGAGGGGCAACGGCTCCGGACCATGCTTCGCTTCGAGACCGCCCTGTGGAAGACCGGCGTCGTCCACGTCGCCGGCGTCGACGAGGCCGGCATGAGCCCGCTGGCCGGCCCGGTGGCCGCCGCGGCGGTCATCTTCGCCCCGGGCACCCGCATCCCGGAGGTCGACGATTCGAAGCGGCTCGACCCCGCGTCGCGCGCGCGGCTGGCGCCCGTGATCAAGGCCCGCGCCGTGGCCTGGGCCGTCGCGTTCGCCGAGGTCGAGGAGATCGACGACATCAACATCTACTGGGCGGGCCTGCTGGCCATGCGCCGCGCGATCGAACGGCTCGCCCCCGCCGCCGAGCACCTCCTCATCGACGGCCGGAAACTGCGCGAGGTTCCGTTGCCGCAGCAGGGGATCGTCAAGGGCGACACCAAGAGCCTGTCGATCGCGGCGGCGTCGATCCTGGCCAAGACCACGCGGGACGCCCACATGGTCAACCTGGACGCCGAATTTCCGGGTTACGGCTTCGCCAAGCACAAGGGCTATCCGGTGCGCCAGCACGTCGGCGCGCTGGAGCGCCTCGGCGCCTGCCCGATCCACCGACGGTCCTTCGCGCCGGTCCGCGAGGTCCTGGGGCTCCCGCCGCTGCCCCCCTGGCCGATCCGGACATCGACCACCCTCGCCTACCCCACCGCCGATGTGGCAGGAACTCCGCCGAAAATGTAAGGCACGGCCCCTTACACCTTTCATCGTGCGCGGCGAGTGCCACAATTGTCTGGAAGGCAGTTGATGACACAGCCCCGGAGAGTCTCTCCTCGGATTCCGTACGAGGAGGCGATCTGTCTCACGCGGATTGACGGCAAGGGACGACTCTACGGACGCGGTCTGGATCTGAGCGCGACCGGGCTCTCGGTCATCTCCGCCGAATCGTGTCCGGTCGGGACCGCCGTGCGCTGCAGCCTGCTCCTGCTGAGCGGCCCCCGCGCCGTCTTCGGGCGGGTGGTGCGGGCGACCGCGCTGCCGCGCGGGCTGGGGCTGGCGATCGCCTTCGAGGGGCTCACGCCGGGCGTGATCGGCGCCCTCGATCGTTTCATCCAGGCGCACACCAAGCAGGCCCAGCCCGCGAAGCTGCGCATCGATGGCGTCGACCGGCCGCTGCGCTGCGAGGCGCGGGTCGACGAGCAGGTCGTGCGTCTGACGGCCACGCTGCCGTTTCTGCGTCTCGACGGCGGCGTCGACGTGGTGCTGGGCGAGGACGGCGGCGTCACGGCCGCGGGCGTGATCAGCAAGATCGCGGTCGATCCGTCGACCGCCAGCGACGGCATTCCTCGGCTGTCGGTCGACGTCGCGCTGGACGGGGCGCCGCGGACCCACACCGCCCGTTACGGAACGCCGGCCCACCCGTCGACCGAGCCGAGCCCGCCGCCGATCCGACTGCCGCCCGCCTGTGGAAACCCGCTGCCGTCCGTGGTCGTGGCGGCCGGACTGCATCGCGATCTGCGCGCGGTCGAGGCGCGCCCGCCACGGCGCCGCGTGCATGGAACGGCGGAGGTCGCCCGCCGCCCCAACTTCGCGCAGTGGAGCTGGCCCGCGACCGCGCTGGCCACCCCGGCGCCGGCGGCCGCGTCGGCGTTGGCAACCGAGCGCCTGACGATCCTCGATCGGGCCGGCTCCCGGAGCCTGTGGCTGCTGGTGCCGGCCCTCTTGGCGCTCACCGCCGCGATCGTGCATTTGCGCGGCTGAGCCGCGCCCGGCGCGGCGCGCCCGAACGCACCTGGGTTCAGGGTTTGAGCGCCCCCTGCGCGGGCCGTGAGTCGTGGTACGAACGGGGCATGCACAGCGCCGAAGAGGCCGAGCTCGCCACGGCGAAGGGCCGGGTGGAGGAGCTGCGCGCGCGCATCGAGCACCACAGCCACCGCTACTACGTCCTCGACGCGCCCGAGATCTCCGACGCGGAGTTCGACCAGCTCCTGCGCGAGCTCGGCACCCTCGAACAGCGCCACCCCGAGCTGCTGACGCCGGACTCGCCCACCCAGCGGGTAGGCGGCGTCGCGGCGGCGCGGTTCGCGCCTGCCAAGCATTCGTCGCGCCTGCTCTCTCTCGACAACGTGTTCGACGGCGAAGAGCTCTCGGCCTGGCACGATCGTGTGGTCAAAGGGCTCGGACGTGAACCGAGCTACGTCTGCGAACCCAAGATCGACGGCGTCTCGGTGGCGGTGGTCTACGAGCGCGGCATCCTCATCCGGGGCGCCACCCGCGGCGACGGCGACGTCGGCGAGGACGTCACGGCCAACGTGCGAACCATCCGCGGCGTGCCGACGCGCTTGCGCACCGCCGATCCCCCCGCCTGGCTGGAGGTGCGCGGCGAGGTGTTTCTGCGGTTGGCCGATTTCGCGCGCCTCAACAAGGAGCTGGGGGAGGCCGGCAAGCCCCTCCTGGCGAACCCACGCAACGCGACCGCCGGCCTCCTGCGACAAAAAGATCCCAGCGTCACCGCCGCACGGCCGATCAGCGTCTATTTCCACGGTCTCATCCGGATCGAAGGCCGCGCCCCCGCGAGCTACAGCGAGACGCTCGCGCTCCTGCGCGAGGTCGGGCTGCGCACGCACCCGGAATCGAAGCCGTGCGCCACGATGGACGAGGTGCGGGCCTACGTCACCGATATGGAGGCCCGCCGCCACGCGCTCGAGCACGAGATCGACGGCGCGGTCATCAAGGTCGACCGGCTGGCCGACGCCAACGAGCTGGGCGCCACCTCGAAGTTCCCGCGCTGGGCCATCGCTTACAAGTTTCCGGCCGAGGAGCAGACCACCAAGCTGCTCGACATCCAGGTCAGCGTCGGCCGCACCGGCGCGGTCACCCCCTTCGCGGTGCTCGATCCGGTGCGGGTCGGTGGGGTCACCATCTCGATGGCGACCCTGCACAACGCCGAGGAGGTGGAGCGCAAGGGTGTGCTCATCGGCGACAGCGTCGTCGTGCGCCGCGCGGGCGAGGTGATCCCGGAGGTCGTCGCGCCGATCCCCAGCCTGCGCAAGGGAGACGAACGCCGGTTCGTCATGCCGACCGACTGCCCCGTCTGCGGCACGCCGATCGTGCGTCCCGAAGGCGAGGCGGTCGCGCGCTGCCCGAATCTGCAGTGCCCGGCGCAGGTCCTCGGTCGCATCGTCCACTTCGCCGGGCGCGGCGCGATGGACATCGAGCACCTCGGCGAGCGGACCGCCGCCGAGCTGCTCGACCGGAACCTCATCGCGACGCCGGCCGACATCTTCTACCTGACCGCCCCCCAGATCGGCCAGCTCCCGGGCTTCAAAGATCGGGCGATCACCAATCTGGAGACCGCCATCGCCGAGGCCAAGAATCGCCCCATCGATCGCCTGCTCTACGGGTTCGGGATCCGCCACGTCGGCGCCTCGGCGGCGCGCGCGCTGGCCGATGCGTTCGGATCGATCGATCGGATCGCCGCGTCTTCCGCCGAAGAGATCGCCGCGGTCGACGGCGTGGGCGACGTGATCGCCGGAGCGGCCCGCGCCTTCTTCGATCGGCCCGAGACGCGCGAGCTCCTCGAAAAGCTGCGCCGGGCCGGCGTCCGGCTGGACGAGCAGCGGGCCACCCCCTCCGGCCACCTCGACGGCAAGACCTTCGTCATCACCGGCACGCTGGCGGCGCTGTCGCGCGAGGCGGCCAAGAGCCGCATCGAGGCCCTGGGCGGCAAGGTGACGAGCGGCCTCTCCGGCAAGACCGACTATCTGGTGGTCGGCGAGAGCCCCGGCACGAAGCTCGACAAGGCCACCAAGCTGGGCGTGGCGACGCTCGACGAAGCGGCGTTCCTGGCGCTGCTCGCGGGAGATCAGCCAGCCGCCGCCGACGACGCCAGCTGATCGTGGAAGAAGGCCAGCGTGCGGGCGAAGGCGTCGCGGGTCGCGGCGACGTCGTAGGTCGGGCGGCCGTCGTTGAAGAAGGCGTGCCCCGCTTCCGGGTAGACGCGCGGCTCGAAGTCCTTGCCCGCGGCGCGCATCGCCTCGACGAACGCCGGCAACCCGCCGGTGATCCGCGCGTCCTTTCCGCCGTAGAAACCGCGGACCGGACAGCGAATGGCGGCCAGCGCATCGGCCGGCGGCGCGCTGCCGTAGAAGATCACGGCGGCGCCGAGATCCCGATCGTGAGCCGCGAGCAGCGCGGAGAGCCCGCCCCCCAGGCAGAATCCGACCGCGCCGATCCTTTGCCCCCGCGTCTCGGGCCGCTCGCGCAGCCAGGCCGCCGACGCCCGCAGCCGGGGCAGGTACGCCGCCTGCTTTTCGGGCGAGCCCACCCGCGAAGAGACCGCCGCATGGGTCTCGGCCAACCGCTGGCGCTCCGCTTCGGCGCGCTTGGCCAGCGCCGCCTCGCGCACCTGCGGATCGCTCCAGACCGTCGGGGGTGAATCGTTGACGAAGGCCACCAGCTCGCGGAGACGGTCGCGCGAGAGCGGCTCCGGACGGGTCCCGTCGCTGCCGGCGAAGAGATCGGGTGCGAAGGCGGCGTAGCCGGCCGCGGCGAACCGCCGGGTGACGTCTTCGATGTGCGCATCGACACCCCAGGCCTCCTGCAGCACCAGCAAGCCCGGCAACCCCGCGACGGCGCGCGCCGGCCGCGCGAAGTATCCGGTCAGGCCATCGCCTCCGGAGATCCACTCGGCGTCGATCGACATCCGTCTCCCTTCTAGCCGTTGATCGAGCGCATGCCCGCTTCGTTGTAGCGATCGCCGGCCGCGACGCCCTTGGGGAGGACGGCGTCGAG
>OCTA010001600.1_pt1 | contig 20836 bp, 20 predicted proteins | sample 1538991 | NCBI WGS metagenome assembly OCTA01 (sample SAMEA3539302, study PRJEB22396) | soil metagenome | biome: tundra; feature: field; material: soil | place: USA | collected 2010-05 | depth 0.15 m | reverse complement strand
CGCCTCGTCCCGGCGCTTCTTCCGCCTTGTCCGCAACACGAACCCGGCGCGCCCGATCCGCCAGTCCTCGGTATCGAGGTAGCGGTCGACCTGGTGGACCACCGGTTTGGCCAGAGCGGTCAACGCCTGTGTCGCCGTGAGACCACCGATAGGTCGCCCCGGGAGATCGGCCAACCATCGTTCCACCGGCCGCAGGTCCACGGCGTCGAATTGCCACTCCACCTCGACGTCGTCGGTGGCGGAAGCGGCTGCTTCACTCGCCCGGTCGCTCATAGTCGCAGACTACAAGCCCAGGCCACTGTGAAATCCCTCGCCTGTGCCCGTTGATGCCTGCTCCCGGCAATCCACGGCGGTAGAGTCGCTTCTGTGGGAAACAGCCGAAGCGCTACGGTCGGGACGAGCCAATCCAACGATGTCGTCAGGGCGGGAGGCGGGCTGGTGGTGCGGCAGGCCGGGAGTCGGTGGGACGTGGCCCTGGTCCACCGCCCGATGCGGGAGGACTGGAGCTTCCCCAAGGGCAAGCTCGAAGTGGACGAGCCCTTGGAGGATTGCGCTCTGCGGGAAGTCCTCGAGGAGACCGGTCTCATCTGCCAGTTGGTCAGGTTCCTCGGTCACACCGAATACGAGGATCGCAAGGGGCGCTCCAAGGTTGTCGCCTATTGGATGATGACGGTAAAGCACGACGGCGGCTTCGAGACCAGCGACGAGGTCGACGAGGTGAGGTGGGTGGACCTGGCCGACGCCACCGATCTGCTCAGCTATGAACGCGACCGCGCTCTGCTTGCCGCCTTTGCCGCCTCTGACAATCTGGATACCCTGCTCGCCTAACCACCAGCGATGTCGTCGGGGTCTGTTCACGTAAAGCCAGGGTCCCGGGTGCGAGAGCGCTTCAACTTGAAGAAACCGTCGGTCCCGGCCACGCCGAGCACACCGTCCCACAGGACAACGGCAGCTTCTCCCCGCAGGCCGGGGAGACCACCGGACCGAAGAACGCCACCCCTTCCACACTGATGACCGGGGTTCCCACCTCATGGCCGACCTGGTCCGTGCCCAGATGGTGGGATACCTCGACTGCCTTGTCGAATGCTTCGCCGTCCGCGGCATCGGCCAAGCCCGTGGGAAGCCCGGCAGTCGCCGGCGCCTCTTCGGTGGCTACCCGTTCCCTCGGCTTGCCCTCAAGATGGAAGCGATTGCCCAGTTCGGTGTGCAGCAGCAACAGGAGGTCGTCCCCGCGGGCCCCCTGAGCGGCGATGCAGACCCGGACCGGCCCCCATGAGGAGGCGGCCATCTTGCGGTACACCCCGTTGAGATCCTCCTTTTCCGAGTTGAAATAGGTCAGACGCATCACGTGCAAGCGCACGGTGATGGGCCGGACCTCGGACGCGAAAAGAATTCAACCTGACGCTATCCATGCCCACGGACAGATGGAAGCGCCCAGAACTCTGCGGCGACCCGGTTGTCGGGCTCCTCGTAAACCTGGGTGTTGGGCATGGCCACACGTCGACTTGTCGCTTGTTGCTTACCAGCGCTCGGCCCGGGCCGACCAGCGGCCGTCGGTGTGCTCTACCGCGACATCGATTCCGAACGCATCGGAAACGACGCTGCTCGTGAGCACGTCATCTACCGGTCCTGACGCCACCATGCTCCCGTCACGAAGGAGGGCAGCATGGGTCATCCCCGTCGGTATCTCTTCCAGGTGATGGGTGACAAATACCAGTGCCGGCACCGACGGGTCGTCGGCCAGCGCCGAGAGCCGGCCGACCAATCGCTCCCGCGCCCCGAGGTCGAGCCCGGCGGCAGGCTCGTCCATCAGCAGCAGCTCGGGTCGGCCCATCAACGCCCGGGCCAGCAATACCTGTTGGCGCTCTCCCTCCGACAACAGCCCGAAAGACCGTCCGTCGAACGAATCGCCTCCGAACCCGGCCCGTTGCAGCAGGCGATCAGCCTCGGCTCTGTCCTCAGTGGAAAACTCGTGCCACCATGTCTCGAGAACCGAATAGCGACCGGTCAACACCACATCGAGGGCAGACAGCTCCGGGCGGAGCGACCGGCTGATCGACGCGCTCACCGTGGCGATCCGTTGCCTCAGAGCACGCATGTCGACGCGGCCCAGGCGCTCGCCCAGAATCTCCACGACGCCCCGGGTAGGCCACAGGGCCGAGCCGACCACGCGCAGCAGGGTGGTCTTTCCCGAGCCGTTAGGGCCGAGCAACGCCCACCGTTCGCCTGCCCGCACTTCCCAGGTGATGTCCTCGATCAGCGCAGTACCATCACGCACCACGCTGACCCCGTCCACCCGGATGAGGATGTCGGAGCTCATACGTCGAACCGGAACGTCGCAGGCACGGATGGCAATCGTTCGGAGTGTGCTGTCACCTGCTCTTATGCCTCTGACGGGCGTTGGTTGTCATTGGCCGTTTGCTGACTCCGTGCGGACTGGACGCGGCCTGGCAGCGATGTCACCGGCGACAGCGGGGGATGCTGTGCGAGGAGATGCCACAACATTCCCATGACAAGACGCTACCGCCCGAGCGGCTTCGGCCGCCGGGTTCCGCACACGCTCGCCCCTGTGCCTCTGAAACGCTCGGGTTGGGAGTTTCTCGTAAGAGGTGCCGGGTCCGGAGCATCGGTTGGCGGGAACCTTTGCTACGACGGACCCGGCGCCGGGATATTACCGAGGAGCAACTGCGGTCGAAGTGATGGTCGAAGCCACCTGGCTACGCTTCGACGAGTTGTCATCGTGCCAGTGACAGAAGGATGGTTGCGGGACAGAAAGGGCATGGAGGACTCATGAGTGGTTGATGCCAGGCGGTGATCTTGCTCCCCCACACCCAGGCAGGCTACGACCAGCTATCGGTCGTAGCCCTCGCGGCGATGTCCGGGAGCCACGACCACGATCAGGAGCACGTCGTCGGCAACCGTGTAGACGCTCAGGTAGTCGCCCACCCGTACCCGGTAACCCGGCCGACCCCGCAGAGGCCGGGCTGCCGGCGGTCGCGGGTCGTGGGCAAGGAGAGCAATCGCTCCCTGGATGCGCGGGCGGATGTCCGGGTCGAGCTTGCGTAGCGCCCGTGCTGCGGCGGGACGGACCTCGATGCGGTGGGTGGTCACTTCCAGCCGAGATCGGCCTTGACCTCTTTCCAGGGGATATTGGCGCCTTCCTCAACCATCGCGGCATCGAAGGCTTCGACGTCTTCCGCTTCCTCGAGCGCCTCCATCAGTTCTTCGTAGCGCTCAGGGCTGACGAGTACGGCGGCCGGACGGCCATAGCGCTCCAAGAAGACTGCTTCAGTGTGGGAGGTCTCAACCGCTTCGGAAAGTCGTTCCCGGGCTTCGCTGACTGCCATTGTTGCCATGCTGAGAATTGTACAACATGTTTACATAGTTGTACAGATTGGAAGCACCAGCTCCCGCCGTGGAGGTCCGCGTCGGACCAGACGCACACTCGGCCGTCGAAACTCGAGATGCCGGGTGAAAGGCCGGGACGCGATCCTGCCACTCTTCAAGTTCCGATCACGTCGAATCACCAACAGGAGGACGCGGTTCGTACAACTCAAGTTCGTGCTGAGGGACTCGAACCACCGGCCTGCTGGTTGTAAACCAAATCGGCCTGAACGTTGTCCTCGCCTCTATGACCGCAAGCGAACCTCGGACGAAACTTGTACAACTAACAGGTGCCGTTCAGGCCAGGTGCAGCCGGTCACTAATTGGCCCTTCGGCCGATACCCGTTCCTGTCAGCGGTTTCTCACCAACTCGGTCCGTGTGACACGTCGCTCATGGCTCATTCCTTGGGCAAGACCGGCTGGTAGCGCGCCACGGCGAATCCGAACATCATCGGGACGTCGACGGCGAAGAGCACGAGGGCGGCGATGAGCACCGCCAGCGTGGCGCTCGGTACGTGGTCCAAGACGAATACATAGACGAGCATCCCGGCGATCACCGCGTACTCGAGCAGCGCCCACCCGAAGACCATCCGGAACTTGCCCCAGGCAAACTTGCCGATGCGCGCCAGCATGACCACCGCCGCCGCCACCACAACGCCGGCCAGGGTCAGGGCGCCGACCGCTGGCACCAGATTCGGATGGTGGTTCGTCTGGGCGGTCAGGTAGATTCCAGCGGCCACAACGAGGATCAGCGCAGCAATCCCCATCTCGCCGATCGGGGGAAGGGTGATCTCGTCGGTAAGGTCGGCGTTCTCCATGACCGCGGTCATGAGGTGGCCAACCTCGTCATGATCACCAGGGTCGCAACCTGCATCAGTCCCGTGATGCCGGCGGTGAGGATGAAGATCCGCATCAGCTTGCCGATGCGCTCGCCATTGGGGCGCTCTTTCTTCAACTCGAAAAGCACAGCCAGGTTTGCCGGCTCCAGTAGGCCCAAAGCGATTACCGTCATCACCCCGACCACGATGTATGAGGCGACCAGCAAGCCGTGGTTCGGGGAATTCGGCGCAAGGTAGCCCAGGTGGCGCGCCAGTTGGTACCCCGCGGCCAACGTCACGATGACCAGCGTGGGCATGATCACGAGCATCTTTGGCATGAACCGGGTGGAGAACTCGATGCGGGCCGGCACAGACATCCTGGCGATGATGGGCCCGATGGCCAGGCCGACGAAGAGATCGATTCCGGTCCACAGACCCCCGCCGGCCACGTGGAAGAAATCGAGCGCCCAGAGCCAGTTGCCGGCGATGGACACAATGAGCAGGACGATGATGGCCCCAGCGACCGCCACGCCCACTCGAGGGACAATGGAGAAGTCGGGAACCGGCGGTGGCCCTGGCGGTGGTCCAAGCGGCGCTTCCGCCGATATCGGGCCCATCCTGACCGCGTCACTCATCGTTACGGCCTCCTCTGACTAGCACTAATTACAGCACAATTCGCCTCCTCGCGCCGGGTTGTCGTTGCGGCCTCCAGGGACCGCCCGTGGGGTGCACACACTCGAACGCCAGCTTGACCAGGCGCGATAGGTGGGGTGGACCTTTGCGGCCGTGGCCCTCTCGTTCCTCAACCGACTGGTCCGTCGCGCCTTTGAGCTTCTTCGAGTTCATCGTGCTTCGTCATCAACTTGAGGTCTGAGCACCGACGCACGCCACGTCCCCGGTTCACCTGGCCTGATCCGGCATTCCTCGCCATTGCCGCCGCTCCTCCCCCGCCGCCGAAGGTCGTCCGTGAACTTTGACAGCGTAAGAGCCAAGCGAACCCGGGACACGGTGACGGCAATGCAGACCGCCCACATTCGCCCACCTGCCCCAGTAGCGCTCGACGTGGGGGTTTGGCTGCGGGAGACACCGGGCGAGCGTGGACCATCTCCGACCTGGTGCCAGTGACACTCGGTGACAGATCAAATGGGCCTTTAGGTACTTCTCAAAGCGACCGCTCATCGGTAGAATGACGATGAAGGATCTGTGAGGATCCGGAGGGAGGTGGCTTATCGAAACCTCATCAGGATGGTTCATCCTGAGAACGGGATGCAGGGGATCGTCCGGGATGGCTTCCCGGAAGGCTCAGGAAGTAGGCAAAGGCAAGCAGCTCGGAGCGGGAGCGTTGCAAAGGCAAGGGGCTCCGAAGCCCCACTGAGTGCCATTCCCCGCGTGCAGTCCGTTTCTTGGGGTACAAGTTCAGTAGAGCGCCCGATCCCCGTCAGCCCGTGGGACGGGCGCTTTCGCGTAGGGCCGCGCGTGGCCCGCAACTCATTTGGGTCCGGGTTGGGTGTCATGCCCGGAACGAGGGGGCGGATCCTCACTCAACGGACCCGGCAATCTGGCACTATGACCTGCGACCGCCGCCGCACTCTCGAAGGTGCGTCGTGGACCATGCCAAGCGTCAGTGGCGTTCGAGGGTGACGCCTAGGGTGACGTCATGAAGCCCGTCGACTACTCGTTCATCACGTTCGACGTTCTCGGGGGGCGACTATGAGCATGTTTGCGAGGTTGCTGGTCTTGATCCCACTGAAGACGGCTGGGGGTTGCTCCATTGCGTTGCCGACGACGGCACGCATATCACGGCCGTCACAGACGACCCGGCATATCTGCTGCGGCTGCTCGAGGCCAGCGGCCGCAGCACTCTGGACGGGTTGGAGATTCCTACGAGCAAGGTTGCGATGGAGCGACGCGGTTGGCCCGACGAATGGGATGGCTGAACAGGTCACCCGTTCGACTTGCGATGGCCCCGGGTTCCGGCCGGGGGTCTTTCACGTGCCGTTTGGCAGCCCGGATCGCGGATCGAAAGGCGCGATGGAGACCAGTCACCTAGGCCAGCCTGCTTTGATGATGCAATGGCAGATTCTGGGTACCCCATCGATCCAATCGATTTCTCGGCGCCCGGCGATGCCGACAAGGTCATGGCCATCGAATGGAGGAGCGAAGCCGGTAGAGGGATCGCGACCGTTGAATTCACCGATGGTGAGACAGAGAGTCTTCCAATGACCAGGGCCGAAGCTCGGGCGAAGGCTGACCGGTGCTTCGGATACGACGAGATCACCGAGACATACGAGAACGGCATCTCATACCGATGGAGCCGGATGCCGCGTTCCGGTTGATCCGCCAGGTCGTTGATGAATCACTATGGATCCGCCGGAGCTCTGATCCCGCAAGGGGACATCTTGCGGACCCTGTGCGGACCCTGTGCGGACCCTGTGCGGACTCCGGAGGGCTCCCAAACCTCTGACCTCGGCAAATGGTGATCCCTACACGTTGAAGCGGAACTCGACCACGTCGCCGTCGCGCATCACGTACTCCTTGCCTTCCACCCGCGCCTTGCCGGCGGAACGCACCGCGGCCAGAGATCCGGCTTCCACCAGATCGTCGTACCCGACGATCTCCGCCTTGATGAAACCGCGTTCGAAGTCGGTATGGATGGTGCCGGCGGCCTGGGGGGCGGTGTCGCCGATGTGGATGGTCCAGGCGCGCGACTCCTTGGGCCCGGCAGTAAGGAAGGTCTGGAGGCCGAGGGTGGAGAAGCCCACGTGGACCAACTGCACCAGGCCCGACTCGTCCTGGCCGTAACTGGCCAACAACTCGGTCGCATCCACGGCGTCGAGAGCGGCCACTTCCGCCTCGATCTGGGCACAGACGACCACCGCTTCCGCCGGAGCCACCAGTGCCACGAGTTCGGCCCGCAAAGAATCGTCGTTCAATGCACCCTCATTGACGTTGAACACATAGATGAACGGCTTGGCGCTGAGCAGATGGAGATCGGCCAGAAGTCCGAGGTCGATCTCACCGATGGCGGCGGCCGATGCGATGGTGCGACCCGAGTCGAGAATCTGCCGTGCCTTCTCCGCCTCGTTCAGCGCCGGTCCGAGCTCCGGCTGCTTCCGGGCTTCTTTGGCCAGTTTGATCAGCCGATTCTCCACTGTCTGCAGATCGGCCAACATGAGTTCGGTGTTGATGGTGGCAATGTCGTCGCCCGGGGCAATCCGGCCGTCCATATGGATGACGTCGGGGTCGGTGAATACCCGGACCACTTGGCAGATGGCGTCGCTCTCGCGGATGGCCCCCAGAAACTTGTTCCCGAGGCCCTCACCCTCCGATGCCCCCTTGACGATCCCGGCGATGTCCACGAACGTCACCGTGGCCGGAACCAGTTCCTTGCTTTCGAAGAGCTCGCCCAGTCGATTGAGTCGGGGATCGGGCACGGCCACCACGCCGATGTTGGGTTCGATGGTGGCAAATGGATAGTTGGCCGCCAGTACGTCGTTGCGGGTCAAGGCGTTGAACAGGGTGGACTTTCCCACATTGGGAAGACCGACGATGCCGATGGACAGTCCCATGGGGGCACCCTACCTGAGCGATTCTCCCCGCTTCCCCGCTTCCCATGTTGACTACCGAGTCACCTGAGCGACTTGACCAGGTATTCGCTCATGGTCGAACTGCGGAGTCGGCCCAGGTCGAGACAGGCGTTGACGCTCTCGACCATCCGGGACACGTTGGCATTCAATTCTTCCGGTGACGAGGCGTTGAAGAACAGCATGGGATCGGCAACGTGGCCTATCGACGGCCACCCCTCTTCCACAATTCCGTGGATCTCGGGGGCGTGCTCGGTCAATGGACGTACCACCTCATTGCGCACGTAGCGGGTGCGGGGCTGCAGCTCACCCGACACCGGTGACTGGGTGCCATGCCATCGTCGTATCCACTCGGCGTAGCCGAGCCCCTCGGGACGGTGGATGAGGGCCACGGTCAAGACCCCGGGCGACCGGGCGCCGTCCTCCCAGTCCCTCGGCTCGGCGTGAGCAGTGGTGCCATAGTCGTCATAGATCGACTCCACCACCAGGTAACCCGCGAAGCGAAGCCCCAGCTCGGAGAGGGCCGCCTCTACTCCGTCCCGCCGTTCATAACAGTCGACCCACACCGATACCTCGGCCACGTGGGGTAGCTCACCCTCAGGCGGAGGGGCGGGCGATGGCGCCAAAGCGGCCTCGGCATCGTGAACATTGATTCCCAACGCTCGGACATTCATGTCCAACAGGCGACTGGTCGTCTCCCCGAGCAACCGAGACCGAATCGCATCCCCCGACTCCGCCCCCCCGTCGCCCCACAGGAGGTAGATCAACTTCTCCATGGTTCAGGTATCCGCGCTACGGTCGGCGGCGCTACCGGTCGGAAGCGTTTTGGGTGGGCTCCCCGGTAGCCAGAACCGGCATCCGCCGAGCCACCCGCCCGGCCAGCCCGGAGACGTACTGGGCCCAGACCCGGTCGCCGACCAGCCAGAGCCACAGTTCGCGCCGATACTCCGTCACCACATCCACGAACTCGTCCCGACCAAAACCGGCGGGCTCCAATGTCGGCTGCCACTGGCCCCAGAGCCACACGCCGATGCAGATGTCGTCACTCAGCCCTTCGCGCCAATCCTGACCCTCGAGCAACGCTTCGCGCAGCCCGACTTTCAGTTCGACCGGCTCTTCGGGAAGAACCAACCGAGCGCCCCCCGCCAACTCGATCATCGTCATCGTCTCCACCCTATCCATAACGCCACGTGCCCTGCCGGCGGCACCCGGCCGGGAAAGGTCGCCATTGCATGTTGGCTGGTCAACGGTCGATCACCACCGGAGCGCGGTCGGTGTCACCGTAGTTCGAGAGATGCTCCTCATAGTCGATGAACAGCGGCGCGTCAGGATCGAACTTCCGCTGGAGGCTCTTGAAGGCGATCCGCTTATCGAAGGCGTCCAACTTCACCAGCGCCTCGGGATTGTCGAGGTCCCGAAGGTCGAGACGGCCCCGGGCGTTGTCCACCGCCATCCGGCCCCGCTCGGTCCGCACCAACACGCTGCTCCAACCATCAATCGCCCCGACGCTTCCCACCGACAGATCCGCGCCACGGCCCAGGAAGTCCGCGCACTCGTCGCAACCCTTGAGAGCGGCGCCGTGGAAGTTCTTGATCGGCTCGTCGACCGCCACTTCACCGTCGCGGTACTCCACGATCATCCGGCCGTGGATCACGTCGACCTTGCTGACCCGATCGATGTCGATGCCCCGGTCGTCGCGCAGCAGGCGCAGCATCAGACCCTGGTAGTCGAAGCTCTTGGTACACAACAAGGCGATGGTCAGGACAACGGCGTCGACTCGGTGCACCCCCGTCTCCCACCGACGCGACTGCATGGCACGGATCCCCTGGATCTCACACGGGGTCCCTACCACCGCGATCCGGGGGTTGCGGGGAAGGTCGTACTTGGACAGGTCGAGCTCGGCCAGGGCCATCGTCTGGTTGTAGTAGCTGCCGGCCGCGTCGACGATCTCCTTGGCCGTAGTGGCCAGGTGGGACACGCCCTTCCAGGGCTCGTCGGGGTCGGAGCTCGGCTTTGTCACCAGGGCACCGTCGATCTCACCGCCGGCCAGCGCCGCCAGCAACAGGGCAGTGACCACCCCGCCGTCCTGGACGAAGTCCGAACGGCTACCGGCCCGGGCCGCGTAGGACTGCAGTACCGCCCCCAGCCCATCACCCGGGGGTCCACCGGTGATCTTCCAGTACGGATCGGCGGCGTCGGGCCGCTCCACGAAGTTGACCGGGGCCTCATCGGCCATCGGTGTCGACGGTGGCCAGGCGGATTCGTAGCGGAGTCCGCCCCGCGGGCAGAAGTCCCAGCACAACGAGCAGCCGGTGCACATCTTCACCAACTCGGGCAGGAGCGTGTCCTCGCCGATACCGATGGAGTTCGATGGGCAGACGGCCACGCAGGTCCCGCACTGGATGCAGCGGTCGGCGGCGATCACCCCGGCTTCCAGCTCCCAGAACCAGGTCTTCCCGGGGGGCTCGGCGGTCCCGTTCATCTCCTCGCGGATTCTGTAGCCCTTCATTGGACCCGCTCAATCGGCTTGGTGGTCAACAACACTGGTGTCCCGGTTCCCTCTTCGCCCAACGTGGCCCGGAGGTCGTCGTTGGGTATCCGCCGGGCCCAATTGTAGAACGGCTCGTCGTGCCGCCGTTCCGACTGGTAGCGCCGGACCAGTCGCAGCAGGGCGTCGGGTACGTCGTTGACCGGTCGGGCGCCCTCCACCCAATCGATGAATCCGGGGGCGGCACCGAGCGATCCCCCCAGGCCGATGTCGACCGCTTCGGCCAGGTGGTTCCCCACGTGGGTCACCGCTCCCCGGAATCCGATGTCGGCGATCTGCGGCTGGGCGCAGCTCGCCGAGCACCCGGAGAAGTGCATGCGGATGACCCCGGGATCCTCTCTGGGACTCGACCACCCGTTGGGGGTGGGTGCGGCGCCGACCGGTTCCCCGGCCAGCTCTGCGTCCAGGAAGCGAGCCCACTTCACCGCCCGCTCCTTGGTCTCGACGATGGCGTACCGGCAGAATTCGGTCCCGGTGCAGGCCACCACTCCTCTCGAGAAAGGTCCCGGATACGGCGAGTACTTGGCCAAGATGTCCTCGGCCAGTAGCCGCTCCACCTTGTCGCCGGGCACCCCCGTAAGGGTGAAGTTCTGGTCGGTGGCAATGCGCACGGTGCCGTCCCCGTAGGTCTCGGCCAGGCGGGCCACTTCCACCAGTTCGGGACCGTTCATCCTCCCCACCGGCACCGAGCACCCCACGTAGAACAACCCGTCTTCCTTCTGGGGATGCACACCGACGTGGTCGCCCCGATACCGGCGGGTGAGCGACTCCCCGGCCGGGACCAGATCGAACGCCGCCCGCGCCGCCACCTCCGCCCGGAACCCCTCCGGCCCTAATTCCTGGACGAGGTAGCGCATCCGGGCCAGGCCGCGGTTCTCCCGGTTGCCGAGCTCCCCGAAGGTCTGCGCGATGGCCCGGCAAATCTCCGGGGCCTGATCCTGGCGGACGAACACATCGATGTCCGAGGCCATCCGCTCACCATCGGAGAGTCCCCCGCCGGCCAGCAGGTTGAACCCCAGGGTCCCGTCGTCCGCCCGTGCCGGCCAGAGTCCAATGTCGTTGATGTCGGCCTGGGCACAGTCCTCCAGGCAGCCGGTGATCGAGATCTTGAACTTGCGGGGCAGGTTGGCATAGTCGCGGTTCCCGGTGAAGAAGGCCGAGACCTCTTTGACCACCGGGTAGGCGTCGAACGCCTCGTTGGCATCGACACCCGAGACCGGGCAGCAGAGCACGTTTCGGGCCCCGTCCCCGCACCCCTGGATAGTGGTGAGCCCGACCGAGGCGAACCGCCGCCAGATCCGGGGGATGTCCTCGATGCGGATCCAGTGGATCTGGATCGACTGGCGGGTGGTGAGATCGGCATACTTCGAACCGAATACCCGGCTCTCCGTCCCGTCCGGTCCCTCGCCGAAGGCGTCGGCCACCACCCCGATCTCGCGGAACTGGGCGGCGGTGAGGTGACCTCCGGGGACCTTGATCCGCATCATGAAGGCATCGCCCCCCTGCTTCTGGGGGTAGATCCCGGCCCACTTCAGCCGTTCCATCTCGCCGGGAATCTTGGCGATCGCCGAGGGGCCCTCTTTGGAGTAGACGTTGATGATGGAGTCGACACAGTCCAACGGCGGACGGTCGAGCTTCTGCTGCTCCACCTCGCTGAGCTCGCCGTGGGTCCGGTAAGGGTTCTTGTAGGGCATCACTCGGTCGGTGCCCCGAATGGTCAGTCCGTAGAGCTCGTCCTGGTCCTTGGCCATCTCAGGCGTGCAGCCCGCACTCGACCTTGTCCGACCCGGACCAACGTCCAGCCCGGGGGTCCTCGCCCGGTGCCACCGGGCGAGTGGTCGGCGCACATCCGATGGACAGGTAGCCCTGCGACAGCAACGGGTGACGGGGGATGCCGTGATCAGCTTCGTAGCCGGCGATGTCCTGGTCGGTCCAGGTGGCCAACGGATTGATCTTGACCATCCCCCATTTCTCGTCATAGGAGACGATGGGCGTGGTCACCCGGGTCGGCGCGTCCACCCGTTTCAGGCCGGTCAGCCATGCCTCGTTACCGGCCAGCGCCTGTTTGAGGGGACCGACCTTCCGGAATTCGCAGCACTTCTCGGACCCGCACGGCCACGCCTCGGCATCCGCCCCCGGCGTGGTGGTGGTCAGGTTGAGGTCGTAATGCGCGCGGATTGCCTCCACGTAGGCGAGGGTCTCGGGGAAATGTGCCCCGGTGTCGAGAAAGATGACTTCGATCCCCGGATCGACGGCCACGGCCAGGTCGACGATGACCGCGTCCTGAAATGAGCAGGCGAGCGCCAGTTTGGATCCGAATCGCTGCAGAGCCCAGGAGATCACCGATCCAGCCGGGGCGGACTCGAACTCGACCGATCGCTCGGCCAGTTCATCGTGGACTGTCGTCAGGTCTGGATGGGTGGACAACGGGGCTCGCTCTCGTCGCTTCCGCTTGTAGCGGAACCCGGCGCCTTGCGGGGAACACGCCAACGATAGTATACATGACTAATCGGATCATATTTTAGTGGAATCAAGTCGGAGACGCCGGTATTGTACAAGAACGAGCAGGCCCGCTAGCTGATTCCGCCCCACCCACATCCGCCGCTCAATAGGGAAAGAAACGATTTCCACTATGACAACCACCCTTGATCCTCCGACATCCACCCCTGTGGAATCTCGGTCGAGCATCGCCGCCAGGCCGACCGTCGACCACCTCGACCTGCTGGAGGCGCATGCCATCTTCATCATGCGGGAGGTGGCGGCCGAATGTGAGCGCCCGGTTCTCCTCTTCAGTGGCGGCAAGGACTCAGCGGTGCTGCTCCGGGTGGCCGAAAAGGCGTTCTGGCCCGGTCGTCTGCCTTTCCCGGTGATGCACATCGACACCGGGCACAACTTCCCCGAGGTCATCGACTTTCGCGACCGGCGCGTCGCTGAGTTGGGCGAGCGTCTGCTCATCGCCTCGGTACAGGAGTCGATCGACACCGGTCGAGTGGCCGACCCCGGGCACGGCGGCATGAGAAATCGCCTGCAGACCACTGCGCTCCTCGACGCCATCACCGCCCACGGTTTCGATGCATGTATCGGCGGCGCCCGTCGCGACGAAGACAAGGCGCGGGCCAAGGAAAGGGTCCTCTCGTTTCGGGACGCGTTCGGACAGTGGGACCCCAAGCGCCAGCGGCCCGAGCTGTGGCAGCTGTACTCGGGTCAGGTGCAGCCGGGCGAGCACCTGCGGGCCTTTCCGTTGTCGGACTGGACCGAGCTCGATATCTGGCAGTACATCGAACGCGAGGCCATCGAGCTTCCGTCCATCTATTACGCCCACCGTCGATCGGTCATCGAACGCGACGGCATGCTGTTGGCTGAATCCGAGTGGGTGGCTCCCCGCCCGGGCGAGGCTTCCTATGAGGAAACCGTGCGATTCCGCACGGTGGGTGATGCCACCTGCACCGGGGCGGTCCGGTCGGAGGCGTCCACTGTGGAGCGCATCATCCACGAAGTAGCCATCTCCCGGGTATCGGAACGAGGCGCCACCCGGGCCGACGACCGGTTCTCGGAAACATCGATGGAAGACCGCAAACGCGAGGGTTACTTCTAACCAATGGCGGCAATTGCTGACGGCACCGACGCCGTCGTCGAGGCTGGCGGGAATTCCGGACGCGGCTCTGACACTGACGTGAGCCGTGGTGCAGCGGGACAACCGGTGATGGATCTTCTGCGCTTTGCCGCGGTGGGATCTGTCGACGACGGTAAGTCCACCCTGATCGGGCGCCTGCTTCACGACACCAAGCAGCTCTTCGACGACCAGATCGAGGCGATCGAGGCGGCTTCCCGGCGGCGGGGCATCGACGGCATGGACCTGTCGTTCGTGACCGACGGCCTGCGAGCCGAGCGGGAGCAGGGCATCACCATCGATGTCGCCTACCGCTATGCCGCCACCCCCACCCGCAAGTTCGTCATCGCCGACTGCCCGGGGCACGTGCAGTACACCCGCAACATGGCCACCGGTGCCTCGACCGCCGACCTGGCGCTGGTGGTGGTGGATGCACCCAAAGGCCTACGCGAACAAACCCGCCGGCACGTCTGCATCGCCGCACTGCTGGGTGTCCGCCATCTGATCGTGGCCGCCAACAAGATGGACCAGATCGATTGGGACCAGTCGGCCTACGACCGGGTGGTGGCCGAGATGGCCCACCTGTCGGAGCGGCTGGGCGTGGTGTCGTGCACGGTGATTCCCGTCTCCGCGCTCCACGGCGACAACGTGGCCGACCGCACCGATGCGGCTCTGTGGTACGACGGCCCCACCATCCTCGAGGCGCTCGAGCAGGCCCCGGCCGGCGAATGGGCCGGAGTGCAGGGGACCCACCGGGGCTCGGGCGCCCGCCTCCCGGTCCAGTGGGTGCTGCGCCAACCCGGCGGGGGTCGCACCTACGCCGGCATGATCAATGGCGGTCCCCTCCGCCCCGGGGACGAGGTCGTGGTACTCCCGAGTGGTCAACGCTCGAAGGTGACAGCGGTGGAGACCCTCGACGGTCCACTCGGTGAGGCCGCGGTGGGGCTGTCGGTGTCGGTGCAGTTGGCTGACGACGTGGATGTGAGCCGGGGAGACCTTCTGGCCGCGGCCGACGATCTACCCGACGTGGTCACCCAGTTGGTGGCCACCGTCTGCTGGTTCGACGGGAAACCTCTCGTCGCCGGTGCCCAGTACCGGATCAAACACACCACCCGGGTCACCCCGGCGCGCATCGTGTCGGTGGATGCCCGGTTGGATGTCAACCGGCTGGAATTGCTGCCGTCCGACTCTCTGGGGGAGAACGACATTGGCACCGTCACCATCTCGGTGGCATCTCCCCTGGCCGTCGATCCCTATCACCGGAACCGGATCACCGGCAGTTTCGTGGTGATCGACCCGACCACCAACGGAACGGTGGCGGCCGGCATGGTGGGCCTCCCTGACCTGACCCCGCTGGACGAGGACCCCGCCTCCCTCGACGATCACGCCTGATCAGGGGGCAGCTGTGGCATACGAGGCCCCGCTGTACCCGGTATCTCTGGCGGTCTCGGGGCGAAGATGCCTGGTGGTCGGCGGAGGGCGGGTCGCAGCCCGAAAGATAGCGGGATTACTCGCTTGCGGTGCCCAGGTGACGGTGGTGGCTCCCGATGTGATCGACACCATCCACTCGTTGGCCACAACGCCGCACCACGGGACGGAAACGGGTTTGCTCACTGTGGAGGTGCGCCCGTATAGGAGCCCCGAAGCTGCCGACTACCGACTGGTGGTCACCGCCACCGGAATAGCCGAGATAGACCACGCTGTCTTCGGCGATGCGGACGCCGCCGGAGTGTGGGTGAACAGTGCCGACGATGTCAACAATTGTTCCTTCCTGTTGCCGGCGGTACACCGGGACGGGATGGTGACCGTGGCGGTGTCCACCGGAGGAGCCAGTCCGGCGCTGGCCCGGTGGATACGGACCCGGGTGGCGGAGACCGTCGGGACCGACATGTCGGTCGTGTCCGAGTTGCTCGACGAGGCCCGGTCCCGGATGAAGATCTCCGGCAAGTCGACCGAGACGCTCGACTGGGCGCAGATTCTCGAACAGGAGGTGGTGCCGCTGGTGCGCCGAGGTCATGTCGAGGAAGCCCGTTCGGTCCTACGCCAGTTTGTCGACGGGTAACGGTATGACGGCCGGCCGTCAGCCCACGAATCGAGAATGTGGCCACTGACGTACCTTCGGTGGCCATGACGGCTCGGGCACCCCAAACCTCGCCACTTGGAATTGAGCGGCGTCCCGGTTCCGGCTGTATGGAAACGATCGCATCCATGCGGTCAGTCTCGACAACGCTGAGGAGCTGTGGCGACTTCCTGCACAACCACGTGCCGATGGATCCGAGGCAACTAGGGCTTGGCCACCATCACTACCATTGCCACCACAAAGATGATCATCAGGGCGGCCGACGTCCACGCCACTCGCAACCTCAGGAACCGGTGAGCCGAGCCATCCCATGCCCCGCCGGCCACCAACTGTTGGAGGCCCCGCTCGGCCGGCCACAGCACCATCTCGCCGGCCAGGGCGGCGGCGACCCACAGGATGAGCCCCACTGTGACCCATCCGTCCGACGACGAGTAGGCATGGGCACCGTGGCTCATCCCGAGGAGCACGAACCCGAGAATGGGAACCAGAAAGATGATCCGCCCAGCCCAGTTGACTCCGGGACGGTAGTACCGCCTCACCGACTCGGGGATCGGCCCGGAATGGCCGAGCACCACCGCGTAGACGCCGGCCACCCCCACTGCTCCGAACCCGATGAGCGCCACCAGCACATGGGCCAGCAACACCACGTCGTAGGCGGCGCCCCGGTTCACGGAGACGGCCACCAAGGTGGCGGTCATCGGGACGTGGGTGGGCATCCCACCGATTCTTTCATCCCCCGATCACCCGGTACCCCCGGGGATTCCCGGCACCACCCCTGTTGACACCAACTGTGCACCAACCGTGCCCCCACCCGTCCCCCAGGGCGCCCCGTACGCTACCCGGCCCCGAGCATTGCTACGTTGGTAGGTAGGACGACACCAGGAGTTCCCGCTCAGGAACCATCGACACCCTGCCGATATAACTTGGGTAGCCTCGACCACAGCCGCTTCGATCCCGATTGCGAACCTCATGGGACACCACCACAACAGATGAACCAGCTCCGCCTCGATCCTCTTACCGGCCGTTGGGTAGTGGTGAGTACCGACCGGGCCGACCCGCCCATGGCGTTCTCGCTGGTGGCCACCACGCAGGCGGATCCGTCCCGCGCCTGCCCGTTCTGCCCCGGCAACGAGGAGTCGGCCCCTGCGGCGCTGGAGACGTACGGTCCAGAGGGTCGTTGGCTGGTGCGGGTCGTCCCCAGTCTCTATCCGGTCATCGAAGGCGATGAGCCCTTCGTGGTCACCAACCGCGGACCTGTATTCACCCAAGCCACGGCCGGTGGTATCCATGAGGTGCTGGTCCTCTCTCCCGACCACGACAAGAAATGGTCGATGTTGGACGACGACCAGACCAACCTGGTGATGGCCGCCATCCGCGACCGGATCGAAGAACACTCGAGCATCCCGGGTCTCCGCTACAGCCAGGCCATCCTCAACTCGGGGCGGGAAGCCGGCGCATCGGTCGATCATCCGCACGGACAGCTATTGGGAATGTCGTTCGTCCCCCGCGAGCTGGTGGAGGAACAGGCCGGATTCGCCCGGTTCGCCGGACGCTGCCTTCTCTGTACTGCCGTCGACGCCGAGGAGAATGTCGGCCACCGCGTGGTGTATGCCGACGAGCGGGTGCTGGTCATCTGCCCGTTCTGGAGCGGGTCACCCTACGAGATGATGATCATCCCCCGCACCCACTGCCCCCACCTCCACCACAGTCCCCCGGCTGACCTGAGAGCGGTGGGCAAGGCACTGAAAGAGACACTGTCCAGCCTCAGCAGCCTGGTCGGCGACGTGGCCTACAACTTGGTCTTCCACTCTGCCCCCTACCGGGCCCCCGAGCCGTACCACTGGCACGTCCACGTGGTGCCCAAGCTGACCACGGTGGCCGGATTCGAACTGGGCACCGGTGTGTTGATCAATATCAAAAACCCAGAGCAGGCGGCCGAAGAGCTGAGGGTGCGGGTTCCCGTCAACAGCCAACACTGAACCTACCGGCGTCAGCGGCACCTGACCCAACCAACTGCGCGAGACCGGTCAGGCCAGCCCCTTCCGATTGCCCGCTCAACCGAGATAAGGCCCGGCCACGTCCTCGAACAGGTGGGGGTCGACGGTCTTCGGCTTGCCGGCCACTTCCGACAGCGGAATACACACGATGTGCCCCGCCTGGAGGGCCACCATGGTCCCGAACTGACCATCGTGGACCGCCGCCAGCGCGGCGGCACCGAACCGGGTGGCCAGCACCCGATCGAAGGCGGTCGGCGACCCTCCTCGTTGGACATGGCCCAATATGGTGGTTCGCGCCTCGTAGCCGGTGTTCCTCTCGATCTCCCGGGCCAGCCACTCGCCGATCCCCCCGAGCCGGCCGTGCCCGAACTGGTCGGTCCCACCAGCTGGCACCCGGGCCCCCCTGGCCGCCGCCGCCGCGCTCTCGTCAGCGGGGAGTGCGCCTTCGGCCACCACCAAGGTGGAGAAGAAGCGGCCGCCGGAGTGCCGGCGGCGGAGCCGTTCACAGACAGCCTCGACCGAGAATGGCACCTCCGGGATCAGAATCTCCGCCGCACCTCCGGCGATGCCGGCGTGCACGGCGATGTGGCCCACGTTACGGCCCATCACCTCACACACCATTACCCGATGGTGCGACTCGGCGGTTGTCTGCAGGCGGTCGATGGCCTCAGTGGCCACCTGTACGGCGGTATCGAACCCGAAGGTCACCTCGGTACCCGAAAGGTCGTTGTCGATGGTCTTGGGTACCCCCACCACCTTCAAGCCCAGGCTGGCCAGGCGGTCGGCGGCGCCCAGGGTGTCGTCGCCGCCGATGGCCACCAGGGCGTCGATCCCCAACCGTTCGACAGTGGCCAGGGCCTGATCCGGTCCGGCATCGGTGGCGAACGGGTTGGTACGGGATGAGCCGAGGATGGTGCCGCCCCGGGCGAGGATTCCCTGGCACTCGTCGGCAAGCAGTGGTACAGCGGCGCCTTCGACCACCCCCCGCCAGCCGTCGAGGAAGCCGACCGCTTCGTCCTCATAGATGACGGAACCGCCAACCACCACGGCGCGGATCACCGCATTGAGGCCGGGGCAATCGCCGCCGCCGGTCAGGATCCCGATCCGCATAGTCAGGTCCCCACCGTCAGGTCCGCATCGCCATCATCGATGCCGAGCGCTCGAGTTCGAATGCCGCCGCCAGCTCCCGCACCACGTTCCGCACCGGTGGGACCAGGCCCCCGATGCCCGGAGTGCCCAGATACGCGGCCAGAAACGCCCGTCGATTCCGGCCTTCCCATGCCTGGCCCAGCTCACTCAACCCGAGATGGCCGTTCGGGTCCCGCTCGGTGGCAGCCACCATCGCCACGTGGTGGAACGACCACAGCATGTCAGCCACGTCGGCCAGAGGCGATCGATAGCTGGCCCCGTCGGCCTCCAACACTCCGGCGGTGAACTCCGGCCTCCCCCCCGGCGAAAAGTCGAGGACGTACCATCCCAGATCGGTGCGGGCCACTCGGCCCAGGTGGAAGTCGCCGTGGGTTCTGATGGCTGCACACCGGGTGGTCGACGACCGCAGGTCGTCAAGGAGAAGGGACACCGTATCGGTGGACAACAGGTCAGGGGCCACCGGGCGGACAGCATCCTCGACCTCGGTGACCCAGGCGGCGATGTTCCCCGTCTTGCGGCCGAAGGCCTGTTCGAGCCCCAGGTGCATCCGCGCGGTCATGGTGCCCAGACGCCGGGCTTCGGCGGCGAAGTCGCCCCCGGCATGGCCGGGCTCACAGCCGGCGGCGTAGAGATCCCGCAACGAGGTGAGGGCCAGGGACCAACCCACGGTGGACCCGGCCTCGTACTCCTGGACAATGCCCAGGTCGGTCCGCCCCCGGCGCCACACCACCACGGGAGCCAGGAGATGATTGAAACCGACCCCGTCGAGGCCGAGGAAGAGCTCGAGCCCGGGATGAGGTCCCTGGTCGGGAGGGAGCTGCTGGAAGATGGTCAATGCCAACCGGTCATCGAATGTGAGTGACACCGTGTCCTCGGTGGACGCGATCTGACGTACCCGCTCGAGTTCACCGGTGGCGCCACCGATAGCCTCGAGGAGGCACAACATCAGCTCCCCATCGGCCGTCGCATCAAAGACGACGGCCACGCCGTCGGTATCCTCGAAGATCCCGAGCGGCGAGTCGTCGGCATCGGTCAGGAACTGCACCTCGTCGCCGGGAGACCGGAGACCGAACACGGTGTGGACCAGCCGGCCGGCGACGTCAGCGATGACACTGATCAGGCCGGGGCGCCCCGGACGCACCACATCGGCGCTGAGGATGGTGACCGATTCGGGAGAGACATCGGGTGGTTCGTCCTTGGTCGAACGTTCGCCGTCGCCATCGGCAGCCAAGCGGGCCCGGCGGCTGACAAAGGCGGCCACCAGCTCACGCAACGCCGGGTGGGAAGAAGCCGGAACTTCCTCTACCGGGGGGGCCGACTCTGACCAGGTCACAGCGATCCCTCCCGGGGGAGCTCTCCGGCCAGGAGGAACTCCCCGGCCAGTGTCTGGATCGGTTCCACCAACTCGAACCACTGGTAGCCGTAGGGGGCCATGGTGACCGGATACGGTTGGGTGCCCACCATGGGAAACGGTACTCTCCCCAACAACTCGATGGGCTGGCGGCCCGCCCACCTGCCCAAATACAGATCAGCCGGTTGGGCGAAGCGGCTCAGGTTGTGAATGCAGAGGAGCGGGTTGATCTCCTCTGGGTCCTCCCCCGGTGCCAGATACCCGTCGGCCCCGACTTCGGCGTCGGGGGCTCCCTCCATGGTGACCCCAGGCCCC
>OCTA010001598.1_pt1 | contig 20844 bp, 17 predicted proteins | sample 1538991 | NCBI WGS metagenome assembly OCTA01 (sample SAMEA3539302, study PRJEB22396) | soil metagenome | biome: tundra; feature: field; material: soil | place: USA | collected 2010-05 | depth 0.15 m | reverse complement strand
GGACCTACTAACTGGATGGCGACGGGTAAGTTGTCGGCGAAGCCGCAGGGTAAGACCAATGCCGGGAGGCCGGCCAGGTTGGCGGCGGGGATCAGCGAATCGAAGCCGGTGTGAACGGTGTCCTTTGGCGTGCCGCGAGGGGCGGAACTGGGCGCGGCGGGCGGCGGGGAAAGCGGCTGATCGACCTTGGGCGCGATGCCTGTGCGGGCGGGGGCGATGACGGCGTCCAGTTCGCCCCACATCAATTGAATCGCACTCTGCAAGAGGCGGCGGATGCGCATCGCTTTTAAATAATCTTTGGCGGGGATCTCCAGGCTGGCCTTCAAACCGGCGATCTGCGACGGGTCGGCCAGTTGGTCGACCTGGCCGCTCGAAATTAGAGGCTCGAAGATGGATGCTTGCTCGGCGCCAAGAATAGTTGACAGCACCGTTCCATACGGGAACGGCGGGAGAGTGGACTCCACCAATTGGACGCCGCAAGCTTTCAGGGCGTCGAGCGCGGCGGCGAAGGCGGGGCGCGCGGCAGGGTCGGGGCTGTCGGCGAAATTGGCGGCCGCAAAACCGATCCGCAAACGGTCGAGCGGGCGCGCGTACTGCGGCGTGTAATAGAAGCTCTTGCCGGCCGAGCCAGGGTCTTGCCCGTCCTTGCCCGCGATGGCGTGGAGGATCAGGCCGCAATCTTCAGCCGAGCGGGCGAACGGGCCGAGCTTATCTAGCGTCCAGGAAAGCGCCATGGCGCCGTGCCGGCTGACCAGGCCGTAAGTGGGGCGCAGCGCGGTGACGCCACAGAACGCGGCGGGCGTGACGATGGAGCCACTGGTTTCCGAGCCGATGGCGAAGGGCACCAGGCCGGCCGCGACCGCCGCGGCAGGGCCGCTCGAAGAACCGCCCGACCAGCGCGTGCGGTCCCACGGATTGAGTCCGGGGCCGAAGAGCGAAGCGGCCGTGGACCGGTACCCGCCCCCGCCGGCGAGTTCCACCATGGAAAGCTTGCCGACGATCACGGAGCCCACACTACTCAGCTTGTCAATTACCTTGGCGTTGAAATCGAACACCTGCCCGGCATAGGGCCTGGCGCCCCAGGTGGTGGGCAGGCCGGCGCAGCTCAACAGATCCTTCACGGCATAGGGGACGCCTTGCAGCGGGCCGCGCAGAAGGCCGCTCTTGAAGTCCTTGTCCACCGTGCGGGCCTGGCGCAGCGCCTGCTCTTTGAGCGACAGCGCCAGCGCGTTGTAGCGCGGACCGAGCTGCTCCAGGCGTTCGGCGAAAGCGCGGGCCAGCTCCTCGGCGGAAAACTCCTTCTTGACGAGGCGGGCGTTCAGCTCGGCCACGGATGCGAAGAAAACGTCGGTGCCGGGGATGGCCATGGCTCAGACCTTGAACTGGAAGGCGGGCTCGGTTGCCATGGGCACCGGCTGGCCGGCTAGAGTTTCGCCGTTGGTTTTGACCCGATTACGGGCCGCCCGCAGCTCATCGTCCGGTGCTGCCGCCGCCGGTTGGGTCGCGGTCTTGGCCAGCGCCATGGCCGGCGCGAGAGCGGTTGCCAGTTGCCGTCTGGTGAGTTTCATTTTGCTGGTGTACCGCTGGCTTCGTGGCTCAGCGCCTCCATGGCCGCTTTATGCATGACGGAACGCGGCGCGGTCTCTCCGGTCCAGATTTCAAACTGGCCCACGGCCTGTTCGATGAACATGTCGAGGCCGGGAATGGCGGTCTTGCCCTGTTCTCTGGCGCGCCGGAGGAGCGCCGTTTCGAGCGGGTTGTAGACCATGTCGAACACGACGTCCGCCGGAATCGAACCGTTGAAGAAACACTCGTCCACGTGCGGGAACATGCCGAGGGGCGTGGCGTGCACCACGGCGTCGAAATGGCGCCCTTCGAGCTGTTCCTTGGCCAGCGCCTCGGCGCCGCAGATCTTGGCCAGCGCGCGCACGCGGTCCGGATTGCGGCCGGTGAGAGTGACCTTGCCGCCGGCATCGGAGAGCGCGAAGGCGGCTCCGCGCGCGGCTCCGCCGTTGCCGACAATCAGCACCGTGGATTTCTGCAGCCGCAGCACGCGCGCCAGCGGGGTGGTGACGCCGGCCACGTCGGTGTTGGCGCCGCGCCAACGGCCGGCTTTGCGCCACACGGTGTTGACCGCGCCAATCCGCTTGGCCAGCGGATCGATGGCGTCCAGGTAGCGAATGACTTTCTGTTTGTGGGGAATGGTGACGCTGAACCCGGCCAGCGGCAGACGTTCCGCCATGGTGAAGAAATCGCGCAGGTGGGCGGGGGTGACCAGAAACGGAAGGTACACGGCGTCGGTGCGGCGCGCCTGAAACGCGCGGTTGAGGACCGAGGGCGAGATGGAATGGCGGACCGGATCGGCGATGACGCCATAGACCTTGGTCGCCTTGGCCAGCTTTTCGACGCGGTAAAGATGGCGCAGATAGTGCCCGCTCACCTGGCCCGCCGCGGTGCTTTCGGCCACCAGCGGCGCGGCATAGGTGAAAGCGCCGCCAAAAACCGGCGAGAGGACGCGCGTGGGAAAGCCCAACTCGCCCATGGCCAGCACCACCATCCTGTGTTTGGGAAGCGCGCGCGCCGCCGCCAGCACGCGTATGTTGTCGGAAGGTTTGCGCGCAGTGGTGACGATCTTGTATCCGTCGGCGGTCACCCGCATCATGCGGGCCACCACGGTATCCAGAGCCGGCGTGGCTTCGAAGTTGTGGTACGACACGATGACCTGGGCGCGCCCGCGGAACTGGTGCAAGCGTTCCTGGGCGGCCTCGGCGCTTTCGATTTCGACATCCACCGCCTGCGCCCCGCAACGGACGGCCTCATCGAGCACGGCCATCTGGTCCTCGATGCTGCCGTTGAACTTTCCGTGATTCTGGTGGCGCCGGCAGGTGGCCAGGATCAGGGTGTCGGGGAACTTATCGAGGAAGCCGCGGATGGCGGTGGCGCCCTCGATGGGCTGGTCGAGGAAGTCGAGACGAAACTCGAGAAACGTCTCACCCGACTCAGCCTCGCGACGGGCGTGGGCGAGCAAGCTCGGAACGTCCGGCAGGCCCAGCGCGATGCATATGCGCGGGAGAGACCTGGTCTGCACCATTGTAGGGAATTCCCAGGTTACCACAGGGGGTCTGGCGCGCCGCGTCCGCGCAGGGCAACGGGTGTGCGACGCAAAAATGGCGAAACTCTCGATTCCTAGTGAATTCGCATGAATCTGAATATAGGGGTACACAACGCGTTGATCTTTCGAGAGGCGTTGTATCAGGGCACGGCTTCAGCCGTGCCGGGGGATCGGGAGAGAGGTTTGGGCTTTAGCCCCCGTGGACTCAGGCAAGCCTCAGTGGCTAAAGCCTTTGGCTACCGATGTGTTGCGGCACGGCTGAAGCCGTGCCCTGATACAAAGCCAGCCGCCCGGTCCCCACATTCATGTCGCACACCCCAGGGCAAGTTGCAACCGGGCGCGCGCTGGGGCATGGTAAGAGGAGATGTCATTCGAGCTCTTGCGCGGCATGGTGGGCATCATCGGCATCGGCTGCGCACATATGCTGGCACGCACCCTGGTGGGCGTGCGCAAGGGCAGGTCGAAACGGTCGCGGGTTTACGGCTGGGTCCTCCGCACCGCAGTCTGCCTCGGAGCCGTGGCGTTGCGGCATTCGCTCGATCTCACGGACCTGGCGATCTGGGGCCTTGCCGTGGCGGCGTTCGCCGCCGGCTGGTGGGACGCGTCAAGAGAAAGACAAGTCGAAGACCTGACGCACGAGATCTTCCCCGAGGAAGAGGATAAGACATAGGACGCAGAGCAGCCCCCCGCCCGCGACTGACCAACGTGGCGCACGCACTCATGCGTGCCGTGTCGAGACTTTTCTCGACACATGTTCTCGAATAAGAAGCCATGCGTCGGCACGAGTGCCGACGCGGCACGCACGAGTGCGTGCGCCACCTCAAAGTTATTTTCTGACAGGCCCTAACTATGCCTGCGCGGCGGCGGGCACGGGCTGCGGACGGCGCGCGGCACGGCGAGCGGTCCACCATAGCTTGGCGGCGGACAGGCCGACCATCAGCGCGGTCAACAATAGGATGGCGAAGACCGTTTGCGGAATGGTCAGGCTGCGGCGCAGGAATGTCGTCCAGCCGCCGTAGACGATCACCACGTGCACCCAATAGACCAAGAGCGATGTCTTGCCCAGCGACTGCATCCAACTCCAGCTTGCCCGCGCGCCGTATTCGGTCCAAAGATAGGAGCCGGCCAGGAATGTCAGAATGATGCCGGCGCGAATGAAAACCAGCGTCGGGCTATTGGTCCAGAAACTGGAGTTCGGGTAAATCGAGTAAGGGTTATTGGAAAAATACTGGTTGGTGAAGATCAGCGCGAAGCCGATCAGCACCGACCATTGCATCAGCCGGTCCATACGGGCTTCGGCCGTGCGTTTCACCGCGAGGCCGGCCGCAATGCCGAATCCAACATACGAGGCGCAGGGAAAGAACGGAAAGCGGCCGCGCCCGGCTCCCGGCACCAGGTACTCGCGCAACAGCGGCGGCACGCCATCCCAGGGAAGGTTCGCCATCAACGGCGACAACATGGCGATGGCCGCTGCGCCGAGCACGGCGAAACGCATGCGGCCTTCGGCACCGAATGCCGCCGCCGCCGCGAACACCGCGAGCGCCACCGCCATGCAGTTGAGAATATCCACCTTGGTCAGTTCCTGCAGGCCGCCACTGGGCAAGCCGCCCAACCAATTGGTGAAGCGGAACAGCAGCGCGATCCCCATGATGTACGCGGCGCGCCGTAGCGCAACCGCCCAGCGGCGCCACGGGCTGGCCTCGCGCCGCGCCAGGCTTTCCATCTGGAACGCAGTCGTCATTCCGGCCATAAACAGGAACAGCGGCGCGGCCATGCCGCCGACAAACTGGGAGAGCACGTAAGGGCCGCCATCGCGCGTATCCAGGCGCGCAAAGGCATTGAAGGCGTGGCACTGGATCATGACGACCACCGCCAGCCCGCGCATCCAATCGAGAAAGGGGAATCGTTTCACTTCGAGGATCAGCCTGTGCTTACGCAGTGCAATTTAGCACAAATTGTTGGGGCGACGCGGCGAAGCTCAGTGGAAAAAGACCCGGCGGGGCATGCCGGGCCCAATGAGTCTCCACAACTGAATGATCGGCCGCGATTCGCTTTGCCAACCCAATCGTGACGTATGTATCAGGGCACGGCTTGAGCCGTGCCGCAAAATGCAGCCGTCGTGAGGGCTTTAGCCTCTGCTGCCTGGCCGACCAGCACCCAGGGGCTAAAGCCCGATTCCCTACTATGACTGCGGCACGGCTGAAGCCGTGCCCTGATACAAAGCCAATCATGCCCCAAATGCGCCCGGAAATGCACAAAACTCGCGGGGCGGCCATGCCCGGCCCTACGGGCAAAGATCTAGGCCGCTGGTTGATTGGCGGCCACGCGGCGGCTCAGCAGGGCGTAGGCGCCGAAGAGCGCGGCCGAATAGAAGAGGTCCGCCAGCAAGGTGCGGCCATAAAATGGAATCGCCGCCACATAGCAAGCCATCAGGCCGGCGGCGTTGTGCGTATAGAGGGACACCGGCTTCAGCCACATCGCAAAATTGGTAATCAGGAAAAACTGCACGCTGCCCGCGACCGCCGCGGCGCCGAAGGCGAGCGGGTTTTGGGTCGAGCGCAGCCGTGAGCCGATCCACACATAAATCAGGAAGCTCGCATACACGAACGGAGTCGCGAACGAATAGCCGCCCACAAACGGGTCGGTGACGAGCATCAGCACCAGCGGCAGCAGGTAAGCCTTCCAGCCGCTGAGCCGGCCGCCGGCAAAAAGGCTGACGCCGCCCACCGGCGAGAAGTTCGGCGCGTGCGGTACCAGGCGGGCCAGAATACCCACGATGGTGAGGCCAATGGCCAGCGGCCTCGATGTATTGTTCTTCATTCGTGTTCTCCTTAATCGATTATCCATCAGAATGAGCCGAGCCGGCATGGTTCGGATCCCATAAAGTTTCCGGATCGCCGGTGATGTGGGTCGCCCAGCGGCTCCAGACAAAAAAAGCGTCGCTGAGCCGGTTGAGGTAGCGAATCGCCTCCGGCGGCACACTTTCGACGCGGGCCAGGGCCACCACGGCGCGTTCGGTACGGCGGCACACTACGCGGCAAAGGTGTAGATCGGAGTTCAGGCGGCCGCTGCCGGGCAGCACGAAGGAGTGCAGCGGCGCCATATCGCGATTGACGCGGTCCATTTCGGTTTCGAGGCGAGTCACGTCTTCATCGGCCACGCGTGCCTGGCGTTCGCCAACGTCTTCGGGCAGGGTGGCCAGAATCGAACCGAGGTTGAACAGCTCGTGCTGGACGCGCAGCAGAACCGGCACCAGCGTCCAGACGCGGCCGTCATGGTCGACCAGCGCCTCGGCGGTCGAGCGCGCGGCGCCCACGAAGGCGTTCAGCTCGTCCACCGAGCCGTAGGCTTCGATGCGCGGCCCATCCTTGGCGACGCGCTGGCCGCCGGCGAGAGCGGTTTCCCCTTCGTCGCCGCCGCGGGTGTAGACGCGGCCGATGGTCAGGTGAGGCGGATCGAACGGCTGTTTACTCATATTCTCATTTTGCTCCCGCGAACGACCATTTCAAACCGGTCACGAAATTCAGGCGCGGCGAAGGGTAGCCGAATACCTCTTCGTAATGCTGGTCGAGCGCGTTGCGCAGGTTGCCGTAGGCGGTGAGGCCGCGGCCGAGCTTGTAGTTGAGATTTAGCCCCAAGTTGGCATAGCCGGGGTTTTGAAACAAGCCGGCGGATGCGCCGTAGCTCGGATCGACATCTAGAATGGAACCGCGGAAGTAGCCATCCAGGCCGCCCGAGACGCGTCCGCGCGTGAAGGTGGCGGCGAAAGCGCCCGAATTCGCCGGGCGGCGCAGCAACTGCTGGCCCACTGTAAACGGCGCCGGCGCCAGGTTGGCGGTGCCGTTGAGCGAAAGAATTTCCGAATCGAGCCAGGTGTACCAGCCGGTGATGTAAAACCAGCGGGCGGGCCGCAGGCGGGCGGAGTATTCGGTGCCCAGGCCGCGCGCGTTAGCGATGTTGTCGGATTCATAGTGGCTGAGCACGGAGAGATTGCCACCCAGAATGACGATCAGGTCGTAGTAGCGGTTGTCGAAGAAGGTGGCGTCGAGCGAGAGAATGTCGTGGAAAAAGCGGTGCTCCACACCCGCGTCGAAGCCGCGCGTGCGCTCCGGCTTGAGCGACGGATTGTCGGTGTAAGCCAGGTCGAAGCCGGTGGGTGGGCGAAAGCCGGTGCCGAAGGAAGCGTGCAGCCGCGTGCCGCCCCGCGTGTACGCGGCGGCCACCTTGGGATCGACGGCGCTGACGGACTGCGCCGGAAAGACCGGACGCGAATAGCCATCGGTCGGAATGGCGCCGGTGCTCACAAACTCGCCGCGCACGCCAGCGTTAATCGACCAGCCGCCGGGCAGTTGAAAACGGTTCTCGAGGTAGAACGCGAGATCGTTGCGGCGGATAGGGAAGGTGTCGGAGCTCGCATCGGTGATGTAAGTGTTGCGCACTTCCTCGATGGTCTCAACCGTGCCCAAGGCCACCGTGTACCAAGGCTTGACGCTGGCGGTCATGCGCCATTCGGCCTGGCCGCGAAGATCCTTGTTGAAGCTGAACCCGTAGGGGCTGGTGTAGCCGTTGTTGTTGAGGAAGAACGAGGCGAACAAGTCCTCCTTGATGCGGCCCGAGAACAGGTCCGCCTGGTAATGAGCCAGGTAATCGGAAGAGTTGTTCTTGCTGCGGCTGACGGTGTCGATGCCTGCGTAGTTGTTATTGGGATCGGAGCCATAGGGGCCGGGCTCGCCGACGGTGTTGGAATCGAAGTCGCCATGGAAGTTCAGCGACTGGCTGCCGAAACGGCGTAGAAGGTTGAGCATCAGGTTCTCATTGCGATAGTCGCTGTTGGGCACCGGGCCGTTATCGTCGAGGCGCGAAGCCGCGAAGGAGATGCCGAACCCAGCCAGAGTGTCGCCGCCAGCGATGCCGAAGCGACGCTCCTGGTAAGTGCCGCCTTCGGCGAGGATATCGAGGTTGGGTGCGCCGCCGGCTTCGCGGGTGACGAAGTTGACCACGCCCGAGTTGGCGTACTCGCCGGCGACGGCGGATTCGGGACCGCGAATCACCTCGACGCGGTCCAGTTCCTCGGCCGGAATGTGGGCGAAATCGAAGGTCCCGCCGAAACCATTGACCGGGATGCCGTCGATCTCGACGAGATTGAAATCGTCATAGCCGCCGCGCAGATAGAGCGAGGTAAGGCCGCCGGTGAATCCGGTCTGGCTGACGGCCATGCCGGGGAGAAAGCGGAGCAGGTCGACGGCCTGCGCCAGGTTGCTCTGGCGGATCTCTTCACTGGTGACGATGCTGGTGCTGCCGCCCTGCTGGCTGGCCGGGACATCGATGGCGGAGCCGACCACGCTCACCGAATCCTGGAGCGGCGCCAGTTCCAGCTTCACGAGCAGGGGCTGCGATGCGGCGGCGAGAGCGATTTCGGCGGTGCGGAATCCGGGCGCGGCAACCACGAGTTTGGCATCGGGCGCATTGGCAACAGCGGTATCGAGCTCGAACGAGCCGTTGACACCGGTCAGCGTGCGGGCGGCGATTCCGGCGGGGACCGACACAGCGACCTGGGCGCCCACGACGGGAGCGCCGGACGGATCGGCAACCGTGCCTTTCAACGAAGCAGCCGGAAGGCCGGCGGAAAAGAGCAAGAGCAAGGCCGCAAGGCCCTGGAGACGTATATACATTCGAGGCTCCTCCCTAGAGAGCCGAAGGTAAACAATCTCGCTGGCCGGTCTCCTGGTTTGCGCATCGTCGAATCGCCCAGCCTTCCCATTCCATCGCTGGAACAGTGACTCACTAGGGGCGATTCTCCGCGCTTACAGTGGCTGGGCCACGCCGGATTTGCACCGGCTTCCCGTACACCAGCGGACAATCAGATACTTTTCGAGTGTACACTAATTCATGACGTGATGCGAATCCGAAAGACTTGTTTCGCCCACTTGGGGCTGGCGCTCGCATTTCTGGGAGCGACGCTTCCGGCGCTCCACTCCGCGGGTAAACCCGACAAGAGAAAATCGCAAGCGGCGTACCAGCGTGGGCAACGCGCCGACCAGGCGGGCAGCCGGGAAGAAGCCATCGGCGAATATTCGGAGGCTCTTGAAGAAGACGCCGGCAACGCCGCGGCGTTGCGCGCGCGCGGTCTGGACTACCTGGCCGGCGGCGACAAGGTGAAAGCGCTGGCCGACCTGGAACAAGCAGTGCGCTTGCAGCCGGCCGACGCCCAGGCTTACTGGGCGCGCGGCGACTACTATGCCAAGGCGGGAGAAGGCGCGCGCGCCGTTCAGGACTACACCACGGCGATCGGCCTGAAGCTGGAACGGACGGAAGTGTACACCGGACGAGGGAATCAGGAGCTGGCGCTGGGCGATCACGAAAAGGCCGCGGCGGATTTCACGCGGGCTCTGGAGTTGCGGTTGGATAACGCCGACGCAGACAAGGGCCTGGGCATGGCGCGCGCAGCCGAAGGGCGCTTTCGCGAGGCGGTAGACGCTTTCGATTTGTGCCTGCGCAGGCGCCCCGACGACGCGGCCGTTTACGTGGAGCAGGCACTGGCCTACGCCTCGCTGGGCGATTACCGGCGCGCGCTGGCGGGCCTGGACACGGCGGTGCGGCTGCGGCCGGTGGACGCCCGCGCGCTACGCACGAGGGGCGCGGTAAAGGAAGTGCTCGGCGACAAGGACGGAGCGGCGGCGGATTACACGGAAGCCATCCGGCTGGACCCGAACGATGTGCGCCTGTATCTGGCGCGCGGCACGGTTTTTGCGCAGCAGGGGAAGCTCGAAGAGTCGTTGCGGGACCGCAACCGCGCGGTGGAACTGGACCCGAAGAACGCCGAAGCTTATGTCGAACGCGCCGCCTCATACCACGCGCTGGGAGAGCATGAGAAAGGGCTGGCCGACCGCACTGCCGCGATCGCGCTGAACCCTGCATTGGCGATTGCGTGGCGGGCGCGTGGCGGCGACTACATCCTGCTGGGGCGCTACGACGAGGCCCTGGTGGATTTGCAGCGCGCCGCGCAGTTGGAGCCGGAAAACACGGAAGCCCAACAACTGCTGGCGCTGGCGGAGCAGAAAGTGCGAGAAGCGATCGAGGCCGCTCGCGCCAGGGAAGTGGCGCCGGACACGGTGGCGGTGGACCTGCCGGGCGCGCCCGCCGCGCCGGCGCCCATCGCCACTGGGGGGCCGCCGAAACCGGATGCCGCGCCAGCGCCCGAACCGCAGGCGCCAGTGGTAAAGCCAGCGCTCAAAGCGGAGGCGGCGGCGCCGAAGTCCGATGCCGCGCCAACGCCCAAACCGCCAGCGCCGGCTGTTAAACCAGCGCTGAAAACGGAGCCGGCGCCGCCGAAGCCGGCGCCCGAAGCGGCCAAGGATGCGTCCGCCCATCAGGCGGCAGGGCGCAAGCTGATTCAGGAGGCGAAATTCGCCGAGGCTATCGAGCAACTCAGTGCGGCGATCCGGTTGGACGCGACTTCGGCGCGGGCATACAACGCGCGAGGCTACGCGCAAATGCGCCTCAAGCATTTTGCCGGGGCGATTGCCGATTTCGACAACGCCATCCGGCTCGATCCGAACTACGTCAACGCGTACCAGAACCGCGCCGCCGCGCGCAGCGGTTTGGGCGACAAGGCCGGCAGTGATGCGGACCTGGAGAAATCGCGGGAATTCAGCAAAGAGCTCCAGTAGGGGCTCGTGGCGCGCGAACTCGTGCGGGCCGCGCCGGCACTCGTGCCGACGCCCGGTTTCCCGCGCGCGAGCATGTGTCGAGAAGAGTCTCGACACGGCACGCACGAGTGCGTGCGCCACGGAGAAAAGAGCAGACGCATGGACTACACGTACGAAGATATCGCCAAGATGATCGATCACTCGCTGCTGAACCCGACCCTAACGGCGGCGGAAATGGAGCGGGGCTGCCGGCTGGCGCTCGACTATGATGTGGCCAGCGTCTGCATCCTGCCGTATTACCTGCGCCGGTGCGCGCAGATGCTGGCAGGCAGCCAGGTGAAGGCGAGCACCACCATCGGCTTTCCGCACGGCTGCCACACCACGGCCGTCAAAGTGGCCGAAGCGGAGCGGGCGCTGGCCGACGGCGGGCAGGAACTGGACATGGTAGTGAACATCAGCGCGGTGTTGAGCGGCGACTGGAGATACGTCCGCGATGACCTGGCGGCGGTGATCGCAGTGACCCACGCCGCGGGACAAAAAGTGAAGGTGATTTTCGAAAACTGCTATTTGAACGACGCGCAGAAGATCCGCCTCTGTGAGATTTCGAGCGAGTTGGGCGCCGATTGGGTGAAGACGTCCACCGGATACGGCAGCGGGGGCGCCACCATCGAAGACCTGGTGCTGATGCGGAAGCATGCCGCGCCGCGGGTGCAGGTGAAGTCCGCCGGTGGGATTCGCGATCTGGAGGCGCTATTGGGCGTGCGCGCGGTGGGCGTGACGCGCTCCGGCGCCACCCGCACGGCATCCATGCTGGATGAGTGCCGGCGCCGGTTGGGATTGCCTGCGCTGGAGCGCACCAGCGAGAGCTGAGACGCCGCGCGGGAAATGGGGGCGGGTGCGGCGCGGGCCGGGCATGCCCGGCCCCTACGACGCGAGCGGCATCACCGTTGCGAGCGCTGCGCTCACCTTGCGGCGGTCGGCAGGCTTCAGGCGGCCGATCTTGCCGACGATCAAACGGTTGTCCAGGGTGAAGAACTTCATACGCACCACGCTTGCCATTTTCAGGCCGGCGGCAGAGGGCTCGATTTCGGTGTCGAGCGGCCACGGCGCATTGCGCAGATCCGTGATCATCGCCAGCACAGTGTAGCCATGGCGGTTGAACGACGGCCGGCTGAGCACCAAGGCGGGGCGTCTGACGGCGGCCGGCGAATCCGTGAAGGGAAAAGGAACCACCACCACATCGAAGACATCACAGGTCATCGAAATTCTCGTGATCGTGAGGCGAATCCCATTCGGGCGCAAGCGTGTGCGAAATTGCGCGAAGCCAGGGCAGATCGAGCGGCTGCGCTTTGCGCATCCTTACGGTATTCCCGGTAACCTCGTAGGCCAGGTAATCCCCGGCGCGAACATCGAGCTTGTCGCGGACTTTTTTGGGAAGTGTAACCTGGCCTTTACTGGTGATTTTGCTGACCATAAGCGCCGCCGGTTACAGTATAGCGCATTACTTCCTTACCGCCTTACCAGGCTCCGGTTGATTCACCGGGAAACCCGGCTTTTTCAGCTCGAGGAAGCGGCCGTCGCGATAGTCGAAGACGTAGTCGTAGGAAGCCATCTCTTGGTCGCTCGGCGGCTGCTTCATTTCTTTCGCCCGGGAGACCTGCACGTTTCGGTCGTCGTAGCTTAACCGCACCATAAAGAACAGATCCCAGTGGTCGGCGGCGATGGGATCGTTCAAGAACAGAAGACGGCTGCCCGGACGGATGGCGGGTGCGACGGCATGAAGCTGGGCCACGGTGTTGCGATTCAGGGTAGCCGTCTCGTTCGCACTATAGATTCCGGCGTAGCCCAGGGGCTTGTAAGCCGCATAGAGAATCGCCATCGAGAGCAAAAACAAAGCCGCGCCCCTGGCTCTCGACAGCCACCATTCGGCAAGCGGGACACCGCCCGTGGCGAGCGAGGCAAGTTTCACCAGGAGGACGGTGACGTAGAGCATCCATCCGAACACGCACACGTAATATTGGGGCGCTCCGCGCGGCTCGATGAATGCAATGGGCAGCGGACTGAGCATCAGGTACAACCAGGCGAAGCCCAGCACACGCGACCGTGCGACCAACGCGATGGCGGCCATCGCGGTCCAGAGCAATAGCACCGCCCAGGCCGGCCAGTCCGGCATGGCGAGAAAGTCTCCCAGGAAGTGGCGGCTGGTAAGCATGAACTGAGTCCAGGTGAAGGACGGCCGGTAGGCGGAGAGATGAACCATAGACAGAGAGCCGAGCGATCGGCCAACCACGAATAGCACAGCCACTGCGCCGGTCAGCAGCGTGGCGAGGCCTTCGCGGAACAGCCAGCGATAGAGCTTTGCAGGCTGCCAGGCGCGCGGCGGATGGTAAAGCAGTTCATAGGTTCCCAGAAATGCCGGCAGCATCACGGCCATTTCCTTGGTATTCAAGGCGCAGATGTAGAGCGCGAAAAGGGCCGTCCATTGCCAGGGCTGGAACGACGCGGCCCGAGCGCGCACCCGCAGATAGAGCGCCAGCGCGGCAAAGAGGAAGAAATAGCAGAGGACGTCGTAGATGAATCCGGTGTCAAAATAGAGCGACGCGAGACGCTGCTGATAGGCCATCGCCAGCGCGGTGAGAGCGGCGATCTCACGCGATGCGGAGAGGCGGCGCGCCACCGCATAAGTCAGCCAGATGTTGGCGGCCAGGATGGCGAGATTGGAAGCGTGAAACCAGAAGGGATGGAAACCGGCGAAATCGACGATCACGCGGTACCACACACTGCCCATGGGACGTATGAAATCGGAATTGAGGAAGAACAGCAGGTTGGCAGAGATGAGATGGCCGATGGAAAAGACCCAGGAGCGATATAAGTTCATCAGGTCGTCGCCCGTGAAATAGACGTGGAGGGAGGGGCGCGTCAGGCGGAAAAAGTAGGCGGCCAGCAGGAGCGCGCCGGCGGCGATCAGGCCGCGATCGACCAGGCGCATGTCGGGCGCCGGGCCGGATGGACGGGAGCGCGCGATAACAGGCGCTGGGACGGCGGCCGGCACGGGAGCAGGCTCGGGGGCAGGAGGCGGCGCTTGGGCCTGGCAGCGGGCGCGTTCCAGGATGTCCTCGGTATCGGCGGCGCCGGGCGGGTCGAAGCGGGCCCGCATGACGGCCAGGACCTGGGCGGCGAGCTCGTCTTTTTCGCGATCCGTCATGTCATGCTTTTAGGCTGAAACGATAGCGGCGCCGGATCATCACTTCACCAGGCTGGCGGATCGTCCCGCGAAATCCAGCACCCAGCCGGGGAAGATTCCGAGGACCAGTGTGCCGATGGCAGGCAGGATGAGAGCCGCGGAGAACGCGGGCGTGAGGGGCTCGGCGCTGGAGGCGGCTTCGCCGGGATCGCGGAAATACATCATCACGAGAAGGCGCAGGTAGTAATACGCGGCCACCGCGCTGTTGAGCAGGCCGAGCACGGTGAGCCACACCAGGTGCGATTCCAAAGCGGCTTTGAAGATATAAAACTTGCCGAAGAAGCCGCCGGTAAGCGGCACACCGATCAGCGAGAGCAGGAAAATGGAGAGCATGGCCGCGACGAACGGCTGCTTCTGCGCGAGACCGGCGAAATCTTCGATGCTTTGATACCGCTCGCCTTTGCCGGAAAGATGGCTGACCACGGCGAACGCGCCCACGTTCATGCACGCGTAAGCGGCCAGGTAGAACATGGCGGCGGCGATACCGACTTCCGAGCGCGACGCCAGCGCCACCATCACGTAACCGGCGTGCGCGATGGAACTGTAGGCCAGCATGCGCTTGACGTTGGTTTGCAGCAGCGCGGCGAAGTTGCCGATAGTCATCGAGAGCAGCGCGGAGGCCCACACCAGCGGCGCCCAGGCGTGGCCGATGGGCGCGAAAGCGGTCATGAAGATGCGCAGAAAGATGGCGAAAGCGGCCGCTTTGGGACCGGCGGACAGGAATGCCGAAACCGGCGTGGGCGCGCCCTGATACACATCCGGCGCCCAGATCTGGAACGGGGATGCGGAGACTTTGAAGGCCAGCCCGACGAACATCAGCGCCGCCGCCAGGCCGACCATGACCGGCAAGGGCGCGTCAGGACCCGTGACGACGGCGCGCACCACGCTGAGATTGATGCTGCCGGTTTCACCATAAATCAGCGCCACGCCGTAAAGGAAGAAACCGGTGGCGAAGGAGCCGAGCAGAAAATACTTGAGCGCGGCCTCATTGGCGCGCTTGTCATCGCGGAGATAGCCGGCGAGGATGTAGCTGGCGATGGAGGAGATTTCCAGTCCGATGAAGATGATGATGAGGTCGTTGGCCGCGGCCATAATCGATTGGCCGGCGATGGAGAACAGCAGCAGCGCATGAAACTCGCTGGTTTCGGCCTGCTGCCGTTTGAGGAAACTGAAAGAAGGCAAAATGGTGAGGATGCCGACGCCCAAAACCAGCACGCGGAAGAAGGTCGCGAAGCCATCCACGATGAGCATGCCGCCGAATGCCGGACCGGCCTCGGAGTACGCATAGATGGCGGCAGCAATGGCGGCCACTAGCGTAGCCAGGCTGAGCGTTCCATAGACCTTGGATTCGCGCCGGTTGAGCAACGGATCGAGCACCATGATCAAGGTGCCCATCGCGGTGAGGATGATTTCGGGCAGGAAACGGATCAGGTCGGTGGGATTGAACATGGGGCTAACGGGCACGGCTCACCTCCGTGCTCGCGGGACCGCGGAGATCGACCCGGTAGGGTACATTGACCTGGGTTTGTTCGAGCACGTGGGCGGTGGTCTTGCCGACTGGGTCGAGGAAAGATTTCGAGTAGACGCCCATCCAGACCATCATGGCGATCAGCGGAACGACGACTACCCACTCGCGCAGGTTGAGGTCGGGCATGTGCGACCTCACTGCCTCTTTCAACTCGCCGTAGAAAACGCGCTGGTACATCCAGAGCATGTAGCAAGCGGAGAGAATGACTCCCAGCGCGGCCCATATGGCCCATTTGAAATTGGCGAGGGCGGCGCCTTGCAGCACCAGGAACTCGCCGACGAAATTGTTCAGCAGCGGCAGTCCGATGGAAGCCAGCGTGGTGATGAGGAACACGGTGGAGAGCCACGGCGCGGCAGTGGCGACGCCGCCGTAATCTTCAATCGCGAGCGAGTGGCGGCGATCGTACATCAGCCCGACCAGCGCAAACAGCGCACCGGTGGTGATGCCGTGATTGAGCATCTGGTAGACCGCGCCATCGAGGCCGATTTGGGTGAAGGAAAAGATGCCGAGCACGACGAAGCCGAGATGGCTGACCGACGAATACGCCACCAGCTTTTTCATATTCGGCTGCACCATGGCGACTAGCGCGCCATAGATGATGCCGATGATGGCCAGCACCGCGATCCACGGAGCGCAGCGGCGCGCGGCGGCGGGAAACAGCGGCAGCGCATAATGCAAAATACCGAAGGTGCCCATCTTCAGCATGACGGAGGCCAGCATGACGGAACCGGCGGTGGGAGCTTCGACGTGCGCGTCCGGCAGCCAGGTGTGGAGCGGGAACAGCGGCACTTTGATGGCGAAGGCGACGAAGAAGGCCAGGAAGAGCAGCATCTGCTCGAAGGCGGTGAAGACCAGGCGGCCGCTGGCGAGCTGGTCCAGGATGGCGGCGTAGCCGAACGTGCCGGCGCGATTGTACAGATAAATGATAGCCGCCAGCATCAGCACCGAACCGGCCATGGTGTAGAGAAAGAATTTCACTGCGGCGTAAATGCGCCGGTCATGGCCCCAGATACCGATTAGGAAATACATGGGCACCAGGCTGACTTCCCAAAACACGTAAAACAGAAACAGGTCCTGCGCCAGAAACACGCCCACCAGGCCGACTTCCAGCAGCAGCAGGAAAGCGTAGAATTCCTTAACGCGGCTCTGAATGTGGTTCCAGCTAATCAACACACAGATGGGAGTGAGGAAGGTGGAAAGCAGCACCAGCCAGAGGCTGACGCCATCGGCTGCGATGTGAAAACGGATTTCGGGCGATGAGATCCAAAGCAGATCGACGGTCAATTGATCGCCGGCGACGCTGCGGTCAAACCAGCCGAGCAGCGCTAGCGAAGCGAGAAAGGTGACCAGCGAAATCGCCAGCGCCCAGTAGCGGCTCGAAGCCGGCGAGGAACGCGGCAGCGCCAGCGCGATCAGGAATCCGGCGGCCGGAAGCAGGAGAACGAGCAGCAGCAGGTTCATCGCAGGCCTCCCAACACGATCATGGCCGCCATGCCAAAGATCACCAACACGCCGCCGAACGCAATCCACGTGGCGTAACTGCGTGTGTTGCCGGATTGCGCCAGGCGCAACACGCCCCCGATGCCTTTCGCGCGTGCGCCGATGCCATTGACCGTACCATCGATCAGCCCGGCGTCGAAGCCCTTCCAGAGCACCACGCGCGAGCCGCCCACCAGGGGCTTGACCACGGCCGCATCGTAGATCTCGTCCACGAAATACTTGTTGTAAACCAGCGTGTAAAGGCCCTTGGCGCCGCTCGCGATGGAATCGGGGATGCCCGGCCGGTACACGTACATCAGGTAAGCCAGCGCGATACCCAGCAGGCCGGCGGCGCTGGCGACGGCCATGGGACCAAACGCCTCTGGCGCTTCAACCGCCGGAAAAACGGTGCGGAGAAAGTCGGGAATTTTGAAAAGATAGCCGCCGACTAGCGAGAGGCCAGCCAGAATCACCAACGGGATCAGCATCACGGGCGGCGATTCGTGCGGATGCTCCTTGCCGCGATATTTCCCGAAGAAGGTCATGAAGAACGCACGGAAGACGTAGAACGCGGTCATGCCGGCGGTGAAGACGCCGACCCAGTACAGCCACGGCGCGCGATGATCGGCGGCCAGCAGGATCGCATCCTTACTAAAGAAGCCGGAGGTAAACGGGAAGCCGGCAATGGCGAGCGAAGCGCAGAGCATCACGCCGAAGGTCCAGGGAATTTTGGCGCGGAGCCCGCCCATCTGCCGCATGTCCTGCTCGCCGGAAAGCGAGTGGATCACCGCGCCCGCGCCGAGGAAGAGCAGCGCCTTGAAAAACGCGTGCGTCATCAGATGGTAAATTCCGGCGGAAAAAGCGCCGCAGCCGACGCCCACGAACATGTAGCCGAGCTGGGAAACGGTGGAGTACGCGAAGACTTTCTTGATATCGTTCTGCGCCAGGCCGATGGTGGCGGCGACGAACGCGGTGGCGATGCCGATGTAGGCGATCACGTCCATCGCGATGGGAGCGTGCGTGTAAATGACCCACGACCGCGCCGTCATATAGACGCCGGCGGTGACCATGGTGGCGGCGTGGATCAGCGCGGATACCGGCGTGGGGCCGGCCATGGCGTCGGGCAGCCAGATGTAAAGCGGAATCTGCGCGGACTTTCCGCAGGCGCCCACCATGAGCAGCAGGCCGATGGTGGTGAGCACCCATTCCGGGGCGCTGGCGGCCTGATGGAAGACCTTGTCGAAATCGAGCGTACCGAAATTCTTGAAGATGTAGAACATGGCCAGCGAGAAGCCGAAATCGCCGATACGGTTGACGATAAACGCCTTGTTGCCGGCGTCGGTGGCGAACTTCTTATCGAAGTAGAAGCCGATCAGCAGGTAGCTGCACAGTCCCACGCCTTCCCACCCGACGAACAGCAGCAGGAAACTGGCGCCCAGCACCAGCACCAGCATGAAGAACATGAAGAGGTTGAGGTAGGCGAAGAAGCGGTAGTAGCCCCCTTCGTGCGCCATGTAGCCGATGGAATAGATGTGGATCAGCGAGCCGATGCCGGTGACCACGAGCAGCATGACGATGGTCAGCCGGTCCACCAGGAAATCGCAGCCGATGTTGATGGCGCCGCTCTGTATCCAGGTGAAGTAGTGCTCCACATGAGGCGTGTTGAGATCGCCCATGGCGGAGATGGTGTGCAGCACCCAGAGGAAGGAAAGAACCACGCTAGAGATCGCAACGGTGTTGACGAGGCTCTTAGAGAACCGGCGGCCGAGGATGCCGTTGATCAGAAAGCCCGCCAGCGGGAGGATTGGTATGAGCCAGAGTTGCATCGGTTCGGTCGCTAGTTTTTCATCGAATTGACATCGTCGATATTCAGGGTGGAACGGCCCTTGAACACCGTCAGGATAATGGCCAGTCCCACCGCCGCCTCGGCCGCCGCCACCACCATCACGAAGAACGTGAAGAGATGGCCGCTGACCTCCTTGTGCTGGTAGGAGAACGTCACAAAGCTCAGGTTGACGGCGTTCAGCATGAGTTCGATGGACATGAACACCGTGATGATATTGCGCCGGAACAGGAAGCCGGCCACGCCGAGCGCGAACAGGATGGCGCTCAGGGTGAGGAACCAGGAAATCGGCACCGCGGTCATCATTATTCGATTTCCTTTCGCGCCAGGACGATGGCGCCGATAATGGCGACCAGGATCAGGATGGAGGTCACCTCGAAGGGAAGCAGGTAGGTGGTAAACAACGCGGTGCCGATTTCCCTCGGCCCGCCGCCGGTAAAGCCGCCGAAGCGGACCATGGTGTTGTCGGGGAAAATGCGCTGCACGAAGAAAGCCATCAAGCCGAGGAAAACGATGAGCAGGGGCGCGCCGGGTATCAGCAGTGAGCGGCCCTTTTTGGTTTCGGCGCCGGCATTGAGCAGCATGATGACGAAGACGAACAGCACCATGATGGCGCCGGCGTAGACGATCACCTGTGCGGCGGCGATGAATTCGGCGCCTAGCAACAGGTACAACACGGCCAGCGACCCCATCACGGCGATCAGCGAAACGGCACTCGAGATGGGATGCCGCTGCACCACCACGTTGATGGCGGCCACCACCGCAATGCCTGCGAATACGAGAAAGAGAATCAATTCCATTCGCTTTGACTCACGAAAACACGGCGATCGCCAGGCCGGTGGCCAGCAGGTTCAACATGGCGACCGGAAACAGAACCTTCCAGGCGAAGCCCATCAGTTGATCGTAACGGAAGCGCGGCAGCGTGCCGCGAATCCAGATAAAGAGGAACAGAATGGCGCCGGTCTTGGCGCAGAACCAGAACAACGGCAGCAGCGCGCTCTGCAAGAGCGGCACCAGGAAAACCGCCGCGACGATCAGGAAAACCACGCCGAACGGCGGGAAAGTGTAACGGTCGCGCTTGCGGCGCGGGTTCAGCCCGCGCCAGATGGTGATCACACCGGCGACCGCGAAAATCACCACCGGCACGTAACCGGAGCCATTCGCGGCCGGCCACGGCGCCACCCATCCGCCGAGGAACAGCAACACCGCCATGCAACTCACCGTGATCATGTTGGCGTATTCGGCCATGAAGAACGAGGCAAACTTCATGCTGCTGTACTCGGTGTGGAAGCCCGCCACCAGCTCGTTTTCGGCTTCCGGCAGATCGAAGGGCACGCGGTTGGTTTCGGCGAATGCGGCGATGATGAAGATGACAAAGCTCACATACTGAAAGCCGTGAAACAGATTCCAATTCCACAGCCAGCCGTCCTGCGTCTCCACGAGCTTGCGCAGGCTGAGGGTATTCGAAATCAACAGCGGCGCGGCGATGGCCAGCGAGAGCGGCAGCTCGTAACTGATCATCTGCGCCGAGCTGCGCAGGCCGCCCAGCAGCGCGTATTTGTTGTTCGAACTCCAACCGGCCAGCGCGATGCCGTAGACGCCCATCGAAGAAATGCCCAGGATGAAAAGCACGCCGAAGTTGAGGTCGGTGAGCTGCATCCAGGTCTGGTAGCCGGCCACCTGGATCTTGGGGCCGAAGGGAATCACGGAGATGGAAAGCAGCGCCATGGTGATCGCCAGGAACGGCGCCGCGAGATACAGCACCTTGTTGACATACGGCGGCACCAGGTCTTCCTTGGTGATGAGTTTGATCACGTCGGCCAGCGGCTGCAGCAGGCCGTGCGGGCCCACGCGATAGGGGCCCGGCCGCACCTGGATATGCGCGATCACCTTCCGCTCCACCCATTGCAGGTAGGCGAGGATGGTCATGAGCGCGCCGAAGACCACGAATATCTTGATGAGGCTGATGACGATGAACGAGTCCATTAG
>OCTA010001597.1_pt1 | contig 20847 bp, 15 predicted proteins | sample 1538991 | NCBI WGS metagenome assembly OCTA01 (sample SAMEA3539302, study PRJEB22396) | soil metagenome | biome: tundra; feature: field; material: soil | place: USA | collected 2010-05 | depth 0.15 m | reverse complement strand
ATTGTTTGTCTCGCCGCTGAGCACTGAACCCAGGCTGCTCCCGGTAAAAGAGATGAAATTGTTGGTCGCCGTCCAGTCCACAGTGAAACCCCACCCAATCCTCGAGTTAGCAAGGCCCGAAACGGCTCCGTTGGGTGGGTCGAGAACTATCGAAAGCGTGTCCCTTTCCCCGCCGATAATCTGGTCTGTGAACAGAGGCCCCGCCGACAGCCTGCCGCCGGCGAAACAAACGGTCAACAGTAAGCCAAAAATGTGTTTTGTGAGCTTTCTCATTGACGATTGACTCCTTCCTTTTTTGGGTCCAGGTTTAGGTGTCCTGGTTGTCATCGCAGGGTCGTTACTCCAGTCCACCCCGAATAGCCGTTGTCGGCCGTGAAACTCACGATAAATCCGACCTTGGTAGCCGTCGCGGGCCAGTTGAAGATCACTGCCGCGTTCGCCGCCGCCGATGTCCCGATTGTGCCGATGTCCACCGGGACTCCCGATGCCACGGAAACGAATCCGCTTCCGAGCATCACCGCGTTTCCAATGCCGATGATCGTTGCGTTCGTCGCGGGTCCGGCGCCGGTATTCGTCAGGGTTATCATCACCTGCCGCGTTACCCCGGCCACAACGTCGGTTCTCGCACCTACGGATGCAGCCAGGCTCGGCGCTAACCTGGTGAAGTTGGCGACCACGTTAGCCGGGCCGTTCATCGTAATGCTCTGGGGGTTCGCCGATCCGGTAAGCCCTCCCGAGAAATTCGCGAACCGGTAACCCGCATTCGCGGTAGCCTGTACGCCGACCACGGAGCCGGCGCTGTAGAAAGCTCCACTCGCCGGAGACACGGTGCCGCCGGCTGCCGGCGAAGAGGCCGTCCTCAATTGGTACTGCAAGCCGCCGATGACCTGAATCGTAACGGTATTGCTGCTCGACGCGATGTTACTCAAATCCCCGCCGTAGCTCGCGCTGAGCGTGTGGCTGCCGACGGCAAGGTTGGACGCGGTGAACGTATAGGGACTTGCCGCCTGGCTGGCCGTGCCGAGGATGGTCGTTCCGTCCAGAAATGTCGCCGTTCCCGTCGGTGCATTGAAGCCTCCCAACGGATGGGAAACCGTCAACGTCAGCGGCGCCGGGGTTCCGTATGCAATTGTCGATCCCGCCGTGGTGCTCAGGACGGAACTGGTAGTGGCCAACCCACCCAGCAGCACCATCACGTTATTGCTGATGGAGTTTGCAACGGCGAGGTCCGGTCTGCCATCCCCATTGAAGTCCCCCATTGCCACGGAACTAAGGTACGCACCCACCGCGAAGGGGTTGCCCGAGGCCGGCGTGAACCCGCCCGATCCGTTGCCCAACAGCACGGTTAAATCACCGCTGTTCAGGTTTGCAACAGCGAGGTCCGGCTTGCCGTCCCCGTTGAAGTCCCCCACCGCCACGGAAAAAGGGTACGTACCCGCCGCGAACGGGCTGCCTGGGGCCGGCGTGAACCCGCCCGATCCGTTGCCCAACAGCACCGTTACACCGCTATAATTAGTTGTTACGGCGAGGTCCGGCTTGCCGTCCCCATTCAAGTCGCCCACCGCCACGGAATTAGGATACCGACCCACCGCATAAGGGCTGCCTGGGGCCGCCGTGAACCCACCCAATCCGTTACCCAGCAGCACCGTTACGTCAATGCTGCTGTAGTTTGTGACGGCGAGGTCCGGCTTGCCATCCCCGTTGAAGTCCCCCACCGCCACGGAACTAGGACCCCATCCCGCTGCAAACGGACTACCCGGGGCCACCGTAAACCCGCCCGATCCGTTGCTCAGGAGCACCGTTACACTGTTGCTGTTGGTGCCGCCACCTGCGCCACCGCTTGCGATTGCAAGGTCCTGCTTACCATCCCCATTGAAGTCCCCTACGGCCACAGACCAGGGATATTGTACGGCAAAGGGGCTTCCTGCGGCCGGCGTGAACCCGCCCGATCCGTTGCCCAGCAGCACTGTCACGTTGCCGCCCAGGTTTGCGGTTGCGAGGTCCGGCTTGCCATCCCCATTGAAGTCTCCCACTGCTATGGACTCAGGCTGTGGTCCCACCGCGGATGGGTTGCCGGAGACCGCGGTGAACCCGCCCGATCCGTTGCCCAACAACACCGTCACAGTACTGTCACCCCAATTTGCGACGGCGAGGTCCTGCTTGCCGTCCCCATTGAAGTCTCCGACTGCCACGGAGCCAGGATCCACTCCCGCCGCGAATGGGCTGCCCGAGGCCGCCGTGAACCCGCCCGATGGGCTGGCAAGGCTGAACGTCACGGCGGTCGCGGCGTCAAAGAATCCAGGCGCCGTGAAACGAACGGTTCCCGAATAAGTTCCCGCCGTCAGTGAAGCAGGATTGGCGGACAACGCCACGGTGGTCACCCCGCCGGTAGCGTTGGAGGTTGGATTGGCCGTCAGCCAGGACTGATTCGAAGCTGCAGTGTAGGTGGACCCGCCAGTCGAGGAGCTGACGCTGACTGGAATGGCAGCGGGCACCGCCTGTCCCACGCCAGCATAGAACGTCATCGAGGCCGGATTCGCCGTAATGGTAGGCGCCGTGTTCAGCAGCACGGTTACGTTATTGCTAGTGAAGTAGAGGTTTGCGACGGCGAGGTCCGGCTTGCCGTCCCCATTGAAGTCCCCCACGGCCACGGATGCAGGACCTGTTCCCACCGCGAAGGGGCTGCCCGAGGCCGCCGTGAACCCGCCCGATCCGTTGCCCAGCAGCACCGTTACGTTATCGCTGTCCAAGTTTGCGGCGGCGAGGTCCGGATTGCCATCCCCATTGAAGTCCGCCACCGCCACGGAATAAGGACGTGCTCCCACCGCGAATGGGCTGCCCGCCGCCGCCGTGAACCCTCCCGATCCGTTGCCCAGTAGCACCGTCACGTTATTGAAGTTTGCGACGGCGAGGTCCGGCTTGCCGTCCCCATTGAAGTCCCCCACGGCCACGGATGCAGGACCTGTTCCCACCGCGAACGGGCTGCCCGAGGCCGGCGTGAACCCGCCCGACCCGTTGCCTAGCAGCACCGTCACGTTATTGCTGCTGTAGTTTGCGAAGGCGAGGTCCGGCTTGCCATCCCCATTGAAGTCTCCCACCGCCACGGAGAAAGGATTTGCTCCCGCCGCGAATGGGCTGCCCGAGGCCGCCGTGAACCCGCCCGATCCGTTGCCCAGCAGCACAGTTACATTGCCGTCGGCGTCGTTTGCGACGGCGAGATCCGGCTTGCCATCCCCATTGAAGTCCCCCACCGCCACGGAAACGGGCAATAGTCCCACCGCGAATGGGCTGCCCGAGGCCGCCGTGAACCCGCCTGATCCGTTGCCCAGCAGCACCGTCACGTTATTGCTGCTGTAGTTTGCGACGGCGAGGTCTGGCTTGCCATCCCCATTGAAGTCCCCCACCGCCACGGAGTAAGGATTTGCTCCCGCCGCGAATGGGCTGCCCGAGGCCGCCGTGAACCCGCCCGATCCGTTGCCCAGCAGCACAGTTACGTTGTTGCTGCTCTCGTTTGCGACGGCGAGGTCTGGCTTGCCATCCCCATTGAAGTCCCCCACTGCCGCGGACCAAGGATTTGTTCCCACCGCGAATGGGCTGCCCGGGGCCGGCGTGAACTGGGCGTTCGCAGCGGTCGAAGCCGCCAGCAAGAACAGAAGGCTTTTCGGCAGGATTCCCGGCCGGCGCCCCATTGAGATTGACCGGAGAGTAGCCATGGTGCAATCCTCCGGTTTAAGAGACATTGCAATCGCTGGACCGCGCTATCTGTTTGAAACTATTGGAATTTGGGAACCCACAGCGATGCCCCAAGTGCGTGTTTCCACGCAGAATGGGTGCTTTCGCGCAGGGAATGCGTCACGCAACGCAGAAGGCGACATCATCCGAAGTTGGTTGGCGTAAGGAAGCCAGTCAGGTCACTGACAGCGCCGCGATGGGGGGAACCAGGGGGGGAACCAGGGGGGGAACCAGGGGGGGAACCAGGGGACGTTCACCTCGTTTCCTATCTCGCCGCAGAGGCCCGACACTAAAGCGGCATGGCACGCCGGCGCCGATAGCCCCCTGATAAGATCTACCTATGAGACCTGTAGCCGTGATCGGCGTTGGCAAGACACCGTTCGGGGCGTTCCCGAATCGGGACCTGCGATCGCTGGCGGTGGAGGCGGGAGAAAAATGCCTGCGGAACGGGCGGGTCGCGCCTGGGCAGGTGGAATCTTTCTACCTGGGCAATTTCGCCGGTCCTTCCTTTGTGGGGCAGAGTCACCTGGCGCCATTCGTTTCCACGGCGCTGGGCATTTTGGGCGTGCCGTCCACGCGGGTGGAGGCGGCCTGCGCGTCGGGCGGGTCGGCGTTCTTCCATGCGTGGGCGGAAGTGGCGGCGGGCATCTATGACGTGGTGATGGTGGTGGGGGTGGAGAAGATGACTTCGCAGCCCACGCCGCGCGTCAGTGAAATCCTGGCCGGCGCCGGCGATTGTGGGGGTGAGATGCGCGCGGGGAACACCTTCGCCTCGCTGTTCGCCATGATCGCGCGGCGCCACATGCACGATTTCGGCACGCGGCGCGAGCACCTGGCCGCGGTCGCGGTAAAGAATCACGCCAACGGCGCGCTGAATCCCGACGCCCACATGCGCAAGGTCATCACCCTGGAACAGGCGCTGAACGGCAAACCCGTGGCCGATCCGCTGACGGTCTACGATTGCTCGTTGATCAGCGACGGCGCGGCGGCCGTGATCCTGGCCCCCCTGGAGCGCGCGGCCGAATTCACGGACAAGCCGGTGCGCGTGCTGGGCATCGCGCAGGCCTCCGACTACGTGGCGCTCGACCACAAGGAGGACATTACCACGTTCCCCGCGGTGCGCCGCGCGGCGGCCCAGGCATACCGCATGGCGAGGGTGGAAGCCAAGGACATCCAATTCGCCGAGCTACACGATTGCTTCACCATTGCGGAGATCGTCGCCACCGAGGACTTGGGATTCGTGAAGCGAGGCGAGGGCGGGCCATACGCCTTCGCGGGCTGCACCGCGCGCGACGGCCCACGGCCCATCAATACCAGCGGCGGATTGAAATCCAAGGGCCACCCGGTTGGCGCGACGGGCGTGGCGCAGATCTGCGACCTGGTGTTGCAGATCCGCGGCGAGGCCGGGGAGTGGCAGATTCCGCGCCATTCGCTGGGGTTGGCAGAGAACCTGGGCGGCTCCGGCGCCACCTGCGTGGTCAGTATTTTGGGGGTGGCATGAGATCTGGAATCATTTACACCGAAACGGTGATTTACTCGGCCCCCGAGGCCTTCACGAAGGATGCGCCGTACCAGACCGCCATCGTGAGCCTGGCGGGCGGTGGCCGCGTTACGGGCCGTATTCTGGGGCAGCGGGTCGTTATCGACGACCGGGTCGAAGAGACGGAGGAGCGCAACGGCGTCCCGTATTTCCGGAAGGCGCCACAAGCATGAAACTCGCGGAGTGCATGAGCCGCCTCGGAGGCGAATCGGCTTTCGACGTTCTGGCACGAGCTCGCGCGCTGGAGGCTCGGGGCAAGAGCGTCATCCACCTGGAAATCGGCGAACCCGATTTCGCCACTCCGCCGCACATTGTCGAAGCCGCCAAACGGGCGCTCGACGAGGGCTGGACGCATTACGGTCCGACCCAAGGCCTCCCCGAATTGCGCGAAGCGGTCGCGGAGTATGTCTCCCGGACGCGCGGCATTCGCGCCGGGCCGGAAAACGTGTCCGTGACCCCGGGCGCGAAACCGATCCTTTTCTTTTCCATCCTGGCGCTGGTCCAGCGCGGCGACGAAGTCATTTGCCCCGATCCCGGCTTCCCCATCTACGAATCCATGATCCGCTTCGCCGGTGGGACGCCCGTGCCGATGCCGCTCGAGGAGGGTCGCGGGTTCTCCTTCGACCTGAACCTGTTCCGCGACCGTCTGACGGACAAGACCCGGCTTGTCATCCTGAACTCGCCGCATAACCCCACGAGCGGCGTGATCCCGCGCCAGGACATCGCGGAGATCGCCGCCATGTTATGCGAGCGCGATGTGGCGGTGCTGAGCGATGAGATCTACTCGCGCATCTATTACGGGGAAGAAGCGCCTGCCTCCATCGCGAGTTTCCCCGGAATGATGGAGAAGACCATCATCATGGATGGCTTCTCCAAGAGTTATGCGATGACGGGCTGGCGCATCGGCTACGGCGTGATGCCGGAGTTCCTGGCGGAGACCGTGACCAAGCTGATGGTCAATTCGAATTCCTGTACCGCCAGTTTCACGCAGCGCGCGGGCATCGCCGCCCTGACAGGGCCGCAGGACGACGTGGTGAGAATGGTGCGGGAGTTCCACCGGCGGCGCGACGCCTTTTGCAGGGGCCTGAACGAGGTTCCCGGCTTCCGCTGCGCGCTTCCGGGCGGCGCCTTCTATGCGTTCCCCAACGTGACCGGAACGGGCATGGATTCCAAGGAACTGGCCGACTTCCTGCTGAACGAAGCGGGCGTCTCCTGCCTGGACGGCGGCTGTTTTGGCGAGTACGGCAGGGGCTACCTGCGGTTGAGCTACGCCAACTCGGTGGCCAACCTGATGGAGGCCGTCGAGAGGATCAAGAAGGCCGCGCCGCGCTGGACGCCGGCATGACCGCCGGGGCACCACTCGAACGGATCTATCGCAAGCGGGCCTCGCGGCGATGGCGCGACCGTCTGAGCCGGCTATTGCAGCCACCGGCGCCGTTGGTGATGAACCCGGCCGAGCCGAAGGGCTTTCCGCTGGGGCGCTGGAATCTCTACATCGGCGGCGCCGGCCGCGTGGTGGAAGGCTACGTGAACCTCGACCTGTTCCCCATGCCCGGCGTCCATGTCGCCGCGGACGCGGAGCGCCTGCCTTTTCCGGCCGGCCTTTTCCAACGCGTGGAGTGCGACGCCGTTCTCGAACATGTTCGCGATCCCGAGAGGGTCATGCGGGAGATCGAACGTGTTCTGGCCCCTGGCGGCTACGCCCACGTGGTGACTCCGTTCTGCCACCCGTTCCACGAGTATCCGAAGGACTACCGCAGGTTCACGCTGGATGGACTGAAACTGATGGCCGGCGGGATGGAAGTGGTTGCCGAAGGTTGGCGCACCGGCCCGACGGCGACCCTTCTGGTCTTTGTCATCGAGTATGTCAAGTTGTGGTTCCCCTCGCGGGTGTGGCGGGTTGTGTCGCACGGACTCCTGGGGTGGGCGCTCTCTCCGTTTCGGTATCTGGACCTCATCCTGCTCCGCTCCGCGCAGGCCAGGCGCATCGGGAACCACTGCTATCTTTGGCTGCGCAAACCGGGAGCCTGACAGGAAAGTGAAGATCCGGAACGCTCCGAATCCAAGCTCGTAAGAGCGAAAGAAAGTAGCCCATGGCGTGAGCCGTGGGAAAGCCCGGAGATTCACGAAGCCCCGGCACGGGGCGAAAGATCGCGGCGGCATCTTCCGCCCCTTACGGGGGCTCTTCCGCGCACGCCATATTCCCACGGCTCACGCCATGGGCTACTTTCTTGCGCCCTTCGGGCTGAAGAAGCGTCCTGGCGTACTCGCTATGCGCAGATCCCCCACGAATTCCTCCGGAATCCGCAATCCCCGTCACTTCCAGGCCGCGCACCTGCGGAAGCCCGCCTCTCGATAAGGTTCTTGCGACGCCTGCTAAAATTCTGCTTCGGTCGATGGATGGGAGGAGTTTCCGTGAAGAGGAACTTTTTGCTGGGCTTGATGGCAATCGCGGCGCTTTCCGCACAGGAGTACAACCACGGGGTGGGCATGTACCCGGGCGACCCTAAGGAGGACTTCGCGCCGGCACTGGTTCCGGACGCAACCACGTACCGCAACCTGGCGCTGCATCGGCCGGCGTACCATTCCAGCAGCTCCGACTACAATCAGACGGCACAGTTGGTCACGGACGGGGTCAAGGAAACTTCCCTGCCGCGATCCGTGGTGGTCACGACCAGCGAGCCGCAAGGAGCGCCCGGCGGGGCCGGGCGTGGGGGCGGGGGCGGCCGCGGCGGCGTGACCGTGGGGGGCGCGCATCCTTGGATCCAGTACCAGTTCTTGGGCGGAGCGGGGCCGCTTGAAATCGACCGCGTTGAACTCAACGCCGGCAACGGGGCGGGGAGAGGAGGCCGGGGCCAAGCCCCCTCGGCGCCGGCCAACCCGCCGGCTGCCGGAGGCTGGAGCGTGGTGGTTTCCGGCTCGGACGACGGCCAAACCTGGAAGGAACTGGGCTACGCCGCGGGCGATACCCCTCCGGCAACGCAGTTCCGGCCATCGGTCCCATTCGCCGCAGCCGCGCGCAGCCGGTTCCTGCGCATCGCGTTGGAAGCGCCGAGCGTGACCACCTGGCGCGTTACCGAGGCGCTGTTCTTCGATCAGAATCGCCGCGTGTATTCGGACGGCCAGCACAGTTTCAACAGCTCGTGGATCTCGGCCGCCCAAGGCGAAGAGTGGGTATACGTGGACCTCGGCGCGGCGTGTACCTTCGACCGCGTGGCCCTATCCTGGCTGCGCCGGGCCGCGGCAGGGTCCATACAGACTTCCGACGGCGCGGCCACGTGGAAGACGCTGCAGGCGCTGCCCGCGGCATCCGGACAGAACGACGATATCAAGCTGGCACAACCGGCCAAGGCGCGCTACGTGCGCGTCCTCATGACCAAGCCGGCCGAGGGAAACTACGCCCTGAGCGAACTGGAAGTTTGGGGCCGTGGCGGTTTCGTGGCGCAAGCCAAGCCGGCGCCCGCGGCGCTGGCCAATGGCCGCCTGCACCTGGCGGGCGGCGCCTGGCGCATCCAGCGCGATTCGCTGGTGACGGCCAGCGGCGAGGCGCTTTCGGCCCCCGGATTCCAGGACAAGGATTGGGTGGTGGCCACCGTTCCGGCGACCATACTATCGAGCTACTTGAACATCGGCGCCCTGCCGGACCCCAACTACGGCGATAACCAGCTTCAGATTTCGGACTCGTTCTTTTACGCCGACTTCTGGTACCGCGACGAGTTCACGGCCCCGCCGGCGGGCGCGGGCAAGCGCGTGTGGTTGAATTTCGACGGCATCAACTGGAAGGCGGACGTGTACCTCAACGGCTCCAAGGTGGGCCGCATCGAGGGCGGCTTCATGCGCGGGAAGTTCGACGTCACCTCGTTGATCCACACCGGCGCGAAGAACGCGTTGGCCGTCCGCATCAAGAAGAACGCCACCCCGGCGCCCGTCAAAGTCGCGACCATGCAGACCACCGGCCCGAACGGCGGACTGCTGGGCGCCGACAATCCCACCTACCACGCCTCCATCGGCTGGGACTGGATCCCCACCATTCGCGGGCGGAACACGGGCATCTGGGCCGACGTGTATCTGACCTCCAGCGGTCCCGTGTCGATCGAAAACCCGCTGGTGACCACTACCCTGCCCCTGCCCGACACCTCGCGCGCCGATGTCGCCATAGAAGCGACCCTGAGCAACCATGACCGCTCTCCCGTATCCGGAACGTTGCGCGGGAAGTTCGGCACGGCGGCGTTCGAAGTGCCGGTGACCATCGAGGCGGGAGCGGAAAAGACCGTCAAACTCAACCCGTCCACTACGCCGGCGTTGCGGCTGGCCAACCCGAAGTTGTGGTGGCCTGCCGGATATGGCGATCAGAACCTCTACCCCGTGGACTTGAGCTTCGTGACCGCCAGCCGCCAAGTCTCGGATTCCAAATCGTTCCAGGCCGGGGTGCGGCAGTTTACATACAGAGAAGAGGGCAACGCCCTGCGCATGTGGATCAATGGCCGGCGCTTCGTGCCGCGCGGCGGCAACTGGGGCTTCCCCGAATCCAACCTGCGCTACCGCGCGCGCGAGTACGATGCCGCGGTGCGCTACCACAAGGAAATGAACTTCACCATGATCCGCAACTGGGTGGGCCAGACCGGCGACGAGGCCTTCTACGACGCTTGCGACAAGTGGGGCATCGTGGTGTGGCAGGACTTTTGGCTGGCGAATCCGGTGGACGGACCCAACCCGGACGACAACGACCTGTTTCTGCGGAACGCCAAGGACTACATCTTGAAGATTCGCAACCACGCTTCCATCGGGCTCTACTGCGGGCGCAACGAAGGCGTGCCGCCGAAGCCGATCGACGACGGGTTGCGCCAGTTGACGGCGGACTTGCATCCCGGACTGCACTATATTCCCAGTTCCGCCGACGATAACCAGCAGGGGGGCGGAACGTACGTGGTAACCGGTCATGGACCCTACCGCGCTCAGACGGTCAAGAACTATTTCACGGACCGCGCCACCCCGAAGTTCCACAGCGAAATGGGCATGCCGAACGTGCCCACCATCGAAAGCGTGAAGGCGATGATGCCGGAATCGGCGCTGTGGCCGCAGAACCTTATCTGGGGACTGCACGATTACACCCTGGCCGGCGCGCAGGCGGGCGCCTCCTTCAATGGCATCATCGACAATTCGTACGGCGGCGCCAAGAACGTGGACGATTGGGTCACGCTGGCGCAGTTCGTCAACTACGACGGCTACCGCGCCATGTTCGAGGCGCAGAGCAAGAACCGCATGGGCCTGCTGATCTGGATGAGCCACCCGGCGTGGCCGTGCTTCGTGTGGCAGACCTACGACTACTACTTCGAGCCGACGGCCGCCTACTTCGGCGCGAAGAAGGCATCCGAGCCCCTGCACATCCAGTGGAACGCCGCCACGGACAACGTCGAGGTGGTGAACTACAGCGGCGGCAACGCGACCGGCCTGACCGCGTCGGTCCAGCTTCTGAACATGGATGGCGCCGTGAAGTGGGAGAAGACCGCCGCGGTGGACAGCCCCGAGGACAGCCTCCGGACGCCCATCAAGATGGAATACCCGCAAGGCTTGACTCCGACCCATTTCATTCGGCTGAAGCTCATGCACGGCAGCCAGCTCGTTTCGGAAAACTTCTACCTGCACGGGACGCAAGAGGACAATTTCAAAGCCATTCGCGACCTGCCCAAGGTCAACCTGGAAGCCTCCACAAAGGCGGGACACCGGGGCTCCAAGTGGCTGTTGACTACCGAACTCCATAACCCTTCGGCTCAGCCCGCTTTGATGGTGCGGCTGAAAGCGGTCCGCGAAAAGAGCGGCGACCGCATCCTGCCTGCCATCTACAGCGACAACTACGTGGCGCTGATGCCCGGCGAGCGGCGCACGATCCGCACGGAACTGGCCAACGCCGACACGCGGGGGGAGAGCCCGCGGATGGTGGTGGAGGGCTTTAACACGGGCGCGGTGAAGCTGGCCTCCGTGACGCAGAAATAGGGATCGTGTGCTTCGGAGCCGGTAGCGTAGAAGAGAGAGTGACAGCCGCAGGGCTGCGTCTCCCTCTCCCCTCGTCGAACCGGAGATGCAGATTTCCCACGTCCGGCTCTCCTGAAAACTCTCGCCTCAGGCTTGCGCATGTTCCGACAGACAGACCAGCCCCAACTGTTCCAGGTGCTGGTACCACGTCGCCTCCTCCGGCGGTCGAAAAGGCCGATGGCTGCTTAAAGCACTGACGACTATCCGTCATCTCGTGCAGCTTCGCTCGCTCCCGTTGGACCGCCTTCTTCGACGGAAACACATTCCAGTACCGCTGATCGCGTCCTGCATAAGACCGGGACTTCGGTTCCTGGGCGCGACTCCGGGAGGAAGGTTGGCGCATCCATATGGGTATGCCTGCATCGGTCACGCACGGCGCCCTCCATGGGCCGCCACCTCCGCCCATCGAACATGGGTGGGGAGGCGGAGGGAGTCCGGGGCCGCGCGGTTCGTCCAGGCGCACCGCGTTTGCGGGACTATTCGTGCTGCTGGCCGCCACCGCCATGGTATTTGCGGCGTTCACCACCGCATTCGTGATGCGCCGCGGCCTTTCCGACGATTGGACGGGTACCCCCAGGCCGCCCATCCTTTGGGTGAACACGGTTGTGCTGCTGATTTCCAGCATCGTGCTGGACCGTTCGCGGCATGCTCTGAAGGCCGGGGACCGCTCCAGGTTCAACGTCTGGTGGACCGCGGCGACCGCGCTCGGCATCGTGTTCCTGCTGGGCCAGGCGTTCGTGTGGCGGCAGTTGTGGAACCGCGGGATCTACATGGCCACCAATCCCAGCAGCTCGTTCTTCTTCATGCTGACTGCCGCCCACGCGTTCCACCTGTTGGGGGGCGTCGCGGCGCTGCTCTACGTGAATGTGCAGGCGCTGCGCCTGAGACTGGGCCCGGCCAAGCGCACAACCATCGACGTCACCGCCATCTACTGGCATTTTCTGGATGGCGTCTGGTTGTACCTGATGGCCCTCTTCTATTTTTGGGGATGATAGGTGATGGCGGCCGCCCCGACGATGCCGGAACGGTCGAGTACTTGGGGCGGAACGAGCGGGACCAGGCGGTTTAAGAGGCATCGCGTCCTGCGGTGTATCTCTTCGGCAAGCGGCAGCAGCAGCGCGTCGCCGGCCTCCGAAATCTGGCCGCCCACGATCACGATTTCAGGGTCCACAACGTGCAGGACGCCGGATAGCGCGGCGGCCAGCGCGAACGTGGCCTCGTCCACAATCATCCGCGCCATGCCGTCTCCTTGGGAGGCGGCGCGGAACACGTCGGAGCAGGATAGCTCGCCGGATCGCGTGGCGAACTTTTCGGTGAGAGCCGACTCGCAGCCGCGATCCACTCCTTCGCGCGCGGCAAATTCGATGGCGCGCGCGGAGAAGTACGTTTCCAGGCATCCACGGCTGCCGCAAATACAGAGCGGGCCGCGCGGGTCGACGATCACATGTCCGATGTGTCCCGCGACGCCCGCGGCGCCGCGCAGAATCCTCCCTTCGCTCAGCACCGCGCCACCGACTCCAGTACCCAGCGTGACCATCACGACGTTGGCCCGTCCGCGCGCCGCGCCCCAGGCCACTTCGCCGGCTAACGCCACGCGGGCGTCGTTGTCCGCGAATACGGGGATCTCACCGCCCAGGGCCGGCTGGATGAGCTCCGCCAGGCTCCGTCCTTCGAGATAGTGCAGCGTTCCGGGAAGCACGTCGACGGTGGTGTTGGAGGGATTCACGATGCCCTTGCAGCCGATACCCACGGCTTTCACGGATACGCCGTCGAGGCAGTCGCGAACGAGGCTGCAGAGCGCACGGGCAAACGCCGGCAGCGCAGGCGGCGTCGGCACTGCCGCCGACTTCAGCAGGGAGCCGTCTTCACCCACCAGGCCGGCTTTGATCCGCGTGCCGCCGATATCGATTCCCAGGATCATTTCAGGTTCTCCGATGGGTGCGCGACTCAAGAGTGGAAGGCGCGCAGTTCCTTGTAGTCTGGGCAAGCTAAAGCATGCCCCACCCAGGGCGCGCACGATCTTGGTGGGGCATGCTTTAGCTTGCCATTTCCCCCGCAAACGAAAGAAACTTTATGTCGCAACACCCACCTCCGATGTCCACCGCTCGCCGCACCGCACGAGGCGATACGGCTGACCGAGCCGGCCGCATGCGGACACAAACTCGTCCGGTGGAGCAGTGTTAAAAGCGAACATATCGTAGTGGCACGGGATGACTAGTTTGGCGCCCATGTCGTGGGCCAGCACGGCCGCTTCCACGCCGCTCAAGTTTCCGGGCACGCGGCGCTCCGGGGCCCGTCCGTTGATGGGGAGGAGTGCGACGTCCACCCCGAACGGGCGCAGCTTTTCGGCCATGCCCTGGTAACGAACGGTATCGCCGCTCTGATACACGCTCCAGCCGCCGAACTGCACGACGTAGCCGAGGTATTGGCACCGGCCGGCCTCATCGCGGTCCACTTCCTCGTGCGCGGAGGGCACGGCCGCGATGCGGAACCCGCGCGCCGAGCATGAACCGCCGTCATCCAGGCCAAGCGGCTGGGCCGGGGGGATGTGCAGGCGGCCAGCGACAAAAGCGCGGTTGGCTTCGGCAATCACGAAGACGATATTCGGATTGACGGCCAGCAGCGAGCCGAGCGTCTCCGCGTCCAGATGATCCGTGTGATTGTGGCTGGATGTCACCACGTCGATGAAATCGAGCCGCTCCGGAGTGACAGCCAGTTCCGTCATGCGGATGTGCGGCTTGTCCGTGGCGGCGTATTTCCGGGTCAACGAATCGGAGAGATACGGATCGAAGAGAAGATGGCGGCCTTCCCATTGGAGCAGGAATCCGCTTTGGCCCAGCCACCACAATCGAAAGCCCCCATCGCGGGCATTCGCCTGGCGGATATCCGCGAGCAAGGCCTCGCCGGCGAGCGCCGGTTGGATCAACATATTCCCAACTCCCTCGCGACCGCTGTCACGCCTTCCACCATGTTCTTCAGCTTCTGCCGCGACGCCCAGCGGGCGGTCTGGCTGAGTCCGCAGTCCGGAGCGAAGGAAAGCCGCTCGGGGCCGGCGTACTGTAGGCAGCGACGCACGCGAGCGGCGACATCGGCGGGCGTTTCGATGTAATAACTCTTCACGTCGATAATGCCCACACACGCATCTTTTCCCGCATCGGCGATAGGGCCGATCAACTCGAGCTCCGAGAATTCCCGGCTCGCCATTTCGAGATGGATCTCATCGACTCGCAGGCCGAGGAATGCCGGAAAGAGCGGCGCGTATTGCCTGGGGCCTACGGCGCGGCCCTTGTAGTTCCCGAAACAGAGGTGCGTCGAGAGACGGCATTTGCCGGCGGCCTGCTCCACCGTCCGGTTGAAGATCTCCACAAACCGGTGGGGATCCTCGCGGTAACCGTAGCAGCTCATGGAAGGCTCGTCGATGGCGATCTCGGCGCAGCCGGCTTCCACCAGGCGCCGGAGCTCCTCGCGGACCATGGGCAGCAGCGCTTCCGTGACGGCCCAGCGGTCGGGGTACGGCCCTCCGGGCGCCAAGCGCCCGCTCAGCGTGTATGGACCGGGGACGCTGGCCTTGAGCGCGGGGCCGGGCGGCGCCAGCCTTTGCAGACGGCGGAACTCGGCCACCGTACCCAAACCGTGGGGAGCGCGTACCTCGCCTCTAATTTGGTATTTCCCTCGTTGATCGTGCGCGGGCGGGCCGAAGCTGCGGGGCGAGAGCGGTTGCGGATCGATCCCCTCCAGCTTGCCGTAGAAGGACAGGTTGAAATCGAAACGAGTCTGCTCGCCGTCGGTGATGACGTCCAGGCCGGCGGCGGTCTGATCGTGAATGGCCGCGAGCACGGCGTCGTCGTAAAGCTCTTCGAGATCGGCCTCGCCGAATCTGTCGAGATGCAACGACGCGAACTCCAGCCAACCCGGAAAGGGGTAGCTGCCGATCACCGTGGTTCGCAGCGGACGCGCGGTCATGCGCTGACGCTCCACCCGGCGTCCACCGTCAAGGTATCGCCGGTAATCATGCGGGCTTCGTCGCTCATCAGGAAGACGGATGCCCGCGCAATTTCGTCGGTGGGGATCAGGTCTTCCGCGAGCGGCTGTTTGTGACGGATGTAGGCGACGATTTCGGGGTCGTCTTGCGCACGGCGCGACATGGGCGTGCGAACCAGGCCGGGCGCGATGGCATTCACGCGGATGCGATGCGGCGCGTAGTACGCCGCCATGGCTTTGGTCATCGCCAGGATGGCGCCTTTGCCGGCGGCGTAGGCATGGGTATCGAAGCGCAGCGGCTCGGGCGAAGTAGCGAGCACGCTGGCCATGTTCAGGATCGCGCCGCGCAGCCCGTTCTCCGCCACCGGCTGCTCCAGCATCGCGCGCAGCGTTTCGCGGGTGAGCAGGAACATGCTCTTCACGTTGGCGTCCATGACTCTGTCCCACGCCTCCTCGGTGCATTGGTGCATGGGCCCATCCCCGAAACGGCGGCCGCCGATTCCGGCGACGTTGTAGAGGCAGTCGATCCGGCCGAAGCGGCGCACGCACTCGCGCACCCCGTCGCGAGCGGTATCGGCCAGCGTCAGGTCGCCGGTGAAGACCTCGTCGCATTCGCCGCGCTCCAGAGCGATCGCAAAGACGGACGCTCCTTCGGACGCCGCCAGCCGGGCGGTGGCCGCGGCGATGCCCGTGGATCCGCTAATAAGGATCGCCTTATTCTGCAAACGGCCGGCCATCAGGATTCCACCGCAACCCACTTGTGCATGCGCATGGATTCATAACCCGCGTCGAGAATGCAGTTGACGACATAGCCATCGTCGTAGGTTTCCCGCGGCGTTTTGCGATCGCGCACGCATTCCACAAAATGCCTCATCTCGGCCTGGTACCCGTAAGCGAACGCCTCTTCTGGCAGCGCGCGCGTCCAGCCAAAATCGATATCGGCCTTTTCCACCACGTATCCCGCCGATTTCGTGGTGAAGCTCGCAATGGGCGTTTGGCGCGTGACGTCGGTGAAGATGGACCCCTCCGATCCGTGAATCTCATTGCGCAAATCGAGCCCGCCCAGAGTGGTCCAGGACAGCTCGCAGTGAGCGATGCCGAGGCTTTCCATGCGGAGGACCAGCAGGGCGTTATCTTCGCCGTGCGTCTTCTCGCGATGCACCAGGTTGGCGCCCCAGGCCATCACCTCCACGATGCGGTCTTCCTTCCCGAAAAAATAGCGCGCGGCTTCGATGCAGTGGCATCCGAGATCGTTCAACGCGCCCCCGCCGGTCTTTTCGACGTCCCAGAAGTGAGGGCTGTGCGGCCCGCTGTGCGATTCCCGGGAGCGCACCCACAGCACGCGGCCGATGCCCCCGCGCTCGATGCTCTCGCGCGCTTTCACCACCGCCGGAGCGAAGACCTCGGTCTCCGCATAGCCGTGCATGGCGCCGGATTCCCGCGCGGCATCCAGTATTTTTCGGGCTTCCTGGCGTGTCCTGCCGAGCGGCTTGGTGCAGACCTGGTTGCGCCCGGCTTTGGCGAGCGCCAACGCCGCCGGAAGGTGCTCCTCGTTGGGCAGCGCGATCACGAACAGGTCCGCATCCCATCCGCCGATCACCGCATCGAGGTCCGTGGAATGCTCGGGGATGCCCCAGCGGCGCGCGAAGTCCGCGGCGCGATCGGCGGAACGGGAGAAATTGACGACGACGCGCTGGCCGTTCACATTGGCAAGGCCTTGCATGTAGAACTCGGCTACGAAGCCCGATCCCAACATGGCGATTCGAACGGGATCACTCATAAAGATGCCTCAGACTTTGGCGATACGCTTCATAGAAACGTTCCAATTGTTCGGCCGCGCCGGCGTTGCCGACAAACTGGTGGCTCGGCAGCAACACCGGTTCATGGCCCTTGGCGAGCAGCCGCCGGGCCACCTCGCAACGTAACATGTTGACGGCCATGGCGCCGGTGACCGTGGAAGTGGGGCCGGTGCGCCACTCTAGGCCCTCCAGTTCCAGGACGCAATCGCCGGGAGGGCAATGGTTGTCGATTACGATATCGGCGACGTCGATCAGTTTCTTTCCGGAGCTATGCGCCGCCACGGATTGCTCCGAGTGGCACCGGGAGCAGATGGCGATGACGGGCAATCCGCGTTTCCGCGCCCCCATGGCCATCTCCACTACGACCGGCCGGATGCCGCTGGTCGAAATCACGATAAAGGCGTCGTGCGGGCCGAAGCGAAATCCCTTCAGGATCTCTTCCGCGTAGCCTTCGTATTTTTCCAGAAAGAGCGGCGCGCGAAGCCCGTTCGTGCCGACGATATTCGCGTGGTTCGATAGGGCCAGCTCGACCAGGGCCACGAATCCGGAGAAGCAGCCCTGCCGCGGGGTCATCTCCTCGCACATCATCCGGGAATGGCCGTTTCCGAAGAGGAATACCAGCCCACCCTGGGCAATGGCGTTGGCACAGACCTCCGCGCCGGCCTCGATATTGGCCAATTCGTGCGCGCGCAACTCCGCCAGTAGGGCGGTGGTCTTATCGAAGTATTCGGCCGCGGCGCTCATCGGAGAGGCGCCGCCGCGCGCGCGGGGATTGGGTTCATCAGGAACGACGATATCACAAGCAGAGCTGTCAGCCATCAGCCATCAGCTTTCAGCTAAAGGCGCCTCCGGGTCCGGCAGGCTCCGGGCTTCGGCTTCCCGATTTTCCAGAACACCCTGTGCGGCGGGGTGAGCAAACCGGGGACGGCTATTCAAATCCAAAGACGGGATCTGGGAGCAGGCCCCGCTTTGCGGCTCTTCGGGTGGATTTGGGTTCGTTTCGTCAACGGCGCAAGTGGGTTCATTTTGTTAGGGTTGGGCTCAGGAAATGGGTTCGTTCGGTAACTCTTCCCGAAGCGCTTCGATCCGTTCGAACTCCTCAACCGCCCGTGGCCCAGAGGGCGCCCCGTGGCGTTCCGCCTGGGCCTGATAGCGCAGGAACAGCGACCAACTGTTGGACTTCGCGACCGTGCGGTGGAAGCCTTCCGCCAGCAGGTAGTTGCGGTTCTGCTGGCGGGTGATTTCGAGATCGCCGACCATCTCCGGGTCCAGCCCAATCAAGGGGGTGTCTCTGTCGCCGAGGCACTCGTTGAGGCAGGTGGTGAAGAGGCCGGATTCGAGGCGGGCGGCGCGGAGGAGAGCCTGCTGGGCGAGGGCGATGCGCTCGATGGCGAAGAGTTCCTGGGAGTTGACGGGCTGGTAGACGCCCATGAGATCGTCCCTGAGATGGGCGACCGCATCGACGTCTTCGAGCCGGACGACGGCGAAGGTGGAGGCGGTGAAGCCGTGTTTGCGGGCATTTTGGGCGGAGCGGACCTTGCCTTTTGGGGTACGAGGTCCGGTAGATTTGGCGGCATTGGCGCGATTGGCGGCGACTTGTTCCGGTGAGACGGGGTGTTGGGAGTGCGGCATGTGTTTATCCTTCCGCTTTCAGAGTTAGCACCGCGAGGGGCTTGAGTCCGAAATGCGGCGGGGTCAAGTGATGGGAAGGAAAGGGGTTGTTTGGTTGAAAGTGCCTGTGACCAAAAACCGGCCCCGTGGATTATGCGCCCATCCACCGACCCCTCCGGATTGGGAGCAGGGAGGCGAGAAGGCGGGCGCAACGGCTAGCATCCTCCCGATCCTTCAAGGACTGGGACATATAAAGAGTGATCTCCCAGAACGCGGCTTGGGAATCTGGGACGGCGGTCGGGCCACTTTTCCGAGAATCCCACTTTCTGAGGCTCGCGTAATACAGTGACAATCAGAGGGTGGAGCTAGCGCCCTCGCCCGCCGCGTCGGACCCCCGGTCCGACAGCCGAGCCAGGGGCTCGGCGCGGGTCAGGGGACCCGCCCCACATTTGGTTGTGACCAAACCGGTCACCGTATTCTGCGAGCCTCAGTAATGGCCACAATCGTCGGGAGCGGCCGGGCAGGGACCATCTGCATTAGGGCGTTCTGTTAATCTGCCGTTTCCCGTCCCGGATAGCCAGAAATGGTGGCGTTGAGGCGTCTCGCAAAGGGTAATTCTTGGCACATCGCCGTCGCCTCTGCCATCGGGCCCGGGTGCTCTGGCTGTTCGGGAAGTATTTATTGAACAGAGACGCACGACTATAGCGACTAGGCAGGCTGACACGCTGATCGCGTGCCCGACTGTATTGGTGCGTGTGTCCGCCGCAGGCGCCTCGCCCGATTTATGAAAAGAACTTGCGTTTCAGGCTGCCGGCCCCCCCTAGACCCAGGAGACCCGCTATCATGAGTCCGTAGGTCGATGGTTCGGGAACAGAGCTCGGCGGATCCAGCGGCTGCAGACCGATCGGGGCCGCTGCGCCGGTGGCTACCACTCCATCAGCAAAAACGTTCTGTGGGGATATTGTTTCCCCGGCCACACAGGCGTAGATACCCGTGGAAAAGCAGAAATAACGATAGCCGCTCAACGGACCGGGGGAGTTCGCCTGAATCAAAAACTCACCGCTCCCGCTGAAGTCAAACGAGAGTGCGGCTGCGGTGGCCGTCAGGGCGCTTCCGGTGTCATATACAAGCGAGGAATTGGTGGTCGTGAGGCCGAAGTCGTTTGCGGAATTAAGCCCATCAATCAAGTCGAGGTTCCAACTTACAATGTTGCCAAATCCTATGACCCCAATTGTGCCGTCCGTTGTAATGGTACCATCGACAGTGTCTGTCTGTAGTGGGTTCCCCGTGGGGTCAGAACTGGTGATGGTGGTGTCAACAGCGTAAACGATGTTTGCACGCGCAACCAAAGAACCCATCGCAACCAAAACTGCGAGCGCGAAGGGTGTTCGAGAAATACCCATATCCGTGTTCCTCTCAGGGCCGAGAGCGGAATAGAACCACTCTCGAAATATTCCCGATTATACAACCACAGAGTGGCGTAGTGAGCGAAGTTAAGAGCAAAATGTGAGTACTGGAATTACCATGCTTCGGTGCCTTTGAGCACTTTGCCGGATCGTTACAAAACTGCCCTCAAATCCCGATCCGCTCGACTTCGCCCACGCTGATGTCATCGTTGCGCCTGCCGTAAGGCCGGTCGTTTTCGCGTTCGAGTGCCCGGCCATGCGCTGCGCGACTTCGATACACCTGCCGTTCGTGAGGTAGCCCGCAATCCCGGTTCAGGTTCGGCTAACTCACGCTTGCGGGAAACCACTCCCTTACGGTCGTGGCTCCGTGCGGAGCCGCGAGCGTCAGCGAGCGGTTCCCCGGTAGCACCGAATCTCGCGGTCAGGGTACTAGGGCCGGCTTCATAGCCCTTGCGGTCGCGCAGTTCCAGTTCCCTGGTATCGAGCTTCTTCAGGTGCGCTCGAAGCGCCTCGCGAATCAGTGCGGAGCGATTCAACTTCGCTCGGCGCGCCGCAACTGCCGTGGCGCGCAAGAGGATCATCCGGGCTGGCCCTTCAGGGTGCGCGACGCAGAAGTGAACGATTCGCGGAAGAATCGGCCCATGGAGAGGATCCTAGCGTAGGAGTACGTCAGGCAGAGCCGCGAACGTCAGAGAGCGGTAGCATTGGCGTCGCGCCGGCAACCGCTCTCTTACGTTCGCGGCTC
>OCTA010001596.1_pt1 | contig 20859 bp, 18 predicted proteins | sample 1538991 | NCBI WGS metagenome assembly OCTA01 (sample SAMEA3539302, study PRJEB22396) | soil metagenome | biome: tundra; feature: field; material: soil | place: USA | collected 2010-05 | depth 0.15 m | reverse complement strand
GGTGATTACTTGTTTTTTGAGCTGCCTAAAGGAATTTCCCTTGCCTTTCTTTTATAATATTCTTAAATAAGTGCCTGAGTTTTAGGAGATTTATGAAATTGAAACTTGCCCTTACTTTATTCATCATTTTACTGTTAAATACTTCCATTTTCAGCCAGAATACTTACGATTTTCTCCGGCTTGATTTGAGTGCAAGGGCTGCTGCTTTAGGCGGAACGTTTGTAAGCAATACAGATGATCCCAATGTAATTTTTTATAATCCGGCAGGACTTAAAATGTTAACCGGATCACCTATCTCATTTTCTTTCCTTAAATACCTGCTTGATATAAATTTTGCCAGTATAACTTATTCTACTGAATTTGAGAATATAGGCAGAGTTGCAGCGGGTATCAAGTATGTTAACTATGGCAGCTTTACCGGAGCTGATGAATTCGGAAATATTACGGGTAGCTATGGTGCCGGCGAAGCTGATTTTGTAGTTGGATATTCTAACATTATTGATCAGAATTTCTATTACGGTGTGAATGCCAAGTTCATTTATTCGAGCATTGCGGACCGTTCATCTTCGGCATTAGCTCTTGATTTAGGATTAAATTATAATGTGCCAGCACAGGAATTCAGCGTGGGATTTGCTATACTTAATGTTGGCACTCAATTATCTTATTATTACAGTACAAGAGAAAACTTACCCCTGGATGTTACAATAGGAGTATCAAAGAAATTAACGTATTTGCCCCTGAGACTTTCACTCGATTTCCATAGGCTTAATGATGACCAAAGTGATTTTATCTCTCACCTGCGTGCTTTTACAATTGGTGCTGAGTTTACTCTTAGCAAGGTATTACGTCTCCGGTTAGGTTATGATAACGAGAAAAGACAGGATTTAACAATTGGGACTCTGGCAGGAATAGCAGGATTTAGCGCAGGTCTTGGTGCTGTTATTAAGGGTTATAGTTTTGATTATGGATTTTCATCATTAGGCGCTATAGGTGCTTTACACAGAATAAGCATTGCGACAACTTTATAGGTAATTAGGGTAATCCGGGATTTTTTATTCCTTATATGGTTTATCCAGGTATTGTTTAGCCAAATTATGTGAATTACCGTAATCTTTCATATCCAGCAGTTTGTTGTAATAATCCTTTGCTTTTTCCCTGTTTCCCTGAACATCATTCAGCATTCCGAGATAGAGGAGCGAATTTATAAGGAACCCCGACTCCTCCTTTTTATCAGCCTGACGGGATATATCGGCACACTTTTCAAAATCTATTTTAGCTGAATCGAGTTTCTTTTCATTCCTTGCCTCAACACCAATATAATAATAAGCTTCTCTGAGAGTCTTCTTGTTATTATACCCGAAATAATTTTTAGCAGCTTTATTCAGAACATCCTGAAAAACAGATGCGCATGATAAATTGTCCCCTTTCCTGGCTGCAATCCTTCCCATCCATCTTTCAAACACAGGGTTATCGGGAAAGTCAGTTGCCAGAAGTTTCCCGAATTCACCGGCTCTATAAGAATCGTTTTCATATGTAAAATAGAGCGTCATAAGGAAATAACGTGCTTCATACTTTGCGTACTTTCCATTCATCGCAGTATTTGTCAACTGCTCAATCCCCTTCTGCTTATCCCCTTTAGGAAAGAATATCATCAATGGTTTAAGCAGGGGAAATTCATCGGGAATAACGGAAGCATAATAGTTATAAATGCCAAAGCCAAGTTGTACGTCAAGATTATTGGGATCCAGTTTAGAAGCCCTTTCCACAATAGGCAGGGCTTCCCTACCATCATCCGCAGCTTTTATCCAGCTTTCACGGAATGCTCTTAACCTTCCCCTGAATCCTATTGCCCCTCCTTTAAAGAAGAGCGCGTCAACATTCTGGGGATTTTTTTGCAGCAGGTCATCGCATAGATAAATTACATCTTCAAGCTTCTGAAAGAACAGATCATCATAAGATTCAACATCGGCATCGACAAGTATTTTCCACCAGTCAATCATTGCAAGGAAAAACCTGCCTGCGGGGTGATCGGGATAATCGGCAATAAGACTGCGGAATGTGTTTTCTGCCTGGGAAAACTGCATACCATAAATCTGCTTTATCCCCTGGGAGGCTATGGAATCAAACTTTGCCCCCTGAGGGTTAATATCAGCCCATGCTATAAGTAAGAGAATGGTCAATAAATATTTGTACACCTATACTCCGGACTATTCGCCAAGAATCTTTTCGAGCAAATAATTCTTAATGTTATCAGTTGAAATCCTTTCCTGAAGCATTGAATCTCTTTCTCTTACTGTCACAGTCTGGTCTTCCAGTGTTTGAGTGTCAACGGTAATGCAATATGGCGTTCCAGCTTCATCCTGCCTGCGGTATCTTCTACCGACGGCTCCTTTATCATCATAAAATACTTTGAGGTACCGCCTAAGGTCCTTTTCAATGTTCCTGGATATTTCAGGCATCCCATCTTTATTTACCAAAGGAAAGATTGCAGCTTTAACAGGAGCCAGCTTAGGATGAAATTTTAATATGGCTCTTGTTTCGCCGTTCACTTCTTCTTCAGCATATGCATCTACAAGGAATGCCATAAATGACCTGCTTGCCCCGGCGGAAGTCTCAATGATGTAAGGGGTAAATTTCTCTTTTGTTTCTTCGTCGAAATATTTGAGGGATTTACCTGAAAATTCTTCATGGCGCGAGAGATCGAAGTTAGTTCTGTTATGTATTCCTTCAATTTCACCCCAACCAAAGGGGAACAAGTATTCCACATCAGTTGCCTCTTTTGCATAATGGGCAAGTTTATTTTTAGGATGGTCATGGAACCTTAATTTATCTTTTGTCATACCGAGATTATAGAACCAATTTATCCTTTCCTCTTTCCAGTAGTTGTACCATTTAGTATCTTCCGAGGGTTTTACAAAGAATTGCATTTCCATCTGCTCAAATTCGCGTGTCCTGAAGAGAAAGTTTTTTGTATTTATTTCATTCCTGAAAGCTTTTCCTATCTGTGCTATTCCGAATGGAAGTTTCTGCCGCGAAGAACCCTGCACATTAAGGAAGTTCACAAATATTCCCTGCGCGGTTTCCGGACGAAGATAAACCACAGCATTTGAATCTTCTACGGAACCTATGAATGTTTTAAACATGAGATTAAACTGTCGTGCAGATGTAAAGGTTCCTTTATTGCCGCATTGCGGACAGTTAAGCTCAGCTAGGAGTTCTCCGTTAAGATCTACATTATCAAGCAGTGCATTAAATAATTCATTAGCTTCGTCCTCCTCCTCTTTAAGTTCAGATTTTACTTTATTTACTATTATTTCATATTTATTATAAAGGGGAGCACTAATAGTCATTTTTTCTTTAAGAGCATCAAGGGCTTTTTTCTTTTTCTTTTCATTCAACGAATCAGCAAGCACATCAACTCTGAAACGGGCTTTACATTGACGGCAGTCTATCATGGGGTCCGTAAAATTCTCAACATGACCTGATGCTTCCCAGACTTTAGGATGCATTAAGATAGAGGCATCCAAACCTTCAATATTCTCCCTGTAGGTCATAAATTTCCACCACTCCTCTTTAATATTTTTAAGGAGTTCCACACCCAGGGAGCCATAGTCCCAGCAACCGTTCAATCCGCCATAAATTTCACTGGATTGGAAGACAAAACCTCTTCTTTTAGACAAAGAAACTATTTTTTCAATTATATCAGTCTGATTATTTTTTTGCTTTTCGATGATACTTTCTCCAAATTGTATTATAAACAAGGGCTAAATATAGAAAAAATAGTCCTTTTTAGATAGAGTTTATAATTGTTAAGAACTATTCAATTAAGTAAATTTGCCTATAATGAAAATTGAGAACAATTGAAATTAGCTGATTATAATAAAATCTTAATCATCAGGTTAAGCTCTTTGGGGGATATTCTTTTAGCTACTCCTATGATTAGATCTATTCAGAGACAATTTCCGGACAAGAAGATTCATTTTTTACTGAGATCCGAATATGAGCAGGTATTGGTAAATAATCATTTCCTTGAGAAAATATTCCTATTTACACGAATTGATGATGAGAATAAGAAACTGATTAAAGAACTTAAAAGGGAGAAATACGATCTTGTTATAGATCTTCAAAATAACATAAGGTCTGCAGTTATATGTAGCAAGCTCAGGGTAAAAACTGTTAAGTTCAATAAAAGGGATAAGGCAAAACTTCTTCTGGTTAAATTCAAAATTAACCTTCTGAAGAATGCTCCTCAAATGCCGGTAAGATATGCAGAAATTTTCAATGATCTTAAGTTGGATGATGAAGGTTTGGAACTTATTACTTTAAACGCTCCATCGCCTCTTTTTGATCCGGATAAGAAATATATTGGATTCGCTCCCGGTTCCCGGCATTTTACCAAAATGTGGCCAAAGGAATATTATATTCAATTAGGGAAAATGTTTAATGATGATGGGTATACCATAGCCCTGTTCGGGGGAAAGGATGACCGCCTTGTCTGTGCTGAGATTGCCACCAAGATAGATTCCATTGATCTTTCAAATAAAAATGATTTGCTGCAGACAACGGTAGATATGAAGAAATGTACCGGTATTGTGTGCAATGATTCCGGCCTGATGCACACTGCATGTGCAGCAGGTGTAAAAGTACTTGCAATATTCGGATCTACTGTTAAAGAATTCGGTTTTACTCCTTACACCGGGAACGAATCAGGATTGCTCACCAAAAATTTAGTCCTGGAAAACAAATCATTAACCTGCAGACCATGCACTCATATTGGCAGAGATAAATGCCCAAAGACACATTTTAAGTGTATGCTCGAAATAACCCCGCAGCTTGTTTATAATAATTTCAATCTTCTCTTTAATTCCTGATGAAAAAATTCTGGTTTTTGTTCTATAATTTATTAATCGTCCCGATATTGTATTTAGGCGTAAGAATTATTGGGTTTTATAATAGTAAAGTAATGAGGGGTATTAAGGGAAGGCGGCGTATCTTTGAAGAGCTGATAATTAATTCCGCAGCAATCCGGAAGGCAAATAAGCTGATATGGTTTCATTCCTCCTCATTAGGAGAATTCGAACAGGCAAAACCCATAATAGAAGAACTTAAGAAGAATAAAGGAATAAATATTCTTGTTACGTTCTACTCTCCAAGCGGATATGATAATTCGAGAAAATACCCTTTTGCAGATCTGGTATCATATCTCCCTTTTGATACCAAAGCAAATGCAGCAAAATTCATTCAGATTGTTAAACCAAATCTTTCTGTTTTGATGCGTTATGATTTGTGGCCAAATCATATCTGGGCGATGAAAAGTTTTAATATCCCTATATTCCTTGTTGATGCAACTATGAAAGAAAATTCCAGGAGGAAATTTCTTTTTATGAAGAACTTCCATAAATATTTATTCATGGATGTTACCAAGATACTAACAGTTTCAAAGTCAGATGCAGAAGGATTCAAGGATTTCGGTTGTACAGATAATCAGGTTAAGGCGGTCGGAGATACCCGTTTTGACAGAGTCTACCAAAGGAGCCTTACAGCCAGCGCACATAATTTACTTAAGACTGATCTTTTTAAGGGGAAGAAAATATTAGTTGCCGGCAGCACTTGGGAAGCGGATGAGGAAGTAATCCTTCCTGCTTTTTCCAAACTTGCGAAAAATGACGATGATGTTATACTGATTATTGCCCCCCATGAACCAACCGTGGTTCATCTTGAAAAGATTGAAAATGAATTTTCAGGAGATCTTGATACCATCCGCTTTTCATTCATGAATAATTATAAGAGTGAGCGGGTAATAATTATTGATTCTATCGGTATCCTTCTTACACTTTACACTTATGCCGATGCTGCCTATGTGGGGGGAAGTTTTAAGCAAGGTATTCATAATGTTCTTGAAGCCGCTGTATATGGAGTACCGGTATTATTTGGGCCAAAGATCGATAATTCCCAGGAAGCAAAAGAACTGTTAAAGCAGGGTGGCGGAATATTGATCAGAAATAAGAAGGAGGCTTACAGGAATTTAAGAATGCTTTTCATCAATGAAATGATAAGAAAAGAGAAGGGAGACATATCTTATAATTATGTTCAGAAAAACCTGGGTGCCACAGAAAAGATATTAAAGGAAATAAACCAGGCTTTGTAAAATATTATTCTTTCAAATATCTTTCTTTTAATATTGTTACATGATGATTCATGTGCCCTGCAATAATATATAGCAGTGCTAAAACAGATACCTTTCTATTATTTGATATCCCCTGCCGGTGCAATGCTTCCTCCCCCAAACCTCCGAACAAATTATTATTCGATTTTCTCAGGTGATTGAATTCATCCGCAAAGCTATGGATAGTTCTGTTATTGAAATCAGCTGATTTAATAAAATCATCCTGCTCAAACCCCGGTAATGGATTAGCGGCGTTCCTGGCAAACCAGAATGCCCGGAAAGCCATAATCCTTTCAGTATCAATTATATGTCCAAGAACTTCTACAGTTGTCCATTTTCCGGCTGCATATGAATAATTTTTCTTTTCTTCAGGAATGGTATTGATAAACTCAATGAATTCATTAATCTGCTTATCTAAAACCCAGATAATATCATCCCCTTCTACTGTATCAATATATTTTTGGTAATAAGGCGCATACTCAGTTTCATTTGGACGCATAAAATATTCCTTTCTTTTTAATATAGATTATTCTTTAATAATATAATTATAATTTTTCTAAACTATTATGACACCACCGTCATAGGGTTTCTTCACCCAAAATACATAATAACTTATCGAGGAATTTCTGCTGTGCTTTTTTCATCTTTACTTTCGCTTCTTCAATTGTAAAGAACTCTCCCTTATCCACTTCCGGTATGATAATTTTCTTGCCTGACCGGGGAGGCCATTCTACCTCGCATGTATTACTTGTAATTTTAATGGGATCATCATCCGGACATTCGAATGCCCATGCGTAAACTTTCTTATCCCCCTTTTGAATAACGGAACCGAGTGGAGTAAATTCTCCTTCAGGTTTTATTCCTGTTTCTTCTTTAAATTCTCTTACAGCTGCCTGCTGGTGATCCTCATCCTCTTCAGTTAAACCTTTGGGAATGCCCCAATAATCATCATCTTTATTCATAAAGTAAGGTCCGCCCGGATGAACAAGGAATACCTTAAGTCCATTCTTCCGGCTATACATCAGTAAACCTGCACTTATATTTTTAGGTGTATCTTTGAATGTCATAATTACACTTCCTTAATATTTACCTGATCCAGAAGGAAAGTATATTCCATTGCTATCTCCCTGAACTTCTCAAACCTGCCTGAAGCACCCCCATGCCCTGCCTGCATATTTGTTTTAATCAGCAGTATATTATTTCCGGTCTTTTTGTCCCGCAGCTTAGCAACCCATTTTGCCGGTTCCCAGTACTGCACCTGTGAATCATGCAGACCTGTCATAACCAGTAGTGCAGGATAATTTTTTTGTCCCACATTATCATAAGGAGAATAGGAAAGGATATAATCGTAATATTCCTTCAATTTAGGATTTCCCCATTCATCAAACTCCCCTGTGGTAAGCGGAATTGATTCATCAAGCATAGTTGTAATCACATCCACAAAAGGAACATTTGCTACTGCTGCTTTGAACAGATCGGGGCGCATATTTATAGCTGCCCCTATCAGTAGTCCCCCAGCACTGGCACCCATTATACAAAGTTTTTCTTTTGAAGTATATTTTTCTTTTATCAGAAACTCTGCACAGTTTATAAAATCTGTAAATGTATTCTTCTTTTTAAGGAGCTTTCCGTCTTCGTACCACGAGCGCCCCATTTCCTGACCTCCCCGGATATGCGCAATTGCATAAATAAATCCGCGGTCAAGCAGGCTTAATCTTGTTGAGCTGAAAACCGGTTCAGTCGAAATAGCATAGGATCCATAACCATGAAGGAGTAAAGGGCTGGTACCGTCTTTCCTGATTCCTTTTTTATAAACCATCGAGACGGGTATTTTTGTACCGTCATTCGCAGTTGCGTGTAGTCTTTTAACAAAATAATCATCTTTATTATAACCTCCGAGAACCTCATCCTGCTTAAGAATAATCTTCTCCCCGGTTCTCATATTATAATCTATTATCGACCTTGGTGTAATTAAAGATGTATAGCTGTAACGGAGTTTCCCGGTATCAAATTCCGGGTTCCTGTCGATTGAAGTTGAATATGCTGCCTCTCCAAAATCAAGGTAATGATCCGATTTATCATTTAGCCCTAAAATACGTAACTGGTTAAGACCATTTTTCTTTTCCTGCAGGACAAGGTAATCATTAAAGATTTCCAGTTCTTCAAGCAGTACATCTTTCCTGTTGGGAATTATTTCCTGCCAGTTCTCTTTTGTTGTTTTATCCAAAGGAGTTTTCATCAGTCTGAAATTTTTTGCTTTAAGGTTAGTCTTTATATAAAAGATATCCTCATAATGGTCTATATAATACTCTATATTTTTCCCCCTCTTCTGAAATATCCTGAACTCACCATCGGGTTCATCCGCATTTAGTATTCTGTATTCTGAAGATACTATGCTGAATAATCCTATAAAAAGAAATTTATCAGATTTGGTCTTATATACGGTGGTACTAAACGACTCATCCTTTTCATGGTATATTTCTTTATCATCAGAGGTTTTATTTCCCAGTTTATGCCTGATAATTTTATATGCCCGCAGGGATTTGTCTTTCCGGGTATAAAACAAAGTCTTATTGTCATTTGCCCATGCAGCATATCCTGTGCTATTAGGAAGTTTATCCTTAAACCTCTCGCCTGTTTCCAGGTTCTTGATAAATATATTATATTTTCTTCGACCCACGGTATCCACGCCATAAGAAAGTAATTTATTATCCATGCTTACAGATAATCCTGAAACGTTAAAGAATTTTTGTCCTTTCGCCATTTCATTTACATTAAGGAGTATTTCTTCAGGGGCATCTATTGTACCCTTTTTACGGCAGTGAACAGGATATTCCTTTCCATCCTCATAACGGGTATAATAAAAATATCCATTATCCTTATACGGCACCGAGGTATCATCCTGCTTTATTCTTCCGATGATCTCATTATATAATTTTCCCTGTAAAGCTTCAGTATGCCTAAGCATTTCATCAGTATAATTATTTTCTGCTTTCAGATATTCCACTACTTTTGGATTATCACTTTGATTTAGCCAAAAATAATTATCAGTGCGCGTGTCACCATGTTCGGTTAATTCTTTTTTTATCTTTTCTGCGATAGGAGGATTCATATAGTTAATTTTATTTTATTCATAAATTTTATTTCTTATCTTTTTGTTACCATAAGAATCCAAACTGAGATCGTGCTTAAAGCTATTGGAGCTATCGTTTCTTCTATTTTGCTATATTCAGTTGGAGAACCTGTTTCCGATGTCTGGAACAGATGATTTAATTTGGGAATTTCTATAACCTTATAATTCTTATTTCCTGCTTTTTTAAGTGCGCTTTCAATTGCCGCAAGGTTCTCTTTCGGCGAAACTTGAAGATCATTCTCTCCATCTAAAGCAAGTACCGGTATCTTTAGTTTTGATAAGCTTTCCTGAGGTTCATATGATAAAAAGAACTTGAACCATGGGGACAATAATGATTTCGTCTGTGCATACAATCTTTCCTTTGAATTCTCTGAGGAATTCTTTACAGAATCACTTAAAGTACTGTAATATTCATCCAATGCTTTATGAATTTCCACCGCTGCTTTAGAAGAATCCTTCTCCTGCATTACTATTTTATAAAGCTTAGTGTTAATCTGCGTCATTTTATTTATATCCTCATCAGACTCCCCCTCTGCCTTTGCAATCAGTTTGGATTGAAGTTCCAACACTTTCTCACCATTGAGTCCGGTACCCGCCATCATCACAATAAATGAAACATCTTTCGTTTGGTTCGCAACCATAGGTGCAATAATACCCCCCTCACTGTGCCCTATTAATCCGATATGTTCTTTATCCACTTCTTTCCTTGTTTTCAGATATTCTACACAGGCAAGCGCATCAGTAGCAAAGTCTTTGGTGGTAGCCGAACTAAAATTACCTGTAGATTTTCCGAACCCTCTGTCATCACATCGCAGTACAGCAATTCCATGCCTTGTTAAATAATCTGAAAGTACCAGGAATGGTTTATGACCAAGCAGTGCCTCATCCCTGTCCTGTGGACCGGAACCTGTTATCAGAACCACAGCCGGAAAATTATCTCCCTTTTCAGGATATGTAAAAGTTCCTGAAAGTGTTACATTAGCACCTATATTCTGCACCGTAACTTCTTCTTCTTTATAAGGGTATGGCTTTTTCGGATTCTGAGGACGGTTTAGCTCTACAATTTTCTCTGTCCGCATAAACGAAAGTGGCAATTCCTTTCCCCCCTGACTCCATATTCCATTCAAAAGGGTATCAGCAATTTTACCTTTATAAGACCCCCCGATCATTTTCACAAATAACTTTATGCTGTCTCCGGATATGACAATCTTGTCCACAGGAATATCCTTATCCGTTTGATCCGGACTGTTAAGTATCGCTTTATAATTATCCTTCTCCACTTTAGTTATCTTTAAAACTAATCGTAGTGAAACCGAAGAAACCTTTAAATTCCCAAGCCAGTTGCCTTCAAACCTGTTTCCCTGAGCAGCTACTTGTGAGAAATACAATAAAATTATGCTTAATATAACAGGGCTAAATCTTTTCATTTTAGTTCCTATAGATTTAATTTTATATAAATGATAACAATTTGAATATTAACTAATTAAAATAATCAATTTCCCAAAGAAAATGAGTGTTCAATATAAGGTTCTTGGAAAACCCGGTGGCGATAATGCCCTCTTTATCTGTGTAAACAGCGGAACCAGGATTTACAGGATATTATTCGACTGTGGGGAAGATGTTCTGAAGGAAATTACCGCCTCTGCTGTTAGGTCTATTGATTATATCTTTTTTTCTCATCTTCACCTGGATCATGCAGCCGGACTTGACCATTTCATCAGGAGAAACTACGACAGGGAAAGCAAGCCTGTTTATGTCTTTGGTCCGGAGGATACTTCCTACATTATTCAAAATCGCTTAAAGGGATATAAATGGAACCTCGTCAGTGATATTCCCGGTGAATGGTTTGTAATTGATATTAAAGAAAAAGAAACAATCACTTATAGGTTTCTTGCAAGGGAGGGTTTTTCCAAAAAACATTTCGTAGAAAAGAAACCATTTAAGGGAATTGTATTCAGCAATGAACATTTCAAAGTAGAATCTCAACTGTTGAATCATATAATTCCCTCTTTAGCTTTCAGGATATCAGAACACCCCTCCGGCAATATAGATAAAGATAAATTGGTTATAAATAATTATGATCCGGGACCATGGCTTGAGGAAGTAAAGAACTTATCTGTAAGTTCCCGCAAAAGTATCCTCCTAAACGGTAGAAAAATCTCACTCGGAAAATTACGGGAACAGCTTTTAGTCAAAAAGGAGGGGGAAAGTATTTCCTATCTAACCGATTTTATTTATGACTCCGCCTCAAAAAGAAAAAGCGTAAAGCTGATCCGGAATTGCAACACTGTCGTTTGCGAAAGCCAGTACCTTTCTTCTGATAAAAAACTTGCGTTAAAGAATTATCATCTAATCGTTATCCAGGCTGCAGAAATAGCATTAAAAGGAAACGCGGGGAAACTAATTTTATTCCACAATTCTGACAGGTATAATGTTAAGAAGGATTTCCCGCTTTTTCTTAAAGAAGCAAGGGAGATTTTCCCCAATTCTGTTTTCCCCGAAAATTGGAATATAAAACCTTAATTAGTTCATTTCTCTTTTAAGATATTTCCCTGTCACGCTCTTTGGGTTTTTTATTATCATTTCTGGAGTCCCCTGTGCTATAATTTCCCCTCCCTTTTCTCCGCCTCCCGGACCAAGGTCAATTATCCAGTCTGCGGTTTTAATTACATCAAGATTATGTTCAACTACAACCACCGTATTCCCCTTATCTACAAGTTTATTCAGAACATGCAGCAATATCCTCACATCTTCAAAATGAAGACCTGTCGTTGGTTCATCAAGAATGTAAAGGGTTTTTCCTGTGCTAACCTTACTTAACTCTGTAGCAAGTTTCACACGCTGTGCTTCACCCCCGGATAAAGTGGTTGCCTGCTGTCCGAGCGTGATGTATCCAAGACCCACATCATGAATAGCTTTTAATTTTCTTCTTATCCGCGGAAGGTCCTCAAAGAATTCAAGTGCCTCTTCCACTGTCATTGCAAGCACATCTGAAATAGATTTGGTCTTGAATAATACTTCCAGTGTTTCCCGGTTATATCTTTTGCCCCTGCATACCTCACACTGTACATATACGTTTGGCAGAAAATTCATTTCAATCTTCCTTAGCCCGTCCCCACCGCATTCCTCGCACCTGCCCCCGGCAACATTAAAACTGAATCTTCCTGTACTGTATCCCCTCATCTTTGATTCAGGCAACTGTGAATAAAGATCTCTTATAAATGTAAACAATCCAGTATATGTTGCAGGATTCGACCTCGGTGTTCTGCCTATCGCTGATTGATCAATCTCAATAATCTTATCTACATTTTCCAATCCTTCCAATGAACGGTAAGGTAGCGGTGGTGATTTAGATTTATAAATTTTCCCCATCAGTATCTTAACAAGTGTTTCATTTACAAGTGAAGATTTTCCCGAACCGCTTACACCTGTTATCAATGTTAATGTGGCAAGGGGAATTTTAAGTTCAACTTCCTTTAAGTTATTTCCCGTTGCGCCTTTTAGTATTAAATATTTACCATTTCCTTTCCGCTTTTCTTCAGGAACCTGTATTTTCTTTTCCCCTTTTAAATAAGAAAGTGTTAATGAGTTATGCCCGTTGTCCGATGACATAAGAACATCAGTTTCACCTGCGACAACTACCTCCCCGCCATATTCTCCTGCACCGGGACCCAGATCAACAAGATAATCGGAGCTTCTCATAGTTTCCCTGTCATGTTCAACAACAATAACTGTATTACCCAGATCCCTTAAATGTTTTAGGGAATTTATAAGTTTAATATTATCGCTCTGGTGAAGTCCAATGCTGGGTTCATCCAAAACGTATAATACTCCTGCCAATTGCGATCCGATCTGTGTGGCAAGACGTATCCTTTGCGATTCCCCTCCCGATAATGTTCTTGCCGAACGGTCAAGAGTAAGATAGTCCAGCCCCACATTCAGCAGGAATTTTAATCTTGTTGTAATTTCCTTTAATATCGGTTTGGCTATTATAGCATCCCTGCCCGTTAATTTTATCTTATTAAAGAACTCATCGGCTCTGAAAATTGATAATGTTGTGACTTCACTGATGTTTTTTCCCTGGAATTTAACTGCAAGTGATTCCTTTTTCAGCCTTCCGCCCCCGCAGGTCTTGCACCGCACCGTATTCATGTAGGATTCGACCCATTCCCTGATATTGTTTGATGTGGTTGTGCCGTAATAATTTAACAGGTGCTTATACAGCCCGGCAAACTTATGCATATAAACAACGGGCTTTGTATTACCATAAGAATATGAAAAAGGAATTTTTTCTTTAGTTCCGTTAAGCAGTATTTCTTTCTGTTCTTCGGTAAGATCTTTAAGCGGAGTATCAAAAGTGAACTCAAATTTGTCTGCCACCGCCTGCAATTGATTGAAGAACCAGATAGGACGCGGTTTACCAAGAGGTGCAAGTCCTTCTTCATTTATTGACTTATCCCAGTCGGGGATCATTAAATGAATATCAAGTTCTTTCTTTTCGCCGAGTCCTTCACAATCAGTGCATAATCCATATGGTGAATTAAACGAAAAAGAATTTGGTGCAAGCTCCCTGTAGTTTATTCCGCAGTCCAGACATGCAAGGTGCCTGCTGTACAAATGATCAGCCGATCCGTCATTAACAATCGTAATCCCGTTCCCGTAATTAAGTCCCACTTCAATAGATTCGGTTAAACGGTTTCTTGAATTTTCATTAACGGTGAATTTATCAATTGCTATTTCAATGTTGTGGATTTTATACCTGTCTGCCTGGAACCCTTTTTCAAGTTGATGAAATTCATTATCTACCCTCACCTTAAGAAAACCATCGGACATTATCTCTTCAAATAATTCCCGGTAATGTCCTTTCCTGCCTCTTATAACCGGGGCTAAAATGGAAATCTTTTTCCCCGCAAGAGTAGAAAGGATAGATTCGATTATCTGATTTGACGTTTGTTTTACAACCGGTTTTCCGCAGTTATAACAATATGGAATGCCGGTTCTTGCATAAAGAAGTCGCAGATAATCATAAATTTCTGTTACAGTTCCCACTGTCGAACGTGGATTACCTGATGATGTTTTTTGTTCAATCGATATTGCGGGACTTAATCCTTCAATCAGATCAACATCCGGTTTTTCAAGCATATCAAGGAATTGGCGGGCATAAGCGGAAAGAGATTCTATATATCTTCTCTGTCCTTCTGCATAAATAGTGTCAAATGCAAGTGAAGATTTTCCTGATCCGGATAGTCCGGTAATTACAGTCAGCGAATCCCTTGGAATTTCTACATCAATATCCTTAAGGTTATGCTCCCTTGCTCCTTTAATTATTATCGACTCTTTTTCCAATATCTACGCAATTATTTAAATTTAAAACTTTATATTACTATTAGACAGTCTGAAAATCAATTTAATTAGGAATGCCCGACGGCATCTGTCAGATGAATATAATCAAATCAATCCGCACAATTGAAGGTTTCACAGAATCCGGGATTAAAGAAAAGGGCTCTGTTTTTACAGGACAAGCATATTATATGACAAATTCCGAAGATTGTACTACCAAACTGAATGAAATAAAAAAAGGATTCTACGATGCTACTCATCACTGTTATTGCTACAAACTTAATTCCGGTGAAATAAAATATTCCGATAACGGCGAACCTTCAGGAACTGCAGGCATTAGGATTCTCAACACCATTGAACATTTTGATTTAACTGATATCCTTGTTGTTGTAATTAGATACTTTGGCGGAACAAAACTTGGCCTCGGTCCCCTTGGCAAAGCTTACTATGAATCTGCACTAAATGTTCTTAAGAATTCCAAAATAATTGTTAAGAACACCTACCAAAAAGTTTCAATAACGACTAATTTTGATAAAATGGGACATGTATTCCGGCTGCTATCCAACTTTAATGGCAAAAAGATTGTGTCAGCTTATCAGGAGAACACCGTTGAGATCACAAGCTTTTTATTAGCAAATGATATTCCTGCTTTTAATGATCAACTCCGCGAACATTCACAAGACGACATAGAAATTAAAATAACCGCTGATATAATTTATTTGTAATTTCTTTCCTTAAAATTCAATTTCCCCAAAATCCCAAGACTGCCGGAAGCGACAAAGACATAACAAGCATTACTAAACCAAGACTAAAAATAGTAACAACCGGGCAACAATTTGGTAACAACCAGATAACAACGCCCCGCTAATTCAGTTATTTATAATCACTTACAATTTTATTATGTAAACCTAACCAAGTGAATAATATCACACCCACTTAATTGCTAAACGGCTTACCACTTGTTGCAAAGAATTTCAGTTTGTCTGTTTTGTGAGGATGTCCTGAAAATTCGTAAACTTTCCATGGCTCTAATTCTTTTAGTGATATCCCTTCCTTAAATAATTCTTCCTTACTCTTAAAAAACACGGCATTTTCTTCGTCCAGAACTCTGATTATAACAAGTGTGTAACCTGGATTGAATTCTGTTCTTACAATACGTCCGCCGATATCGCCATCCTTATCAAGATCGGCATCTTCCGGATTATATATAAAATCATGGGGACGTACTATTTTATCGGGGTCTGATAAAAACCAGAGCGATTCCAGTTTCCATTGATTATTCTCTTTTTTATAATGTATCTCACATTCAATACGAGACCTTTCTCTTTTAATTTCTTTACTCTCACTAAACTGCATGATAGTGTTAAGGATATAACTCTGACTGTCTTTCCCTGCCTCCATGTGAAGGATTTCATACGACTCCGGAATCTGGATCTTTCCCGAGGAAAGGAATTGTTTCCTTTCTTTTTTATTTTTTATCTGGCTCGTAATTTCCTTTTGAACGTCAGTAGTATAGAAAGAAATTATTTTTTCAAATACTCCTTCCTGCACTGCTTTATTAAACGAATCATAAATTTCCTTAAATGCAGATTGTTGAGTCTGCCCGGGACTAAATGGACTCCAAAGTATCGATAGTACAAAAACTAAAATTAGGTAACGGAAAATACTGGGCATTAAGTTTCCTGTAAAATAATTTGTAGCCTGTTTTTAATTTAATGAAAATACATTATAAATAAATGATATCAGGATAATTTCTTATTAATTAACCGATCAACCGCTTTAATTAGATGATGAAATTTTATTTGACCATTCAACATAAAATGGCCAAAAATCAATTTCTAGAACTACTCATAATACAAACTCACTTTTTATAAAGGATACACAATATGATTAATTAATTGCCTCAATCTCAATTTTGGGTTCTTTGAATTTATCAATCCAATAAGCCCAGGCAATAATTAACCATTGTGATAATCCAACCCAACCTATTGCTACTTCTGAAGGGGGCGGGGAAGCAAAAATATTGTTAACGTATATAACAATAAGGAATATTAATAATCCCCAAATGCGGTAAAAACCGGTTTTGTTTTTTGCTTTGGCATAAGAGATGTAAAACCACGCTCCTACGCAGAAAATTAATCCTTCAGCAATTATCGTTAGTGGAATTGAATTCCATAAACCAAGCCCGACTTTGAAATTGCTCCATGGCACCAGGGGCAGATCAGCGCGATGCACAAGAAAATCAAGTACCCAATGGCTTACTACCAAAACTCCCAATAGAATTGAAGTTCTCAAATTCTTTTTAAACAGATAATATACGGTTCCGAATAGGACTGCCCAGAAAATTACTCCTAAAAGACTATGCGAAAAAGGATAGTAAACAAAATTCAGCGAAGTGAACACAGTATCACCAGGGACAATTTTCACTTTTTCTATTCCCGCCAGAATGAAAAATGGCCAAAGGAGATCGACAAATTGAGCTGCCAGGAAAAGGGTCCCCAAAGATGGTTTCTCATCAATTTTTTTAGCCGCTAAACCGATACCGAAATGTCCGATGAACATATAGTCTCCTTTTCAATAATTACTAATTTAATAAATTTTAATGAACTTCATGAAGAATTAAATTATTATAAAAAGTAAAATAGATTTGCATTAAAGCATAATTTTTCCAAATTTTGTAGTAGTTAATAATTTGGGATTAACATTATGCTACATACAAATCAAAATTCAGATGCTTATAAATTAGCAGATCTGACTTTCCATCTTCTGGTTCATTTCCGGGAGAAAGAAATCCGTTTTGCCGAAAAACATGGTCTCACTCAGGCTGAATTCAGATGCCTGAGATACTTCGGTACAAACGAATGCCTGAACAATAAACAAATTTCAGCGAGGATGAAATTAACCCCTGGTAGATTAACCCATATCATTGATTCATTGATCACTAAAAATTATATGATACGGGAAATTGATCCGAATGACAGAAGATATATGCGGGTTAATCTTTCGAAAAACGGACTTTCAATAGTTCAGAAATTGAACAATGATTATGTTGATATTCACCGTGATATTTTATCCGGTATTGAATCACGTCAACAGAAACCATTGATAATTGCGATGAGCCATCTCGTATCAGCTCTTAAGATTTGGACTGCCAAATCTTAAATCAGATTATTGGTGGTTCCCCGTTTCTAATTTGAATTCTGACGCTTCTGAATATTAAAATATTTCTTCGACCATTCGAGGTCGGATAGGATAAGTGTGAGATTTTGCATACCCTGTTGTGACATGTCAAAATATGTTTTTTCAAAATATCTTTTGATTTGTTCGTCGGCATTAACTACAATTTCTTTCATCTGATCTACTATCTTCTGCATATTATGGGTGAAGTCCTTCTTAATGTGCTCAAGACTTTTAACCTCTGGATTGTTTATCCCCGTTTTTAATACTCTTATTAATCCCTCTGCATATTTCGCAGTAAATGAAAGCTCTTCAAAGGTTTTTCCTTCGTCCAACATTATAGAAAGGGAGTATAATGTTTTAAGATCAGTTTTTTTATTTAGCCGGTGCTCAGAGAAATCATCTATTTCCTCTATTATTACTGCAGCTAAATTTAGTTCCATTATATTTTAACTCCGATTCCTAATCCGTCCCCTACAGGAATTATCGACGCCTTTAACCTAGGGTCAGCTATAAATTCCTTGTTAAAATTTCTGATAAACTCTGTAGATGTTTTATATTTAGCAGGAACCTTTTCAGCCGCTGTCTGACCGTGCCATAGGAGATTATCTACAATTATCACTCCCCCTTTTTTTAAAATTTGTACCGATAATTCAAAGAGTTTGGAGTATTCGTTCTTGTCGGCATCAAGAAAAATGAAATCATATTTCTTTTCAAGCTCCGGCATTATTTCAAATGCATTGCCCGCCAGGATTTTAATTTTATCTTCGACCCCCGACTTTTTAATATATCCTTTTGCTAAGGCAATATTGTCTTTACTTTTTTCTATTGTATGCACCATTCCCTTTTTTTTAAGATTCCTGGCTATCCTGATTGAAGAATATGCAATAGCAGTCCCTATTTCTAATACCCGTTTAGGTTTTATCGTTCTGATCAGGATTTCCATAAATGCGGCAGATTGCCAATCAAGTATCGGGATATAATGTTCATCCGCATATTTCTCCATTTCATTAATTAATGGATCATGCTGATTTTTGAATTGGTAAAGATATTTCAGCTGTGAAGGGTATAAAATCTTATCCATAATAATTTATAATTGTTCAATAATAATTGTGATAGATCAAAGTATTGAACTAATATATATAAAAAAACAATCCCCCTATTTGATTCACCGCAGACTTTTTAATGAATTGTCTTAAATATCCTGTCCCACTTTATGCTTTTATACAGATTATTAAAATTAAAAATTGATATAAATGGATCCCACGACCAATAAACAATTAAAGCTTTGCCAAGAATAGAATCCGAAGATACAAAACCCCAATATCTGCTGTCCATACTGTTTTCCCTATTATCCCCTAATACAAAATAATAATCTTTCCTTATAGTATAATTTTTAACGGGTTTGCCCCCAATAGTAATTACTGAACCTTCTGTACTTACTGTTTTTCTTTCTAATTCACGGTTTATCAGCATTCCCCAGCAGCCAATATTTTCGCGCGTTAGTTCAATTTTATCCCCTTTCTTAGGAACCCTGATAGGACCGTAATTATCTATATTCCAGCTTTTCCCTAAAGAAAATAGTTTCGGATCCTTCTTCCCCTTTCCGATAATTTCAGTATTAAAAACATTACCCGGGGGATTTGGTAAAAGAACCTTATTTACATAAACTTTCCTGTCTTTAATTTCAACTGTATCCCCTGGTTTTCCTATAACCCGTTTTATATAATTAAAAGGATAGGGAGGGTAATACTCATTTAGCTGTCCCGGAAATTCAAAAACTATTACATCGTTATTTTCCGGCTTCTTAATATCAAAAAGATCAATATGAGGTATATCTATATTGGTGAGAGGAATATTATGTGGAGTAGAAAATTTATAAGATAATTTATTTATCGCTATGTAGTCCCCGATTAGGAGTGTCTTTTCCATTGACCCTGTCGGAATTTTAAAGAAATCAATAAAGAATCCTTTAATTATCATCAATAAAATGAGAAGAAGAATTAAAGACTTTAGACATCCCCTGCGTTTATGCGGTTTACGTGAATCAGATGAATCTGAACGTTCGTAATTATTACGGGAACTCATATATATCCGGTTTATTTATCAATCTGAAGAACAGCTAAGAATGCTTCCTGAGGTATTTCAACATTGCCTACCTGCTTCATCCTCTTCTTTCCTTCTTTCTGTTTTTCCAGAAGTTTTCTTTTCCTTGATATATCACCACCGTAACATTTTGCAAGTACATTTTTTCTTAAAGCTTTTACAACTGCTTTTGAGATTACCTTTGTCCCGATTGCAGCCTGTATGTTTATTTCAAACATCTGCCTTGGTATCAGCTCTTTTAATTTAGTACAGACTTTCTGTCCCCAAACGTATGAATTATCACGATGAACAATCATAGACAGGGCATCCACCGGCTCATTATTTAAAAGGATATCCAGTTTTACCAGATCTGATTCCCTGTATCCTATATATTCATAATCAAATGAAGCGTATCCTCGCGTAGTGGATTTCAGCTTATCAAAAAAATCGAATATAATTTCCGCTAATGGAAATTCAAACTGTAAATCTGCTCTGGTAGGATCAATGTATGTAATATTCTTATATGTGCCCCTTTTGTCCATGCTGAGCTTCATAATATTTCCAACATATTCGCTGGGACAAACTATCTGAGCTTTTACATAAGGCTCTTCCACATTTTCAATATCCCCTACCGTAGGCATTTCAGCAGGGTTATCAACTATAACATCAACCCCGTTCTTTTTTTTGATATGATATTCCACGTTGGGTAATGTTGTGATAATTGACTGGTTATATTCCCTGTATAATCTCTCCTGAACTATCTCCATATGCAATAAACCAAGGAACCCGCACCTGAACCCAAATCCTAAAGCGGCTGAAGTCTCAGGCTGATAAATAAGAGCAGAATCATTTAATCTGAATTTCTCAAGTGCGTCACGAAGGTCTTCAAACCTTTCGGCATCTGTTGGATATAAACCGCTGTATACCATTGGTTTTACTTCTTTATATCCGGGTAGAG
>OCTA010001594.1_pt1 | contig 20878 bp, 17 predicted proteins | sample 1538991 | NCBI WGS metagenome assembly OCTA01 (sample SAMEA3539302, study PRJEB22396) | soil metagenome | biome: tundra; feature: field; material: soil | place: USA | collected 2010-05 | depth 0.15 m | reverse complement strand
TTTTCTCAGTATTGAGAGTTTTCTACCCAGCCAGCCACCCCCGAGGGAGGGGGAACGGAGGGGGAACGGACAGTATCCGGAGGATGCGACCCCCAAGTGTAGCTTTTTGACCACTTGGCGCGGCCCAGTATTCCGTATTGAAGTCAGGGGCCCGGTCAACTAGCTTGCAGTGGTTTATGACTTTGACAGAAACAATACTTGCCCGCGCAGCGGGCAAAGCCCGGGTTGAGGCCGGAGACAATGTTTGGGTCCAGGCTGATGTCCTGATGACGCATGACGTCTGCGGGCCGGGGACCATCGGAGTGTTCCACCGCGAGTTTGGCAAAGCCGCCAAAGTGTGGGACCGCAATAAGGTAGTCATCATTCCGGACCATTACATCTTCACCGCCGATTCGAAGTCGAACCGCAACGTCGATATCCTGCGCGATTTCGTGAAGGAGCAGGGCATCGGCTACTTCTACGACGTCATAGACGACCCAAACGGGCATTGGGTGTTCGACCCGGGCCAAGGCATGCTTAAGCGTCAGCACGGGTCCCATTACGCGGGCGTGTGCCATACGGCGCTGCCCCAAAAGGGCCACACTCGCCCGGGGGAAGTATTGTTCGGGACCGACTCGCATACCTGCATGGCGGGGGCGTTCAATGAGTTCGCCACCGGTATCGGCAACACCGATGCGGGCTTTGTCCTGGGCACGGGCAAGTTGCTGCTTAAGGTGCCGGAAACCATGCATTTCCGCCTCGAAGGCGAATTGCAACCAGGCGTCATGGCCAAGGATATTATCCTGCACTGTATTGGCGAAATCGGCTTTGACGGCGCCACCTATCGCGCGATGCAGTTTGACGGGTCGGGGGCCGCCAGCTTGACCATGGATGACCGGATGACGGTCGCCAACATGGCGATCGAAGCCGGCGGCAAGAATGGGATTTTCGAGTTCGACGCCCAAACACAGGCGTATGTGGATTACCGTTGCAAGCTCAACGGGACGAAAGCGGCCTACGAGCCAGCCACCCCTGACAAGCAGCAGAAGTTTGTTTACGAATACGTGCTGGATCTTGCCAAACTCGAACCCACCGTTGCCTGTCATCCCAATCCCGGTGAGCGCAAGCTGGCCAAGGAGCTCGGGCACATCAAGCTGGACCGGGCTTACATTGGCTCGTGCACCGGCGGCAAGACGAGCGACTTTCTTGAGTTCGCGCGCGTGTTGCGGGGCAAGCGTGTCACGATTGACACCTTTGGGGTGCCGGCGACGCCGGAAATCGTGCACGACCTGCAGACCGCCCGATGGGGCGACCAGACCCTTTGGGAGTTGCTCACGGAAGCCGGGGTGCAGATGACCGAGAATGCCGGCTGCGCCGCGTGTCTCGGCGGCCCGGTGGACACTTTTGGCCGCATGAACGCGCCGCTCAAGTGCATTAGCGCCACCAACCGCAATTTCCCCGGCCGCATGGGCCATAAGGAATCGCAAGTCTTCCTCGCTTCTCCGGCGACGGTGGCCGCGAGCGCGGTAACGGGCAAGATTACCGATCCGCGGGAGCTGCTGCCCAAGGGCTGATGAATCGCCCGGTTCTGGATGGCTGGTGCGAACGGGGCATTCTCGCCCTGGTGCTGGCCATCCTGGTTTTGGGTCCGCTGTCAGCCGGGGCGGTGCGGACCGTGCCGTTCCTCATGATCCAGGGACTGACGCTGGGCGTGATGCTACTTTGGGGGGCGCGCTTTTGGCTCGATCGGAGGCCGCAACTGCTCTGGCCGCCGATTTGCTGGGTGGTGATGGCGTTTACCATTTACGCCATTGTCTGGTATTTCAATGCGGACATTGAATACGTTGTCCGGCAGGAATTGATCCGCATCCTGGTTTATGCCTGCCTGTTTTTCGCCATCCTCAACAATTTGCACCGGCAGGAATCAACCCAGATCATCAGTTGCACGCTGGTCTTTCTGGCGATGGCAATCTCATTCTACGCCGTTTACCAGTTCATGACCCACTCGAAGTGGGTTTGGCATTTCTACGCGCCGCCTGACTTTGCCACTGCGGGCGCATATATCCCCCCGAACCAATGGGGCGGATTTCTGGACTACGTGCCGCATGATTTTGCTGCCTCGGGCACGTACATCTCCCGGAATCACCTGGGCGGATTCCTGGAGATGATTCTGCCGCTGGGTCTGGCCTACACTTTGACGAGCCGGCTCAAAGCGGTGGTCAAAGTCTTGCTGGGCTATGCCTCGCTGGCAATCCTGGCGGGCATCGCGGCTACGAATTCGCGCGGTGCCGGGGTATCGACCGCGCTGGCCTTGCTGCTGTTCTTCGGCGTGCTGCTCTTTCATCGCACTTACCGGTTGCCGTCGCTCGTGTTGTTGGTGGTCCTCCTCGGAGTGGGAGCTTACTATCTGCCCAAGAGCTATCCTATTCAGGCACGCGTCAAATCATTGTTCGCGGGGGAAGGCAGACTTGGAGACGACTGCCGGCCGGCCCTCTGGCAGTCAGCTATTCGGGTGTGGCAGGAGAATCCCTGGTGGGGTGTGGGGCCCGCGCATTACGATTACCGGTTCCGTCAATTCCGGCCAGCGGAGGTTCAGTTGCGGCCCGGCTGGGCGCACAATGATTACCTCAATGCACTGACCGAATGGGGGGTGGTGGGCACCGGGCTCGTGGCCTCGGCGTGGGTGTTGCTGGGCTTGGGGGTCTTAAAGACGTGGCCATGCGTGCGCGGCAAACCCAAGGGCCTTGGGGACGAAAGGAACAGCAACAGATTCGCCTTCGTGTTTGGCGCGTCGCTCGGTCTGACCGCAATTCTGGCTCATTCGGTAGTCGATTTCAACATGCACATTCCGGCCAACGCGATTTTGGCGATTACGCTGATGGCGCTATTGAGCAGTCATCTCCGCTTTGCCACCGAGGGGCATTGGGTCACTGTACGGAATTGGGGCAAAGGGCTTGCCAGCGTGGTGGTGGTGGCTGGGGTGGCTTACCTGGGTCTGCAAGGCTGGAGGCGGGGTGTGGAATATGCCTGGCTGCGGCGCGCCGCCGTGGCGGCAAGCTTCTCGCCAGCGCAGGCCGACTGCTTCAAGAACGCATTCGCGGCCGAATCGATGAATCCGGCAACCGCCTATGCCATCGGCGAGGCGTATCGCGTCCAATCCTCGGAGGGCGGCGGCAATTACCGGGAGCTGGCGGGGGAGGCGATGGAATGGTTCGGGCGCAGCACCAAGTTGAATCCATGGGGTGGGTATGGCTATTTGCGCCAGGGCTGGTGCCTGGATTGGCTGGGGCGAACCGCCGAGTCGGCGCCATGCTTTGATCGGGCAGCCCAACTTGACCCGAGCGGCTATTTCACGGCAGCCCAAATAGGGATGCATTATATTGAATTGGGGGATTTTGCGGCCGCCAAGATGTGGTTTGAAAGATCCCTGCACTTGGAAGGCCTGGACAACCCGACCGCGCAGAACTATCTGCAAATCGTGAGGAACAGGATGCAGGAGGCTGCCACCAACGAAATCAGCGCCAAACTCAATTTTCCCACACGCTGACTGTGAATTGGCCCAAAATCTGCGGCATGACCACCCCGATGAACACTGTTTTGGGCCGGATTTGAGGGGTGGGAAGGCGTCTGAATTTATATGTAAATATTCCGTTGACAAAGCCCCTTGAAACTTTAGAATTGTGATGAAACTGAATTTAGTTTAATGACCAGGAGCAAATATGAAAGAAACTCGAAGCTTACTAAACAACTTGGTGGTATGCGGAGTGGCGCTCGCGATGGTTTCCACTCTTGCGGCACAGACCGTTACCCAGGGCGCCGCGAAGGTGGTCCGCGTCAGAGGTGCCGCCCGATATTCCACGGGCAATAACGTCTGGCAACCGCTTAAGGTTGGCGATGTTGTCAAGCCCGGCACGGTCATTCAAACGGCGGCCAAGTCCAGCGTCGATCTCGCCTTGGGCGATGGCTCTACCCCGGTGGTTCGCCCAGTCCCCGTTGAAATGCCTTCCTATATGCCCACCGCCGAACAAGACATGGTTCGGATCTGGGAGAACACGGTGCTAGGAGTTGACAAGATGACCTCTACCGAAACCGGCGCGGATGTGGTAACGGAAACGCAACTGGATTTGAAGGCGGGCCACATCTTCGGCATGGTGAAAAAGATGTCCGCCGCTTCGAAGTATGAAGTGAAAATACCGAATGGTGTCGCCGGCATCCGCGGAACGACCTACGACATTAGCGCGGAGGGTGTGGTCAAGGTGTTCGTGGGTTCGGTCGTGCTGGCTTACGTCGGTCCTGATGGCACGGTGGTGACGCAAGTCGTTATGACCCTCCAGCAATTCGATGCGCGCACTGGTGTGCTGAGCTCGTTGTCGGATTTCGACAGGGATGCATTCCGACGCTTGGTGGCGCAGTTGCCTTCAGGATTCACTCCGGCGCCCAGGGTGCTTTCTACTGACAAGACGCTCAACTTCGTCTCCCCGCATTAACAGCCGGATTTTACAGTTTCCATAACCAGAGCAGCCTTGTGTTGCTCTGGTTTTTTGTTTATTTCGCGCGATGAAGCTAAAGCCGATCAAGCGAACTCCGGTTCTGATTGCTTTGGGCGTCATCGTGCTCATCGGTCTCATTCAATGGCGGCATTTTGCCTTCCTCGACAGCCTGGAGCGGATGACCTATGACCTGCGCGCCCGCAAAGCGCTGCAGTACGCGCCAACCGTCGCGACGAACCTCGGGTTCGTGTTCATCGATGATGCCAGTATTGCGTTCGTGCGGACCAACCGGTCGCTCGGCTATCAAGCTGGCCTGTATTGGCCCCGCTACGTTTACGGCCGGTTGGTCGAAGAACTGGCTGCGCAAGGCGCGCGCGCAGTCGCCCTCGACATCATCTTCGGCGAAATGCGCCCTTTCGATTCGATGGTGCAGATGGCTGACCAAAGCCAGATGGAATCGGATGATTTCTTCGCGCTCCAGATGCGGCGGGCGAACAATGTTATCCTCGCGGTGCCGGCGGACCTGACCCCACCGTCGCTGTTCAGGACCAACGCGTTTGCCTTGGGGGACATCTCGACGCGCAAGGACTATCCGGAGGGGGTATTGCGCCGGGCGCAGGCGTTTCGAATAAGCCGCAAATGGCACTTCGCCTTTCGACAGGTGGCAGCGGACCCGGAATTTGGGGTGGACCTGGAGCGGGGGCGGGTGGAATCCGGCCAAGTGGTGTTGCCTCGGCGCGGCGGCGATGACATCAAGGTGCCGCTCGACCGGGAGGGCAACTTTGATTTGGCGGATTTTGGCGGTGAGCACCTCCCGCCCGGCGTGGCACGCAAAGCGAAGCCGTTCACGGAGGAGCGCCTGTGGCACATGGGGGTGGTCCTGGCCGCCCAGGAATTGCACCTCGACCTGGCCAAAGCCGAGATTGACCTCAAACAGGGACGAATCACTTTGCGCGGCGCCGGCGGCGTGGAACGGGTCATCCCCGTCGATGGAGAAGGCTGCTTCTACATCGACTGGTGCTTGCCCCCGAACCACCCGCAACTCACGCAGGAAGCCATTCAAGCGCTCCTGTGGCAGGATCGCCTGCGCCTCGAGGGACGGACGAATGAGCTGAAGAACCTCTGGAACGGCAAGCTGGTCGTGGTCGGCTCCAGCGCCACGGGCAACGATCTGACCGACCGTGGCGCCACGCCGCTCAAGCCGGACACGTTGCTGGTAAGCCAACACTGGAACGTGGCAAACTCGATCATCACCGGGCGATTCATCCATCAGCCGCCGCTGGCGGTCGAGCTGGCTTTGATTGCACTGCTGGGCGCCTTGGCGGCGTTATTAACCTGGAAGTTGCGTGTTCTGGCGGCGTCCGGGTTGGTCGCTCTTTTGGTTGCGGCTTACGTTGTGTTTGCCTTCGTCCTTTACGTTCAGTTCCGCTACTGGCTGCCGCTGGTCTTGCCCGTGGTTGGCGCCTTGCTGATGACACACGTCTGCCTGGTCACGTGGCGGGTGGTTTTCGAGCAAGCCGAGCGCCGGCGGGTAAAGTCTATTTTCTCGAGGATTGTCTCGCCGAAGATCGTGAATGAATTGCTGGCCGCCGAGACGCTATCCCTCGGCGGCGCGCGGCGGGAAATCACCGTGTTCTTTGCGGATGTGCGCGGGTTCACGGAATTTACCGACACCAGCCAGGAACGCGTTGCCGAATTGGTGCGGAGCCAGAATCTGACCGGCGAGGCGGCTGAGGCCTGCTTCGATGAGCAGGCAAAAGAAACCCTCAGCACGGTCAACCTGTATCTGGGGCTCGTAGCCGACACGGTCATAAAGCAGGACGGCACGCTGGACAAATTCATTGGCGATTGCGTGATGGCGTTTTGGGGGGCGCCGACCCCAAATCCACAACACGCGCTGGCATGCGTGCGTGCGGCGATCGGGGCGCAACAGGCAGTCTATGAGTTGAACCGGCAACGCTCGGCGGAGAATGGAAAGCGTGAACTCGAGAATCTGGCGCGCGTTTCCGCCGGCTTGCCGCCGAAGCCCCTGCTGCCGATTCTGCTTTTGGGCAGCGGTATCAATACAGGAATGGCGACGGTCGGCCTGATGGGCTCCGCCGCCGAGATGCAGAATTACACTGTCTTTGGCCGCGAAGTGAATCTAGCCAGCCGCCTGGAGAGCGCTTCGGGCCGGGGGCGTATATTCATCGGCCAGGCCGCTTACGAGCAGTTGCTCCGCGACGATCCCGCCTTGGCCGCGACGTGCGTGGAGTTGCCGCCACGCGATCTTAAAGGTTTCCGCGCTGCGGTGAAGGCCTATGAGGTGCCTTGGCGTCCATCTGGCGCGCCACCGCTCGAAGAGGAGTTCTCGAGCGCGGCGGGCGCCCACACGACCTCCGTTACCGGTTTCATTCAACGCAGCGGCGGTTAACCGGCCAGCTTCGCAATCCGAAGCCCACGGTTCAGATCTTTTCCTGCTCGTCTTTTATGGCGCGCCTGCTAGAGTATGTTTCATGCGCACGGCGATTTATCCGGGAAGTTTCGATCCCATCACGAACGGGCATTTGGATGTCCTCCAACGGGCCACCAAGTTGTTCGACCGAGTGATTGTGGCGGTGGCCAAAAGCGATAGCAAACATCCCCTCTTCACGCTGCAAGAGCGCGTGCAGATGGTTGCGCGCGCGGTCCGGCATCTGCCCAATGTGGAGGCTGATTCGTTTGAAGGATTGCTGGTTGCCTATGTGGAAAGCCGCTCCGCTCAGGCAGTTGTGCGCGGTTTGCGGGCGGTGTCTGACTTTGAGTTTGAATTTCAGTTGGCTTTGATGAATCGTAAACTGAACGAACGGATCGAAACTATCTTTATGATGCCAAAGGACACTTACACGTTTCTCAGTTCGCGGATCGTGAAGGAGATGGCGCAACTCGGAGGTGATGTCAGCGCGTTTGTGCCGGCACACGTGCGGACAGCCCTGGTTGGCAAGTTCGGCCCGAAGCCGGCTTAGTTAGGAGCTTTATGCCGCTGGTCGTCAATCTGCGCCATTTGGAGGCGCATAGCATCCGCCTGGAAGGCAAATTGCCGGTGAAGGAACTGGACATCGACACGCACGACGAGGTCATCCAGGTCAGCCAACCGCTGGAGTATGATTTAGTGGTGAAGCAGCTCGAAGACGGTCTTCTCGTGCAAGGCCATTTGCATTTGGCCCTCGAATGCCAGTGCGTCCGCTGCCTCAAGCCTTTCCAACATCACCTCGAATTGGATAACTGGGCCTGCCATTTGCCGTTGCAAGGGGAGGATGGCGTGGCCATGGTTAACGACTGTGTGGACTTGACGCCGTATGTGCGGGAAGATATTCTGCTGGAGTTTCCGCGGCATCCGTTGTGTAACCTGGAATGTCGCGGGTTGCCAAAAACGTCTGTTGGCAAATCAAGAAACACCAGCGGCACCGGCAAGACCGAAGTGGGTTCGTCGGCGTGGGCCGAGTTAAATAAACTGAAACTTTAGCCTTTAGAGAATTATGGGTGTCCCGAAGCGAAAGCCCTCACATAGTCGTCAACGCATGCGCCGCGCGTACAACAGCGTGCTGGCTCTGCCTCAACTCAGTACGTGCCCACAGTGCGCGGCACCGTATGTGCCACACCGGGTTTGCCCCGCCTGCGGCTATTATAAAGGACGGCAGGTGCTGAGTGTGACGGCGGAAACCTGACGGTTCCCGGGCGCAGCGCGGGGTTTCGCCGCGTTGGGTCTCTTTATGCGAATCGCAGTGGATGTCATGGGTGGCGACCACGGATGCGGGGTGGTCATCGAGGGCGCCAAGCGGGCCTTGTTAGCCGACCAGCGAATTACCGCCCTCTACTTGGTTGGCAATCGGAGCGAAATCCACGCCGCCCTGCCCCAGCGCGGGTTTCGCGACCACCGCGTGCGCGTCGTCCACGCCAGTGAAGTCCTGACGATGGCAGACAAGCCCGCAGCGGCACTGAGGAAGAAGAAGGATTGCTCGATCGCCCGCGCCGTCGAATTGGTCCAGGAGGGTAAAGTCGATGCGGTGGTTTCTCCCGGCAACACCGGAGGAATCTTCGCTGCCGCGACTTTCAAGCTGGGCCGGATTCCCGGCATTGACCGGGGCGCGATTGCCACGGTCATCCCCACTCCGGATAATGAATTCGTCCTGCTAGATGCCGGCGCCAACATCGAGTGCAAACCTCTGCACCTGGCCCATTACGCCGTGATGGGCAGCATTTACTCGCGGGAGATTTTGGGCTATAAGAATCCCCGCGTCGGCATCCTCAGCATTGGCACTGAAGACACTAAAGGCAATGAATTGACGCTGGAGGCGTTCAAACTCTGCAAGCTGCTTGACCTGAATTTCATCGGCAACGTGGAAGGCCATGATTTGTTTAAGGACCATGTGGATGTGGTTATTTGCGACGGGTTCGTTGGCAATATCGTTTTGAAGACCTGCGAGAGCCTGGCCTCGGCCATGTTTTCAATGCTCAAACGCGAACTGACCGCCAATCCCCGGCGCCAGCTTGGCGCATTGCTCGCCCAAAACGCGTTCCGCACCATCAAACGCCGCATGGATCCCGAAGGTTTTGGAGGGGCACCCCTCCTTGGCTTCAATGGCACGGTGATGAAAGCCCATGGCTCCGCCCGTGAGCGCGCCATCGCCAACGCCATCCGCGTCACCAGCGAGAACATTCAACATCACGTGAACCAAACCATCGCTCACGAAATCGCGCGTGCCAATGAACGCCTGGTTGCCGACGAAACAGTTGCCGCGGTCGTCCTGTCGCAGAACTAGCCTTGCTATGCCCGTTCAGGAATCAGGGACCAGCGGCTGGGAGATTTCGGCTCCCGGCTCCCGGCCCATCGTGTCTTCCGACCCTCAATCTTAATCAAACGACCCCGGCCCTAGAATGAGTCCATCGCCCACCTCCAAGTTCAAGAACCCGCGGGCCAAATATAACTTCCAGGGCCGAACCTGCTCCATTAGCGGCGTGGGCTCCTATGTCCCCGAGAGAATCCTCACCAATGCCGAACTGGAAAGAATGGTGGACACTTCCGATGAGTGGATCACGACGCGCACAGGGATCAAAGAACGCCGGCTCGCGGCCAAGAACGAATTCACCTCAGACCTGGCCGCACAGGCCGCGCTTCGCGCCATGCATCGTGCCGGCGTTACCCCGGAGCAGATCGAACTCATCATCGTAGCCACGATTACACCGGACATGCCCTTTCCCTCGACGGCCTGCCTGGTGCAGCGAAAGATCGGTGCGCACCGCGCCGCGGCCTTCGATCTGGAAGCGGCCTGTTCGGGCTTCATTTACGGGCTGGAAATCGCGCAGCAGTTTATCATGTCGCGCACGTACGACACAGTATTGGTCATCGGTGCGGAAAAACTCTCTTCAATTGTCGATTGGAAAGACCGCAATACCTGCGTGCTGTTCGGCGACGGCGCGGGGGCCGCGGTCCTGCAGAATCGTCCGAACGCGCATGGTTTGCTGACGGCGGTGATGGGCGCGGATGGCCGAAAGGCGAACCTGCTTTTCATGGCTGGCGGCGGCAGCCGTTGCCCGGCCACCTCGGAATCAGTCGCCTCAGGGATGCACTACCTGCGCATGGAAGGCAAAGAAACGTTCAAGAACGCGGTGCAGGCGATGCAGACTGCAGCGCAGGAGGCCTTGCGGCGCTGTGAAATCGATATCTCGCGCATCAAATGCATCATCCCGCATCAGGCCAACCGCCGCATCATCGATGCTGTTGTCGAACGCCTCGGCGCCAAACCCGAGCAACTCTTCGTCAACCTCCACAAGTACGGAAACACCTCTGCTGCTTCCGTCGCCATTGCTCTGGACGAGGCGGTCTCATCGGGCCGTGTTCAGCGTGGTGACTTGATCTTGATGGTGGTGTTCGGCGCAGGCCTGACATGGGGCGCGGCGGTGATTGAATGGTGAAGGCTTATGTTTTCATTTGGACCAGCTAATTTGACGAATTCACAATACATGTTAGTCTGATGGTGCTGTATGAGCGCGAGAAGAATTGAAAGCACCGGTTCGTTCCAACAAGTCACCGTGGAAGCGCGGCAAACCCGCCTATCCCTTTCACCCAACTCGGTGGTCGTCCACAAGAATGGCATAGAGTTTCGCAGTGCAACGCCCTTCGCCGAGTGGACGGAGATGACTATGACTCTGCAATCGCCGGGTGACGGCGGCAAAGTCCACTGTTCGGGAGTCGTGATCGCCTGCACCGGCAACAAACATGCCGGCTATCATGTCTCAATGGTTCTCACCGGCCTTTCAAAGCAAGCGCAAGCGCGCCTGACCACGATCGCCGACGCCCAGTTAGGGTAGCGTCTGCCCCGGCGGGCCGGAGAATGAGGTGGGCAAGATTCAAACCAGGTTTTTGAGTGAATAAATACGTTGTTGAATTCATCGGGACGTTCTTCCTCGTCTTTACCGTTGGAATGTGCGTCATTAAACCGGACGTGGGCAGTTTGGCTCCACTCGCCATTGGTGGGGCGCTCATGGTGATGGTTTATGCCGGAGGACACATTTCGGGCGGCCACTATAATCCGGCGGTAACCATTGCCGTGTAGCTGCGGGGAAAATGTCCCAGTGCTCATGTTCTGGGCTACATTACCGCGCAGGTCTTGGCGGAGGTCGGTGCTGCCGTGGCGGCGCTCTCCCTTGAAGCGGAACGATTCGGCTTGAAAGGAAAGGGCACCGTCTGGCCGCAAAATCTCGTTGCCGTCTGGGCGTTCAGCCGCCATTCTTGCGTTGGCACGAACTTGCTTCGCCACAGCAGTGCTTTGGGGCGAGGGTCGATGAATCCGGTAACATGAAAGGAAAAGCAAATGAAAAAGTATGGCGCTGAGTTTGTTGGGACGTTCTGGTTAGTGCTTGGTGGTTGCGGCAGCGCAGTTCTGGCGGCTGCCTTCCCCAATGTCGGCATCGGATTGCTGGGAGTGGCCCTGGCCTTTGGCCTGACGGTGCTGACCATGGCCTTCGCCATTGGCCACATTTCCGGTTGCCATCTCAACCCGGCCATCTCGGTCGGGTTATGGGCCGGCGGCCGTTTCCCCGCGAGCCAGCTCGGCCCCTACATTGTGGCCCAGGTGCTCGGAGCCATTGCCGGCGCTGGCGTTTTATACCTGATTGCCACCGGTAAGGCCGGCTTTGCCGTGTCCGCCGGCTTCGCCTGCAATGGGTATGGCGCCCACTCCCCAGGCGGCTACTCGCTGACGGCCGCTCTGATCTCCGAAGTGGTGATGACGATGATGTTTCTGATCATCATCATGGGGGCGACCGACAAGCGCGCCCCGCAAGGATTTGCCCCGTTGGCCATCGGCTTGGGCCTCACCCTGATTCATCTGATCAGCATCCCGGTGACGAACACCTCGGTAAATCCCGCCCGCAGCACCGGCGTAGCGCTCTTTGTGGGCGACTGGGCGGTCGCTCAGCTTTGGCTGTTCTGGCTCGCTCCGATCGTCGGCGGCATGCTGGGGGCAGTGGTCTATCGGTTCATCGCCACGGAAGAGCCGTCCTCTCGCCCAACGAGTTAGATCAGGAGAGGTCGAAACGGTCGAGGTTCATGACTTTGTTCCATACCGCTACGAAGTCCTGCAGGAACTTCTCCTGGGAGTCCTCACATCCGTAAACTTCCGCCAAGGCCCGGAGTTGGGAGTTCGAACCGAAGATTAGGTCGACACGGGTGCCGGTCCACTTGAGTGCGCCCGTTGCGCGATCGCGACCCTCGAATACGTCAGCGTCTTCCGTGGTTGGCTTCCACGTCGTGCTCATGTCGAGCAGATTTACGAAGAAGTCATTGGTGAGCGCCTCCAGCCGCTTGGTGAAGACGCCGTGCTGGGACCCTCCGAAGTTGGTCTTCAGGACGCGCAGGCCGCCCACGAGCACCGTCATTTCGGGTGCGGTCAAGGTCAGCAATTGCGCCTTGTCAACCAGCAGCTCCTCGGCCGAGGCGGCATACCGGGTTTTCTGGAAGTTGCGGAAGCCGTCCGCGATCGGCTCGAGCACGGCGAAGGAGGCTGTATCGGTTTGATCCTGCGAGGCGTCCATGCGTCCCGGCGTGAAGGGAACCGTCACCTTGTGACCCGCGTTCTTGGCAGCCTGTTCGACGCCCGCGCAACCGGCCAGAACGATCAGGTCAGCCAGGGATACCTTCTTGCCGCTGGACTGCGCGCTGTTGAACGTGCTCTGGATGCCCTCCAGGGTCTTGAGCACCTTCGCCAGTTGGGCAGGCTGGTTGACTTCCCAATCCTTCTGCGGCGCCAAACGAATGCGGGCGCCGTTGGCACCGCCGCGCTTGTCGGAGCCACGGAAGGTGGACGCCGACGCCCAAGCGGTCGAAACCAGCTCCGACACGGACAGGCCGGAGGCCAGGATCTTGCCCTTAAGGGAGGCGATGTCCTGGGCATCAACCAGTTTGTGATTGACGGCAGGGATGGGGTCTTGCCAGATGAGCTCTTCTGCCGGAACCTCCGGGCCGAGATAGCGCGCGCGCGGGCCCATGTCGCGGTGCGTCAGCTTGAACCACGCCCGGGCGAACGCGTCCGCAAACTGATCCGGATTTTCCATGAAGCGCCGTGAAATCTTCTCGTAGGCAGGGTCTAACCGAAGGGCGAGGTCGGTGGTCAGCATAGCAGGCGCGATCCGCTTGGACGGGTCGTGCGCATGTGGCACGGTGCCGGCACCGGCGCCATTCTTCGGCGTCCACTGATGGGCACCGGCGGGGCTCTTCGTGAGTTCCCATTCGAAGCTGAACAGGTTCCAGAAGAAGTTGGTGCTCCACTTCGTGGGCGTGGTGGTCCAGGTGACTTCCAGGCCGCTGGTGATCGTGTCGCCGCCTTTACCCGTGCCAAAGCTACTCTTCCAGCCCAGGCCCTGCTCCTCGAGGCCGGCCGCTTCGGGCTCGGGCCCCACATGGGACGCAGGGCCGGCGCCGTGGGTCTTGCCGAAGGTGTGGCCGCCAGCAATGAGCGCCACCGTCTCCTCGTCGTTCATCGCCATGCGGGCGAAGGTCTCGCGGATGTCCCGCGCCGCAGCGATCGGATCGGGGTTGCCGTCCGGACCCTCGGGATTGACGTAGATCAAGCCCATCTGCACTGCGGCGAGGGGATTCTCCAGGTCGCGCGTGTGCGGCTTCTCGCTGTTGTCGTCGGAGTCGATGACGCCGTGCCCCGGGACGCCGGGCGAGCCGTGCGCGTAGCGGATGTCGCCGCCGAGCCATTTCTTCTCGCGGCCCCAATAGACGTCCTGATCTGGCTCCCAGACATCCTCGCGACCCCCGGCGAAACCAAATGTTTTGAAACCCATCGATTCCAAGGCGACGTTCCCGGTGAGGATCATCAGGTCGGCCCAGGAAATCTTCCGGCCGTACTTCTGCTTGATCGGCCAGAGCAGTCGGCGCGCCTTGTCGAGACTCACATTGTCGGGCCAGCTGTTGAGGGGTGCGAAGCGCTGGCTGCCGTTGCCCGCGCCGCCGCGACCGTCACCGGTGCGGTAGGTGCCGGCGCTGTGCCACGCCATGCGGATGAACAAAGGTCCGTAGTGGCCGAAGTCGGCCGGCCACCAGTCCTGCGACTTCGTCATGAGTTCACGGAGGTCCTGCTTCACGGCCTTCAAGTCGAGCCTCTTGAACTCTTTAGCGTAGTTGAAACCCTCGCCCATCGGATTGGACTTGGAAGAATGCTGGTGCAGGAGATCGAGCTTCAACTGGTTCGGCCACCAGTCTCGGTTCGTCGTGCCGCCGCCGGCAGTGTGTTTGTGAGCTCCGCCCGTTACTGGGCACTTGCTACCTTCATTCATAATACTTACTCCTTTCGTTGTGATTATCGGCAACGGGGTTTCCCCCCGTGGTTGTCAGTTGTGTTTTCTTCATGCTCTTGTTCCTTTTAGCTTAGGTTTAGACTTGTTTCGTGGGATTCGGAGGCGGGGAGCCGTCTTGCGGCCGCCCCCAAACGCTTGGGGCTTTTGTCGGCAGCGGGCACACCGGCCTCGAAAGTGAATGTGGTAGTCCTCAATCTGGAAACCGTGTCGGCTGGCATCCGGCCACGGGAGTTTGTTGAGGCGCGCGTCCTCCAGGTCGAGGATGTCGCCGCAGTCCAGGCAGACGAGGTGATGGTGCTGGTGCAGCTTGGGGTCGAACCGCGCGGAAGAGCCGGGGTGGCAGGTCTTGGACAGGAGGCCGAGCGACACGAATGTACCCAGAATCCGATGGACCGTCATCCGGGAGATTTGGGGCAGTTCGCCCCGCACCGCGCGGTAAACCTGCTCCGCCGTGGGATGGTCATGCCGGTCGAGGATGGCTTCAAACACGGCCCGGCGCTGGGTGGTGACCGGCAGTCCGCGCTCGCGATGGGCGGCGAAGAAACGCTCGATCCGTTGCTGTTCTTCCGTCGGACTCATGTTTCGGAGATGGAGATATGCACTAGATGATAAAGATATGCAATGTTGAAATGAAGGGCTCTTCTGCACAACCCGGCGGTGGCAGTCGGCATTACCGTCATGCATGTCGTCAAAGTACCAAACCTGTGGATCCATCTGGTTGCGGACTTTGGCGGCGGGGTAGCCGCTGCGCTGGCATTCAAAGCTTTGAGCGTCGAAGACCGGCAGGCCTGAGCCAGCCCTGGCCCTGAAGCGCAGCCGGGCGATGTTACGTTCATCCTGCGCGTTTTCGTCTTTGGTTCCTCTCCCCGATTCGGTACTCTGCCCAATATGGAAATATTTCATCGTATTTTGAAGACGGCTGTCGATGGCGGGGCATCGGACGTTCACTTGAAGATCGGCACTCCGGTCATCTTCCGCATCAACCGCCAACTGATCGCCATCGAATGCCCGTTTCCGACCGAGGAATGGATGAACAATGTCGTGCAGCAGATTACGCCGGCCCATTTGCGGAAACGGATTGAACAGGAACGTGAGGCGGACTTCTCCTATTTCGTGCCTGGCATCGGCCGTTTCCGCACCAATCTGTTCCAGCAGCGGGGCCAGTGGTGCCTGGCCATGCGCCACGTGAAGACGCATGTGCCCGGCTTCGAAGAACTGGGCCTGCTGGAGCAGATCAAGAAAATCGCGGAATCGCCCCGTGGGATTGTGCTGCTGGCCGGTTCGACGGGTTGCGGCAAATCGACCACGCTCGCCGCGATGATCGAGCACATCAACGCCAATTTCAAAAAGCACATCGTTACCCTGGAAGACCCGATCGAATACGTGTTTGAGGATAACCAATGCGTCGTCGAGCAGCGTGAAGTCGGTTTGGACACGCTTTCATTCCATCACGCGCTCAAGCACATTCTGCGGCAGGACCCGGACATCATCATGATCGGCGAAATGCGCGATTCGATCAGTTTCACCTCGGCCATGAGCGCGGCGGACACGGGCCACCTGGTGCTATCGACGGTGCATACCACCAACGCCTCGCAGTCGATTAGCCGTATCCTTGACTTTTTCAAGGCCGACGAGCGCGAGCAGATTCGCCGCCAGCTCGCCGGCACCATGCAAGCGGTGGTTTGCCAGCGCATGGTGAGCACTCTGGCGGGCGGCATGACACCCGCGCTCGAGATCATGATCAACACGCCGACGGTGAAGAAACTGATTGAGGAGAATCGGCTCGACAAACTGGCGGCTGCGATTGAGACCGGCATTGACGATGGTATGATCAATTTCAATCAAGCGTTATTTAATCTCGTGAAACAAGGGAAGGTCAGCGAGGCAGAAGCGCTAAGCAAAGCCTCCAATCCTCAAGCGCTCGAAATGAACTTCAAAGGTATCTTCCTCGATGAAGGCCGGCGCATCCTGTCATAGCAGAGTGCGGCGAGGCATGCCGGACGGGCTACGTCCGGTTTTGCGGGCTGTCTCCTCACGCTACGAAGCACGAGCTCGGCTGGGGGTCAACCCCGGCTTGTAGGGTCCTGGCTGGCCGATAAGGGAAACGGGTAGGGGTAAGAGGTGTCAGGGCAGCGCAGCGGGATAACGCCCGCTAGTCGCAAGATGCTCGACGATCATATCCGCCGTTCGGTCGATAGCGCCAAGGTTTTCGCGAACGACTTTTAACGCGTTGCGGCCTAGTTGGTCGCGGCGCGGCTCTTCGGCGAGGAGCTCGCCCAGGACTCGTTCCAACTCCGCCGAGTCCCGCACCTGCACCGCGCCCTTCTGCTCGAGGAAATCGCGGACGACTTCCGCAAAGTTTTGCATGTTAGGACCAAAGACCATGGCTTTGCCTAACGCGCCCGGTTCAATCGGGTTTTGGCCACCTTGAGCGGCAAGACTCTTGCCGACAAAAATAATGGTGGCGTGCTCATAGAAGTATTTCAGCTCGCCGGTTGTGTTGACAACCAGGCATTCGATCTCACCCGGCTCAAACCAGGTATGGGCCATGAGTTCACTGCGATAGGCGAACTTCAGGCCGAGCGCTCCCAGTTCCCGACCAACCTCCCGGCTGCGTTCGAAATGGCGCGGGACCAGCACCAGAAACAAATCCGGAAAGCGGGAGCGCAGGCGGAGGAATTGCCCGGCAAGGATGGTTTCTTCACCTGGATGCGTGCTGCCGCCGACGATCAGGCGCGCGCCCGGCCTCACGCCCACCTGGCGCAACAGGGCCGGCACATCCAGCAAACGGCGCTCGTCGAGTTTGGCAGCGTCGAATTTCAAACTGCCCACGATGTGAATCGCGTCCAGCCGGCAACCCAGGTCGCGGAGTTTGGCCGCATCAGCCTCGTTTTGCGCGCCGATACCTGAAAGCGAAGCGAACAGCGGTTTGAACAGGAAGCCGAAGCGTTTGTAGCCACGATAAGAGCGGTCGGACAAACGAGCGTTCACCAGGAAAACCGGCATGCCCAAGTCGCGGGCGCGCCAGAGGAAGTTTGGCCAGATTTCCGCCTCCACCAGGACTATGGCCTCGGGGCGGATGGTGTTCAGCGCGCGGGTGACGTACAAGCGGCGGTCGATCGGGTAGTAGATCTTGCCGATGTGATGCGGCAGCTTGCGGCGCAATTCACCCATGCCCGTCGTCGTGGTGGTGGAGACCACGATTTTGAGGTTCGGCAAGCGCGGTTCCAGTGCGCGAATGAGCTGGGTGCAGACATTGACCTCGCCGACGCTGACGGCGTGCATCCAGAGCGTGTCGCGATTGGTGATGGCTTGCTTGAGTTTGGTGTCGTATCTGCCGAACCGCTCGACGAAGCCCTTCTGCCAATTACCACGGCGCCGCATCCGCACGAAGTAATAGGGCGACGACAAGATAAAGCAGATCGCAAACAGGATGTTGTAAAGGGTACGCACTCCGCTCTTCACCATCGAATTACCGGATTAGTCTGGGGAATCCCGGCCAAGAGCGCAATGGAATTCTTCGCTCCTTACCAGGGCTTGATCAGCGGAAGAAGAGCAGCCAAATCAGGATCAGCATCGGCGCCATGCAGGGAAGCGTGTAACGGAAAACCAATCCCACGAAACCCGGCGTGGGGACCTTCTGATGGTCGGCGATGGCTTTAACCATGAAATTGGGGCCGTTGCCGATGTAAGTATTGGCGCCGAAAAAGACCGCTCCGATGCTGATGGCGAGGATGTAACGGTTGAAACTGTGGTTGCCGAGCAAGAAGGCGACCTCGATCTCCTCGGTGCCCACTTTGCCGCCGGCGAGGGCCGCCGCGTGATATTTTTGCAACGCTTCGAACGTGTGCCGGATTAGCTCGGCGTGCGGCCCGGTGGCCACGCTCTGGAGGTCGGTGCCGGGATGCTGGATCAGCAATTGCACTTTATCAACGATTTCGGGATCGACGAACAAGCCAAAGGCCGCGCTCAGGAAGCTCAAGTAAGTGGGCGCATTATCCAAAAGACTCGAAAGCAGTCCGCTCCCCCAATAGAACAGCGCCGGACTGGGCTGGCCCATTTGGCCTGCATTGTTTTGCAGCCAATCCAATGCGGGCATCATCGTAGCGAAGATGCCGATGAACAGAACGGCCACTTCCTGGATCGGGTGAAAGTTGAAGTGGTTGGCTTCATGCACTTGCTTCCTGGTGGTGAACCAGGACCCAGCGGCAGCACCGATCATTAGTGCCTCGCGCGCAAAGGGCGGGCGATGGAGGAACACCGCGCCCAGGATGACCGCCAGGAAAGCGATATTCCACAACCCAGCGAATCGCCAGGGCTCGTGAGATTCCGCCAGCGGGGCGTGAATCTCCCGGGATATACGCCGATAGTTGACCGCGTCGATCACGTAGAATAGGGCGAGCAGGAATCCCACGCCCACCGCCCACATCGGCCAGCAATGTTCGGCCACCCACCAGAACGGAATGCCTCTCAAGTAACCCAGAAACAGAGGCGGATCGCCTACTGGCGTGAGGCAGCCGCCCACATTTGAGACGATGAAGATGAAAAAGACAATATGATGCGCGGCGGCGCGGCGCTGGTTCATCCGGATCCAGGGGCGGATAAGCAGCATCGAAGCGCCGGTGGTGCCAAGGAGGTTGGCGGCCAGGGCGCCAATCAACAGGAAGAGTGTGTTGCTGCGCGGCGTCGTCTCGCCTTTCACGTTGATATGGATGCCGCCCGAGACGATGAACAACGAGCCAATCAGCGCGATGAAACTGAGATACTCCTGTCCCACGTGAAGCACATGCCGATAGGCATGCAGGCCGAATAGGTAATAGCCGACCGTGATGGCCCCAAGTGAATACGCGACCTTGGAATAATGCCTGGCCCACCATTCCGCAAACAACCTCGGCGCCAGTGCGATGGTTCCCAGCAGCACCCCGAAGGGCAAAATCATCCAGGGATTCGGCTCGATTAAATGGTGACCCATCGCGTTTAACCTACCGGCGCGCCCAATCCGGTCAACCAGATTTTGGGCGTCGGCCCCCTGCTGCCACATGAAGCCGCGGCGAGGAACCGTTTGCGCAAGCGAAACAGAACGACGTTCGCTCGTGGAAACGGCTCCCCGCAACGCGGCTTACGAGGCTAATCGCGGCCGGTTTCATACGGCCAGCAGCTCACGGCTGCGTTGCCGGACCTGCTCCTGCCGCTCCGCGCGAAGCAAAGCCGCTTCGGCCTTCTCTTCGAACAGAGCGGGAAAAACAAGCAACGGATACCGCGTTACCCACGCTAGGGCGGCAGCCTCGTTGGCTGCCTGCCCCAACTGGGCGCCGACTTGCGAATCCCAGCTTGTCTCCAGCCGTTCGGCGAGCAATCGGGTCTTGAGCCGTTCGAGTTCGGCTTCCTGCCACGCCCGGAACGGCGCGGGTGGGACCGGCCTCACCTCGAACCCTGTTTCGGGCCCGAATTGGGTCGGGACCCGTCTGTAGTTTGCATTCATGTTTGTGTCTTTCTTAAGCGCCGCCTGTCCCGGCGGCATGGTTCAACAAAAAACCCGCGATTGACTGGCAATCGCGGGTTTCCTGGGAAATCTATTCTATGGGTTAGCTGTTTCCTCCCGCGACGCCGGTGCAGCGATGGTACAAGGGCATTTGTCCCTTGACGCGCTGGTCACACAGCCAAATTGTTAATGTTCTAGTCATGTTCTGACGCACCAATGAAACACCATCGGGCTGGGTTTGTCAAGCGAGGCCTCGCGATTTTCCGGTACAGGTCAGACTCGACGGCACAGCCCTAACCCCTTGTCAATCTATAGCTTATCTCCAGGGCAGGCCGGTCAGGCGGCGAATATCCCTGCGAGGAAACTTGTCGCGGGAACGGGCGATGCTACTATTGAAGCGTAATGAGCGCGAGTGATAAGCCATTAAAAATGGTCACCTGTAGCGGTTGTGACGCCAAGGTTTTCATTCCGGGGGACCTCCCGCCACTGTCCACCGAGCCGTGCAAGCGCTGTGGCTACCCGATCATGATGCCCATGCAAGTGCGGCAGTTTGAACTGCGCAGCAAGATTGCTTCGGGCGGGCACGGGAAAGTTTACCGGGCGTTTGACACCGTTCTGGAGCGCCTCGTTGCGGTCAAGCTGATGCGGAAAGAACTGGAGAACGATCCAGTGGCGTTGGAGAGTTTCTACCGCGAAGCGCGCGCCTGCGCCTCGCTCAACCACACCAACATCATTCACATCTATTCGTTTGATGAGTTCGACGGGCAGCGCTACCTGGTGATGGAACTGGCGGACCGAGGCAGCCTTGATTCACGGATTGAGAAACAGTTGCGCCTCGGCGAGCTCGAGGTCCTCGACATCGGGTACAAGATCGCCTCCGCCCTGGACATGGCCCTCAAACACAATCTGCTCCACCGCGACATCAAGCCCGGCAATATTCTCTTCAACGCCGACAACGAGCCCAAGCTGGTGGATTTTGGGCTGGCGCGCAGCGCCGAGGCCGAGGCTGAGTCAAGCTCCGTGACGGAGGGAACGCCTTACTATGTTGCGCCGGAGAAGATTAAGCGGGAGCGCGAAACGTTCCTGTCGGACATGTACAGCC
>OCTA010001592.1_pt1 | contig 20880 bp, 18 predicted proteins | sample 1538991 | NCBI WGS metagenome assembly OCTA01 (sample SAMEA3539302, study PRJEB22396) | soil metagenome | biome: tundra; feature: field; material: soil | place: USA | collected 2010-05 | depth 0.15 m | reverse complement strand
ACGCCGGCGCCCGGCGGCGGCGACTGCGGCCCACGGCCGCCCCGGCCGGCCCGTCCACCCGCCAGCCGCACCGGTCCTGGGCCCGTGACAGCGCCGGACCGCGGTCACAGGACAGCCGGACTTCAATGGGAAAGGCGGGCTCGAAAAGCCGATGACGAATCTCGACAGCCATACCCGGGCGCTGGCCAGCCCGCAATTACCGGCAGCCTGCCGACCTGAGCGGGTCGACTGTGCCGTCATCATCGTGACCTACAACAGTGCTCGCGACATCGTCGGCCTGCTGGAGTCACTGCCGGCGGCCGCCGCCGGGCTCACGTTCCGGGCCATTGTGGTGGACAACGGTTCCACCGACCGCACTGTCGACCTCGTCCGTGCATATCCCGGCGTCAGCTGCATCGAAGCCGGTGCCAATCTCGGATATGCCGGCGGAATCAACGTCGGCCGAGAACATGCTGGTGAGTACGCCGCGCTGCTGGTGCTCAACCCTGACGCGGTGCTTGAGGCTGGCGCGGTTCGCGAGCTGGCCGCTGCGCTGGACGATCCGCACGTGGGCATCGTGGCGCCAATGCTGCTGGACGCCGGCGGCCGGATCTATCCGTCGCTGCGCCGTGAGCCGACCCTCGCGAGGGCGATCGGCGACGGGCTGCTGGGCAGCCGGCTCGGCCGCCGGCCGGGCTGGCTCAGCGAGATGGTGCGGGACGAGTCACGCTATAGCTGCCGGCACGCTGTCGACTGGGCCACAGGTGCGGCGCTGCTGGTCTCGGCTGCCTGCGATCACGCCGTCGGACGCTGGGACGAGAGGTTCTTCCTCTACTCAGAGGAGACCGATTATGCGGCCCGCGCCCGTGACGCCGGATTCCGGGTCGAGTACCTGCCGACCGCGCGGGCGCGCCATCGTGGCGGCGGCTCAGGACAGTCGAAGGCTCTGGTCGCGCTGAATGCAGTCAGCCGGATCCGGTATATGGAGAAGCGCCGGCAGCGGCCCCGGATTTATCGCGCAGTCGTGATCCTCCATGAACTGCTGAGATCAGCCAGCCCAGGTCACCGGACGGCACTGCGATATACCCTGCATCGGTCCAGCTGGCCGGCGCTCATCGGTAGCTTGCAGGTTCCGCAGGTGAATGCATCCACTGCCGAGGAAAGAACATAGCCCTATGGCCAAACTGGCGGTAATAACCCCAAGTTACGCGCCCGACTTCGAGCTCTGCCGGGACCTGAATGCATCGGTGCTCGCGCACACGCCGGCCTCCACCTCGCACTACATCATCACACCGCAGCGGGACCAGGAATTGTTCTCCGCGTTACGCGGCCCGCGAACGCAGCTATGGTCTGTTGATCAGCTGATTCCCCGATATGTGGTGGCCGTTCCCCGGGCTAACCTCTGGCTGAATCTCCGCCGGCCGATTCCGCCGGTTCGCGGCTGGGTGATGCAGCAGGCGGCGAAGCTGCAAGCAGCTGCCCAGATCGAGGCGGACGTGCTGCTTTCGGTCGACTCGGACGTGGTTTTCGTCCGCCCGGTCACGGCCGGGACGTTCCGGCGGGATGACCGCATCTGTTTCTACCGCAAGGACGCGGCAGTGGATGAGCGCCTTCCACGTCATCTCATCTGGCACGACGTCGCCCGCACGCTGCTCGGCGTCCCCCGGGCTCAGCCTCCACTGCCCGACTACGTCCAGTCGCCCAATGTCTGGGATCGAGGCACGGTCCTCGCTTTACAGGATCGGATTCAGGAGGTCACCGGCCGGCCTTGGCTGCATGCCTTCGCTGCCCAGGCGCATGTCTCGGAGTGCACCCTTTACGGCGTGTTTGTCGACGAAGTGCTCGGCGAGAACTCGAATGTCACCCCGGTAAAATCGATGCGCTGCCACAATTACTGGGGTCGTGCCCCGCTCAGCCTCGACGCCGCGCAGCAGTTTCTGCGCGCGATGCCTGCCGAGGACGTTGCGGTCATGATCTCGGCGAAATCCGGCACTCCGGTCGGTGTCCGCCGGACCGCTCTGTCCGGGCTCTCGGCGCGCTAGCCGGGGCATGAACGCGGCCCATTCCAGGCGCCTCGATGAGCAAACTCTGGACGCAACAGTTCACGTCTCGCTACGATCTCACCTGATGTAGTCGATCGATTACCTGGTGTCCTGGCGGCTTCGGCAGGCTATTTGTGGCCGGGCGCCAGGAGCCGGAAGGGGGCACAGCCACATGGGGAGCGACGCTCTCCTGGCCAGGATGCCCCTCTTGCCCGGCGACGTCGCCCCAGTGTCACCGGTCCTCGTCCTGTGACGGGGCGCGAGGGCTCAGGTCACCGAGCGACACATCGCCGGGCCGCGCGCCAGGCTGCACAGCGGAGGCATGCCCGGCCGAGACACCGGTCACCGAGGCGCCAGATGAGATCTGGGCTCGGGGACAAGGACACCTTAACGGGCAAGGCTTCCCGCGCGCTCGGCTGGAGTTTCGGTAGCACCCTGCTGAACAAGGTCAGTTTGTTCGGCATTGGCATCATGCTCGCCCGGCTGCTCGGCCCGCACGCATTCGGCACCTATGCGGTCGCATATGTGGCACTTGTTGCCCTGCTCACCTTCAACGAGCTCGGGGTGAGCCTTGCGATTGTGCGGTGGCCGGGCGAGCCGCGCGAGATCATACCCACTGTTACGACCATCTCCTTGCTTGTCAGCGCGATTATCTACGGCGGGTGTTTCTTTGCCGCCCCCGCGTACGCGTCAGCCATGGGGGCACCCCAGGCCACCACTGTTATCCGGGTGCTGGCTCTCGCAGTGCTGACCGACGGGTTCACCAACACGCCAGCCGCGCTGCTGCAACGGAACTTCCGGCAAGGCCAGCGGACGATCGCCGACCAGGTGAACGTGTGGCTGGGCACGGGCGTAACCGTCGCTCTCGCCTGGTCTGGTCACGGCGCCATGAGCCTCGCGATCGGCCGCCTCGTCGGCTGCGTCGCCGGAGCCATCCTGCTCTTGGTGTTTGCGCCAGAATCGCTCCACCTGGGGTTTAATCGGGCCAAGGCGCGAGCCTTACTCCGCTTCGGGCTGCCCCTCGCCGGGGCGAACCTCGTCGCGTTTGGCGTCGCAACCGTCGACCAGGTCGTCGTCGGCCATGTGCTCGGCCCCGTCGCGCTGGGCTTCTATGTACTTGCCTTGAACTTGGCGGGGTGGCCGCTGGCCATGTTCGCCCAGCCGGTCCGTACCGTGGGCCCGGCGGTGTTCTCGCGACTTCAGCATGACAGGTCCGCTATGGTCACCACCTTCCTGTCCACTTCAGGATTGCTCTGCGCCGTAGCGTTGCCGGCCTGCATGCTGATCGGCGCGTCGGGCAGGCCACTGATCAGCTTCGTCTACGGCGCCCGCTGGCTGCCCGCAGCCCAGCCGCTGATGTGGCTCGCCCTCCTTGGGGCCGTGCAGGTCTTCTTTCTGCTCGCCTACGACTTGTTCGTGGTTCTAGGCCGGTCCCACTTCCTGCTCAGCACCCAGCTGGTCTGGCTGATGGCGCTGGTTCCGGCGCTCATCGTCGGGGCCCGCACGGACGGTATCTATGGAGCCAGCCTGGCCGAACTTGCTGTCGCCGCAGTCTGCATTCTCCCGTTGTACCTGGTCAAACTCAGCAAAGCGGGCATCCGGCTGCGCGCTCTCAGCAGGCACCTCTGGCTTCCTGTCGCGGGGGCCGCGGCGACGGGACTCATTGCGGCCGGGGCGGCGCATGTTGCCCCCAGCGTTTTCACGGCACTCGCCGCGAGCGGCGTCGCGGCGGTTGCCGTAGTAGCGCTGCTCGGCTACCGCATGCGGACTACGCTGGCCATGCTCCGGGCAACGTCTGCCGGACCGGTGGAGGCGCGTTCTGCGCAGCAGGCCAGCGCCCCGTCCGCAGACATCGTTACCGGCATGCCAGCGCCGGACGCCAAGGTCCCGGCCGGCGACATGACAGCAGAACTCTCGGCCATCTGGGGAGTCATCGACGCCCCACCGGCCCGGCACCGTGACAAGCCGAACGGGCATCGGATGCCGTATGAATCGCTGCTCTGCCGGTCGGCTTACCACGACCCGACCGGGCCGCTGCCGGTAACCCGCGACATCCTCGGGCATCCGCCTTCCCGCCAGGACCTGAGCGCGACATCCCCGCTGTACCGGACGACCGTAGCAGCGCTGGACTGGGATCCAGCCGGGGCCGCCCACCGGGGCGGAAACTCGGAGCCCGGCGGCCGCCCGGCCTGCGGCGCACCTGGGCATAGGAATGTAGCCGGCGCAGCTCGCATCGTCCCCGTGCTTCATCCTGACATTTCCCCTGAGGAGGCAACGTGACTGCCGAGGAGCCGTATCTCGTCTGGATGGCAAACAAGCTGTGGGAAGACCACGGAATTGACCGGCGCATGACCAAGGAGATGGAGCGGCATGCCCGTATCTTGTGGGTCGACCCGCCAGTCTCGCCGGCCACATCAGCGCAGCGCCGCTTCGGAGTCACCCGGACAATCCGGCCGCAGCTGTCGGTGATCAGCGCGAGGGTAACTCGCCTGACGCCAACGGCACTGCCCGGCATGCGCCGCCCCGGCGTGTGGACCACGACAGCGCCCCTTATCCGGGCTCAAGTCCGCTGGGCCCTCCGCCGAACAGGCATCAAGCCCTTCGCTGTCCTATCGACCAGTCTCGAGGACGTGCAAGGCCGTTGGGGCAGCGGGGTCGTGAGCGCATTACATGGCACCGACGACTACGTAGCCGGCGCAGAACTGATGAGGATGCCGGCTAACCGGCTCCGGGCGCAGGAGAGAAGAGCCGTTACTGGTGCCGACATCGTGACCGCGCTGTCGCCAATCCTGGCCGAGCGATGGTCTGCCCTCCGCGGTGCCCCGGTGCCGTTGATCCCCAACGGCTGCACCCCAGTTAAAGCCAGCTCCAATCCATTGCCCCCGGGCATAAGAGATCTGCCCCGGCCGGTTGTCGGCCTGGTCGGCCGGCTCAACGCACGCATCGACATGGGCCTCGTCGAGGCGATCGCCGACGCCGGGTTCTCGCTTCTGATTGTCGGTCCATACCAGTCCGAGTGGGAACCGCAACGCTTTGCCGCGCTCACCGGCCGCCCGCGAGTGCACTACGTCGGGCGCGTTGCTGAAGAAGAGGCGCCTGCGTATATCGCGGCAGCCGACATCGGCATCACCCCTTATCTGGACAACCCGTTTAACCGCGCGTCGTTCCCGCTCAAGACGCTGGACTACCTCAGTGCGGGCCGGCCCGCAGTCAGTACCGATCTCCCGGCCGCCCGATGGCTCCTCGACGATCTCAGCGGCAGCGGGCCGGGGCTTTCTCCGGACGCGATCATGGCCCTGGCCACTGATCGCGCAGGCTTCGTCAACGCCGTGCGCCGCATCGTCGGCGACCCGCGCAGGCCAGATCAGGCCGGCGCCAGTCATGCGGCCGCCGAGACAGCTCAGGCCGAGCGGTGCCGGGCCTTCGCCGCGCGGCACACCTGGTCCCGCCGTGCCGATGCCCTAGCTGCCACCATCGGGCTGACGGCTAGCCCTGGCATGACGCCGAGCGACCATGCGGCCCTCCGCTGACCGCGCCCAACTCCCCGTCAGCTAGCTCCGGGCCGTCGCTGCTGCGCCAGACCGGATCCCAGCCCTGCCGGACGAGATAGCGCACGAACTTCGCCTTCGTGCGGCCGACCGTGTGGTACAGCGCGTGCTCGTCGTCGGCCGACTCAAACTCGAAATTCGCAGCGCTCCGGAACAGCTCGTAACCGCACAGCTGCCCGGCGACATAGCTGAGCCAGATGTCCTCGAGGAACCAGTAGCGGCGCGGGCACCGGAACAGGCGGGCATCGCGGAAGACTGCCGCGTCGGCGATCATGCCGCCCGTCCCTATCAAGGTGGCAGCTTCGCCCGGATCGGCCCGCACCCTGCTGCCGTACGCTGCCGAGCTGAGTTTCAATGCCCACCAGCCGCTCAGCGACCGCGGGCGGTGAGTGGCGAGAAAGTCGGTCATCGTTCCCGGCCCGAAGTCCTGGTCGTCGTCGATGAAGACAACGCTGGCATGACCCTGCTCGGCGGCCTCGCGCGCAAGATAGAACCTGCCGAATCCGCCGATGTTTCGACTGCTGTGGTGGACGGTTACCGGGAAGCCCGGCGACCCGACCGCAGCATCGACCCTGCCGCGATCCGGGCTGTTGTTCCAGATCAGCGCCTGCACGGGGACATCCTGCGCGGCAAGCTGCCGTAGCGTGTCCTGGAGCCTGTCCAGTCTCCGCCAGGTGCAGAAGATCACCGGCAGTCGATTCCCGACCGCTATCGGGGTGCGCTGGCTCCGGTTCCAGCAAGCCACGCTCCGTTCGCTCCGGATCAGCGTGCGAGCGATCGCGACCCGGGAGCCAACTGCAGACGACACCCGATTCTCTGTCCTCATGAACACGTGATACTAGCTTTCTGTCATTGGTCCAGTACGCTAAGTGGTCAATGTTAAGGCTTTGAGATCGAGACCGAAGAGCTGGCCGGCTTAGGGCAAGCGCTGTCGCGCTGGATTGGCTCCCAGCCCATCCCCGTGAGATAGCGCAGGAGCCGCCACTTGGTGTCACCAAGCGACAGGTACAGGGCATGCTCGTCCTCGGCTGATACGAACTCCGCCGGACTCCTGAACAACTCGTAGCCCGCCAGGTCAGCGACATAGCAGAGCCATAGGTCCTCGACGAACCAGAACCGGCGCGGGCACTGGAACAGGCGCCCATCAAGGAATATGGCGGTATCAGTGATCATCCCTCCGGTTCCCACGTACGAGGCGGCCTGGCCCGCCGCAGCCCGGATCCTGTCGCCGTAGCTGGAGCCGGTGAACCGGAACGCCCACCAACCCGACAGGGAGCGCGGCCGGTGAGCGGAGAGCAGCTCGCCGATTGCCTGCGGCCCGAAGTCCTGGTCGTCGTCGATGAATGCGACTGCCGGATGCCCGGCTTCCGCGGCCTGGCGTGCTAAGTAGAACCTGCCGAAGCCGCCGATGTTACGCGGACTGTGATGCACCGAAACGGGAAGCCCCGCCGCTGCCGCTGCCGCGTCCACCCGGCCGCGCTCTGGGCTGTTGTTCCAGATGCATACCTGAACTGGGACATCCTGCGCAGCCAGTTGCTCGAGCGTGCGCGGAAGTCGCTCAATTCTCCGCCACGTGCAGAGAATAACGGGGAGCTGTGTCCCCATCGGTAACGGTATATGCTGGTCACGCTTCCAGCCACCGAGGTTTCGCTCGGTGCGGATCCATGCGCGGACGCTCGTCAGACGGTGCTCGATCGGGCTCCGCAGCCGATGCTTAATATTCATGAACACGGGATTCTACCGATTCTCAGGCCCGGGAGCGGCGGGTCCGCACAAGGGCTGACAGGTATCGCCCGATGTTATCTGAAAAGCCAGGATGCGGTCACGCCGCTTTCAGTAAAGCGCAGGTCATTACTCTTGGTACCGTGTTACCGTCGCATCGTGACCCTGTCAGCCAGGAAAGGAGCGCTGTGGCTGCCAAGGACCTAGTGCGCCCGGTCATGAGGATCCGGCCGATCGCGATAGCCCGCCAGCGACTTCAATTCACTGGCTCCGCGGCATACTGGGAGCGGCGATATGCTAATGGTGGCACCAGCGGCCCCGGGTCGTACGGCGCCGTAGCCCTGGCAAAGGCAGATTTCCTCAATGAGCTCGTCCATGAGAATAGCCTGCGCTCGGTCATTGAGTTCGGCTGTGGTGACGGTCATCAGCTATCGTTAGCCAACTACCCTGCTTACATCGGCCTCGATGTAAGCAGGACAGCGATCGAACTATGCCGGCACCGATTCTCCAGCGATCTGACCAAGAGCTTCTACCTTTATGATGGTACCTGCTTCGTGGACCACGCTGGACTGTTTACCGCCGATCTGGCTATCTCGCTCGATGTCATCTTGCACTTGACTGAGGAGACGGTCTTCGAAACGTACATGACGAACCTCTTTGCTGCCGCGCGCCGGTACGTGGTGTTGTACACGACGAATGCGGAGATATATGACGCCGCCCCCCATGTGCGACATCGGTGCTTTTCGTCTTGGGTGGATGGCAATTGCCCGCAGTGGCGGCTCGCGCAGGTAGCCCACGGGCCAAGCTCTGGACCTACGCTGGCTGATTTCTTCGTCTACGAGCGACACTGACACCGAAGATCATCTGGCCAAGGGGCACCAGCAATGTCCGGCTGCGTCGGGAGAAGGGCAACATAGAGCGGCCGGCTGCCGATGCCCGGTCAGGGCCGCCCCGGCGCTCGGACGGTCCAGCCCGCGGCGCGCCACAGACCCGCGTCGAGGGCGCACCGGGCGTCGATGATGGTGGGCCGGGCGACGACACCGGCCAGCATGACGGGGTCGATTGCCCGGTAGTCGGCCCATTCGGTGAGGTGCAGCACCAGGTGGGCGCCTTCGGCTGCCTCCGGCACTGACCGGGCGTACCGCAAATCTGGCCTGACCTTTGCCGCGTTAGGCATAGCCACCGGGTCATGAACGGACACGATGGCCCCGTTCTGGGCAAGCCGCCCGCACACGTCAAGGCTCGGTGAATCGCGGACGTCGTCGCTGCCCGGCTTGAACGCCACGCCGAGCACGGCAACCCGCCGTCCGGCCAGCGAGCCGTCAACGGCCTCCCGGGCCATCTCGATCACCCGGGCGCGGCGCCCCGAGTTGATGGCGTCAACTTCGCCCAGAAGGCTGGCGACGGACTTAACCCCCAGGCTCATCGCGGTCGCCCGGAACGCGCGGATGTCCTTGGGCAGGCAGCCGCCGCCGAAACCCAGGCCGGCCGACAGGAACCGGCGGCCGATCCGCTCATCATGCGATAGCGCCTCAGTTAACCGCACCACATCAGCGCCCACAGTCTCGCAGACCTCGGCCATGGCGTTGATGAAGGAAATCTTGGTCGCCAGGAAGGCATTGGCTGACACCTTGACCAGTTCGGCTGTCTCCAGGTCCATCACCAAACCGGGGACGCCCGCTGCCAGGGGCCGCGCATAGACCTGGCGCAGCAGCGTGGCCGCCCACTCCGACCGCACGCCAAAGACCAGGCGATCGGGGGACACGCTGTCCTGCACCGCCAGGCCCTCGCGCAGGAACTCCGGATTCCAGGCTAGATCCGCGGCGTCGGCAGCCGGTGCCGCCGACCTGATCCGCGCGAGCAGCCGGCGGGCGGTGCCGACGGGTACGGTTGACTTCCCCACCACCAGGCACCGGTCCCTCAGATGCGGGGCCAGTGCGTCCACCGCGGCGTGCACGTACCTCAGGTCGGCCGCGCCGTCTGCCGCCTCTGGTGTGCCCACGCACAGGAAGTGGACATCCCCGAACTCCGCCACATCCGTGCAGGAGGTGGTGAAACGGAGCCGCCCCGAATCCAGGTTCTTGCGCAGCAGCGGCTCCAAGCCCGGTTCGAAAAACGGTGCTTCAGCCCGTCCCGCCGTCACGATCTTCTGCTGGTCCACGTCCATCGCCAGGACCTCGTGCCCGAGATCCGCCATGCAGACAGCATGCGTGAGGCCTAGGTACCCGATCCCGATCACGGTCAGCCTCATGCCTTGAGCTCCGTCCGTAAGATGTGGCAATCCTCGGTCACCGGCATCCGAGCCTTCCCCGTGCCCGCGCTATCGGGCGCCGACAGGGCGCCTTTCGTTATGGAGATTCCGGACCATATCATCGTGATACGAGGCATCAGCTCTTGCCTGGCTCGCGCTCCGTCGGCCAAGGTAGTTCCACAACGCCGAGATAGCGACGAGCGCCAGGGCGCCGAGCCCGGCAAACACCCGCTTTGCCGAGCCAGCCTCGATGACGGGGCCCGTATCCCCGACGATCTGGTCCGAAATGCGATCGCGCCGCACAACGCCCATACTTTCCTGGCTGCCCGCAAGGAGGCGCTCAAGCCGTCGTACCGCGACCACGAACGTCCTGCGGACATTCGCCGCGCTCGGCGCCGCCACCGTCAGGGTGGCAAAGGGAACACCGTAATTCGGATATTCCTCGTCATAGAGATTGACGAGGGCCAGGCTGACACTGGCCGTTCCCCCCGCCTCGCGAATCTGGCGCTGAACCCGCGGGCTCAGCAGGCTCTGTGTCATCGCCTCGCTGCTCGTAATAAGGGACGGGGCGAACTCCAGATACGCATTGGGGCCGTCCTGGCTCCTGGGCAGTGAAAATACCACTGTCGCGCTCTCAAGATACGTCGGCGGAGTGCGCTTGAAGTCGTATCCCACGCCAGCCGTGACTAACACCACGGCCACGACAGCTCCCATACGAAGCCACTTGCGGCGCGCATCCCCAGGGAAGCTCACCGGCCGGCACCAGCCGGGTTCTCCTGCTGGTCACCTTCTGCCATCGTGATGCCTGCGGACATGCTACAAACAATACCGGTCCGCCGGAAGACGGCAGCCACAATCTCCTAAGACGAGGCGCGGGCAATCTATGCAATGTAGACTCAGCACGGGCGGGAACGTTTCGGCGATCCGGTAACAGTGCAACGTTCCTGCGATGCACTATGTGCCTGCTGGACAGCGGAATTTCGAGCATTTAAGGTGAAATAGAATGAGTCTCGGTCAATTAGTCCGTATCTGGCGACGACGCTTTATACTGACCACCGCGCTCCTCCTTGTGGCGTTGGCCGGCTCGGCCGCCGCGGTGCAGAAGTTCCCCCGGACATACCAGTCCACTTCGTCAGTGGTCCTGCTGGCGTCCAGGGCCGCCGCCAAGCTGAGCGGAAACCCCTACCTGGCGTTCAGCTCCTCACTCACCCTGACCGCTGACCTCTTGAGCCGGGAACTCATGGCCCCTGCGACCGTCCGGGACCTGTCAGCTAGCGGGGTTCCCGGCACGTACACGGTGGCACTCGCGCCTTACACCACCTCGACGACCGGCTCGGTCCTGGTCGTAACGGTCACTGGCATTCACAAGACGACCGTGGAGCGGGCACTTTATGCGGTGACCGGCGAAATCGGCGTCGAGCTGTCCCGGATGCAGGCCAGCGTCGCTCCGAGGAGCCGGATCCGGGCCGAGACGATCTCTGTCACTCCGCAGGCGACGCTTAGTGTCAGTCAGACGGCAAGGCTGATGGTCCCGGTCATTGCGGTCGCGCTGCTGCTCGCCCTCGGGATCCCGGTCGTCGTCGATGGACGGCGCGTAACGAAGCAACTCCGGGCCGCCCCGGCGCTTCCCGAAGGAAACCACCGGACCGCGGACCAGATGGCGTACAGCACGCTTCGGAACTAACCGACCAGGACGAAGCGGCCCGCCCGCGGCTTCTTGCCTGCGGTCTCCCCGGCTGACCTGCCGCCCGCGAGCAACCCCTTCTGGTCCGAGGTTCCTGTGACTCCCTGTAAGAATCGTTGCCCTGACCGGGGACGCTGGCCCGACGACCTGGCACTCCGCCCCATCTGGTGTCCCTGAAGTAGCCAGAACCACCCCGCCCCTCATCAGGCTCAGCAAGCGGCAGGGCGCCGGTCCCGGTCCGGCCCGCGCCAAAAGGATCAGGCCGGCCGTGCGGGCCAGCCCATGACTCGCCGGGCCGCAGGTGATCTTAGGCTCGATACCAGTCAGCCGAGGTGCCAGGCCTGGCTGTCGGCTGCTGGGCTCGCGCCAGTCTCCATGTCGCGCCTATGCAGCCGAGCAACAGGAAGCACAGGCCGGGCGCGATCGAGAAGGACAGTGCATCGAAGGTCGCGAAACACACTGCCGCGGCAGCCACAGCGGCGGCCAGGCACTGCGCGAGGTCGCGAGTCTCCTCCTCGGCCGCCGCGTACCGGGCGCTGCGGGCTGTGCACCAGCCCGTCGCCAAGAGTGCTACCAGGGCGACGATACCGACGATTCCGGTCTCGATCAGCGAGAGGAGGTACTGGTTGTCAGTGAAGAAATAGACCTGCGGGAAGAAGGTCCCGAACCCTTGGCCAAACCACGGGTGGTGGGCGATGTAGGGCGCGGCCGCGGAGTATGCCCCGGTCCGTGACTTGCTGCTGGGGTCGCTGCCGAGCTGACCGAAAAGGCCACCGAAATTGCTCACTATGCTCGGCTTGGCCAGCCACACCAGGACTGGTGCGGCGAGCATGATCAGGTATGCTCGCCGCCGATCCCGCCTGGGCCAGGTCGGGAAGAGCACACCGCAGACGATAACTAGCCCGAAGAGGGCGGTCCGTGAGATGGTCATCGGCACCGTTATCGCGATGACGGCGACCTGCAGCCAGCGACGGTTCCGCAGCGCCGGCGGGGCGAAGCGGGCCTGATGGATGGCAAGCGGCAGGCTCATCACCAGCACGGCCGTGAACTCGAGCGGTTGCGCTGCCGTCGCCACGACCCGGACCAGGCCGTCGCGGTTCATCAAATCCGAGGCCTGCGAGTGCACGGTCAGGCCCGGGATCGAGATGTACTGCGCCAGGTTCACGCGGGTGAAGAATTCCACAAACCCGAGCACGGCCATTGCCGTAACGCCCAGGACAATCCGCCGGAGCAGGGCTTCCAGCCGTTCCGTCCGATCGATGCCGTCGGCCGCCAGCACCAGCGCGCCGAGCCACCCGGCCAGCAGGATGAGGCCGCGGTCGGCGCCATTCTCCTGCAGGGCAGGCATAGGGGCGCGGTTCGCCGATATGTAGGCAGCGATGAAGACGCAGCCAAAGAGCACCGCGGCAACCCGGACTGGCTGGTGCCCTCTGTCCAGCGCGAGAGCGGGATGCTGGCGGCCCACCAGGTACAGGCAGAAGAGGGCCACCGCGAAAATGGCGGCAGGCGTACCGGCAGCGCCGAGCGATCCGACGACGAGGGACGATGGGATGGCTATCAGCAGGAACACGTAACAGCTCAGCAACGCGACTGCATCGACCTTGCGGGGGGGCGTAGTGACGAGCGCGAGGTGCGGAGAGTTCATTAAGGCAGTCTTCTGGCGGCCTGTCACGCTTTAGTCTCCGCTCGCGAGGTAGCCATTCTTAACGCGCTCGCCTGCTACGCGTACTTCTCGGTGCCGGTCATTCACCGGTGCCACTTTACGACTGGACCGGGGCGGGGATGAGCTTCCCGCTACTGATCCAGGTGTTACCGGACCAGATGTTGCCTGCCCTGGTGCTGTCGAAGTAGGCGACGGGGCCGAACTGGCCGCTCTTGGGATAGAAGACCTGGCCGAACCGGTTGTTCTCGATGAGAATGTGCGAGGTGGTGTGTCCGAAGGCCGCACCACCATAGATCGGGTAGGCCCCGCCGGCCAGCAAGTTGTCCTCGATGACCTTGTTCGTAACCGGACCGGGGATTTGTAACGTGTCGATCGTGATGGCGTCGGTCTGGCTGAGGTCATTGAGGATAGTATTGTGATAGATCGTCAGCGGCTCCGTGCCGCCGTTCGCTATCACGCCGTTGGTGTGATCCCCGGAGATGTACCCGGGGTCATGGATGTAGTTGCCGATGACCAGCCCGGCCGATATCTGCACGGCGCTCCGGAAGGCCGAGATGTTGTTGTCCTTGATCACCATCCCGGTCGAGTCCCCGTAGAGATCGGAGATCGCGGAGTTGACCCGGCCGGCGGTGGCGTTCAGGCCGCCAATCGTGGAGTTCTCAATGGTGACGCCGGTCGTGTGCCGCATGCTGATGTCGTATTGCCCCCCGGTCACGACCCGGTCGTCCTTGATCGTGACGCTGGACGAAGTGATGTTGACGTCGCACGGAATGGACAGCCCGCTGAGCACCGCGCCGTTGCCAGTGACCTCGACCTGATGGTCAGACGAGCTGTAAGACCAGCCACGGCCGACGGAGACCTGGCCGGGCACTGTCTTCAGCTTCATGCCCGCCGGCAGTCCGGTATTCGTCGCATCGGGGAAACCGCATTTGTGCGGAATAGCCATGCATCCCCCCCGGCTCGGCGCGGACCCAGATGCCGACGGCGATGCCCGGTGGTGGCCGAGAAGAACGGACAGCCCGATCGCGGCCAGCAAGGCGAGGGCGGCGAACAGGCCAACGGTTAGCCGGAGGGCGCGCTGATGCATTCCGGGAGAGCCTCGCTTCTGTGCAGTGGCAGGCCTTACGTCAGCGGTGGCGCACGCTTACCCGGTTCCCGCGAGGCAACAGGGCGGGCGCTGACCGCGATGACTGCGCTAGGTGATCAAGACACTACCATCTGTACTTACCGGTAGGCGGTCATTCGCCAGTGCCAGTTGCGCTGCGCGACTGGGCGAGGTCACCGGCGGCGCCGAGTTCAGGTAACGCTAGTCCTGCGCCAGTCGGCGCGGTCGTCACGGAGCGGGAACTGTTGCCCCGGTGCTGTCCCAGACGTTGCCGGACCAGACATTGCCTGCGCCGCTGGTGACGAAGTTGAGGACGGGACCGAACTCGCCGCTCTTCGGGTAGTACTGCTGGCCGAACCGGTTGTTCTCGATGAGGATGCCCAAGGTGGTGTGGCCGAAGCCCGCGCCACCGTAGATCGGGTAACCTGCCCCGGCCAGCAGGTTGTTCTCGATGACCTTGTTCGTCACCGGCCCCGGGACCGTTGATGTGTTGATGGTGATGGCGTCGGTCTGGGTGAGGCTGTTGAAGATGGTGTTGTGGGTCATCGTCATCTGCTGCGTGCCGCCGTCCCCGATGATGCCGTTGGTGTGATCCCCGGAGATGTACCCGGGGTCGTGGATGTAGTTATTGGCGATCAGGCCGGTCGTGACCGACACGCCGCACCTGAAGTCCGAGATGTTGTTGCTCTTGATCACCATCCCGGTCGAGGTCCCCTCAGGATCGGAGATCGCGTAGTCGAGCCGGCCGGTGGTGGCGTTCAGGCCGCTGATCGTGGAGTTCGTAATGGTGACGCCGGTGGTGTCGGCCAGGCTGACGCCGTAGGTGCCGCCGGTCACTATCTGGTCGTGGGTGAGCGTCACATTGGACGCGGTGACCTTGACGTTGTAGGGCATCGACAGCCCGCTGAGCACCGCGCCGTTGCCGTCGACCTCCACCCATCCCCTGGAGTCGAAGTGCCAGCCTGTCCCCCGGGACACCTGGCCGGGAACGCTCTTCAACGCTGTGCCTTTCGGCACTCCTGAATTCGTCCCGTCCGGGAATCCGCACTTGCTCGGCACCGCGGCGCAGTTGGTCTGCGGGGCCTTTTGGGCACCGCCAGTGCTCGCGAAGCTTCCCGACATGTCGAGCGCGCCGAATAGCAGGCCGATCCCGGCCACGCCGGCCGCCGTGACGGCAACGGCCAGCCTGGCGCGGTGGCGCCCGTACACGCTGGACGGACCGTATCTTGGATTCTTCCTGGTGGCCACGACGTCGCCCTCTTCCTTCATGTATTGCTTCTGTCGTCATGACCAGCCTCCGTGATATTTCAGCGGCGCCCCAGAGGAAAATCTCCTGTACCGGGCGAGGCATAGTGCTCGTCCCTTAGACCCGATTCCTCTGGCCCGGGCCATACGGCCCACGATGCTGGGCGCAGGGCGCACGACCGAGCGCCGTGCATACGTCTCCCGCCGGGCCACTCGCAATTACCAGGCTTTAGTGACAGATATGCTACCGAGCTGCGCTATTTCGTCATTTCGAGTCAACGCATATTCCGATCCAGCGCCAACTGGTACTAATTACCGCCAGCCAGCGCGGAACATTCCCGAGGATCGCCCGGGCACTCACTGCCGTGACTGCTGGCACCCGCGTCCGACATATCTTGACAAAGATAGAAAACCTTGGACAGCATTCTTCGGGTCCACAAGATAAAGTGTTCTGGAGTGCCTGACTCTCCGCCCGCTGCTGCCACTTCCGTCCATACTCTTTCGGTGTGACAACCATCATCATTCCCGCGCACAACGAGGGCCGGGTGATCGGGCGCCTGCTCGCCCAGGTCGTGCCGACCACCCCGGGAAGCGACTTGAATGTAATTGTCGTGGCCAATGGCTGCACCGATGACACGGCAGAGGTGGCGGCATCTTTCGGGTCTTGTGTCCGGGTGATGTCCATTCCCGTCGCCTCCAAGCATGACGCCCTCGCCGCCGCGGACGCCGCCGCCGAGGATTTCCCGCGCGTCTATGTCGATGCAGATGTCGAAGTCCGGACCGAGGATGTCGACGCGCTGGCATCCGCGTTGCGCGAGCCCGGGGTCTTCGCGGCGGCCCCGGAGCGCGTGCTGGCCCTGGGCGGACGGCCCTGGCCGGTGCGCTGGTATTACGACGTCTGGACGCGGCTGCCCGAGGCCCGGCTCGGCCTGTGGGGGCGCGGTGTCATCGCCGTGGATGACACCGGCCAGGAACGCATCGCCGACTTGCCGCGGCTGCTTGGAGACGATCTTGCTGCCTCACTGTTGTTCAAGCCGCACGAGCGGAGGATCGTGACTGGCGCCCGTGTCGTCGTCCACACACCGCGGACGGCTGCCGACTTGCTGCGCCGCCGGGTCCGCGCCGCAATGGGGACCGCCCAGATCGAGCGGACGGAGCATGCCCCCGATGCGACCGCACGGACGCGGCTGTCCGACCTGCTCGCGATCGTCCGCGGCGAGCCGCGCATGGCGCCCCGGGTGGCGCTCTTCTTATCGATGGCCATCCTCGCGCGGATGAGAGCGAGCCGGAAGGTGGCCCGAGGCGACTACTCGACATGGCTGCGGGATGAGAGCAGCCGTCGCAGCGTGGCTGCTGGTGCGATCGCGCGCCGCGGACCGGACTGGGGGCGGCAACCCGGATGCCGCTAATCCCGGCTGCGTCCCGGGAGTGGGACGGCCTGGTCGTGCTCTGCGCAGCCAATGGCTACGACGGCATCAGGATGAGCGACTGGCACCTGGCCGAACATCTATCCAAGCTAGGTCCGGTGCTCTTTGTTGATCCGCCCATATCACGGCTGAGCCCAGTACGGAACCGCGACGCGGCCGGCGCGCTTGGCCACCCACGGCTGCGGCTGCAGGGTCCGGGCCTGGCCCGGCTTACCCCGGTCGTGCAGCCGTTCCCGTGCCGGCCGGGCACGACGGGGATGACGAGTGCCCTTACCCGCCGTTACCTCAACAGGGCCACAGCCCGGCTGGGCGGCCGGGTAAGGGCGGTCGTCTCCGGCTGGCCGCAGTATCCGGTCTTCGGCAGCTGCGGGGAACAGGTCCGCGTCTACTGGGCCAAGGACGACTTCGTCGGGGGAGCACCCCTGCTCGGCCTGAATGCCAAGGTGCTTGACAAGCGTGAACGGCAAATCGCGGCCAGCGCCGACCTCCTCGTAGCATCCAATCCAGTAGTGGCCGACACCTGGCGCAGCCGCGGCCTCGACCCGATCCTGGTTCCGTTCGGCACCAATGCGGACGCCTACCTGCGGATCGAGGACGCGCCGCTGCCGTCTGACGTCGGACTTCCCGGGCCCGTAGCCGGCTTCGTCGGGCGAATCAACGAACGTACCGACCTGCGCCTGCTAGAGACCATCGCCGACCGGGGCCGGTCACTGCTCCTGGTCGGGCCCAAAGATCCTGACTTCGAGCCGGAGCGGTTTGACGCCCTGCGGCGACGGCCAAACGTATGCTGGGTTGGCCTGAAGCCTAGCGGGGCATTGCCGAACTACCTCCGGGTGATGGACGTTGGCATCGTGCCCTACCGGGACAGCCGGTTCAATCGCGGCAGCTTTCCCCTGAAGACGCTCGAGTACCTGGCGGCTGGCCGGGCAGTCGTTTCCACCGACCTGCCGGCCATTCGCTGGCTGGCGACCGACCTGGTCTGCATCGCCGGGCCGGCGACTTTCGCTGATCAGGTTGACCGAATGCTGGACCAGCCCAGAACGCCGGCCGTACTGGCGCGCCGCCAGGCGTTCGCGGCGCGGCACAGCTGGGCCCACCGGGCCGACGATATTCACCAGGCCATCCTCAGCCGGCAAAGTCGCACCGGCTGCCAGGCGCGCGCCGCCGGACAACGGTAAAGCGCCGGCGCTAAGGCCCGGGAATTGCGCATCCCGCGGCAGCCAGCGGGCGACGCGGGACGACGCCGATGCCCGCCGGGCGCGTGGCACCGGCGGGCATCGCGGCTCCCTGGCCTGCGAGCCAGGGCTACCGTGCTACAGCTAGGGCAGCACCCACTTCTGGTTGCGGCCGCCATTACAGGTGTAGAGGTCCAGGTGGGTGCCATTGGCGGTGTTGAACCTCGGGTCGTCCAGGCATTTACGCGAGACCGGGTTCTCCAGGGCGCCGTTCACCGCCTGCCACTGCTGGTTGAGGCCAGCGTGACAGGTCCACAGCGCGACCATCGCCTTGTTCGTCTTTTCATCTCGGAAGACGTCCAGGCACTTGCTGTTGACCTGGATCGTCCCGTCAGTCTCGATCGTCCAGGTCTGCTCGGGGCTGCCGTTACAGTCCGAGATCACTATCGGCGTGTCGTTCTTCATGGAATCACCGAGGTCATCGACGCACTTGTTCCTGTGGTAACCCGAGACGATCGGGCCACTGGCCGCGGTCGTGACGGTGCGCGTGCTGGCTAGCGCGTCCTGCGACGCAATCATCGTCGCGCCCGCCCCGGCGGTCATCGAGAGCAGGACCGCCGGCATTACCAACCTTCGCAGGACCGCACGCCCTGCCGTCATTGTGCCGCTTGACATCGTTGAACGTCCTTTCGTCGGGTGTCAGTCATCCGCGAGATCCTACTACTCTCAGTAACGACCTTCATACTGAATGTGAAAGAGGCACCTTCCCAGCCGGGCACGCGGCAATGGCAGCCGGCCGCCGACGTCAATCGCCGTGATGTTCCGCGAGCCGCGCCGCAAACGCGGCGGCCTGCGTGCGCCGTTGCATGCCCAGCTTGGTGAGCAGGGATGACACGTAGTTCTTGGCGGTCTTTTCGGCCAGGAACATGCGCTCGGAAATCTGCCGGTTGGTCAGTCCCTGGCCAATCAGGTCCAGGACCCGCTTCTCCTGGTCGGTCAGCGCGGACAACGGGTCCACGCTGGCGATCCGCTCACGCAACGTCGCCATTACCCGCTCGGCCGCGTGCGCATCGAGCGTCGACTGGCCGACGGCCACGGTGCGGACCGCGCTGACCAGATCGGCGCCGCAGGTCTGCTTCAGCACGTAACCGGCCGCGCCGGCCATGATCGCACCGAGGAGCGCGTGATCGTCCCCATAGGAGGTGAGCATCAGGCAGGCGGTGCCCGGCATGGTGGAGCGGATCTCGCGGCAGACCGATACCCCGTCACCGTCCGGCAGCCGTACATCCAACACGGCCACATCGGGTCGCAAAGCGGGCAGCCTCTCGAGCGCGGACGCCATGGTCCCCGCTTCTCCGATCACGTCGATATCTGGCTCCGCGGTCAGCAGATCCCGGACCCCGCGCCGGACGACTTCATGATCGTCTAGGAGGAATACGCTGATCCGCCGCCCATTTCCGGCGCTGGCTTCAGCTCCTCCCGCTTCGCTCATCGCGGTTCCCCCTTTGCCCACCTGCCCGACGCTCAGGATCGCTGTCACAAGACGGCCCTCGGGCGCCCGTATCGTCGAGCCTGGCCAGCTAGCTACTCTTGCGCGTGTTACTATCTGTAGTTGAAGTATCGCAGATGGTTATATCGGCGCGCTCTGGCACCACGGGCAAGTCCGGCAGTCGGCGCCAAGCCTCTGCTTGGCAGCACCAGGTAGGCATAAGCGCCCGGCCTGGCCGTGCGAGCTGGCCGCAGTGAAGGGGCTGACAGGGTGACGGGGACCTCAGCTGGCCAACGAGTGCTCGTCGTAGACGACGTTGACGAGATGCGCAGGATCGCGCAGCGCGCGCTGCGCGCCCGCGGCTACGAGGTCGACGTCGCCGGCACCCTGGCCGATGCCATCGGCATGGACCCGGGCGGATACGACGCAGTGCTTATAGACGCCCATCTCGGCTCAGAGCGGGGCATCGAGCTCATTGAAACGCTGCGGTCGAATGACCCGGCCGCAGCCGGGCGATGCATCGTCATGACCGGAGGCCCGGCTGACGAGATCCCCGACTACGTCGCCTGCCTGGTTAAGCCCTTTCAGCTAGAAAAATTGATCGATGCGGTGCACAGGGCGCTGCACCCTGGTCCCGTCCCGGTGCCAGGCAGGCCCGCCGCGGCCGACCCGGATTCGAGCACGCTTCCCCAGCCGCCGCCCGTGACCCAGCCATCGGAGGCCCAGCCGACCGTGACCAAGCCGGGCGGTGGTGAGCCCCGGCCTTGGCAGCTGCTCGGCCTCACCCGCAAGCTTCGCGCACATGAGCGCCGCGAGTTGGTGGACTTTCTGCACGACGGGCCGATCCAGGAACTCACCGCGCTGACCCTGGAACTGCAGAAGATGTCCAAGTCGATGCCCTCCGCGCCCGCCCCCCGCTTCGACACCGTATTCCAGCGCCTGAACGCGGCGGCTGAGTCACTGCGCTGGCTCATTGATGGAAACTGGCCATTCCTGGCGCCCGAGACGCGGCTGACCACCGCCCTCCAGCAGCGGACCGCCTGGCTGCTTGCGGCCCCGGCCACCGTGGATACGTACGGGCAACCAGCCGCGCTCGGCGCCGCAGCGGAGGTACCGGTGATCGTCGACGTCGTCGAGCTAATGCTGCTGGAAATGGTGCCTGCTGGTCTGCCAGTCCTGGCTCATGTCGCCGTGCATGTGCTGGAACAGCTGATCCAGATCGAGCTCACACTGAGGTCGGCTGCCGTGAACGGCCAGCCGGTCGGTGATCCGGTGGCTGCTCAGGCCGCCTTGGACGGGCTGCCCGCGGCGCTCGGCGCCAGCGCGCATATCAAGCGTTACGGGAAGCAGTTGCAGGCCCGGATCGAGCTGCAGCGGCAGTCAGCCTCCGAGCTGACGCCCTCTCCCGAGGAACTAGGGTGACGGTCGAGAGGCCGCTTCGCAACCACCTCGTCAGCACGCTCCTGGAGGCAGCTCCGGATGCGATGCTGTGGGTGGCGGCCGATGGCCGGATCGTGGTCGCTAACGCCGAGGCAGAGCGGCTGTTCGGC
>OCTA010001591.1_pt1 | contig 20883 bp, 15 predicted proteins | sample 1538991 | NCBI WGS metagenome assembly OCTA01 (sample SAMEA3539302, study PRJEB22396) | soil metagenome | biome: tundra; feature: field; material: soil | place: USA | collected 2010-05 | depth 0.15 m | reverse complement strand
TGTCCTTCACGACCGCCGACCTGGCCCGCCCGCGCGCCGAGCTCCTGGCGCGCCTTCCCGCCGCGCGCCCGCCCGGTGCTCCGGATCCGGCCGCGCTGGCCGACCGCGCCCGCACCGAGATCGCGCCGATCGTGTCCGAGATCGCCGACGCCGCCGCCGCCGCGCTCCCGACCGACCAGAACCTGGCCCGCGCCGCCGAGCGGACGCGCGCCACCGTCGCCCGCGCGCTCGACCGTCTGACCGGCCACTACGCGCGCAAGCTGGCCGAGCGCGACGGCATCGCGCTCGAGCGCCTCGCCCGCCTCGAGATGGCGCTGGCGCCCGGGGGCGTCCCCCAGGAACGCTTCTACGCCTGGCCGTCGCTGGCCGGCCGACACGGTCCCGCCGCGCTCAAGCGCGCCGTGCTCGAACGCCTGGAAGCGAGCGGCCCCTTCTCCGCCACCGTCGAGGAGATCGCGCTATGAGTCGGGAGAGCCTGCGGGTCGGCGTGGTCTGCTTCTCCACCTTCGGCGGCAGCGGCGTGGTGGCCGCCGAGATCGCCACCTCGCTGGCCGGCCGCGGCCACGCCGTGCATGTGTTCAGCGACGACCTCCCCGGCCGCCTCGATCCGACCCGCCCGAACCTCACCTTCCATCCGGTGGTGCCGCGTGCCTATCCGCCGCTCACCCATACGCTCTACCCGCTGGCGCTGACCTCCAAGATCGTCGAGGTGTCGCGCCGCGAGCCGCTCGACCTCATCCACGTGCACTACGCCCTCCCCCACGCGACCAGCGCCTATCTGGCGCGCGCGCTGCTGGCCGCCGAGACGCCCGGCCCGGCGCCCAAGCTGGTCACCACGCTACACGGAACCGACATCACGCTGGTCGGCAGCGACGCGAGCTTTCTGCCGCTGACCCGGTTTTCGATCATGGCCAGCGACGCGGTCACGACGCCGTCGGCCTGGCTGGCCGCCGCGACGCACGAGAAACTGGACGTGCCGCGCGACTTCGCGATCGACGTGGTCCCGAACTTCGTCGACACCGATCGCTTCAGCCCGGGTGAGCCGACGACGCAGGCGCCCGCGCCGACGCTGGTCCACGTCTCGAACTTCCGCCCCCTCAAGCGGGTCGACGACGTGGTGCGCATCTTTGCGCGGGTGCGCGCCGCGCGCCCGGCTCGGCTGCGGCTGGTCGGCGACGGCCCCGAACGACCGCGGGTCGAGGCGCAGCTCGCCGCGCTCGGCCTGATGGACGACGTCGAGCTCCTCGGGGAGCGGATCGAGCTGCCGAGGGTCTTGCGCGACGCCGCGCTCTTCCTGCTCCCCAGCGAGACCGAAAGCTTCGGTCTCGCGGCGCTGGAAGGCATGGCCTGCGGCCTCCCGGTGGTCGCCTCCGCGGTGGGCGGTCTCCCCGAGGTGGTCGTCGACGGCGAAACCGGCTTCTTGCGTCCCGTCGGCGACGTCGAGGCGATGGCGACCTGCGCCCGGCGCCTGCTCGACGACGAGCCGCTGCGCCGCCGGATGGCCGCCGCCTCCCGCCTCCGTGCCGAGACCCAGTTTCGCGTCGAGCCGGCCGTCGACCGCTACCTGGCGGTCTACCGCCGCGTGCTCGGCTAGCCGAAGGGTGGCGTCCGCCTGACGGAGGGCTAGCGGCGTCCGGCTAGCCCTTCTTCTTCCACTCGGCGAGCGTCTTCTTGATCTCGGGCTCGAGGAAGAAGCCCTCGGACTTCTTCCCCATCTCGTAGGCCCGATCGCCCTGCGCCCGGGCGTCCTTGAAATTCCCCTTGGCGGCCAGCACCTCGGCCTTGACCCAGACGTTGAACCAGTCTTCCTTCAACGCCAGCGACTGGTCGATGTATTTGGTCGCGGTGTCGTAGTCCTTCTTGGTCTCCGCCAGGTAACGCGCGGCGTTCGCGTAGGTGCGCCAGGTGCCGTCGATGGTGGCGGCGACGCTGGCCGACGCCTGCGCGGCCGTCGCGACGGTGATGGGAATCGACAGGCGCAGCTTTTCCCACTCCAGGTCCAGCGAGGCCTTGTCGTCGGTGAAATCTGTGACCAGGTAGGCCAGCCGCTCGCGCGCGGGGGCCGCCTTGGGGGCAATCTGGACGCGCAGGAGATCGTCGGCCTGCTTGTAGTCGCGGCCGGTGCCAGCCTGATCGGCCCGCTTGTTGAGGATCACCGTCCAGGCGCCCTTGGTGGGGATGACGAAGAAGGCGTAGGTGCCGGCGGGAACCGGCTTACCGGCGAAGGTGACGTCGCGGCTGAAGGTGATCTTGGTGGCCTGGTTCGCGCCGGCCCGCCACATCTGATCGTAGGGGACGACGACGCCCCAGATCTTGCGGCCCTTCACGCCGGGGCTGCTGTAGTCGACGGTGATGTCGGTCAGGCCGACCGTCTGCACGACCTTCGCGAACGGGCTCGGTCGCGGCAGATCGAGATCGGCGTGGGCCAGGCCCGCGGTGCAACAGAGGAAGAGAATCGACGACGAGACGCGCGCGAGGTTCGACATGGCGGCGAACGTTACGGGTCACGACGCCGACGCGCAAGATCCCCCGGCAATCCGGCCATTGTCCACGGATGAGCTGGGGGTGCGTATGAGCTTACCGTTCGGATTTTTGCCGACAGCACCATAGTAACTGTTGTAATAATTATTACGTTGGATTACATATTTAAGTACTTAAAACAATCGGACGACGGCGTTTTTCGGGAATTCAGCGAACGGCGAAGCCCGCCGCGAAACTTGGAGGAGCTCGAGCGTTTCATATGTCGGTCACGGACGATTTCGGTGAGGGGGAGATGAAATCGCGCGCGGAGCAACGGGGAAACGTGGCGGCCAGACCGCGGGCCACGCCCCTCATCCACCTGCCGACCTGGAGCCGGCTGAACGTCGCCACCAAACAGTGGGCGTTGGGCGGAAACGGCGGTGACTTCTTCGAGGTGATCCAGCAGCGCGACGGACGCGTCACCACCGTGATGGCCGATGTCTGCGGCAACGGGCCCAGCGCCGCCGCGCCGGTGGCGAGCCTGCGCTGGATCCTGCGGCAACAGATCGCGGCCGGCGGCGCCCCGGGTGCGGTGCTATCGACGCTGAACGACTGGCTGCTCCAACAGAAGATCGACGACCGTTTCGTCACCGCGGTCTGCGTCCGCATCGACGTGGTCGGCGGCCGAGCGGAGATCGCCAGCGCCGGACATCTTGGCCCGTTCGTGAAGCGCGCCGGTGGCGCCGCGGAGGATCTCCCCTGCGCGGTCGGCCTCGCGCTGGGAATCTTGCCGGGGCAAGCGTACCGGGAGACCTCGGTCGATCTCGCGCCGGAAGACGCGGTGGTTCTGGTCACCGACGGGATCACCGATCGACTGGCCAGCACCGACGATCCGCTCGGCCAGCGGGGTCTCATCCAGCGGCTCGCGCGCGCCCGTCTCGGGACGGAGAGCATCTGCGGCGCGTTGCTGAGCACGGACATCCGCGACCAGGACGCGACGGTCGTCGTCATGCAGATGCCGCGCCGCCACCGCCGCGCCACGCCCGTCGCGAACATGGGCTGACGGCCGCCTCCCCGGTGGCGGTGTCGCCAACCGGGTTGACGATCCGGGGCGCGAAGCCCGCGAATTCAGCGGATTTCGTCGGGCGCGGGCCTTGCACCCGCTGGGGCCGCTGGGCGCTCGGCTGCATGACTGCTCCCTCATTCAGAGCTTCGTTCCTGGCCGCGCTGTTGGCGCTCGGCTGCGGCGGCGGCTTGCCCGTCGCACCGGCGTGTGGCGACGGAGCCTGCGGCTCGGAGGAGACGGTAACCTGGGAGATGACGGGAGCGAGCCGCAACGTCGATCTCGACGTCCTCTTCATCGTCGACGACACGAGCGCGATCGCGGGCAGCGAAGATTCGCTCGCCGCGGCCTATCCCCAGATCGCGCAGCTCTTCGAGCGCTTCCTGGGCGGATTGCCGTCGCTGCATCTCGGCATCGCCGCCGCCTCGGTGGGCTCAGCGCCGTCGTGCGACGTCGCAGCCGGTGGGCCGCCACGAGCTCGGGCAAGTGTTTGCGCCGTGACCGGCGGCGGCCCGAACCAATTCCTGACCACCAATTCCTGCGGCTATGACCCGAGCTTCACTGGATCGCTCGCGGACGCGCTGTCCTGCCTGGGCGATCTCGGCACCACGGGCTGCGCGCCGGCACAGCCGCTCACCGTCGCGCGCGAGATCCTGACCGCTTCCTCGGTCGCGGGCTCCGGTTGGACCGGATTCCTTCGACCGAACGCGTATCTCCTCTTGATCTTCGTCGCCGCCCAGGACGACGCCTCCGGACCTTCGGACGATCTCACCGACGTCACGGCGTTCGCCTCGTACGTGCGGGGGCTCAAGGGTGATCCTACCTATCAGATTCTGGTATCGGCGATCGCGCCCTCGGCGAGCTGCGCGAGCGGTTCGACGACCGCCGCGCCTCGTCTATCGGCGTTCGTCTCGGCATTCGGATGGAACGGGATCGTAGGGTGCACCGTCGGCGACCTCGTCTCGGACCTGGGGTCACTGCTGTTCGGGAACGGCGGCGAGACGGGGGCGCCCAGGTGTCTGACGGGCATTCGCGATACCGATCCCGCCACGCCCGGTCTGCAGGCCGACTGCGTCGTCGAGGATCGCGTGACCCGAACGGACGGCTTCTGGTCGGAGGGTCTACTGGAAAGCTGCGCGGTCTCGACACCACCTTGTTGGACGTTCACACCGGGCACCGGCGGCAGCGCCGGCGCCTGCCCCGGTCGCCTGCTCTTCACCGTCGAACGGGGCTCCGACTTCTGCCCGCAGGACTCCAATATCTCGACTGTCGTGACCTGCCTGGGTTGCGTCGATCCGGCCGATCCCGCCTGCCAGCTACCGCCGTAGCGTCCGCGCGCCGGCCTCGGGTACCATCGGCGCCGTGAACGGCGCCCTCGAAAAGCTGCGGCGCCATTGTTGAAGCGTTCGATCGCGATCGCCGCATTTTGGATCTGGCTCGGTGCCGGCGGCGCGAACGCGCTGGCCCATCAGCAGACGACGACCTTCGGCGAGGTCACCTATCCCGAGGCCGGCGCCGGCGGCGCCGATCTCACCTGGCGATTGCGGGTGCGGATCTTCGATCTCGCCGCCTTGCTGGACGGCAGCGGCACGGGGCTCGGCGACGTCGCCCGCGCCGGCGCCGCCGGACGGCAGGCGCGGGCCGTTGCCACGTTGCGTGCGGGGTTGCGGGTGTCGGCCGCCTTCGGCGACGAGATCCGCCCGTGCACGCCGGGCGCGGCGACGCTGACCCCCGATTCGACCGCGCCGACCGCGCCCGAGCCGATGCTGCTCTTCGTTACGCCATTCACCTGCGGTCCGGGCGCGCGCACGCTGCACCTCCGCTACGATCTGTTCTTCGACCACGACGCGCTCCACGAGAGCTTCACCCGCCTGGAGCTCGGCGAGGCGCGTGGCGGCGACGACCCCTCGGCTTCCGTGGTGGTCTTCCAGGATCGCCAGCGCGAGATCGCCGTCGACGTGCGCGCACCGGAGTCGCTCCGGCGAAACGCCCTGCTCTACCTGCGGCTCGGCGTCGCGCACATCCTGACCGGCTACGACCACCTGGCGTTCTTGATGGCGCTGCTGCTGGCGGCAGGGCTGCGCGAGCGGACCGCCCCCGGCCGGATCGCAGCGGCGGCCTCGCGGCGGGAAGCCGTCCGCGGCACCGTCACGATCGTGAGCGCGTTCACGGTCGCGCACTCGATCACGCTCATCACGCAGGTTCTGCACCCGGGCTGGATCTCCACCCGCTGGGTCGAGCCGGCCATCGCCTTCTCCGTCGCCTACGTCGGTTTCGAGAACCTGCTCCCGCGCCGCCCGCGCGGGCGCTGGCTGCTGGTGTTCGGATTCGGCCTCGTGCACGGCCTCGGGTTCGCCTCGGTGCTCCGCGAGATCGGCCTGCCCCGCCGCGGGCTGGTGCTGTCGCTGGTGTCGTTCAATCTGGGCGTCGAGCTGGGACAGCTCCTGGTCGTGGGCCTGGCCCTACCGATCATCGTCGTTGCCGCCCGTCGCTCGCCGCGCGCGTTCGAGCGCGGGGGGTTGAAGCTCGGGTCGGGAATCATCGCCGCGTTCGGAACGATCTGGCTGGTGGCGCGCCTGACCGCGCGGTGACGACGCCGCGACGGCCGTCAGATACCAGACGGTCTGGGGGCCTCGCGGTGCGGAGCGACACCCCGACGGTCATCGCCCGCCTCCGACGGTATTTCCACGCGATCGCGACGAGCATGAGCCCGACGAGTGCCGCAAGCGCGACCATCGCGCTTCGCTGTAACGCTCGGGCACGGACCCGGTGTCGGACCTCCGCCTTGAGCTTCGCATCGAAGGGGTATCGGGCGACCTCGTTCGCTGCGGCGTCTAGCCGGCCTTGGACCAGCCATACGCCCACGAGCTCGCGTTCAGCGAGCATGGCGGTCCCGCGGTTGGCGCGCGGATCGTCGAGCACTTTGCGGAGCTCGTCCATCGCATCCCCGGGCCGATTCATTCGCTTCAACCAGCTCTCGGCGACCAGCATCCGGGCCTCGCCCCGCACCGTCCCCGGGGGAAACGTCTCGGCTTCGCGCGCGAGTCCCTCGACGGCGTTCGGGTCGTCCGCCAGCGCCGGGTCGCGCTGGATACGCCGAAGATGGACCAGCGGCACGAAGTCCCCCTCCGATCGCTCGCCGAGCCAGGCGACACGCTTGCGGGCGTTGCGCGCCCAGCGGCTGGTGGGCATCGCGTCAACGCAGGCGCCGTAGTTGGTCAAAGCCCGCGTGAAGGCCGTCTCTTCCTCGTCGAGAACACCGAGACGAAAATAGGCCTCGGCCTTCGTCGCGCGATCGATTCGTGCGGCGACGGCGCGATCGAGCGCGCGCCGGGCGTCGGCGGACCGCGCCGGCCCTGCCGCGAGGGCGGCATTTGCTTCCGCCAAGGCGCGCCGGGCGTCGGCGTCTGTGCGCGGCGGGTCCGGAGTCGGCGTGGCCACGACCGTCCCATGCGCGTACGTCCAGAACGCGAACGTCACGACCGCCACCCCCGTCATGGCCGCCGTCGCGCGCGGGGCAAACGACAGTTGCCCCGCGCGGCAGAGGAGACCGCTGGTCTTCGTCTCACGACCTTCCGCAGACTAGAGCGAACGCAAGAAGTCGACGACCGCTTGCTGATCCGACTCGCTCAGGTTGTTGAACTTGGTGATCACGGCGTTGGCCTCGGACCCTGTGCTCGCGTGCGCCGCGATCGCGACCGTCAGGTCGCTGGTACGACCGTCGTGCAGAAAGAACAGCCGCTGACCCACGCCCCACAGCGGCGCCGTGCGGAATTGTTGCGGCCCCGCATTGCCCTGCGAGATGCCGTCCGCCAGACCCGTGCCCATGTTGTGGACCGCGTAATCCGAGAACGGATGGAAGGCGACGTTGCTCATCGCTTGGTCGAAGCTCGACGCCGCGGTCGTGAAGGTTTGGGTATGGCAGTTCGCGCACCCAATGTTGACGAACTGGTTCTGTCCCTGCACGACGGTGTTCTGGCTGACACCTGGAGGCAACGTCTGCGTCGGTGGCTTGGAGAGCTGCATCGCGAACGCAAAGTTGATCACATCCGACGTGGTGTCCGAGACTGAATTGTCCCCGTCACCACCGAAAGCAAAGTTGTCCTCCGGCGTCGGGTTGAACGCCATGCATCCCTGCAGGTTGCTGGCGCCCCCTTCACGTTCATCCGGGAAGCCCGCGTTCGAGATCCCCTGCTCGACGTTGTATGCCTCCATCGCGAAGATGGTCAGCGACTTGTTCTGTGCTTTCCAGCCGAAGCGCGTGACCGTCCCGTCGTTGCCAGACCGGTTCAGAGTCCCGGCGATCCCCAGCGACGCGCTGGCGCTCTGGGTTACGTTGGACTCGAGCGCCATCTCTGGGATGTTCTCGACCAGCCCGTCGCCAAAGGTGGAGATCGGGATCCGGAAACTGACGTTGTTGGCGGCCAGCGCCGCCACGAAGTTCGGTTGCGTCGCGTTGCACCCCGTGGCATCGGAGCGGTTTGCGATCGTGAACAGGTCGTGAACGCCGCCATCGCTCTTGAAGCGCGCCTCGCGAATCGGCCCCGAGGCGGTGATGAACGAGGGCAAGATGTTCCGCGCACCTGCCAGAGTCGCCAGCGCGACTTGCGGATTGGGCGTACCGGGGAACTGTGGACTGGATGGCGCCACGCCCGCGCCCAGGACATTCGGCTGTGAGTGGCACGCGGCGCACCCGTTGGCGTTGAACGTGGGACCCAGGCCAACGCCCGTCTCGGTCCCGAAGGTCCCCAGGACCGAGTCGACCTCCTGGAACCGGACGACGGCCTTCTCGCAGACCCGCAACATGGTGGGCGAAAGACCCGGAAAGCAGGCAACCGCCGCGGCGCTCAGGTTCGCCGGATTGTCGGGATCGACGGGCTGGGGCGTCGCCGGTGCCCCGGCTCCCGAGGCACCCGGACGAGGACCGGGGTCGGTCGCGCCCTTGTTCGTCACCGCCGCCTGCTCGGTGATCGTCGCTTCGCTGTCGTCGCCACTGGCGGCCGTTCCTATACAGCCCGTCCCCGAGACGATCACGGCGGCGACGGCCAGCACTCCTCTCGTTCGTCGTCGTCCAACCACGGTTCCCAGGAAAAGCGATCTCGCCGGTACCCATGTTCTTTTCAGCATCTTGGGCTCCTTGCTCGGGGACAGCAGCCACGGGGCTGCGTTCCGACGACTCCCGGCCACGTTCATCGACACCAGGCAGCGGTCGTCGGGTTTCGCGATCCGTGAGCAGTCCGCCGATCGTTGCCGGACTGTTACATCGCCGATTCGGGGAGGCGCCGATCCGCCTGTCACTCGGGATCTCACGGGCAGCTGGGTGAATCGGGCTTGTAACATTTCGGCGACGCGAGCGGACTGACGAGGGTGATGTTCACCTTGGCAAAGGCGACCACGGTCCGCCGGTCCGGGAGGCCCATCGTCGGCAGCCCGCTGGCTCGTTCGCTCCTTCCGCTGAGGGTGCATTGATGGCAGCCCGGTCGGCGCCTTCACGCGTCCTTGATCGCCTGTCGGCCGAGGACTCGGAAACGCCTCGAGGCTCCGATCCACCGGACGCGCACCGCGTCCGGTTGGCGCTGGAGGCTCTGAGCGGAGCCAAATGGCTTCTCCTCTTGGCCTACCAGGCCCTCGATGGGTCCTTAGCTCTTCAACCGGAACTGGAGGAGACGAAACGGGGACACCAGACCATCACGGGTCTGTGTGAGCTCTTGAGTCGTCACAATCCCAAACAAGGGCGAAATAGTCAGTGACGCCTTTCGCTCCGCGTGCACTAACCTACTAGACGATCCTCGCCTGGCCGACGCCTGACCAGGGAGCCAAGAGATCTCCTTTCGACGTTCGGATTTTGGAATCGGCAGATCCGGAGGTAAGACACGAGATGATCCAAAGCCCGTCCACGCGTGGGGATGGGCCAACCGCAGATAGCTGGTCGTGAACAGAGGGTCCAAGCCGGATATGTGTTCGCACAGTGGGCGTGTTGCTGTTGGGAACGAGGACCGAAGAAAACCTGATGGCCCGATATGCGGCGGGCGACGACGTCGCCTTCGGGCAGTTGTTTGCTTTGCTGGCACCACAGCTCCGCGCGTTTTTCTTGCGCTCCTTCGTCGATCCAGTGCTTGCGGACGACCTCACGCAGGCGACGTTTCTCAGACTTCATCGCGGGCGCGCTTCCTATCGTCCCGAGCTTCCGCTCAAACCGTGGGTCTTCACGATGGCCGCCTGCGAGCGCCGCGACGAGCTTCGTCGCCGCTATCGTCTGCCAGCACAGGCGGGTGAGATCGAGCTCGAACAAGCAGAGCCAGCAGCTCCTGAGCAGGCCCCCTACGAAGGTCCCTACAGTGGCGACGAAATTGCAGCCGTCAGGAAAGCTGTAGAGCGCTTACCGGAGTCACAGCGCGTGGTTCTTCACCTGCACCTGCACGATGAGCTGACCTATGAGCAAGTAGCAGAAGTGCTCGGGACGACACCCGGGGCCGTGCGGGTCCGAGCGTCACGCGCTTACGAACGGCTGAGGATAGAGCTGAGATCGTACCTTCAGGCCCGGAAACCCTGAGAGCCCGCCTGTGTCACGGGTATCCTCCCAACAGCCGGGCGGACTCGGTGCGTGTTTCGGGCTGCCCCGAGGACCATTGGAACTAAGTCCTGGCCGGCATCGCCGGCCAAACCCGGAAGCTCGCGGCGCCCAAAAGAATTGCGAGTACCACGCCACCGAAATGGAAGACCAAAAGATGGGCCTCCGAATGAGGAACTTTGCAGGCCAAGTGCTGTCCGGCGTGTGTCGCGAGAGCGCCCGCGGCCGCCACGGCCGTGGCGTTCCACCTGTTGAAAGTGACGCCGGTTCGACGGCCGGCAACCATCACGATCGTCCACATGATCCCCGTGCCCCAGAGCTCCCGGAAGGTGCAGCGGATGCCGATTCCCGGTTCGAAGCCAGCGGCGGTTCCCGACACATAGGCGAGGAGTCCCGATGTCGCAACCGCAACCGCTATGGCGAGACGCGGTCTCTTTCGTATCAGCGTGATGCTCCCGATCGCGATCGTCAGGACGCCCAGCGAAACAGCCGCGCAGTCGACGTCTAATTCGAATCCCCCTCCGACCATCAGCTGAAAGAGCCACGCCACCGCCGCCGCACCGACGGTCACCCACGCCAGCCGGCGCGAAGCGGCTTCCGGCGCCTTCCCTTCGATTTCAATGGCGGAGCGGGCCGCTCGACCGACGGGCTCGCCCGTCGTCGTCGACATCGGCATTGTCGACATCGGCACTGACGGCGACGGCGACAGCTCTCGCCGCAGCATCGCCATCAGTCGATCTCCCTCCCGGAGCGCCTGCCGACAGGGAGCACAGGACTGGGCGTGCTTCTCGCCAAGCTCCCTCCGGCGATCGTTTTTGGGAAGCGAGGCAATCAGCCCAGCTTCATCGGCGATATGGTCAAGATCGTCGGCCATGAGACCCCCGGCGCAACGGATGTCCCTCGTCATTTAGCGTCCAAGCGTCCCGAGGGCCAGCGTCCGTCGCGACAAACTGCATCCAACGCGAGGTTGAACATTGTCGCGGCGCGACGAATTTTCCACGACTCATTCGCGCCGCCCGGTAGCGTAAACCCATTTCACGGTCAGTGCGTCCTGTCACAAGTTCGTCTGGATCGGCTCGAAGTTACACAAAGAGATCCGTCGGCCGCCTGCGGCAAAAATTCATCCGTCCGCGGAGCCCGAAGGTCGATTTTCCGCCTTAGGGCGCCTGCACGGCCGACATCAACGCCTGCTGTTGGATCCAGGGATCGCGGCGGCGTTGTCGCCACCGCCTCAGATAGCTGAGGGATGCCCGTCGCCCTGTCCCCGTGGGTCTGCCCTTCGGGCGCACCTCTCGATCTGGCCCGCAATCTGCAGTCACATCCCCGGATGACGATCCGGTCGGCGCTGCGCGCGCTGTTCATCGCCACGTTGGCGACCCCAGCCGGTCTCGGTTGCAGCGGCAGCCACGGTGGAAAGTCCGCCGACGCCGGCTGTTCGGCGTCGGGGGCCTCCTGTGCCACGACCGGTTGCTGCCAGTCGCCGTCCGACATGTGCCTGGCCTCCGGCACCGACAAGATCTGTGAGAACGCCATCCCGCCCGAGTGCGATCTGCCGTCGTCGTCCAACCTGCCGGGCGTCTCGATCCAGTTTCCGAACGCACCCTGCACCTTCTCGCTCGCGCAAGCGGCCGGCGGGATCCAGATCGCCTATCAGGTCGTGGTCGCCCAGAATCTCGCCGGTGTTCACCCGACGCCCGGCGACGCCGGACATTGCCAGACACCCGACGCGAGCGGCCTCATCGTCGGATTCAGCTTCGACGGGAACGGACAGAAGTACTGTCGCTGCGATACGGGCCTTTGTGCCGCGGCGACGACGTTCACCACGGCGCCCGCGGTCGGGAGCTACGACACGACGATCGCCTGGGACGGACGGAACTGGTCGGGACCTTCCGACACCGGTAACCCGGAAGGGGCGGCGTTTCCTGTCGGCACCTACCAGCTGACCTTGACCGCCGCCGGCACCTGGGACAATCCCGACGCGGGCAGCGCAGGCCGCAGCTACACGGTGACGGGGACCCGGACCATCGTTCTCACCAACTGACCGGGGCGGTCGGGCAGCGAAGGCCGCGGCGTCCGCTCACCAGGGCAGAACTTCGCCGCTCGCGTGCCAGAAGGTGCCGCTGGTCTCGAGCGTGAGCGCCGCGATCCGATCGCAGAGCTGTCGGGCCGCCTCGTCGGCCTCGACGGTGCCGTTGCCACCGGTCATGTCGGTGCGCACGTAACCGGGGTGCAAGATCGCCACGGCGATCCCGGCGCGTTTCAGATCGCGCGCCAGCGACATCCCGGCCGCGTTGAGCGCGGCCTTCGACATCCGGTAGCCGTAGTAGCCGCCGGAGCCGTTGTCGGCGATCGATCCCATGCGGCTGGTGATGAGCGCGATCTTGCCGCCGCGGCCGACGTTCCGCCGCAGGGCCTTGACCACGCGCAGGGGGCCGATCGCGTTGACCTCGAGCTGCGCCCGGACGTCGTCGAGATCGACCCCGTCGAGATCGTCCTGCCGCAGGATGCCCGCGCTGCAGATGAGCTGGTCGATCGCGACGCCCTCCAGCCGCCGCGCCAGCGCCGCCACGCCGTCGTCGGTGGTGACATCGACGCCGGACTCGACGCGCGCGCCGAGGGCGTCGAGCGCTGGCGACGAGCTGCGGCAGGTCGCAATCACGTCCCGACCCAGGGATTTCAGGCGCCGGCAGAGCGCGAGACCGATGCCGCGGTTGCCGCCGATGACCACGGTCGTGGGTGCGTGCGCGGGGCTCATGGCGCCCAGCTTAGCAAGTTCGGCCGCTCCGGCCAGGGCCGGCGTCAGTGGGTGTGGGCGACGGTCGCCTTCGGACCGGCCGCGGGCGGATGGCGCGCCGTCGGGGCGCCCGCGTGCGTGAACAGCCGGCGCAGCTTCTTCTGCGGCCAGCCGCCGCCGGCGGCGTCGCCGTCGGCGTCGTCGAGGTCGGGCGGGGTCTCCGGCTCGGGCCTCGGGGCCATGCTCTTGACCCAATCGAGGCACTGCTTCTCGGTGAAGCTGGCCTCCTTCCGGTCGAAGACGAAGGGTTGCTCGCTCACAGCGGCGTACTCGTCGTCGGTGATCCGGCCGCGCTCGTGCACCTTGGCCAGAATCCGCCGCACGTAGCGGTCCCACTGGGCCGTGAGCGCGCCGTGGCAATACTGGATATAGCGGCGTTTCGGGCTGGGCAAGATCGACGAGAAGAAGGCCGCCTCGAGCGGGGTCAGCTCCGCGGGACGCTTGCCGAAGTAGTGCCGCGTGGCCGCGCCGATGCCGTAGATGCGCGGACCGAACTCGATGGCGTTGAAGTACAGCTCGAGGATCCGCTCTTTCGGCAGGATCTGTTCCAGGTACCAGACCAAAAACAGCTCCTGCAGCTTGCGCGACAGCGTCTTGTCTTTGGTCAGCAGGACGTTCTTGACCATCTGCATGGTGATCGACGAGGCGCCCAGGCGGAACCCGCCGTTTTGGAGATTGCGGCGGAGCGCGCTCTTGAACTCCGAGCTGACCCACCCGTGGTGCTTGAAGAAGCCGTTGTCCTCGGTGGTCATGATCGACCCGACAAGATAGGGCGAGATCTGATCGTAGGGCGTGAAGTCGGGACTATCGGGCCCCACCACGACGGCCAGCGTGTCGGTCTCGCCCGGCGTGCCGCCCGGCAGCTTGGGCGCCTCGACGTTGATGACCGTCGTCTGCGCGTTGGCCAGCGCCTTGACGTCCTCGGGTGCCTTCAGCACCTTGCAGCCGTCGATCCCAACCTTGCCGCTCAGATCCAGATCGTCGAGGTGGGCGAAGTCGATCTTGATGCCCACGTCGGCGGCGAAATTCCCCTGCATCACGAATCCCTGCAGGCGCGGCACCAGCGCGCTCGGAATGCTGGCCAGCAGCTTGGCGCAGGAGACCCGCGGCACCGAGAGCGCCAGATCGATGTCCGGCACCATGTGTAACGTCTTGCCGTTCGCGAAGCGGAACGTCCCCGACGGCACCGCCACCCGACCCGACAGGCGGGCGGTGACGTCCCCGACCCGCGCCTCGGCGCGCTCGAGATCCAGCCGGCGCGCCAGCGGATAGGCCGTTCCTTTCAAGCCCACCCGGACGGAGACGTTCTCGACGGGCTCCAGCGCCAGCGCCTCACTCTGCAGCGAGAGCCCCACCACTGCCAGATCGCCGACGAAGCTCACGGCGTCGCCCCGCCAGGTCAGATCGAGCGCCGCATCCAGCGTCGTGCTCCCGGGCTTGAGCACCGTGCGGGGCAACACGTCGGCGATGCGACCGAGCGAAAACTGCTCGGCGCGCAGCGACAGCGTCCCGGTCCCCTGCTCCGGCTCGGCGTGCCCCTTGGCGGTCCAGAGGGCTTCGTGGGCGCCCCCGTAGCTGCCGCGCAGATCGATGACCAGTCCGGAAGGCGCGCCGGCCACACCGGCCGGTGGCGGCGCGATGACGCCGGCGATGCCGGTGAGCGCCAGCGACGGCAGCGGCGAGGCGGTCCCCCCCGCGATGCGCACCGACGGGATGCCCGTCGGTCGCATCCCCTTGAGCGGGGTCTGCACGTCGAGCTCCTCGGCGTCGAAGTGCGGGCCCTCCCCTTCGCCGCCCAGCGCCAGGCCACCGCGCAGGCCGTGCATCCGGAGCGACAGCCGCGCGCCCGGCTGCAGCTCGCCGTCGAGCCCGGCGATGGAAACGCGGAGGTGGCTCGCCTCGTCGCGCACGTCGAGCGCGGCGCTGTCGATCACGACGGCCGGCAGGCCGCTCCCACCCGGCGTCTCGGGAGTCTCGGCGTGGTGGTGCCCGCGCTGGTGCTCCAGGATCGCGGTGATGTTGTCGCCCTCGCCCCCACGCACGGCCGACAGCCTCAGGCCGGCCACGTGAACGGCGCTGTGCAGCCCCAGCGCGACCCCGAACGGAATGGTGATCCGGGCGACCGTCGCCAGCGGCGGCCCACCGGGCGCCCCGGCCACCACCAGGTCGGTGAGCTCGACGTCGCCGAGGCCCGCGCGTCCCCGACCGACCGTCACCGTCTGCCCCAGCCGCGCCGTGAGACGGTCGGCGCAGAGGTGCGCGGCCAGCGCCCCCACCACGAAGGGATAGACGATCAGCAGGCCGAGCACGATCCCGCCGGCGGTGCTGGCGCGGCGGTGGGCCGCGATGAAGGCGCGCGCGCGCGCGGCGACCCCCGCTGGGCCCGCATGCGGCGGGCCCCCGAGACCGGGTGGCAGGGGCGGCGGAGGCAAGGTCCGCGGATACTAGCAGGGGTCCGGTGTGCAGAGGCGCGGGCAACGCCCGTACTAAGTTGATACGATTCGCGGTGGCGCCATGCGCGAGCGCGACGGAATTCAAGACTTTCTCGGGGCGATTCGCCGCCGGCTCTTGCTGCGCGCGGGGCTCGCCGCGGCCGGCTACGCTGCCGCCCTGCTCGCCGTCGGGCTGTTCGTGCTCGGCCTGTGCGCGATCGCCGTCGGGCCGGCAGATTTCTGGCCGACGGTCACGGGGAGCCTGGCAGCGGCGCTGGCGATCGGCGCCCTTGCCACGGGTTTGGTGCAACCCGCCCGAGCCCTTCGCGGCGACCGCGCGGCGGCCCGCCAGACCGGCCGGCTGTTTCCCGCCCTGGCCAGCGATCTCCTCTCGGCCGTCGAGCTTGCAGCGACGCCGGCGGAGGGCGAGCGAGGCGCCGCCTCGCCGGCGCTCATCCGCGCCTTCCGCGAGCAGGTCAGCGCCGCGCTCGCCCCGCTCGCCCCCCGCCGGCTGGTGTCGCTGCGTCCCGCGGCCTGGGCGATCGCGACCTCGACGGTCGCCGTTGCGGCGCTGGTCGCCGCCGCCATCATCTGGCCCGTCATCGCGCAGGGTCTGCGCACGCTGGCGCATCACCCGTCGCGCTTCGAAGGGGCGACCGTCTCGCCGGCGCCGCTGGTCGGCGACGTCCGGCTGACCTACACCTACCCGGCCTATACCGGCCTGCCGCCACGGACGGTGGAGGGATCGACGGGCGACGTCGCCGCGGTCAAGGGGACGCGCGTTCACATCGAGACCCACCCCCTGCGCCCGGCGCGCAAGGCGCTCTTGCTGCTGGGCGAAACCGGCGAGATGGGCGAGGTCGCGGCCCCGCTGTCGGGCGATACGCTCACGGCCGACCTGACGCTCGCGGCGGACGGCAGCTATCGATTTTGGCTGGAGCCCCCGTTCGGGCGGCCGGTGCGCGAGGAGCGGGGTCATCGGCTGACCGCCGAGCCCGATGCCCCGCCGCGGGTCGAGATCCTGGGACCGGCCGACCGGCTCGAGCTGGCCACCCCACGCCCGATCGAGATCGGCTACTCGGCCAGCGACGACTACGGCCTTGGCGCCGTCGAGCTGGTCTACCGCATCGGCGATCGCCCCGAGCAACGGGTGCCGCTGCGCGACGGCGCCGGCACGCGCGCCGTGCAGGGGCGCACGCTGTGGGATCCGACGTCGGCCGGGTTGGCCGGGGCGGAGCGCGTCTCCTATCGGATCGAGGCGCACGATCGCGACGAGGTCTCCGGCCCCAAGGTCGGATCGTCGCGAACCCTGTACGTGGTGATCCAGAACCCGCACGAGAGCATGGAGGACCGCCTCGATCGCCAGCGCGAGCTGCTGGAAAAACTGATCGGCGACCTCGCCGATCGGGTGGAGCACGATCCGACGACCGCGCCGGCTCCCGGCGCCGGCGACGCGCCGGTGGCTGCGGCCGATGCGGCGGACGCCCGCGTCGCGGCGCAGGCGGCGGCCCACGAGTCCGAGGAGTCGCACCTGGCGCTGCTCGGCCAGCTGCTCGACCAGGATCGCCGCAACGGCGTGCTCGGCAAGGCGCTGCGCACGACGCTGGCCGGCATCGCCGATCGGCTCGAGCGCCTGCTGCGCGAAGAAGCGCTGGCGCTCGGCGCGCTCAGGGGCAAGGCTGCCGGCAAGGGGACCTCGGCGGGCAGCGGGCGCGCCCGACTGGGGGCCATCGCGGCGCGCCAGGTGAGCGAGCTCGAGAGCGACGTCCTGCTGCTCGACGATCTGATCGGACGGCAGCGGCTGGAGGACCTGGCCACCCTCGGCAAAGAGCTGACCGACGCGCACCAGCGTCTCCAAGATCTGCTGGAGCGCTACAAGAAGACCAAGGACGAGGGGCTGCGGCGCCAGCTGGCGCGCGAGGCGCGGGAGCTGCAAGCGCGCCTCGGCGACCTGGCGCAGAAGATCGCGGCGCTGCGCGCGCGAAACGACGTCCCCGAAGAGTGGCGGAATCTGCCCGACCTCAAAGGACTGGCCGCCCAGGCTCGGAAGCTCGACGACATGATCGAGAAGGGCGATCCCGCCGATCTCGAAAAGGCGCTCTCCCAGCTGGGCGACGATCTGCGGGGCATGCGGAAGATGCTGGACCAGAACCTGGACGGCTTCGGCGCCGAGCGGTTCCCCCAGGAGAACCGGGTGGTCGCCGAGCTCATGAAGAAGATCGGCGACATCGAAGGGGACGAGCGCGCCCTGCAGAAGGAGACTCAGGGGGTCGCCGACAAGCAGGAAGCCGAGGTCGAACGGCGGCTCAAGGGTCAGCTCGACGACTTCTTGAAACGCGAGGTCGAGAAGATCGAAAAGCTCAAGCAGCGGCTGGCGGGGGTGGCGACCGGCGATCCCGAAAGCGCGCTGGCCGAGGAGATCGACCGCGCGCGGGAGAGCGCCAAGCAGATGCGCCGGCTATTCGCCGAGCGGGATCTGGCCGAGGCGAAGGGCGAAGCCGAGCGGGCGGAGAGCAGCCTCGAACGCGCGGGGGAGCATCTCGACGAGATGGCCGAGGCGCGCCGCGGGCGCCACCCGGGCAGCGAGGCCGAGCCGGACAAACGCGCGGCGGCTGTGGGCGACGCCCGGGCGATCGCCCAGGAGATCGCCGACGATCTCGACAAGCTGATGCCCAAGCCGTCGGAGACGCTGACGCCGGAGCAGCGCGAGACGGCGCGCGCGCAGGCCGAGAAGCAATCGGCGATCGGCCGTCGGACCGACGAGGTCTCCGAGGAGGCGGCCCGGCGCCTCGGCAAGATGCCGGGGATGGAGAAGGCCGAAGGCGAGCTGAAAGGTGCCGGGGCGCGCATGCGCCAGGCCGGCGAGCTGCTGCGCCGCGAAGAGTCCAAGCCGGCCGCGACCGCCGAGCGCGACGCGGCCGACCGGCTGGCCAAGCTGCGCGATTCGATGCAGGAGCGTTCGATGGGCGGCAGCGAGCAGCACCGCGATCCGGTCCGCATCCCCGGCGCCGACGATTCGAGCGCCCCGCGCGCCTGGCGCCAGGAGCTCCTCGACGCCATGAAGGAAAAGGCGCCCGAGCGCTACCGCGACGAGGTCCGCCGCTACTACGAGGAGCTGGTCAAATGAGGCGGACGGCGATCTGGCTGGTGGCTGTCGGGCTCGGCGTCTCGGTCGTCGACGGCGACAGCCGGGCCGCGGTCGCCACCTCGAATCTGACTGCGACCGTTCAACAGATCGACGCCATGCTCGATACTTGGCGCTTCAAGGACGCGGCGACGGCCCTGGCCGCGCTCGAAAAGACCGCCCCGAACGCGCCCGCGACCGCGTATCTATCGGGCTACCAGAAGTTCCTGACCGGCGACTACGACGGCGCGGTGCGCGCGCTCAGCGTCGCCGCGCAGGCCGACCCGTCGAACCCCGAGATCCGCTCGCTGGCGGAGCTGGCCAAGGCGGCGCGCGACGCCGTCAAGGACTACCGCGAGGAGCGCTCCGCCCACGTGATCGTCCGCTACGCCGCCGAGGACGCCGTGCTCATGCCCTACGCGCGCGACACGCTCGAGGCGGCCTACACGGCGCTGCACGACGATCTCGGCTTCGAGGCCGAGCTGCCGATCCGGGTCGAGTTCTACCGCAGTCCCTCCGATCTCGCGGCGGTGTCGTCGCTGTCGGTGGCCGAGGTGGCGCGCACCGGGACGATCGCGCTGTGCAAATGGGCGCGGCTCATGGTCACCACGCCCCGCGCCCTCGCCTACGGCTACCCCTGGCTCGACAGCATCAACCACGAGCTGGTCCACTACGCGGTCTCGACGCTGACCGGCGACCGCGCGCCGGTCTGGCTGCAGGAAGGACTGGCGAAATTCCTCGAGCGCCGCTGGCGCGAGCCGGCCGGCGGTCGGATCCCGCCGCCCATGGAGCACCTCCTCGCCAAGGCGCTGCGCAGCGGCCACCTCATCACCTTCGAGGCGATGCACCCGTCGATGGCCAAGCTGCCGTCTGCCGAAGACGCGACGCTCGCCTTCGCCGAGGTCGAGAACGCCGTCGCGTACCTCTACGACAAGGGTGGCATGCCGGCGCTGCGCGACGCCATCAAGCGGGTCGGCGCCGGCGAGGACGCGCGTCAGGCCGTCGCGGCCGCGGCCGGCGGTGGGTGGCCCGAGTTCGAGCGCGGCTGGCGCGCGTTCATGGCGGCGCAGCACTACCGGACCTTCCCGGGCATCGACATCCCGACCACCCACGTCCGCAAGGCCAACGCCATCGCCTCGGGGCGCAACCCCGCCGAGGAGGACGCGCTGTCGTCGACGCTCAAGGCCGGCGCCCCCTTCCGCTATCTGCGCCTCGGCAACATGCTGCTCCGTCGCGAGCGACCGCGTGCCGCGGTGGCCGAATACGAGAAGGGAGCGAAGGCCGTGGGAAGCGGCGTGCGCGGCGATCCCTCGGCCAACTGGGTCTTCCCGGTGAAGCTCGGGCGGACCTACCTGGCGCTCGGCGAGCCCGATCGCGCGCTCAAGGCGCTGGCGCCCGTGCAGGCGATCTATCCCGATCTCCCCTGGCCGAATCTGATCGCGGGCGAAGCCCAGCTGGCGCTCGGCGACGCGCCGGCCGCGATCACGTCGTTGCGCGCGTCGCTGGCCACCAACCCCTTCGACCCGCGCGTGCACTGCGCGCTGGCGGCGGCGTATGCCAAAACGGCGACCCGCCCGGCCGAGGCCGTGATCGCGCGCGAGCAACAATTCTGTAAACAGCTCGGCGCCGAATAGCGCGGCCCTAGAAGCCCGCGGCCGTTAATTCTGTAAACCGCTTGTCGGCGACAACGCACCTCGACGCGGATGCGAAGTTGACCATGCGGTCCGAGTGATCATACTGGCCGGGCCGATGGTCACGCCAATCGGACATCCCACGAACCACCGAGGAGATCAGATGAAAAAGCCCCTGCTGTTGTTGCCAATACTAATGGGTGGTCTCGCCCTGACCGTCGCCGCCACCCCCGCGTTCGCTCAGACCGACACCGCCCCGCCGCCGGCCGCACCCACGGCGGTGGTCGTTTCGAGCCCTTCGGGCGGAGGCGCCGGCATCGGCGTCGGCGGCGTCGTTTGGCTCTCCGGGCTGGCCGGCGGCCAGGTCGTCTACGACCAGGCGATGTTCCACCTCGAAGGGACGCTGGGGTACCTGCACACCTCCGGCCCGGGCATGGCGCCGTCCTCGTCCAATTTCTCGTTCGGCGCCGGTGGCTGGTACCACCTCGCCCGGGGCGTCAATAGCGACTTCTCGCTGGGTGGCTCGGCCGGCCTCATCTATCAATCGGCCGGCGGCGCGTCGACGACCTCCTTCGCCCTCGAGCCGGGGGCCGAGGCTCGGGTGTTCCTGACGCCGAACTTCGCGCTGTCGGCGCGGGTCGGCTTCGCGATCACCTTCGGCGACAACAACACGCCGACCCAGATCGGCATCGGCGGTCAGACGACCGGTGGGTTGGGTTTCACCTACTTCTTCCGATAGCCGCGGCCGGCTCGAGGCCGGTCAGTTTCCGAGGCGCACCGAGGCCGACAGGCCTCGGCCGCCGTCGGT
>OCTA010001589.1_pt1 | contig 20886 bp, 11 predicted proteins | sample 1538991 | NCBI WGS metagenome assembly OCTA01 (sample SAMEA3539302, study PRJEB22396) | soil metagenome | biome: tundra; feature: field; material: soil | place: USA | collected 2010-05 | depth 0.15 m | reverse complement strand
CGGCGCGCAGCGCTTTGGGATTGAAGGGGCTGACGGTGCCCTTCAGAAACATGATCCCGGTGGCGCCGAAGGCCTCGGCGGCGCGGGCGATGGTGCCGGCGTTGCCGGGGTCCTGGAGGCCATCGAGCACCATCACCAGGCTGCGCCCGCGAAACAATTGCGGCAGGTTCCAGATGGGCGGCTGGACCAGCGCGATCACGCCCTGGCTGGCTTCGGTGCCGGAGAGGTACGGGAAAAGCTGGTCGGCGACCACGGCCACGCGCATGCCGGTGAGGTGCTTGACGTGGCTTTCCACCGCGGACTGCACGGATTCGGAACATAGCACAACCTTGACGGCGCAATCGCTGCGTAGGGCTTCTTCCAGGAGGTGGAAGGTCTCCGCCACCAGGTAGCCTTCCTGGGTGAGGCCGCCGCGGGCGATGGCGCGGCGCACGTCTTTCAGCAGCGGGTTGGCGGCGCTGGATATCGTCTCGGGCTTAGGCATCTTACAATGTGTCTGGGATCAGAATAGCGCAGATGAAACGCACCGTATGGAATGTGGTGGTGGCGGCGTTCTCGGTGGCCATGCTGGCGACGGCTTGGATTTCGATCCGAATCGAGCGGCAGGCCACGCGCGAGGAGGCGCAGCCGGCGGACGTGATTCTGGTTTTGGGCGCGGCGGAGTATCGCGGGCGGCCGTCGCCGGTGTTGAAGGCGCGCCTCGATCATGCGCTGGATCTCTACCGCCGGCGCCTGGCGCCGCGCATCATGACCACGGGCGGGGCGGGCGGCGATCCGGTGTTCACGGAGGGTGACGTGGGGCGCGACTACCTGACCAGCCAGGGGGTGCCTCCGGAGGCGATTGTGGTGGAGAGGGAGGGCGCGAGTACGGTGGCGTCCACCGCCCTGGCGGGCGAGATCATGCGGCGCATGGGGTTGCAGTCGGCGATCGTGGTGAGCGACGGGTATCATATTTACCGGGTGAAGAAGATGCTCGAAGGTAGGGGACTGACGGTGTATGGATCGCCGCGGCCCGAGCGCGCGCGGGACAGTTTGCGGGAGCGGTGGCACTATGTGAAGCAGGCCGTCGGGTATATTTTGTGGTCGTGCGGGGTACCAGTGTGAGGCCGCGCTACGCGCGCCGGGTCGGGGGGCAGGGGGGCCATCCGGCTGGCGCGGTTTTCCCCCGAGCGGTTTTTGCCCCAAGGTGGCGCAAACTTGCGTGAATTAACGCAAAAGGCTGCGGATTTTCGCGCCGGCCGCAACACAAAGTAAGACAGTTCGGGCGGCCCGGCGGTGGACCGAGAAGTGCAGAGACGAACGCTCGTTAGTCAGATGCGGTGTTCGCACTGCTATTAGGGCGCGCGGTTTCCGCAATGGCAGTGGACTATGCGCGCCCGGAAGTGGAGCAACCGACGATGTCCGCTGAGGAAACGGTTCGATGTTTCGATTCCATCGAAAGCGCGCAGGATTTCATGAAAATCCTGGCCGAAACGATTTTGGATTCGATGAAGGATCTCAATGCCGATCAGCAGGCGGCGGCGCAGGATGGTGAGCCGCGCCGCGCGCAGGCTATCGAACTCGCGATCTTCAAGCTGAAGACGCTGAACTGCCACATCCACAAGAGCCGCATCATCCTGAACGATCTGCGCACGGTGCGGCGCCTGATCCTGAACGAACGGCAGCCGAAGGAACGCGCGATGGCTGCCACGGCATCGTTCTGAAAACGGCAAGACACGGGTTTATTTCGGATATTGAGGTATAATACTACATAATATCTCGACAGCCGGAAGTGAGAGAAAACGTTATGGCTGAGGCGATTCAGTCGCCCGCACAAGCGACATTCTGGTTCATCCAAGGTCGAGTCCTGTTTTGGATTATCAATCTGCTGGGATCTGCGTGCTTCGCTTACATCGTGGCCAAACGCATGGCGCCACTCGTGCGCGGCCAGCGGGACATTCGATTCGACCGGCCCTTGATCCGGCTGGGCAGGCTTTTGCAGTTCTGGTTTGGGCAGTGGAGGCATCCGCGCTACATCGCCGCGGGTATCCTTCATATTCTTCTTTTTGCCGGCTTTATTGTTTTGGTGATTCACACCGTCGCCCTGATGGCTCTGGGGACCTCGGAGCATCATCCTGCAGCGTCGGCGACGGGCGTCGTGTACGGCGCAATCTCCGACTACGCGGCGACCGTCGTCTTCGTCTGTATGATCGTCGCGGTCGTGCGGCGCATGCTCAAGCCGGCGCGCTACGCGGTGCCGGCGCGCTACGGCAAAGCCCACACGGCCGACGCGATCTTCCTGCTGGCGCTGATCGCCGTTCTGATGGCGGCGGACAGCGTATTCGAGGCCAGCCAAGCAGCCAGTCAATGGCACCACCACCTCCCGGTTGAGCCGTTGGCGGTTCTGTCCTTGCCGTGGATGTTGCGGGGCGCACTGGTGGCGGCCCCCGTGGCGGTCCTGACGAATCTCTATCTGGGCGCTTACCTGGTGCACGAACTGACCTTCTTCTTTCTGCTTTGCTACCGGCCGTTTGGAATCCAGTTTCACGTGGAGACTTCGCTATTCACCGTGTATTTCGCGAAGTTGGACCGGGGCACCGTCAAGCCGGTGAGATGGGGCATTCCCGACGAGCAACTGGATCGGGTGAAATCCTTCGGAGTAAAAACATTCGAAGACTTCACCTGGAAACACATGCTGGATTTTTATTCCTGCGCCGACTGCGGCCGCTGTTCCGACCAGTGCCCGGCCAACGCAGTGGGCCGGCCGTTGTCGCCCAGGTTCCTCACCACCAAGGCGCGGGACTACGCCTTCCAGCATTATCCCATCTGGGGCAAGGCGGGCAGTGCCCACAACGGGCATCCGTTGATCGGCGGGATTTATTCGGAGGATGAAATCTGGTCGTGCACCACGTGCGGCGCTTGCGAGGCCGAATGTCCGCTGCTGGTCGAGTACATCGACAAGATCGTGGATCTGCGGCGTGGCATGGTGGACGACGGCAAGGTGCCGCAGTCGCTGCAGAAGCCTCTGAAAGCCCTGGAGAGCCGCGGCAATCCCTTCGGCAAAATGGAAAAGAAAAGAGCCGATTGGGTGAAGGCCAAGGATTTCCAACAAACCTGCAACGTCAGAATCCTGAACGGCGACCGCAGCGCGAGCACGTTGTATTTCGTCGACAGCATCACGTCCTACGACGACCGGATGCAGGCGATCGGGCGGGCTACCGCCAGAATCCTCGACAGTACCGGCGAGAATTTCGGCATCCTGGGCGCCGCCGAAAAAGACAGCGGCCACGACGTCCGGCGGTTCGGCGAAGAGACCCTGTTCATGGCTTTGCGGGAACACAACACTGAGGCCATCAAGGCATCCGGCGTCGAGCGGATCGTGACTTCCGACCCGCACGCGTATAACGCGCTGAAGCACGACTACAAGGATGTGCCGCCGGTGGAGCACATCAGCGAGCTGATCGCCAGGAAGGTGCAAGCGGGCGATATCAAACTGAATCCACTGGCTAACAGAAACGCAGACGAAAACGATGTGTACGCCTACCACGATCCCTGCTACCTGGGGCGGCACAACGGGATCTACGACGCTCCGCGGGATGTGCTCGATGCGATTCCCGGATTGAAGCGCGTCGAGATGCGCCGCTCGCGGGACCGGTCGTTCTGTTGCGGCGGCGGCGGCCTGGCGCTGTTTTACGAGCCGAAAGAAGATCAGCGCATGGGTGTGAAGAGAGTGCAAATGGCCGCCGAAGCCGGGGCCAATGTAATCGTGACGGCCTGTCCGTTCTGCATGGTGAATATGGAAGACGCCATCAAGGTGGCGGGCATGGAAGGGAAGATGACCGCCATCGACCTGACGGAACTGGTCGAGAAGCAAATGAGGTGAATGTGGAAATCCTAGTCTGCGTCCGAAGGGTACCCGACACGTCGGAAAACGAAATCGAGATGAACAGCGCGGGGAACGACATCGAACGCGACGACCTGGTGTATTCGGTGAATGAACCCGACAACTATGCGGTGGAAGAAGCGCTGCGGATCGTCGAGCACGCGGGCGGCGACGTTACAGTCGTCACGGTCGGCGGCGACGATGACGAAGAGATTTTGCGCCGGCAGATGGCCATGGGAGCCAAGCACGGCGTGCTGCTCTCCGACGATGCCTTCAGCGGATCGGACGGTAGAGGCATCGCCACGATCCTCGCGGCCTTCGTCAAGAAGGGCCATTACGACCTGATCCTCACCGGAGTCCAGGCCGAGGACGGAGCGGCCCAGGTAGGCGGAATGCTGGCGGCGCTGCTGGATTATCCATTCGCTTCCCTGGTGAATTCGATTGAAGTCCTGGATGCGAAGTTGAAAATCAGCCGGGAAATCGAAGGCGGCAACAAGGAGATGAACGAGATCGATCTTCCGTGCGTGCTCTCGATTCAGACAGGCATCAATGAACCGCGTTATGTCGGCATGCGGGGCATCCGGCAGGTGGCTTCCGTGCCCATTCCAACCTTCGGCGCGGCGGACCTGGGCCTGAACGGCAACGCGACGGGCGAAGCCGCAAAAGTGAAGCGGACGGATTATTTCATGCCGCCGTTGGGCAAGGGGGCCGAGATGCTCGAAGGCGGCACCCAAGAGATCGTCGGCAAACTGATTGAGTTGCTGAAAGCCAAAGGAGGGTTGAAATAATGGCCCGGATTTTCGCCTATATCGTCCACAAAGGCGGCGTGGCCGACGATTCGGCGGCCGAGCTGGCGGCCGCGGCCAGAAAGATCGATGCCGCCCAATCCCCTGCGGCGGCCGTCACCGGCTGGGGTGCTGATTTCGATGCGGTGTGCGAATCCCTGCGCGCTTCCTTCGGTGAGGTTTGGAAAATCGCCAATGAATCGCTGGCTTACCCGAACGCCGAACTGGTCCGGAAGGCGCTGGTGAGCGTGCTGCCATCCGGCTGCATCGTGTTGGTCCCGCACGCGCATTTCGGAACCGATCTGTCGCCGGGCCTTTCCATCAAGATGAACGCCGCCTACGTTCCGGACGTGCTGGAGATCGAAGGCATGCATGGAGCCGCCCTGAAGCTCGTCCGCCAGGAGTTCGGCGGACAGGTGAGCACGCATGTGCGTTGCGATATTTCTTCGGGTGCGGTCATGACTATACGTCCGGGCGCATTCAAGCCGCTGGAAAGCGCTCCCGCTGACGGAACGGTGGTCGACAAATCGGCCGCTGTTGGCGCTTTGTCGGCGCGCCGGCGCTATCTGGAAACGGTCGCGGCCGAGACGGGCGACGTCGATATCACCAAGTATCCGGTTTTGGTTTCTATTGGCCGCGGCATTGAGGAGCGGGAGAATGTGGCCATCGCCCAGGATCTGGCCGACGCCCTGGGCGCGGCGGTGAGCTGCTCGCGGCCCGTGGTGGACGCCAAGTGGATGGAGAAATCCCGGCAAGTGGGATCGTCCGGCCAAACCGTCAAGCCCAAGGTCTACCTGGCATGCGGGATCAGCGGCTCGTTCCAGCACCTGGCCGGCATTAAGGGCAACCCTTTCATGGTGGCCATCAACAAGAACCCCAAAGCTCCTATATTCCGCGTGGCGGATGTCGGGATTGCCGCCGACATCCTGGAATTTTTGCCGGAATTAACCAACAAGATTCGCGAAAAGTGAGACAAACATGATCACAAAGAAGACGCTGAAATTGAGTTTGAAATCGCTCAGGGACTTCGGCAAGAAGCGCTTGCCGGACCAGGATCTGATCGACCTGGATGCCCGCGACGAATGCCCGCTGGAGATCGTGCGGCACATGTGCAGCCCGGACAAGCTGGGCATTCAGCTCCTGTTCATTCCCGAAGAATACGGGGGCATGGGCGGCGGCGCCTTCGATGTGTATTGCATCTGCGAAGAGATGGCCCGGATCGACCTGGGCGTGGCGACTTCGGTGCTGGCCACGTTTCTAGGCAGCGACCCGATCACGATGGGCGCTACGCCGGAGCAGAAAAAGATCTGGCTGACGCGCATCGCCGAAGAGGGGATTTTGTTCGCTTACGGCGCCACCGAACCGGACGCGGGCAGCGATCTGGCGGCGCTGCAGACCACCGCCGAGCGTGTCATGGACGGCGATCGCGGCGATACTATCGTGGGCTACAAGATCAACGGCAGCAAACAATGGATCAGCAACGGCGGGGTGGCCGACGCTTACACGATTCTGGCGAATACACCCGCCGGTCCCAGTTGGTTCATCTTGGAGAAAGGCGCCAAGGGGTTCAGCCACGACGAACCGGAAGACAAGCACGGCATCCGCCTCAGCAATACGGCCGCCCTTTCGCTGAGCGACGTCTATGTGGATGCGGACCGGCTGGTCGGCGGGGTGGAAGGCCAGGGTCTGAACCAGGCGCAGGCCGTGTTCGGTTACACGCGCCTGATGGTGGCGGCGTTTGGTCTGGGGGCCGGATGGGCCGCGCTCGATCGGGCGATTCCTTATTCGACGAAGCGCATCCAAGCCGGGGCGCCGCTCTCGCAAAAGCAGGGATACACGCATAAGTTGATCGTGCCGAACGTGGCCCGCCTGGAGGCCGGCCGCGCCTTCATCGAAGAGACGGCGGAGCGCATCGATGCGGGCGAAGGAAGTCTGAACACCGAAGGCGCTATCGCCAAATACATGTCGACCGAAGCCGGCAACACTGCGGCGGAGGCCAGTATCCAGGCACTGGGCGGCTACGGTTACACGCATGAGTACATGGTGGAGAAGATCAGCCGCGACGTGCGCATCACCACGATCTACGAAGGCACCTCCGAGATCATGGAGATGACCATCAGCCGCGACCGCTGGCAGCTTCATCTGAAAACACGCGGCCAACATTATCACGAGCAGGCGCGCCGGTTCGAGGCCATGCACGCGCGGCACCCGGATGTGGGCGCGAACACCGCGGCGCTGGCGTTGCACGCGCTGGCCGAGGTGATGGAAAAGGCGCGGATCGGACGCCTGACGCGCTATCAGCACATTCTGCTGCGGCTGGGCGAACTGATCGCCTACGCGGAATCCGCGGGCAGCCTGGCGCGGCGTGCGGCGCTGATGGCGGAAGGCAAGCTCAACGAAAAAGCGAACCAGCGCTTCGATGCGGCGGCGCTGGCGGCGGTCAGCCGGATCTTCGCGCGCGAGGCGGCGCTGAAGGTTGGCGAAGAAGGCTTGCGCTGGGTCACGGGAGCCGGCGGCGTGACCGATGCGGAAATGGCAGCATTTGAAGCGGGTTTGGGATTGCCTGCGATTCACCGGGCGCAGGCCGGACTGATTGCCGACATGGATTACGCCGGCGACGTATTGTACGGCCGGGTAGCGAAGCAGGCCGGACAGGCAGCATAAAGCTTAAAAGTCCGTGGTGGCGCACGCTTCAGCGTGCCGCTGTCGGCTTCAGCCGACAGCTCCGCGCACTGCGAACTGAAGTTCGCCGCAGCACGCTGAAGCGCGCGCCACAAGGTGGTTAGCGGCTTTTTATTGAGCAAGGAGAGTCATCATGGAAGACACCGCGTATCGAGCGGTCGCGATCGTGGGGACGGGCGCCATTCTGCCCGATGCCCCAAACGTCGCGGCTTTTTGGCAAAACGTGAAGACCGGCCGCTACAGCATCACCGAGGTTACGCCGGACCGTTGGGACCCGTCCCGCTACTACGACGCCGATCCCAGCGCTCCCGACAAAACCTATTCGAAGATTGGCGGCTGGGTGCGCGAGTACGAATGGGATCCGATGAAGTGGCGCATGGCCGTCCCGCCGCGCGTCGTGGACGCCATGGATGGAGCCCAAAAATGGGCCATCGCCTGCACGCGACAGGCGCTCGAAGATTACGGCTATCCCAAGCGGCCGATCAACACGGATCGCACGGCCGTGATCCTGGGCAATGCCATGGCCGGGGAGCGGCACTATCTCACCTCGCTGCGCGTTCACTTTCCGGAATACGCCCACGAGTTGGCCGAAAGCACCAGTTTTGCGGCTCTGCCCGAAACCATGCGGCGCGATATTACGAGCGAATTGCACAAGCGGATCGGCAAGCTCCTACCCGAGATTACCGAAGACTCCATGCCCGGCGAATTGGCCAACTGCATTGCCGGCCGCATCGCCAATATCTTCAACTTCCACGGCCCTAATTTTGTGACCGACGCCGCCTGCGCGTCGGCCATGGCAGCCTTCAATGCGGCGGTCGAGGGACTGGTGTCGAAGGACTTTGACTTGGCGGTCACCGGCGGCATCGACCGCAACATGGGCGCTCCGACCTTCGTCAAGTTCTGTAAGATCGGCGCGCTCTCGGCGACCGGCACCCGGCCCTACGCCGATGGCGCCGATGGCTTCGTCATGGGCGAGGGCGCAGTCATCTTCCTGCTCAAGCGCCTGGCCGATGCGGAGCGTGACGGCGACAAGATTTACGCCGTGCTGCGCGGCATAGGCGGGTCGAGCGATGGTAAGGGCAAGGGTATCACGGCGCCCAACCCGGTCGGCCAAAAGCTGTGCATCCGGCGCGCCTGGGAAAATGCGGGATTGTCGCCCGCTACCGCGACGCTGATTGAAGGTCACGGCACATCCACCCGCGTGGGCGACGAGGTCGAAGTCGAAAGCTTCACCGACGTGCTCAGCAGTTTTCAGGTCCCCACCGGCACGGTGGCGCTGGGCTCGGTGAAATCCAACATCGGGCATCTCAAAGGAGCCGCCGGCGCAGCCGGATTGCTGAAGACCGCCCTGGCGTTGCGGGATAAGGTGCTGCCGCCCAGCGTGCATTGCGAGCACCCCAGCCCGGTTATCGACTTTGCGCACTCGCCGCTCTACGTCAATGGCGAGCTGAAACCGTGGACGGCGGTGGCGGATGGCGTGCGGCGCGCCGGCGTGAGCGCCTTTGGATTTGGCGGCACAAATTTCCATGCCGTGCTCGAGGAGTATATTCCGCACCGGTTGACCGGCAATGGCAAGCGGGTCAGTGGGGCAGACCTCCAGGTCTGCGCGGGTCCTCCAGGACCCGCTCTTAACGCAAGGGATGCCGGCGTGGACGCCAGCCGCAGGACTGGAGTCCTGCCCTACCTCGCCAAAGCCCCTTTGCGCGGCGCGCTGGTGATCGGAGGCGCCTCGGACGCCGACCTGGCCGAGCGTCTGCGCTCCGTGCAGAAAGCTGCCGAAGCAGGCCGCGCGCCGTCGCCGGCCGCGCCGTCTGAATCCGACCTCCACGCGCCGGAGCGCATCGCGATCGATTACGCCGACGCGGCCGATCTGGCGGACAAATCGGCCAAGGCCCTCAAGGCGCTGGCGGCCAACCAGCCGATGCAATGGAAGGCACTCCGCTCTCAAGGCATCTTCCGCGGTCACGGTCCGGCGCCCAAGGTGGCGTTCCTCTACACCGGCCAAGGCTCGCAGTACGCGAACATGCTGAGCGCACTCCGCGCGGCCGAACCCATCGTCGCCGCGACTTTTGCCGAAGCGGATGGCGTGATGACCCCGCTGCTCGGCAAGCCGCTGAGCGAGTTTGTCTTCGTCAACCCGGCCGACGCCACCGCCGTCGCCCAGGCCGAAGAGGATCTGCGCCAGACCGCCATTACGCAGCCCGCCGTGCTGGCAACCGATCTATCGCTGACACGCCTCCTGGCGGCATACGGCATCCAGCCCGACATGACCATGGGACATAGCCTGGGCGAATACGGAGCGCTGGTGGCCTCGGGCGCGATGCCCTTTGCAGACGCATTGGAAGCCGTCAGCGCCCGCGGCCGCGAAATGACCCGCGTTTCGATGGTGGACAACGGCCGTATGGCGGCCGTGTTTGCGCCGCTCGGTGAAATCGAGCGCGTGCTGCGGACGGTGGATGGCTACGTGGTGATCGCCAACCTCAACAGCAACACCCAGGCCGTGATCGGCGGCGCCAGCCAGGCCGTCGAGCAGGCCATGGCACTATTTGAAAAGGCCGGTTACAACGCGGTCCCGCTGCCGGTCAGCCACGCCTTCCACACGTCGATTGTGGCGCCGGCCAGCGAGCCGCTGCGACGCACGTTGGAGCGCCTGCACTTGGAACCGCCGCACATCCCGGTGGTGGCCAACGTGAACGGCGAATTCTATCCGATGGGGCCCCAAGCCGTACCGCAGATGTTGGATATCCTCGCGCGGCAGGTGGCTTCGCCCGTGCAATTCATCCAGGGCCTGCGCACGCTCTACGATGCCGGCGCGCGCGTCTTCGTGGAAGTCGGGCCGAAGAAGGCGCTGCAGGGATTTGCCGAGGACGTGCTCGGCGACCGCCCCGATGTGTTAGCGGTTTTCACCAATCATCCGAAAGCCGGGGACATCCCGGCCTTCAACCAGGCGTTGTGCGGTCTCTACGCGGCAGGTTTGGGTGTGGGACAGGCCTCCCAGCAGGTGGCACAGGCTTCAGCCTGTGACGACAGGCCGGGAGGCCTGTCCCATGATCGTCTGCCGGTGACCATCACCGGAGCGGCTCTAGGCCTGCCCGGACCCGGACGCATCTTCGACGACGGCAACATCGCCCGCATCCTGCGCGGCGAACAATGCATTGACGTGATTCCCACCCGCTTCCGCCGCGCCATGCTCGACAAGCACATCACGCGCCTGCTCAAGAGCGACAAGGGCGGGCCGACCTTCGAATCCATCAACAACCTGTCGGAGGTCATCAAGCTGGCGGGCCGCGGCGGCGATTTCGATCTGGAAAAGGAGTTTGGCGTTTCCGCCGAGCGCCTGGCCGCCCTGGACCGTGCCACGCAACTGGCTATCGGGGCGGGCCTCGATGCCCTGCGCGACGCCGGCATCCCGCTGGTGATGCGCTACAAGACCACCAGCAAAGGCACGCAATTGCCCGAGCGCTGGGGATTGCCAGACGCCATGCGCGACGATACCGGCGTGATCTTTGCCTGCGTTTTCCCCGGCTTCGATTCCTTCGCGGCTGAGATGTCGCGCTATTACGCCGATCGCGCCCGCCGCGACCAGTTGGCCATGCTGGAGAGCATGTACGCCCGTCTGGTGGAAGCCGAAGGCCGTTCCACCGTGGGGCAGGAGATGGCCCGGCGTATTGACGACCTGCGCGCCGAGCTGGAACGGGAGCCATACAAATTCGACCGGCGCTTCCTGTTCCACATCTTATCGATGGGGCATTCGCAGTTCGCCGAGTTCATCGGCGCGCGCGGCCCGAACACGCAAATCAACGCCGCCTGCGCGAGCACTACACAGGCAGTGGCGCTGGCCAACGATTGGATCCGCGCCGGAAGGTGCCGGCGGGTAATCGTGGTCTCGGCGGATGACATCACCACCGACAATCTGATCGAATGGTTCGGCGCCGGCTTCCTGGCCAGCGGAGCGGCGGCCACCGACGCTATAGTCGAAGAAGCCGCCACCCCGTTCGACCGCCGCCGGCACGGCATGATCATGGGGATGGGCGCCGCCGCCATGGTGATCGAGAGCGCGGAAGCGGCGCGCGAACGCGGCATCCGGCCCATCTGCGAAGTGCTCAGCGCGGTGACGGCCAACAGCGCCTTCCACGGCACGCGGCTGGATCCCGAGCACATCTGCCAGGTGATGGAAGGACTGGTGGCCCAGGCCGAAGCGCACAACGGATTCCGCCGGCACGAGGCAGCCCCGCGGACGGTCTTCGTTTCCCACGAGACGTACACGCCCGCGCGCGGCGGCAGCGCTTCCGCTGAGATCCACGCGCTGCGCCGCGTGTTTGGCCCCGAGGCGGATCGCATCGTGATCTCCAACACCAAGGGCTTCACGGGTCACCCCATGGGCACGGGCATCGAAGATGTGGTCGCGGTGAAAGCGCTCGAAACCGGATGCGTGCCGCCGGTGGCCAACTTCAAGGAAGTCGATCCCGAGCTGGGCAATCTGAATCTGTCGAAGGGCGGCGGCTATCCCGTCGAGTACGCGTTACGCCTGGGCGCCGGGTTTGGCTCGCAGATCAGCATGACGCTGTTGCATTGGATCGCGGCGAAAGATGGCGTGCGGACTAGTCCCCATGCGCTGGGCTATGCCTCGCGCATTGCGGATCGCAACGCCTGGGATGCGTGGCTGGGCCGGATTGCGGGCCCTGCCGCCGTCGATCTGGAGGTGGTGCAGCGCACGCTGCGCGTAGTGGATCGCGCGGCGCAGGCGCGGGTGGCTGAAGTTGTGCGGGAGGCGCAAGCCGCACGAGCGCCTGTGCCGGCGGCGCCCGTTCAGCCGATCGTTGAGACGAAAGCGGCGCCGCCGCCGGCTCCAACGAAGCCCGCCCCGGCGAAGCCCGCGGTGGCGGCGGATCCAGTCAAAGAGCGGTTGCTGGCCCTGGTTGCCGAGAAGACCGGTTACCCGTCGGACATGCTGGATGTCGATCTGGATCTCGAAGCGGACCTGGGAGTCGATACGGTCAAGCAGGCGGATCTGTTTGCATCCGTCCGCGAGATCTACAACATCGTGCGCGACGACAAGGTCAAGCTGCGCGACTTCCCCACGCTGGCGCATGTGATCCGGTTCGTGCACGATCGGCGGCCGGATCTTGTGGTGGCTGCGGCGGCGGTGGTGCCCGAAGTCAAGTACGCGCCCCCAGCCCCTAGCCCCCAGCCCCTTGCAGCTCCCGCGGGCGATGCGGTCAAAGAACGGTTATTGGCGCTGGTTGCCGAGAAGACCGGTTATCCGCCGGATATGCTGGATCCCGATCTGGATCTCGAAGCGGACTTGGGAGTCGATACCGTCAAGCAGGCCGATCTATTTGCATCCGTCCGTGAGATCTACAACATTCCGCGCGACGAGAATCGCAAGCTACGCGATTTTCCCACGCTCGCGCATGTGATCCGGTTTGTGTACGAGAAGCGGCCGGATCTTGTCCAGGTTGCGGCGGCGCCCGAAGTCAAGTACGAGCCCCCAGCCCTTAGCCCCCAACCCCCCGCGTCAGCGGTCGCCGATCCAGTCAAAGAGCGGCTATTGGCGCTGGTCGCCGAAAAGACCGGTTACCCGCCGGATATGTTGGATCCCGATCTGGATCTCGAAGCGGATCTGGGAGTCGATACCGTCAAGCAGGCCGATCTGTTTGCATCCGTCCGTGAGATCTACAACATTCCACGCGACGAGAATCGTAAGCTGCGCGACTTCCCCACGCTGGCGCATGTGATCCGGTTCGTTTACGAGATGCGGCCGGATCTGGTGAGGCAGGCGGTTTCGCCTGCCTCCCTGCTATCCACTGCGGCCGATCCGGTCAAGGAGCGGCTGTTAGCTCTGGTCGCCGAGAAGACCGGCTACCCATCCGACATGCTGGATCCCGATCTGGATCTCGAAGCGGACCTGGGAGTCGATACGGTCAAGCAGGCAGACCTGTTTGCATCCGTCCGCGAGATCTACAAAATCCCGCGCGACGAGAATCGCAAGCTGCGCGACTTCCCCACCCTCGCGCATGTGATCCGGTTCGTGTACGAGAAACGCCCGGACCTGGACGGCCATCACCCATCACCCATCACCCAGCCCCCAGCACCCATCACCCAGCCCCCAGCACCGTTCGAGGCAACCAATCAGATCCCACGCCGCGTGCCGGCGCCTACCTTGCGTCCGCCGCTGGCCATTTGTAAGCCGACGGCGGTTACCCTAGGACCCGGCCGCCGCGTCGCCATCATGCCCGACAAAGGCGGGGTGGCCGATGCGCTGGCCGAGCGGCTGCGCGCGTCCGGAACGGAAGTCCTGCTGCTCGACGGCACGCCAGTGGCCGGTCCGGTACACGGAGTCTACTGGCTGCCCGCGCTCGACCACGAGGGAAGCTTGCGCGACATGGACCTGGTCGCCTGGCGCGAGGCCCTGCGGGTGCGCGTCAAATCGCTCTACACCACCATGCGCGCGTTCTACGAGCAAATTGCGGCGCCGGATACCTTCCTCGTCTCGGCGACGCGGCTCGGCGGGCAGCACGGTTACGACGAAGCCGGCGCTGTGGCGCCGATGGGCGGGGCCGTGGCCGGCTTCACCAAAACGTACAAACGGGAGCGCCCGGACGCCTTCGTCAAGACAGTCGATTTCGAAGCGGAGCGCAACCCCTCCGAGGTGGCCGAGTTGCTTATGGCGGAGACCCTGTGCGATCCCGGCGCAATCGAGATCGGCTACAAGGGAGGGCTGCGCTTCACCGTCAGCCTCGAAGAACAGCCCGCCGCGGACGGACAGCCCGGGCTCGCGTTAAATAAAGATACGGTCTTCCTGGTCACCGGCGCGGCGGGCAGCATCGTGTCCGCCATCACCGCCGACCTGGCGGCCGCATCCGGCGGCACTTTCTATCTGCTCGATCTGGTCCCCGAGCCCGAGCCGGACAATCCGGACCTCAGGCGCCTGGCGAACGATAAAGAAGGTCTGATGCGCGATCTGCACGCGCGCATCAAGGCCCGCGGCAAGCGCGCCACGCCGGCGCTGGTGGACAAGGAACTGGCCGGCCTGGAGCGTGCGCAAGCGGCCCGCAGCGCCATCGACGCGGTGCGCGCAGCCGGCGGCACGGCTCACTATTACAGCGTCAACCTGACGGATGCGGGCGCGGTGGCCCAAGTTATCGGCGAGGTGCGCGAGCGTAGCGGACGCATCGACGTCCTGCTGCACGCCGCCGGCATGGAGCGCAGCCGCTTCTTGCCGGACAAGGACCCGCGCGAATTCGATCTGGTATTCGACGTCAAAGCCGACGGCTGGTTCAACCTGCTGCACGCCATCGGCGACATGCCGCTCAGGGCGACGGTGGCGTTCAGTTCGATCGCCGGCCGCTTCGGCAACGCCGGGCAGGCGGATTACAGTTCCGCTAACGACCTGCTCTGCAAGATCGCTTCCAGCTTCCGCACCACACGGCCCGCCACACGCGGCATCGCCATCGACTGGACGGCGTGGGGCGGCATCGGCATGGCCACGCGCGGCTCCATTCCCGAGATGATGGCGCGCGCGGGCATCGATATGCTGCCGCCGGAAGCGGGAATCCCTTGGATCCGCCGCGAATTGACGGCGGGCGGCACGCGCGGCGAAGTGGTGGTCGCGCGCGCGCTCGGCATCCTGATGAACGAGTGGGATTCGACCGGTGGCCTCGACACAACCGCCGCCACAAGTGTTACCACAGCCGGCAAACCCGCGCAGGGACCCATGATCGGCAAGGTCGCCGGCATGAGCCTGCAGGGCCTCCTGACCGTCGAGACGACCCTGGACCCGGCCATTCAGCCGTTCCTGCACGATCACCAGATCGAAGGCAAGCCCGTGCTGCCCGGCGTCATGGGCATCGAGGCTTTTGCGGAAACCGCCTTGTGCATGTTGCCCGGCTGGCACGTGGAGGCGATCGAGGAAGTGAACTTCCTGGCGCCGTTCAAGTTCTATCGCGGCGAGCCACGCACCGTGACCATTGAGGCTGTGTTCCGGCCGCGGGGTGAGTCCGTCGTGGCGGAATGCCGGCTGAATGGCAGCCGCTCGCTGCCGAATCAGACTGAGCCGCATGTGACCACGCACTTCACGGCGCGCGTGCGGCTAACGAAGGAGCGGCCCGAAGCGGTGGCGGTGGCGGCGCCGGCGCTTGGCGAGTTGACCGGATCGCTCGTCGAGGCCGCCGATATCTACCGTGTCTTCTTCCACGGACCGGCCTACCAGGTGCTGGAGCGGGCCTGGCTTAACGAAAAGCCGAACGAACAACCGGGCGAAGGGCGGACGGTAGGTCGGTTCTCCAAAGACCTGCCCAACCATCACTATCCCCCCGAGAGTCCCCTGGTGATGGCGCCCCGGTTAATCGAGCTGTGCTTCCAGGCGGCGGCGCTCCGGGAGGTTGCCGGCCAAGGCCGCATCGGATTGCCCTTGAGTGTTCGACGAGTCTCCTTGGGGCGCGCGCAGGATCTGGCCGAAGGGCCGCTGCATGCGGTGATCACACCCGATCCGAAAGAAGACAGCTTCGATGCGGAAGTGGTGGATACGGTCGGCAACTGTTACATCCAGCTTCGCGGATACAAGATGGTGGCGCACCCCGACGCAGTGGATGCGGAGCCGTTGAGGGCGCTGCACGCAGTCGGCGCGTAGATGGACGTCCATTGGCTGGAACAGACCTCCGCGGATCTGCCTGCCAGAGACGATTGGCTGAGCGCCGGCGAAGCTGTTCGTCTAAGCGGCATGCGCTTCCCCAAGCGCCGCGGCGACTGGCGGCTGGGGCGCTGGACGGCAAAACACGCAGTGTCCCTTTACCTGAATCTGCCTGCCGATACCAGGTCCCTCGCGCACATAGAAATACGCCCGGCCTCGAACGGCGCGCCGGAGGTCTTCCTCGGGAATGAATCCGCACCGGTCACGATCTCGATCAGCCACCGCGAAGGCGTGGCGGCTTGCGCCATTGCCAGACCGCCCGCAATGCTAGGCTGCGATCTGGAAATCGTCGAGCCGCGCAGCGACGCTTTCGCTGGCGATTACTTCACGCCCGCGGAGCAGGAGTTGCTGGCGCAAGTGTCCCCGGCGGGCCGCTGGCGGCTTCTCGCGCTGCTTTGGAGCGGGAAGGAGAGCGTGCTCAAGGCACTGCGCGTGGGGCTTCGGCTCGACACACGGCTGGTGACAGTCGATCCCATCGACGCGTTGCTGCCGGCCGGCGAAAACTCCTGGCGCCCGTTGCATGCGCACTCTGAAGAACGAGACTTCCAGGGCTGGTGGCAACAGACGGGTGAACTCGTGCGGACCATGGTTGCCGCTCCAGCGCCCGCTGCGCCGCTTGCTTTGCCACGGCAGGCCGTATGTCCGGTTTGCTCGACCGTGCCTGTATGACGCAGTACTGCGTGGATACATCGATCAGGCTGTGTGCTCGACGGTTTCGACGCGGCAGCCACGTGGTAAAAGTTTGCCCGATCTCCGATATCCAGCTTTGACGTTCGCCGGGCCTTGACGCGCACGGCCCGCGGGGGTTAAATAGATGCGGGAATAGTTCGCGAAAGGAGCAGGCCATGAATGAGACGACCCATGCGCCTCTCGACGTGAGCAGCGAAGAGCTGGAGGTTCTGGCTGAACTGCTGGAGTCGGAACGCGCCAAACTAACGATCGAGATCCGCCACACGGACCATAGAAGTTATCGCACCCAGTTGCGGGAGCGGCTGGCGATCGTGGAACGGCTGGAAGAGCGCGCCAAGGAGGGCTAGGGGCAGCGGGCTTTCCACCCTACTCGTGGTGTCCCGGCGCGGTCCTCTTCATGAGGGCCATCACCGGCGCGATCACCAGGAAGATGATGCCCAGCAGCCGGAAGGCGTCTATGAAGGCTTGCATAGCGGCTTCGCGCTGGACCATGCCGTAGATGAGGCCCTGCGCCTGGTGCACCGCCTGGCTGGCGCTGGAGCCGCGCGCGATCAGCATCTGGGTGGCGGCGTGCAGCATCTCGTTGTAGCGAAGGTCGAAGGCCGTCACGTGGCCGATGAGGACGTGCTGGTGAACCTGCGAGCGGCGCGCCAGCTCGGTGGTGACGAACGCAATGCCGGAGCTTCCGCCGATATTACGCGCCAGGTTGATCAGGCCGGTAGCGCTATTGGCCTTCTCTTTGGCGATGTACGAAAACGCCAGGGTGTTCAATGGCACGAACAGGAAGGCGATGCCGACGCTTTGCACCACGCGCGCCCGGATGGCCGTTCCCAGATCCACCTGCAGGTTGAAGCCCGCCATTTGAAACAGGCCCAAGGCGGAGACGGCCAAGCCGAACATGAGCATCCAGCGCGGCTCCACTTTGTGGGAGAGCAGTTTTCCCACCAGGGGCATGAGAAGCAGGACCGCGATGCCGCCGGGAGACAGCGCCAGGCCGCTCAGCAGCGCGGTGTAGCCCATCAAGGTCTGCAAGAAGATGGGCAGCAGAACCGTGCTGCCGTAGAGCACGAAGCCCAGCAGAAACATGGTAAAGGTGGCCAGGCCGAAGTTGCGGTTCTTGAGCAGGCGAAAATTGACGACCGGGTCTTTGGAATGCAACTCCCAGAAGACGACGCCCACCAGGCACACACATGCGATGACCGCGGAGACCACGATCAGGTTCGAGCCGAACCAGTCTTTGCGCTGGCCGTCGTCCAGCATGACTTCCAGGAAACCCAGGCCGGTGGCGATCAGGCCCAGGCCGATGTAGTCGATGCGCAGGCCGGTGCGCAGGCTCTTGCGCTCCAGGTAGGGCGGGTCGAAGATCAGAATGGCGGTGAGCGCCAGGGAGAGCAGGCCGACGGGGATGTTGATGAGGAAGATCCAGCGCCAACTGTAATCGTCGGTGATCCAGCCGCCCAGCGTGGGGCCGATAATCGGCGCGAGCACCACACCCATGCCGTAAACGGCCATCGCCATACCTTGTTTTTTCTTGGGGAAGCTTTCGACCAGGATGGCCTGCGAGATGGGCTGCATGGCGCCGCCGCCGATTCCCTGGAGGATGCGGAACAGGATCAGCATCGGGAGGGTGGGAGCCAGTCCGCACAGCAGTGAACTCACGGTGAACACCACTACGCAAGTCATGTAGAAGCGCTTGCGGCCGAACAAGGTGGAGAACCATCCGGCGAGCGGAAGCACAATGGCGTTGGAGACCAGGTAGGAGGTGAGCACCCAGGTGCTTTCGTCGATGGTGGCGGAGAGGCTACCGGCGATGTGGGGCAGCGCTACGTTGGCCACGCTGGTATCGAGCACTTCCATGAAGGTCGCCAGCATGACCGTGAGGGCGATGGCCCACGGGTTGATTTCGGGGCGCGATGACAGGGGCGGGGCTGCGGGCCTGCGTGTTTCCGGTTCCGCGAGGGCTAGCGCGCCGGTGTGTGAAAGGTCGTCCGCCATATCCCGTGCGACCGTCTCGAAGAACATTATAATGCGGTTGCGGATATTCGGGACTGAAGAAGCAGGCCGCTATTGGGAACAAAATGCAGGGGGCTGGACGCGCCTGTGCCGGCCGGGCTACGACACGTATCGCGACCTGTTCAGGGCTATTTTGAAGGACACGCACGGCCGGTTCCACCGACCGCTATCGGTTTGGCTCAACGCGGTGGTGGATGCAGGATTTCGAATCGAGCGCGTGGCCGGGCGGAAGCCGGGCGGAAGCCTTTGCAACGGCGGCCTAATCGTTATACAGTGAGCGCGTAAGGAGAGACGGCATGGAACAGGATCGCAGGGCATTCTTGAGCACGGCGCTGGCCGCGGCGCCGCTGTTTATCCCGCGCCGGGCATGGGGCGCGAACGATCGCCTGGCGTATGGCTTGATCGGCGCCGGTGGGCGCGGGCGCTATCTGAACCGCAATTTCCAGAAGTTGGGCGCGGCGTGCGTAGCCGTGTCCGAAGTCTACGAGCCGAACATGCAGGCCGCGCTCAAGGATGCGCCGGACGCCAAACCGTATCCGGATTATCACGACCTGCTGGCGCAGAGCGGCATCGACGCGGTGGTGGTGGCGACGCCCGATCATCAGCACGCCCCGTGCCTGCTGGCGGCGCTCGATGCGGGCAAGGACGTCTACCTGGAAAAGCCCATGTCGCATTCGCTCGAGCAGAGCCGGCAGATGGTCGAAGCGGTGCGCAAGACCAAGCAGATCGTGCAGATCGGCATGCAGCGGCGCAGCGCGGAATCCATCATCAAGGCGAAGCAACTGGTGGATAGCGGGATTCTGGGCAAGATCACGCTGGTGAAGCCGATGTGGAACTGGAACGTGGCGCACGAGCTGGACAATACGCCGCTCGCCGGCCAACTGGACTGGAAACGCTTCCTGGGTCCGGCCAGGGACCGCGAGCTGCAACCCATGCGGTTCCGCGCGTGGCGGCTGTTTTGGGATTATTCGGGCGGCAACATGACCGACCAAGGCACGCATCTGATGGACGTGGTGCAGTGGTTCACCAACGCGGGCACGGCGAAATCGGCGGTGTGCTATGGGCAGATCGCCAAGACCATCGGCTCGGAAGTGCCCGACGTTTTCTGCGCGGTTTTCGAGTACGCCGGGTTCATGGCCACGTGGACGCTGAACTATACGAACTCGTACCAAAACGACTGGTCGATCACCTTCTGTGGCGACCAGGGCACCTTGGCGATCGACAACGAGGGATACCGCGTGTGGAAAGAACCGTGGCCGAAGAACCAGCAACCGGTGCAGACGTTTGAAGCGCCCGTGCCCATTGAGTCGCACATCCAGAACTTTCTGGATTGTGTGAAGTCGCGCAAGGAGCCGAATGCGCCGGTGGAAGTGGGCGCGAGCGCGGTGTCGGCTCCGCATCTGGCGAATGTGGCATTCCACCACGACCGGCGGATGTACTTGAGCGCGGATGCCGCGAAGGCGACGGAGCGGCCGGAAGGGTAGGGCGGCGCGCAACGTTCAGGGCTCGGCTTCGCCTGCGAACGCGTCAATGATCGCGTGCCGGTTGCGGCGGGAACTTCGAAGCACTGACGGCTTCCGGTCGTTTGCGCGGTACCTGCGAAGCGAAGCTTGCAGGTCGGTTCATGCAGGAAGGTGCGTTATGATTCGTTGACCGCGCCTTAGCACAGCGCGGCCATCAGCGCCCCGCGCGCCGTCGAATGCAGGGGGTCGCCCGATACCCGGACTTCCGACAGCCGCAACGGGAATTCCTCGGCCTGCAGGATCTTCATGAAATGATCCAGAAAGCCTTTGGGCATAGCAGTGCCGCCGGTGAGCACCAGCGGTACCGATTGTTCCAGCTTCGGCAGTTTCTGGGCGGATGCGATGCGGGCGCGCAGCGACCCGATCAGGTCGGCGATCACTTCCTGATAATAAACCGTCAGGGCATTATGTGCCCGATCTCCGCTGAAGCCGTTCAATTGGAAGGCCTTCTCCTTCGAGATGCGCAGCCGGTTGGCGCGATCCCCGGTCACTTCGGCGGCGTTGGCGTCGATAAAATCGCCGGCCTTGGGCACGCTAAAGCTGATGACCGGCACCGACAGCACCGCCAGACAGATATTGCACAGCCCGCTGCCGCACGAAATGCCGACGCCGCTGAAATTCGATGCGGCCAACTCGCCA